>PVBE011120603.1_pt1 | contig 10682 bp, 10 predicted proteins | sample 1631181 | NCBI WGS metagenome assembly PVBE01 (sample SAMN08397723, study PRJNA350692) | Marine metagenome, whole genome shotgun sequencing project. | isolation source: water | place: Pacific Ocean | collected 2012-04 | reverse complement strand
ACTTTAATAGTGTAATTGATTGGGTTTCTAAGACATTTCTTGATGTAGAAAGTGAAATGAAAGGTTTAGAATGGGGAAGGCTTTATGAAGAATATCATAATAAAGGGTATAACCCCAAAAAGATATCAGATACAGTTCACAAATTATATGCAGACCCCTATGTTCAAAATCGTAAAGGAGTTTTTGAATATATTTTAGGTGGGGAAAAAGATACGAAACTCCTTAATGTGCGAGTTTTTGATGAGGCAACAAAAAAATCTATTTATACAAAACAAACAACTGAAGCTAAAAAGAAAGGAGAATCGAATTGTCCGCTTTGTGCTCTTGGACACGATGCAAATAAATTAAAGATTTGGAATATTAATGAAATGGATGCAGACCATGTGAGTGCTTGGAGTAAAGGCGGAAAAACAGATATTAAAAATTGTCAGATGCTTTGTAAAACACACAATAGGGCTAAGGGTAATAAATAAATCTTAAAAGTCCCCTCTTAATAAATTTCTTAACGAAGTTAAGACTATATGTGCGAAGCACGGACTCCCTCTCTTTTTGTTTCTTTTTCTAAAAGAAAACTGAACTTAAACACAATTGAATATAACATCGCGATTATCTGAAGTTCTACGTAGCAGAATTTGGGAATTTTCAGCAGGAAAATCCCAGATAATCGCTGTTAAATCCTCCGAACGGAATGAAGTGGAGTGAGAGCCTGCAAGGCGTGACCGAGCCACGAAGTGGCGAAGGAGTAGCGATGACACAAAATTAGGGTGGGAAAAGACGTGCGTTTATTTCTTTCTTGCGATGGTCAACATGAACAAACTATTTTCTTTATCAAACTTTTTTCCATCCATACCTAGAAATTCAACAATCTCAAAACCATTCTTTCCAAGGATATTTTTCAATTGTTCAGAAGAATAAATTTGCATATCCCATGAATCAGTAAATGTTTTTGGTTTATCCATTCCATCCTGAATGTAGGTTTTTTGATTCATGGTCATTATTTGCTTTTTCTTGTCAAATTTATTCTTATTGAAACGAACATATTTTGTTCCATCAACTTCTTTACAAGTATCAATAAATTCATATGGAATAAAATTGTTCTTCATAAAATCAAAATTGAAAATATCAAAAATATACAATCCTCCTGTTTTGAGATTGTTAGAGATGTTTTGGATTGCTTTTTGAAAATCCGATTCAGATAAGTGTCCAATTGCGTTGAAGATTGAAATTACTGTGTCAAACTTTCCAAAATTTGCTGAGCGCATATCTGCTTGTTTGAATTTTATTTTTGGATATTTCTTTTGCGCGATAGCAACCATTTCTTTACTAAAATCAGACGCAGTTACATTATAACCATGCTTATCAAGATAAATTGCTTGTGCTCCTGTTCCGCAAGTAATATCAAAAACATTTTTGACTTTGTGTTTTTTGAGCAATTTATCTAAGACTTTATTAAAAGCTTCAACGCTCGGATTTTCTTCCAAAACATCGTAGTATTTTGCTTGGACGGAATATTCGTAATCTTTCATTTTGACCTCATTCATAAATAAGAATTGTTTAATTTATTAAAGTATCTAAAATAGCACGTCTTTGGGTGGGCAAACAAATAAGTCATCGCTATTGGATTTAACTGGTTTTTATCTGAACTCTACAATGTAATAGTAGCAATATCTTGTATGTTATGCAAACTTTTGTTATTCTTTGGTTATGGAAAACATTTTGGACAAAACCAAGCGAGTTTTGAAGCTCCGAAACTACTCGCCAAAGACTTGCAAAGCATATTTACTATACATAAAAGAGTATATCAAGTTTTCTAAGGAGAAAGGAATCAAGGATAAACAAAAAGCGATTGAGAATTTTTTGCTTGATAAACATAATCGCAAACAATCTCCTCAAACAGTTAATCTGGCACTGAACGCGGTGAAATTTTTATATGCTGAAGTTTTAAAAGACCCGCAGAAGATTAACCTGAGATTTGCAAAGAGAAGTAAAAAATTGCCGATTGTGCTATCGCGAGCAGAAATTGGCAACATCATTGATGCGACTCTCAACGCAAAGTACCGCTTGATGATCGCACTCGGGTATGCCTGTGGCTTGCGGGTAAGTGAGGTGGTGAAGCTCAAAGTGCAGGATTTAGATATTGATGAGTTGGTAGTCCATATTAAAGGAGCAAAAGGCAAAAAAGACAGGATTAGTGTACTACCCAAAAAACTACAAAATGATTTATATCATATCATTGCTGGCAAGAAACAAGGTGATTATGTTTTCGCTTCTAACCGAGGAGGCAAGCTCACCACAACATCTCTGCAAAAAATGTTTCGTAAGAGTTTAGCGAAAACGAAAATTAATAAACCAGCGACTTTTCACTCGCTTCGCCACTCTTTTGCTACACATTTGCTAGAAAATGGTACAGATGTGCGGTATGTGCAGGAACTTTTGGGACACAGTAATATACGAACAACACAAGTGTATACACAGGTCACGAATCCAAAGTTAAAAAATATAAAAAGTCCATTATGAAGTCCTTGATCACAAAATGCCGAAGCGAAATCCTGCAACAAAAAAAGTTCTTTGCGTTTTTCATTGATTTGCAAAGGAAGCGACGAAAACAAAACCATAAAATTTCCTTTCAATTTTTTGCGGCTCCCCCCTGCACCCCCCGCCGTTTTAAAAGGAAAGGCAAGGAAATTTTTGGTTTTGGTTCGCGACTGGAAGGAGCGCGAGGCGCGGATTGTCAGTATTACTACGAAATCCGAGCGTACGACTTGGTTCAAAGCCACCACGCGCTCCGCGCGTGCGAAGCTAATCAAAATCCGCAGGATTTTGTTCATACAGAGTTCGAACTTCGTTCAAGAAACACCGCCAGTTGGAATTTTTCAAGCTAGTGGAAGTCGCCTCGCTTCGGTCGAGCGTCGTATGGGAGACGGAACAATACTTGACAAAACTATTTAAATGATGTACTACCTTTAATAGAAAGTGAGGTGACTGTGAAAATTGGTGAAGTAACAATGCTTGCTGTCTTGGTTGTAATCGTATCGGTCCTTGTGGGCTCGAATGGTGACTTGAGTAACTTTGAGAGTGTTCGAATCCCGCTCATTGTCGGACTCGGAATAGCGATTATCTTGACCTTGGGTCTGACGATACTGGACATGAAGCACCCTCGGTCACGAAGAATGCGTAACAGAGAGTGAAACACCAAAAAAGAAGCTGGCGATACTACGTAGTGGTGTCGTCGGCTTCGTCGCTTTTATAATCACTTAATTATATTTTCAGGAATTCCCCCAGCTAGAAAATCTAGGATGTTTTGCGCTGCAATTTCACTCATTTTACCTCTCGTATCTTCAGTTGCTGAAGCAATATGCGGAGTAATCACAACATTCGGTAATTCAGCCAAACCAGGAGCCAGCTCTGGCTCTTTTTCAAAAACATCAATTGAGGCACCTTTTATCTTTCCAGATTTTAGTGCATCAACCAAAGCAAACTCATCTACAACTGGACCTCTGGAGGAATTAATTAAGTACGCACCTTTTTTCATCATAGCGAGGCGTTCTTTATTTATTAAATGTCTTGTTGATGGAAGAAGTGGAACATGAATGGTCACGACATCTGCCTCTTTCAAAACTGCTTCTGGTGTATCATAAAATTTCGCACTTAAATCTTTTTCAAAATGTTCATTCTGTTTAATGTCGTAGTAGATAATATTCATATCAAAACCCTTGTGAGCATGGTAACCAACACGATAACCAATTCGTCCCGCACCCAAAACCCCTAAGGTCTTCCCCTTCAAATCAGTTCCTAAAAGTAATTCTGGTGCCCAGCCTTTGTATTTCCCTTCCCGCGTAAATTTATCTCCTTCGGTTACTCGCCTAGTAATAGAAAGCATTAAAGCCATGGTGTGCTCAGCGACAGTGTTGGTCAAAACACCTGGTGTATTAGTAATTGTAACTCCTCTTTTCTTGGCTTCCTTTATGTCAATATTGTTATAGCCAACTGCGTAATTGGCGAAAATTTTTGCACTCGGAGCTGCGTCAAAAATTTCCCCATTAATCTGATCTGTTAAAAGGCAAAGTACAGCGTCATACTCTTTTTTCTTAAGCTCTGTTGTCAGCTCTTCTTTGGTAAGAACTCCGTCTTTGGCACTGACATCAACCTCGTGCCCTGCGTCTTGGAGCATTTTGATTCCAACTTCAGGGATTTTTCTTGTCACATAAACTTTTGACATGAAATCATTATATCAAAAATAATTTCATAGAGTTTTCAAGGCTATTGATTTCCCTTAGCTTACTGGTATAATCCCAGAGTAAACATGGCTCAAATATTGCCTATAATTCAGATAGCCCTTAGCGTCCTTTTGATTGCAGGGGTTCTCTTACAGCAGTCTGATGCTGGTCTTGGAAGCGCCTTTGGCGGAGGAGACGGTTCAGGACAGCACACTAGAAGAGGTATGGAAAAAAACATTTTCAATGCGACAATTATTATTGCTATTCTTTTTGCCGTTTCGGCATTTATCGCCCTTATAATATAGATTGCCCAGCGTCATTTTCCTTTAATGGGAAAGTGCAGTCGGGCTTGTAATATAATCCACCTTGTTATACTCTTTACTTGTAAGGACTGGTCTCCAATAATCACAAATGGAACTTCCCTGTACTCTTATTCAATCCGTGAACGACTTACGAAATAAACTTAAAAAGCGAATCAATATAAAATTTCTGGATAGACTTCAAGCTTCTATTCAGAATCTTAATTTCAAAGATAAAGTAACCTTTTACGCTTTCGCTGCCCTTTTAATTTTAAGTACTTTCCTCTTATTAATGGGAGCCAGTCGTGCCTTAACAGTTGAGATACCGAGAGAGGGTGGAAAAATTACCGAAGGAGTAATCGGCTCTCCTAGATTTATCAACCCCCTTCTGGCTATTTCGGACACCGACAGAGATTTAACCAGCTTAGTCTATTCAGGATTAATGAAGGCAACCGCTGAAGGGGCCTTGGTTAATAACTTAGCTGAGAGCGTTGAAATTTTAGATGGAGGCCTTAGATATATTTTTATAATAAAAGAGGATGCAGTATTCCATGATGGCGAATCGGTCGACGCTGATGATATTGTCTTCACAGTAGAAATGGCTAAAAACGATTTATTAAAGAGCCCCAGAAGAGCTTCATGGGAAGGAATCGACGTTGAGAAAATTGATAATAAGACCGTGATGTTTAGTCTAAATGAACCTTACTCACCATTTCTAGAAAATGCCACAATCGGCATATTACCATTCCATATCTGGGGTGAGTTAAAAGTAGAAGAAATAACATTCAGTGATTTTAATATTGAGCCAATTGGTTCTGGCCCATATGAAGTCAAAGATATTAAAAAGAATTCATCCGGCATTCCAGAATCATATAAGCTCTCCGCCTTTGGTGAACATATTTTAGGAGAACCATTTATTCAGGAAATTGAATTGAAATTTTACGACAGCGAAGGAGAGCTGATAAGAGCCTTTAATAAGAGAAACGTGAATAATATCCATTCCATTTCTCCGGAATCAACAGCAAGCCTGAAAGGAAGGGGTACAACTATTATCACTTCTCCTCTCCCAAGAGTTTTTGGATTATTTTTCAACCAGAACCAAGCAACTGTCTTTACCAATATAGAAGCCCGTGCAGCACTCAATGCTGGTATTAATAAAGAAAGAATCATTTCAGAAGTTTTAAACGAATTTGGAACATCGGTGGATGAGCCACTTCCCCCAGGAATCTCAATTAGAAGAAAAGTGAAAATAACAGAAGACAGTAATTTGAATCCAACTGAAGAAGCAATAAATATATTAGAGAGAAATGGCTGGGCAAGAGGCAGTGACAATATTATGATTAAAAAAACGAAGAAAGAAGACTACAGATTAAGTTTTTCAATTTCAACTTCAAATGCACCAGAGTTGAAATCAGTCGCGAATATTCTAAAGGAAGAATGGGAGAAAATTGGAGCAGAAATTGAATTGAGATTTTTTGAAACCGGCCTTTTGAATCAAGAAGTTATAAGGCCAAGAGAATATGACTCACTTCTATTTGGAGAAATAGTCGGCAGAGATTTTGACCTCTTCGCTTTTTGGCACTCTTCACAACGAAACGACCCTGGTTTAAATATCGCCCTTTATACAAACATTACAGCTGATAGTTTGCTCGAAGGTATTAGAACAACTTCAACTAGACGGGAGAAAGAAGATCTGTATATTGAATTTGAAAGAGAAATTGAAAACGATATTCCGGCAGTCTTTCTTTACTCGCCTGATTTTATATATGCAACAAATAAAAAAATTAAAGGTCTTAGTGTTGGAATCGTTACAACCCCAGCAGAACGATTCTTACATGTGGATGAATGGTACTTAAAGACCGACAGAGTCTGGCCATTCTTCACAAATTAACAGTTAATTATTAATTTGAAAGTGAACAAAAAACAAAAAGTGGCTAGACGGCCTTCTTCTCCAAAAGGCTTTAGTCAAAACAAAGGAAAGAGAAGTATGCGAATGAAAAGGGGTCCAAAAAAAATCCCAAGGGTTAATATTAATACCGAAAAATTACATAAAATTCCAGATTTGAAAAAAGGTGATGTAAGAATTATTACCCTTGGTGGAGTCGAGGAAATCGGCAAAAATATGACCGCTGTTGAGTACGGCAATGACATCGTTATTATTGATTCTGGTTTTCAATTCAAAGAAGAGGACACTCCGGGTATAGACTTCATTCTGCCCAACACAAAATATCTTGAAGAAAGAAAGCACAAAATTAAAGCACTCTTGATTACACATGGACACCTTGATCATATTGGAGCAATCCCTTATGTCATGGACAAAATTGGTAATCCTCCGATTTATACCAGAGAGTTCGGCACAATGATGATTATGAAAAGACAGGAGGAATTCCCTACTTCACCAGCTCTTAATATAAAAATAGTTAAGGGTAAAGAGAAAATTAAATTCAGTGACCTCTCTGTTAGCTTCTTCGAGGTCGACCACTCCATTCCAGACTCCATGGGGATTATTGTAGAGACTCCTTATGGAGATATTATTAATACCGGCGATTTAAAGATTGACCACCACGACGGCATTCCAAGTAAGAGAGAGGTTGATAAATACAAGCTTTTCAAAAACAGAAAGGTCTTGATGATGACACTTGATTCGACAAATATTGAAAGACGAGGCTGGTCTTTGCCAGAAGATATTGTTATAGAAAACGTTAAAAAGATAATTAAAGACGCCAGAGGTCGGTTGATTATTGGAGTCTTCTCATCACATATCGACAGAATTATCTCCTTCATAAATTATGCAGAAAAATTAAATAAAAAAGTCGTTATTGAAGGGTTTAGTATGAAAAACAACATTGAGATTGTTAAAAAACTGGGACTAATAAAGACAAATAATATTATCCCAGTCGCAACTATGGAAGATTACCCGCCAGATAAAATCTTAATCCTTTCAACCGGAGCCCAAGGTGAGCAGTTTGCGGGGCTAATGAGAATGGCCAATAAAACACACAAGCATATCAAACTTAATAAAAATGACACGGTCTTGATGTCTTCGTCAATTATCCCCGGAAACGAAAGAGCTATTACCAAACTGAAAGACAATCTTTACAGGCATGACCCAAAGGTTATTACTTATCTTGATGCAGAAGTCCATGCATCCGGACATGCTTACAGGGAAGAAATCACATGGGTTCACAAACAAGTTGATTACAAATTCTTCATGCCAGTTCACGGATATCACTATATGCTGAAAATGCATGCGGAGTTGTCGGAATCGCTTGGCACCAGACCCGAAAATATTGTTGTTCCTGACAATGGCTCAGTTATCGAAATCACAGATAAGGGCACAAAAATAAATATCAGAAAGGAAAAAGCGGCATCAAACACTATTATGGTGGACGGCTTTTCTGTCGGCGGTACTCAAGAGATGGTCATCCGAGATAGAAAACTTTTGGCAGAGGATGGGATTGTTTTAGTTGTAGCTTCAATCGATCCTCGAACTGGATCTCTCCGAAAATCACCCGATATTATTGCCAGAGGATTCGTTTATGTGAAAGAGTCGCAGGATTTATTGGCTCAAACCCGACTTATCATTAAGAAGAGTGTGGAATCAAACACTAAAGGCATGAACCCTATAAACTTTGATTATATCAAAGACGCCCTAACCAATGATGTTCGAAAATTTCTATTTCAGAAGACAGCTAAGTCCCCAATGGTAATTCCTGTTATAATAGGGGTCTAATGAAACAGAAAATTACCGCACTTTATTTGGTGGCATTCTTTCTGAGTCTTCATATTGCCCTGCCGGCTTATGTCAACTCAACTTTCTTAAGTAATTTCGTGGCCGAGAGATTTATTGGAATCATCTACACCATTGGTTCAATTTTGACAATTATCATCTTCGCCTTTGTTCCGCAAATCCTAACAAGATTTGGTAATTTCAAAGTAGCCGTTACTATTCTTGGAATTGAAACACTGGCAGTAGTTTCTCTGGCTATAACCCAAAATCCAATTTTTATCATTATCGCTTTCATTGGAAGCATTAGCTTAATTAGGGTTGCGGCTTTTAATTCAGATGTCTTCTTGGAAAGTTTGTCTACCGATAGCAAAACTGGAGGCATCAGAGGATTCTTTTTCTCATCCTCAAATGTTGCCTGGGTTGCTTCCCCTGTTTTGGCTGGATTTATTTTGGGTGACGACAATTACACCAGACTCTATGCCCTGACTGCCTTAGCTGCAATTCCAGTCATAATTATCTTCTTTAAAAAATTCAGTAACTTTAAGGATCCTGCTTACGACCATTTTCCGTTTTGGAAAACCCTCAAGATAATGATGAACCGTGACGGCATTAGAAAAATATTTTTGTCAAATATTATGCTACGGTTTTTCTATTCTTGGATGGTTATTTATACGCCGATTTACCTGCACGAACATATTGGTTTTAGCTGGGGTGAAATCGGTTTAATTTTCTCCATCATGCTTGTGCCTTTTGTGGTTTTGGGAATCCCTCTTGGCAAAATTGCTGACAAATATATCGGAGAAAAAGAACTTTTGAGCTTAGGCTTCGTTATTGTCGCAGTTTCGACAGCTTATCTTTCATTTGTTGATAGTTCAAACTTTTTAGTCTGGGCACTGGTTCTCTTGGTTACCAGAATCGGAGCAAGTATGGTTGATATTATGAGTGAGACATACTTCTTTAAAAAAATAGATGGCAGTGATTCCAACTTACTTGGATTTTTCAGAATGACTGGACCAATCGCCTTTATAATAGGCCCTCTTCTTGCAACACTTGTTCTGCCTTTCGTTGGTATAAAATATCTGTTCTTAGTCTTGGGAATTTTAATGCTTTGGGGACTTCGATACTCATTAACCCTTAAGGATACCCTTTAAATCACCCTTCAATAACGGCGAGAACATCAATAGCAACCAAAATTCCAGTATTATTTTTGCTTCCACTACTGCTGTATAACTCTTCATGCATGAGTAGATTTTAACAACAAAACACCCCCTCCAAAAAGAAGGGGTGTTCGTAAAAACATTTCCTAAAATTATCGGCTCTTTAGGTATACCAGCAAAGCAAAGACAAACGCTGCTATGTGGAACCATAGGTCTGAAGTCAGTCCTCCACTCCAATCTTCAATGATTATCAAGGCCGTACCCAAGGCATAAACTAAGGTAAAGTAGACATGGACGCTCTTGTGTCCTCCCCAGGCATACAAAAGCTGAATAAGCCATGCCACTGCCACCAAAGCTAAAGCTAAAGTCATCATAATCTTCTTAGCATTAATATTAAAAAACCTTAAGGAATTGAGCTCCGACAAGCTCAAAACAAATAAATAAAAGGTTATTTAAATGATAGAACAAAATTAGACCACAACTTAGAACACTTGTGGAAAAGTTTTTAAGGTTTAAACACCTAAAAGTTTGGCTAATTTGGGCTCATCGAAGCCAATAACAATATCTTGCTGCTCTCCTTCTGCACCATTACTGACTATGATTACTGGAACACCCATTTGACTAGTTTTTTCTATCATTTCTTTTCTTTTTTCCATATCAGTTGCCACATTGTAATCCGTAAATTCTATATTCTTTTCACCAAAATATTCTTTGGCTGCATGGCAGAAGTGACAGGCTGGTGTTGTGTAAATCTCCACTTTTTTAGACATATTTTTTGTGTTTAATTAAAAAAATAATTTAAGTCTTAGGATTTTATCATTTCTCCATCATATGAATCAACCCCTTTTTTCAAAACATACATCCCTAATAAGAAAAGGACAATGGAAGTCGCAGCAGAAACCATGCAATATACACAAAACTCTCCTATGACAAAAGCTTGAAGATAAATAAACCAAAAAGAAACAAGAAGCCCGATAGTCGTAAACTTCGCAACCTTTCTGATTAGAAGGGTGCTCCTGTTAATGTTATATAAGAGAGTTGCAAAAAATATAATTGCGTAGTAAATCAGTCCAAAGGCGGCTACTGGTATATTGAAAAGTTCCGAATATTCACTCTGGAGGACTATGTCACAATCTTGAATTAGAAAACATCCGGCTTCCCCTCCCTGTAGATGAGTAAGAGTTAAATAGCCAGCATTCAGCATGCCAATCAAAGAAAAAAGAAGTAAAGAATTTATAAGCCAATTTTTGGGTTTTTGCATTATTTACTAGAGGTCTTT
>PVBE010422223.1_pt1 | contig 10682 bp, 14 predicted proteins | sample 1631181 | NCBI WGS metagenome assembly PVBE01 (sample SAMN08397723, study PRJNA350692) | Marine metagenome, whole genome shotgun sequencing project. | isolation source: water | place: Pacific Ocean | collected 2012-04 | reverse complement strand
GAGTCATCGACGATCAGCGGTACATGAATGTCGGCAATCCGATATTGCGTCTGCCCGATGCTGGTGTAGCCGGTGTTCGCTGATACCAGGGTCGGGCGGATGGCGCGAACTCCGCTCACGTCAAAGTCGAAATTCGCGAAAAGCGCTGATTGAAAGTCGGCTACTGCGGCATCAAGGTCGCCCTCGGCCTCCTCTTCTCGGGGGTCGTTTAAGAAATCTCGATAGAATCGCACCGTGATCCAGCGGGTCTCAATGCTTCCGGTTAGATCGGTTTCTGGATGGTCGTATCGATCGATTATTACCGCTCCGGCCTGCGACGCCACGGGAGCGCGCGGCTCCCCTATCATTGCCCCGCCGGGACAATGCCCGGAGGCGGCAAGGTGGCCCTGCAGGGCTCGCAGGGCTGCGCGGATATAAACAACCACCTATCGCCCCCCGCCGATATCTCTGACGCCGTCCCAGATCCGAGGCTCAAAGTGCCCCCGCCATGTTTTTTTTAAACGGGTAAGCGTCCTCCTGAAATGGAAATATCCTTTGAAACGAGTCCTCTGGTTTCGGGAGCTAACCCCCTCAAGCCAAGGACCGTAGATCGTTCCGCCGTCGTAGACCTCCCCGTGCAACCCTTTTCGGAAGGAAGTGATCCGGCGCTGATAGTTCCCGGTCACGACTCGTTTATTCCCGCCCGGGGTGAAGGGCTTGCCGTCATAAGGTCCCTCGGAGTGCATCATCTCTATAACCAAGTTCTCGCCGACGGCGAGCAGATCGTCAATCCCCTTCTCGACGGCCTCCCCCACAGGCTTCCCGCGCTTGGTGAATAACGGCCCGCGCATAGTAATTCCCGGCATCAGGAGGAACCCCCCAACAGGTGCCGGCGGTGGCCTCGCACGGCTTGCGACCAGATCCCAGAAAGCGCGCTGCGCTTTGTTTCTGCGCTTGCCTCCCCGCCACCCTGGATACCCGTCCAGCCACCGGAGGCTTGAACGAAATCGGAGAGGGCGCGGGCCTCGACGGCCGACCGTACGTCTGCCGGGGCGCGATAGGCAACAAGCTCATCCGCGCTTTGGTGAGTGTCAACGGCCGTTGTCCCGTTTTCTCCGCGAGTAATGGTTAGTGTTCGGAACGCGTAGACGTCGACGCCTGACGAGTGCACCGCCAGACTCGTGCCATCCCACGCCCTCACCACCGAAAGATTGTTATCGGTAACCGAGAGCACTAGCATCCTCTCAGAATCGATCAGAATTACCTCACCAGTTTTAACCGCGGACCCGTCGCCAACGGCAATAGTCTGATCAGACATCGACGCGGTCGGGCTGCCAGCCGTATTCGTTCCGGTGTCGAGCGTAGATCTACCCGAGACGAACATTTGCTCCGCCCGGTTTAAAAGGGTGTCCCCGACGTGGACAAGAGACGAATCGGTAACCGCCAGTGATGTGGTTGTGGTGCTCGCGAGATTGGCGGCCAGCGCTCCAGCCGGAACATTCTCGGAATGCGCGCCCCATAGCCCCGAAACGCGAATAGCTCGTTGGGTCGTGTTCTTGGATGAAAAGAACGCCGCCGAGGATTGGTCGATCTCGATCCAGTGATACGGCGGCCCACTATTAGCGGGCTCTAAAAAATAATCCGCCGCCTGGATCGCAGTCTCGTCGTCGTCGTCCTTAGTGAGGGAATCGACGCTGATCAGGGGAGCATCGAGGTCGAGCACTCCCCCGCCATGGCCAGCCTGCGGCCATGAATAACTTCGAGTCTGATTTCGTGGGATGTAAAATTGGTGTGTTGCCCGATCGAACGCCCGCGACGCCGCCGCAATATAGCCGTCGATCAGGTCGTCCCTCGTGCCGTCGTTGATCGGCAGAGTGGCTTTAACTTTCTCTCGTGTTACGTACCAGTTCGGCACCTTGCTCCCTCTGCTTACTGAGGGAGATCGCGAGCCGCCACTACACGGGGCGAGCGTGATGACTGCGGACCGGCCGCAGTTTATTTAAGTGACGACCCGCGGACCTCCTGCGCTTTTCCGAGTGCGGCCACCACGAGCGCGCCGGTCCTTACCCGGTGGTGCCGCTTTCACGGTTTCATCAAAACAGCCAGGAGCATCTCGGAACAGAAATGCCGCCCGACTTTCATCGACTTCGAGGACCTCCCCGGCAGAATACTGGACGGCCCCAGCCCGATAATCCGAGACCACTTTTAAGCGGCGCATCAAACCGTAGAGAGGGAGACGCCGTCATTGGCTATCTCGCGCCACTCAAAGCTGTCGGTCGGGCCGTCCGCAATGCCCACCAATCGCTGGTGGTCGCCCACGTCAGCGAAGGTAGCCGTGTTATTGCCCGTTTGATTCATCGCCGAGCTGCTGGTTATCACACAATTGCCGCCGTCCGTGATAAAAACGATGTCGAGGTGCTGCCCCCTAAAAGTCGGGTCCGGGAGAGTCCTCGTTTCCGCGCCCGACGTGGTCAATTCGACGTACCCGGAACGCGACACATCGACACTCCCGCCATCGCCGGGATCCGAGATCGTGACCGGCGAAATTTCACGGGCCGCGATCTCTTCGGTTTGGGGTTTGCCGCTAGTAACCATATTGTCTCCTAATTAAACAGTGATGTTATAGATGCCGCCGGCCACGTTAGAGCCAAAGCGAGTGAATCCCCGACGCGCGTACACCTCGAAAAGAAATTGGTCGGTGCGCTGGATCCGGTCGAAGTAGAGGGAGTTTTCGCCTCGAATTCCCTGGAGAAAACCCTGGGGGTTGAAGATCGTGATCTGCCCCTTCGTATTATTCGCCTCGGTATCTGAAGCCTTCCCGTCGGCCTCAGTTTTCGTGGCATAGCCGGGGCTAAGAATCGGAATCCCGAAAATTCGGCCGAGCTCCCCGGTCAGGATGGTTGCGTTCGAGCCGTACTTGTCAACACTTACGACCTTGTCGGTGTCGAGCAGCGCCATATACGTCGCCCAGTCGGCAACCAGTCGCAGATTCGCGGCGTTTGTGCCCCAGTTTATATTCCCGACCGCTGCATCCACGTCGTCATCGGTTCCGTTCAATCGGCCTCTAACAACATTTATATTTGCGGTATCAAGGGCAGAGGCTTCATTAACGCCTTGCCCGCTGTCGTCGACAAGCCAGTAATGGCGGATCCCGTCCCACGCTAGGTAGTGCTTTGTCGACCCGGGCGTATTGTCGTCTCGGTTCAAATTCCCCGAGCCGGCGGTCGTTTCGTCGCCGTTCAGGATGGCCGATCCGAGATGGAGCGCGGCGGATTCGTTGAGCTGCTGCCGCAAAAATGGCACAAACGGAATAATGCTGTCAGCGTTCAATTCCCCGCTCCAGACCGACTGGATCGTGAACTTCTTCGCTGTCAGTGTGACCCTGTTGCTCGCGGTCTTCGAGGTCGCATAGTTTGACGCGCTCGAACTGGCGCTCTCACTAACGAACAGCATCTCCGGCAAAGCACCATCAATGGGAACGTAGGTCGTTGGGTCGGTCATTGCGATAGTTCGTATGTCGTTAATAATGGTGTCATTTTGGCGAGCAGCTTCCCACATGTCGCGGGCGTAAGACGCGCCGACGAGCTGCGAGCCGAAGCCACTTTCGGCCGTATCCATCGCCCTCGTTGGGCGCCCCTTCGCGTCCGCGTGATAGATCCGCTGAGTCGATGGATCCTCGAAGATGTGCCACTGCGCGGCGGCCCTGAATTCGTCTGGAAACTCAAGGTCAACGGCGCCCTCTTTGAGTTGCCTGGCGCCTCCCTGAATCATCAGGGCCATCTCAAAGTCGGCCCGCTGATAGCCATCGGCCGTATACGGATCCATCATTCGATCGGAAGGATCGGCTCTCGTGGTCTTCGATGGCGTGCCGAGTTCAAGCCGGTCAAAAGCTCGCTTCACTTCGGCCGATACCAGATCGGCAGTCGCGGCCTCGTTGTCGGCGATCTTGTCGAGAGACTCCGAGAGCCGATTGAGTAACGCAGTCTCTTCGGCGGGCTCGGGCCCAGTCTCTTTGGTCGTTGTTGAGTCGGTCATCTGATCGGTCATCTGAAAAGGTCCTCCGTAATTTGTTCGGGGGTTTTCCCGAGCCGCTCCGCGATCGCGGTAATGACCGCCGCGCGGATTCTGCCGGGACGTGTTGAGCGCGATTCAATGACGCCGCTCGCTGTGTCGATAACGGCCATGAGCTGGCGAGCATGAAGACGCTCGATCTCGGCGGCCGATGTATCCGGTTCGGGGGCTGGTTCGGGGTCTTTGAAGTCGGCGAGGTTTAGCCGGGAGCCGTCTGCCCGGAGAACGGTCGCCCCGGGGTCAGAGGGAATGCTGACGAATGATGCCTCTAGTAATTCCTGATCGGTAAACGCGACCACTTCCCGCTCTTCGCCGTCCACGTCGAGTTTTCGGGACTCCCATTTTCGGGGGTTCCACCGTACCGACATGGTATTAACGAAGCCCCGCCTGACCTTGCTAAACAGCGCCTCCGCGCGCTCATCCTCGGGGTCGAATTCAATAACCGCAGTCGTCTCGCGCTCAGAGGACATGAGATCTTTTACCCGAGCGACCGGGAGGGAGCTATCGTCGTGGCCCCACAAAACAACAGGGTTACGGCGGAATTCCGTGAAGTCCCAGCCGGCTTGTTCGATGATCATCCCATCGCGGGCGAGGTTGCCCGTGGAAAGGATGGCGGTAACTGTCAGCGCATCGGGATCAATGTCGCGGACGTGTCCTCGCGACTGGAGCCGGTTTGGCATCTGGTCCGAATCCGAACTGCCCCGTACAACTCCTACCGTGCGCCCTTAGCGTAGGAGTTGTCAATCGCTGGGCATTTTCCGAACTGGGAGAATCGAGCATCGACAGTTAGGATGCGCTGGGACTGTGTCGTGCCCCGATGGGAATGGACTGCCTAAGGCGACCGGTCCGGCGGCAGAATTATCGATGCACGGCTGAGAACCGCCCCCGCCCGCATCGACGCGGTCATCACCAACCGTGACCCAGCGCTTGCCTTCGTGGCCGAATTTTTGGAACGCCTCGAGCTTGCCCTTGCCGATAGCGGTAGCCGTTTCGGTTCTAGCGATCGTTTCAGCTCGACGGGTTCCAAAGCTCAGCGGGTCCGCCCGTAGAGAATTCTTAAGCGTCCGGAGTGAGCCGCCAGATTCGCGATTCTCAACAACGAGCTCCCGCACTCGCTCACGCGTGGTCGCCACGGTCGAGGCTCGCCCTGACAGCGACAAAAGATCGCCGGCCCGCGACTCCGCGTACCTCTTAGCGAGGTCGAGAGTATCCACGGCCTCTGCGTGGGGGTCGTTCTCGATTGCGACTCGATACGCATCCCCGATCTCGCGTTCGACCCCCTTCCGATATTTCAGCTCCCAGCTTGACCACGGGAACTCGTCGACGGCATCGGCTGTGAGTTCGTCCTGCTCGCTTAAAAATCGGAAGAGGCTTTGCATTTCCCGGCGAAGGCGGTCGCGCCATCCACTCCGTAAAGCGGCCTCGGCTGTTTTCGCTGTGCGCGGGCGTCGTGCCCGCCGCCCGGTAGCCGCTTCCGCTATCGGCTCTTCGTCAATATTCCCGTCAGCGTCCGGCAAAATTTCGGCACCGAGGGCCACGAGGTTATTAGGAACGATTGGAACGCCCCCCCACGCCACTTTTTCGAGGCCGTCACGGTCCCGAATTTCGTTAATGACAGTCACGGCAGACCTCAATCTGATCTCGTCAATGCGGGCCGTCCGTTCGGCGTCGGCCTGGAGCGCCGGGATGTTCTCGAATCGAGCTGCTAATTTGAACTCCGGCCCAAAATCCGGGGTTATCCAATAAGCGTTAAGCTCCTCGACAGTGGCATTCATCTGGTCACGAATCATGTCCCAGAATTCAGCGTCGTAGTTCTGGGAATTGTTGTCGGTCGCATTAGAAAGCGAGCCGAGTTTCGTTGGGCTAACCTCGAACACTCGACCAACAGTTTCCACGGTCCAGCGCTGCTGCTCGGCCCACTGCATGTCACGATGGGAAACTTTTGCGAGATCTACTGGTTTCATCGATTCCGTGTTAACAAACATGATTTTATGCTTGTTATCGGTGCCTCTAAAGCGCTTCTCCGTTTCACGCTCCAGCCGCCTCAGTTCTCCTTCTCCCGCCTCGGGGACGGCGACAAGCGCCCCCGGCATCGCGTCGGAGTCGAACCATTTTAGATTAAACCGCTGAGCTTCAAGGTTAGTGTCTGCGTTCACGCGGATTGCCTCTATTGGCCCGAGTCCGTTGAGCAAATTACGAGGATCAATGAGATGTCTAAACCACACGACGTCCTCGGCCTGAACGGTTTCGATTTTGCCATCCCGACGGTGCAATTCGAACCGTTCAGGAACCCACGAAGCCTCCGACGTGGGGACGACCTTCACGCGGTCGGGCTGCCAGATTTCGAACTCTTTTACCGGCCCGCGCGCCCCGCCGAGACGGCGCTTGATCCAATAGGCAGAGCCGTATGTCAGTTTATGCGTTTCGATATACCCGATGCCCTGCATCCTCGTTAACGACCCGTTGATATGTTCTAGCGCGTCGAGGGCTGGATGGGCTGGGAGCTCCTCATCGCCGCGAAACATGTGGAGCGTGGGGCGGGTCACGGCGCGGGAGCGAATCCGAATCGCCGCAAAGATCGCATCTTGAACGGCCACCATGTCGGCATTCGTCCGGGTAAGCCGCCGCAGCGAGGCGCTGGATTCGTTCTCGGCAAGTAGATCATTCCGCTCTAGGACGCCGCTCTCGTTCAACCACAGGGCCCGCTGCCGGTCCGGATCGCGTCGTCGGAGGCGGTCCCAGAGGCTGGGTTTAGTCGTCGCCGGGATCGTTGCTGTCATTGGTACCCTCGTTCACCCCGCCGAGGCCGAGCATCCGCCGGAGCCGCCATGCCAAATAGCGGCTCGCGTCGGCCCCGTGGGAAAAAGTATGGTTGGCAGGATCGGGGTCGGGCTCGGGAGAAAACGAGCCGTCCGAAAGTTCCCTCGCTCGGTAGGCCTGGAACGACTTAATAGACTCGGAGCATCGCGGATGCACTAGCCATCTCCGGCGCTCGCCTGCTGTTAGGATAGCCGCTCTTAGCACATCCTGTCCCGTGACGACGCGATGAGCGACCCGCTTCGCGCTTGCTGCCGGGAGGCCATGATTACGCGCCTCAGCGCGAAACTGGACCGCGCTCGGATCCCCAGCGCCGATGGTCGGCCAGACTTCCGGCCATTCTGCCGGCCACTCGCCGCGGTCCCACATATCCGCCCACTGTTCAAATGTCGGCCCGTCGTAATCCTCCAGGAGCGAGACTCGACGAATGAGATCCCTTACCCACTCACGTTCACTGCGGCCTGAGCCGGTGAGCTCGTCAAACACGAACACCGCCCCATCCCGGTACTGGGCCAGAACAATATGAGTCGGATCGGTGTAGCCCCAGTCGTAACCATACAAAATCGGCCCCGCCCCCGGAACGTATTCGGCCGCCGTTGAAATGTTCGAGCTGGAGAATGGCGCATAAATCAATGATCGCGCGTCGGGTCTTAGACAAAGATGCTGAGCCTCCCACGTGTCGGCGCCGACACGGTCCAGCAGTTTTAGGATCTCCGAGCGAGTCCGCCAGCCGTCAGCCTGTCGAGCCCGGCCCCGGCACCAGCTCCAGAGTGCGCACACCGGCGGCTCGCCGGAGTCGACATCGACGCAATATTCGCACTTTTTCATAGTCTCAAAAACGCACCACGTGAATAGAGGGGTCTTCGCCTCGGCGGCCTCGTCGAGCGCCCGCTGCATTAGCCCGAGCGACGATTGTCGGGTCGAGGTCGCGATATACTGCCCCGCTTTTTGTAGGCGGTAGGGCACTGGCATCGATTTCGAGTTCTCCCAGCTTTGTCGGCGCCCCTGGTCCAGCTCGTCGAAGGACACGAGGTGAGGATGAGAGCCCTGCGTCTGGCTCTCGGTTCCCGGCAAAATTTCGATCCATGCGCCATTGCTCCAACTCGTCTCACGGATATGAGGATCGGGAGCCCGGGCGCGTAGCTCCGCATGCCGAAGACCGGCCCTGTAATAGCGGTAACAGCGCGAGGCTTGAATTTGAATTGCGCCGATATGCGAAGTCTCGAAACCCGGCTTAAAACGGGCGTTCGCGAGGTGAAGAGCCGCGGTAGATTCAGTCTTACCGCCGGCTCGATTCGCTAGGACGATTGCATCAGAAATCCGGTGGAAGAACATATCAGCGACAAATTGAAACGGGGCCTGATGATCATCACACACCGCCCGGGCTGGGATGTGGTGGCCGGTTATTTTTTCCACCCAGTCGGCGAGCTCCTCATCCGTCGTCGGCGCCGCTGAGGCGTCATCGTCGCGGCGTTGTTCCCTCACCAGCTCCAGCGCGGCGACTTCCAAAGCCTCGGCGGTGATCATTCCCACTCCTCGGGCGGGGGGGATAAGAGGTAGCGACCGCTTTCGAAAGCGTCCCGCCACGGGGCGACCTCGCGGGCCCATTCCCACCAGTCCCGGGCGTGAAAGGGACAAAAGAACCGCCGCCAGCCCTCAGCCGTGTTTTCAAGGGTAACCGACGGCTGAGCGCGGCAGGGGCCCGCTTTTTTGTCCAGATATGAGCAGGTGTCCGGCAACAAAGGGGCCTGGACTCCACGTTGACAAGATCGAGAAACTAAGCGCTCGCGGACTCGCTCGCGAGCCCGGGCGACTTCGCTGGCGCTGGGCATCTTCCGCTCGTTCATAGCGGCACTTTCAGCCCCAGCCGACACCTCACCGAACCCGCTCCCTTATTTGGTCCACCAAAAAAGCATATTCGCGAGGTGTCAGTTTTCGCGAGGTGTCGACCCACGATTTCCCACAGTGGCCGGGTTTTCGGCATCGGCATTTTCGAACTGTTAACCATAGTTTCTTGCTCACGACGGTTCCCGCTCCCATGAGGGCACTAGCCAGCCCTCAGCCGTTGCCCATGCGGGATTATCGTGAAGCGTTCGATGACACGACAGACAGACGAGGACGAGATTAGCCATCGCATCGCTCCCGCCCCGGGCTCGCGTTTTCCGGTGATGGCGATGTCGAGCTCGGCGAGTGCACCCGGCCGCGGCAATTTCACAGGCGGCGAATTCCACCTAAAGCGCCTCCCTCCAGATCCACAGCGACAAACCGAGAACAAGAACGAACGCGCTGGCGATCGTGGTAAGCGTCAAGCAACTCATTAGCCAAAAAACCGCCCCTGGTTTTATCACCACGACTCACCCCGGGCGATCTGCTCGGCCCTCTTGACGATAGCAGCGGGGTCCAGCCCGAGTTCGTCCGCGAGCACCTTCGCTCGCTGGCGTAGATCTCGAACCTCAATTCTGTCGCCAAAAGTCTCGGGGCGGTGCGCCTTGAGCCAGAATTCAAGAAGCCTGTCAGAGGCCCCAGTTAATCCCCGACTGAGTGCCACTGCCTCAACTCGATCGAGTGCGTCGGCTTTTGCGTCCTCAACCGCCTCGCGGAAGCGCCCGGAGGTATGCAGGTGCTTGTAGTACGCCGAGCGGGTAATAGAGGCCGCCGTGCATGATTCTCGGATATTCATTGACTCCCGATACGCCGATAAAAACGGGGCCTCCCACCTCAGCTTTCGCGGCGCGTTAGGCTTTTTTTTCATTGTTCGTGTCCTCCGTTGTAGCCGCTAGATCCTCTGGGGGTATGTAGCCCGAGCGTACCAGCCACGCGCCGGGTCCTTCAAGGATCACGCTCACGGGATCGCTTTGCTTTTCGTCCAGTGAAGTCCTCCCAGCGGCTGACGCACACGTCGACGTACTAAGGATCACTCATCAGCACTCCCCTCGTCGGGGCCAAGAACGCTCCCGGGCATCGGGAAAACTGCCCCAAAACGCCGAACCGCATACCAGCCCGGGGAAGCCTTTTGTCGTTCACGGGCGACGGCCATCGCTTCGGCAAAGTTCGGCCACTGCCCACCGGGGGCGACTGCCCACCGGCCAGGGCCTCCCCCGCCCAGCACTTCGAAGAGGTCGGGTTCTACCGACGCGCTCAAACTGGCGCTCACCGGGGGGATTTTAATATCCCACACACTATCGGGCGGGAAAGTGCGGGCTAGTGCAAGTTCTGCGGCCTCGTGCGGCGTGGCGGCGGCGAGGTGGATCGTTTTCGTCACTGGGATAGTGACGGCGATTTTCGTCGGCTTCATTTCCCAAAACTCGGGAGCATCCCACCCCACCCGGGACGGGGTTAGGGGGACGTATCTCCTCGCTTTGGCCGTGATCGTAACTGCGTACTCAGTCAGTTTTACCGTCCTTCCAGCTACATGCTGTCTTAATCCACCAAATCCAGCAAAAAAGCACAAGTCCACGGCCTCCAGTTCCGCCCGCCGGATGATAATTCGTAAGCAGCCCGAGCGTTCAACACAACATCGAAGCTATACCAGGAGGGGTTATCGCGGAGGTGGACGGGGTGAATTTGCCACAGGCCGCGTTCGTCAGCCTGCCCGGTCGCGTGCACGTTAAAGCGTGACTCGCACCAAGCGATGCTAACAGCCTGTTCGAGCTGTTGCCCACGGAAACCCGCCGCCGTCGCGACCTCCCGAACGTCTCCGCGAGATAAGATCGGCGGAGATATTAAGTGCAACGGTGGCAGGGTTGCCGTGGGCATTTCAGCCCGGGGCGGCGGGGAACCGACACCCTGAGCCGCGCACAGGATTATAATCAACG
>PVBE010278151.1_pt1 | contig 10682 bp, 9 predicted proteins | sample 1631181 | NCBI WGS metagenome assembly PVBE01 (sample SAMN08397723, study PRJNA350692) | Marine metagenome, whole genome shotgun sequencing project. | isolation source: water | place: Pacific Ocean | collected 2012-04 | reverse complement strand
GGCCAACATCTACCTGCACGTCCTCGACGAGCGGTGGACACGCGAGTACGCCCACCTGGGCACGCTGGTGCGTTACGCCGACGACTTCGTGGTGATGTGCGACACCGCGGAGCAGTGCGAGGAAGCCGAGCGAGTCGTCCGGAGGGTTCTGGAGGACGAGCTGGGTCTGGAGCTGCATCCCGAGAAGACGAGGCGAGTCGAGCTGACCTGGGGCAAGGAAGGCTTCGACTTCCTCGGCTGCCACCTGCGCAAGCGCATGAGTGGACGGCTGTGGGAGCAGTACCGGCGGCGCCGGTACTACTTGCAGAGATGGCCGTCAGCGACCGCGATGAAGCGGGTTCGGGAGCGCGTGCACGCGCTGACCGACCGACGCTGGAATGGGGTGAAGGATGTCCGGGAACTGATCCGGCGCCTGAATCCGGTTCTGCGCGGCTGGGGCAATTACTTTCGCACCGGGAACGCCGCGAGGAAGTTCAACCAGCTGGATTCGTACGTCTACCGCAGACTCAGGCAGTTTCTCGTCCGGAGGAAGGGTCGAAATCTGCGCGCGGGCGAGTTCAGGCAATGGACACGCGACTTCTTCTGGGGCCTCGGGCTTCACCGTCTCCGCGGAACCGTCCGCTACCCGGGAGCTGCGTAATGCTGCGACTCGAGAGGTCACCCGTGAGCCGTGTGCGGGAAAACCGCACGCACGGTTCGAAAGGGGGCTTTATCGTCACTCCAATGGAGGCCAGGTAAGTCTACCAATGCGTTTGCTTCCCGTGCTCCTCGTCACCCCGCTCTTCGCGTTCGCCGAACCCGGTCCGGTGCGGCTCTGCACGGGCAGCGCGAACAACCCCTACCACGCGTTCGGCGCGGCGATCGCCAAGCGCCTCGAAGGCAAGCTCAAGGTCGACGTGAAGCTCTCGCGCGGCTCCTGGGACAACCTCGAAGGGCTCGACGCGCCCAAGCGGCGCTGCGACGTGGCGATCGTCCAGGAGGATGCGCTCATCCTCTACCTGCACAACCGGCCGCGCAGCGCCGAGAACCTCGTGAAGGTCGCCCCGATCTTCTCCGAATTCGTGCACCTGGTGTGCAACCGGAGGGTCGGGACCGACTCGCTCTACGGGCTGCACCACCTCAAGCACAAAATCGTCGCCAACCGCCGCGGCTCGGGCACGTATGTGACCTGGGAGCTCTTCCAGAAGCAGTCGCCGGAGCTGCGTGCGCTCACCGGTCCCAAGGCGAGCTTCCAGGACGGGATGATCCAGATCCTCGACCAGCAGGGCGCTGATTGCATGGCGTTCGTGGCGCGGCTCGGAAACAGCTCGGTCGACCTGGCGAATCGCGGCTTTGGCAGCCAACTGCGGCTGGTGGCCATCCCGGAGACGAAGCTCGCGCAGCTGAAGAACGCGGAGGGGCGGCGGGTCTACAAGCCCGCGACCATTCCGAAGAAGGCGTACCCGAACCTCGCGACCGGACCGGTACCGACGGTGTCGATCGACGCCTTCTTTCTGATGGCTCGCGGTTGGACGAAGGGAAAGAAGGGCGACGCGGACACCCTCGCGGGCGCGGTCCGCGCCGAGATCGAGGCAGCTACTCCACCTCGACCGTGATGGTCGCCGACGCGTTCGCCCCGTCGTCTTCGAGAGGGTGGGGTCGTACGAGAGGTGCGCGGCGTCGGCGAATTGTATCGTCACTTTGGCGCCGTCGTCGGGCATCGCGATCTGGAATGGCACCGTGCCCCACCCGCGCGCTAAAACCCTGCCCATGCGTACATCCCTTCTGCTGTGCCTGCTGCTCTTCGCGGTCGGCTGCGACGACGACGACGCCTCGAAATCGACCGCCCCCGACGGTGCGGTGACCCCCGATGGCGGTGAGGTCCAGCCGGACACCGGCGGCACCCCGCCCGACGAGGGTCTGCCGCCCGACGCGGCGACGCCGGGCATCGAGGACAACTTCGGCGTCGAAGAGACCGAAGGCCGGGCGGAGTGCGACAACCTGCTCGAGACGCATTGCCTGATGCCGTTCCCGTCGGACCGCTTCCTGGAGCGCGAGGGCGAGGTGCGCAGCGTGGTCTTCGACGATGCGGCGATGCCGATCGACAACCGCCGGCGGCCCATCCGCGGCAACGTGGTCGCGAACGCCGACGGCTGGGGCATCGCCACGCCGCCCATCCTCTACTGGCCCGGGGCGACCCTCGAGGGCACGGCGCCCGTCTTCGATCCGCAGGCGTCGCTGGAGGACGACTCGAAGACGATCATCCTCGACACGGTGACGGGCGACCGCGTCCCGCACTGGGTCGAGACCGACTACCTCACCGCCGAGGCCGACGCCCTCAACATCGTGCTGCGGCTGGCCGTGCCGTTCGAGCACGACCGCCGGTACATCGTGGCGGTGCGCGGCCTGGTGGACGAGGCCGGCGCGGTGCTCGACACGCCGGCCGGGTTTGCGGCGCTGCGCGACGGCACCGCGAGCACGACGGTTGGCATCCACGCCCGGCGGGCACGCTTCGAGACCGAGGTCTTCGGGCCGCTCGTCGAGCACGGCGTCGAGCGCGGCGAGCTGCAGCTGGCCTGGGACCTCACGACGGGCACCTATGAGAACGCCACCAGCCTGCTGGTCGAGATGCGCGACGCGATGCTCGAGGCGGTCGGCCCGGAGGGGCCGGAGTACACGATCGACTCGGTCGAGGAGATGGAGCACCCGCACATCGCCGTGATGGCGCGGCTGACGGTGCACATCCCGAGCTTCCTACTCGAGCCGACGCGCCTGGGCCTGCGGCGGCTGCGCCGAGACGACGCGGGACGGCCGCAGATCGAGGGCTTCGAGGACTGGCCGATGACGCTGCAGATCCCGCACAGCGTGCTCGACTCCGAGGAGCCCGGCGGCGTGTTGCAGTACGGACACGGCTTCCTGGGTTCGCTGCGTCAGGGCAACGGCAGCTGGCTGCGCTCGATGGCGTTCAACCACCGCTTCCTGATCATCGCCACCGACATGCAGGGCATGAGCGAGGTGGACACGCCGTATTGGGGCGCGAACCTCAGCTTCGATCCGGCGAGCTTCCCGACGGTCACCGAGAAGGCGCTGCAGGGCATCCTCAACCAGGTGGTGATGCAGCGGATGATGCGCGGGCGCTTCCTGGCCGAAGAGCACCCGCTGCTCACCCGGGACGGTGCGCCGCTCTATGCCGCCGACGAGGTCTGGTACTACGGCAACTCCCAGGGCGGGACCATCGGCAGCGTGGTGATGGCGGTGACGCCCGAGGTGACCCGCGGCGTGCTCGGCGTGCCGGGGTGCTGCTACCCCGTGCTCGTGCACCGCAGCACCGTCTTCATCAACTTCGTGGCGCTGCTCGAGCAGGCGATGCCGGATCCGACCGACCTCGGCATCATGCTTGGCCTCATCGGTGGCACGGGCATGCGCCACATCGACCCGATCAACTACGCCCCCGCCATCGTGCACGACCCCTTCCCGAACACGCCGGCGCACGAAGTGCTGCTGCACGTCGCGAAGGAGGACGCCCAGGTCCACAACGAGGTGTCGTACATCCTCGGGCGCGCGATCGACGTGCCGCTCATCACCCCGCCGCTGCGCCCGGTGTGGGGCTTCGAGGAGGCGCCGTACCCGCACGAAGGCAGCGGCATGGTCGAGTTCGACTTCTCCGTGCCCGACAACCCCGACCCGCTGCTGCCGCCGCTCGACGAGCACGACACGCACGGCTCGTTGCGGAAACAGATCGAGGGGCAGGACCAGATGATGCAGTTCTTGAAGACCGGCGTAATCAACGACACATGCGGTGGTCCATGCGTCTTCCCCGAGCGTCCCTAGAGGTTCTGCTCGTCGTCCTGCTCGCGCTCGCGTGCGAGCCCACGGGCGGATCCAAGTCTTCTGACAGTGGCGTGACAGGCCCGGACGGCGCGCAGCTCGCGGACGCCGCGGTGGTGGCCGATGACGCGGCGAGCCAGGCGGATGCCGCGGTCGATCCGGACGCGTGGGAGGCGCCCGACGCCGCTGTACCGGACATGGCGCCCACCGAGGGCTGCGCGGACGAGGAGGCGTCGGTCGTCGAGTTGACCACCGATGACGGGGTCCGGCTGGTCGCCGACTTCCACCCCGGGCCTGCCACCGGTCGCGCCGTGGCGCTGTTCCACATGATCCCGCCGAGCAACGACCGCACGAATTATCCGACCGGCTTCATCCACGCCCTCGTCGAGCGCGGCTTCACGGTGATCAACGTCGACCGGCGCGGCGCCGGGGACTCGGACGGAGACGCGCGTGAGGCCTACACCGGCCCGAATGGGCGCCTCGACGTGAAGGCGGCCTGGGACCACTTGCTCGCTCCGGGCTGCGGCGTCCGCGCCGAGCAGGTCGGGCTCGTCGGCGCCTCCAACGGGACCACCTCGGTGCTCGACTTCACCGCGGATCCGTTTCTGCCGCGGCCGGCGGCAATCGTCTTCCTGACCGGCGGCGGCTACACCGAGAACCAGACCGCCATCGCTGCCAACGGCGACGCGCTATCGACGCTGCCCATCGACTTCGTCTTCTCCACCGACGAGCGCGCCTGGAGTGCCGGCTTCGCGGGCGACGCGCCCGAGGTCTGGAACTTCGACGAATACGCGCCCGGTGGGCATGGCACGCGGATGTTCGGCGTGCAGCCGGACTCGGTCACCGCCGTCGCCGACTGGCTCGACGAGGTGGTGCCGTAGCGCGCCCGCGGCTCAGTTGCGGGCGATCATGTAGCCGCGCCCGCGCACCGCGCGGATCACCGAGCGCCCCTCGTCGCCGAGGCGGGCGCGCAGGCGGCTGACGCGCAGATCCATCGCCCGGTCGACTCCGTCGTAAGGGATGCCACGCAGCTCCTGGTAGAGCGTGTCGCGGTCGACGATCGTGCCGGCGTGCCGGACGAGCAGCGCGAGCAGCTCGAATTCGGCATCGCTGAGCGCCACCTCGCGACCGGCGATCGATGCACCGCGAGAGGCTGGCTCGAGCCGCAGCGGGCCCACCTGTTGCGGTGCCTCCGTCGACACCTCCGGCGCGGGCTCCGCGCGTCGCAGCAGCGCGCGCACACGAGCGATGAGCACGCGCGGGTTGACCGGCTTTTTGAGGTAGTCGTCGGCGCCGACCTCGAGCCCGACGATCTCGTCGACGTCGGAGTCGAGCGAGGTGAGCATCACCACCATCAGGTCCGGATCTCGCGCCCGCAGGACACGGCAGACGTCGAGTCCGTTCATCCCGGGCATCATCACGTCGAGCACGACGAGCCGCGGATCGAAGCGCGCGACGGCGTCTGCCACCTCGTCTCCGCGGCGCACGTGCTCCACCTCGAGCCCGTTGCGCTTCAGGTGCTCGACGACCAGCCTGGCCGCGATTGGGTCGTCTTCGGCGACGATGGCCCGCACAGCGCTACTCCTCGTCGCCGTCGCGGCGGCGCAGAAAATCGACGAGCCCGCCGCGCACCGGATCGCTGAAGACGATGGTGAGCAGCAGCCCGGTGGCGAAGCCGATGAAGAGGCTCGCGGTAGTGTCCATCAGGAACACCTCGCGGCTGAGCAGGATCCCCAGCAGCGGCAGCACGAGCGTGACCGACAGATAGCCGACCAGGAGCACCGCCCGCTCCGGGCTGGCCCGCGCGGCGATCGCCGTGGTCGAGGCGGCGAAGGCAGCTGTGCCCAAGAAGGCCTTCAGCGCGTGACCGGCCGGCAGCCAATCACGCTTGAACTCCATCGCGAGGAAGAGGCTCACGAAGCAGAGCAGGAAGACGTACGCGCCGAAGCGGATGGCCTCGTGACGTCCGAGGTTGCGGGCGTGCTCGAGGCCGTTTGCGACCGCCACGAGCATCAGCAGCAGCGCCAGACAGGTGCCCGTCACGTAGAACGGCATCACCCGCGCCATCTGGCGGACCTCGGCGGCCTGCGCGGTGACGTCGAGGTGGCCGTAGTAGGCGGTCACCGTCTCCTGGATGTCCTCCGGGTTGCACCCGAGGCTCAGCAGAACGAAGGCGCCGAGCCACCTCACGCGCGCACCGCCTCGAGCACCCGGTCGTGACCCGCGAGGTCCGGCAGGATGGCCACCTGCGTGTAGCGCCCATCGGCCTCCGCCAGCGCCTTCACGGCCTCGCCCTGGTCGTGACCGAACTCGACGAGCAGACGCCCTCCCGGGACCAGCCACTTCGCGGCGTCCGTGATGAGCGGGCGCACGACGTCGAGGCCGTCGGCACCGCCGTCGAGGGCTTGCCTCGGCTCGTGGTCGCGCACGTCCGCCATCAAACCCTGGATCGCGCCGCTCGGTATGTAGGGCGGGTTGCTCACCACGAGCTCAACCGGCTCGGTGACCGGCTGCAATCCGATGCCCTCCAAGAGCTCGACGTTCTCGACGCCGAGGCGCTCGATGTTGATTCGCGCGACGGTGAGGGCCTCGACGCTCGGGTCGATCGCGAGCACCCGTGCGTCCGGCCGGTCGAGGCCGATCGACAACGCGATGCAGCCGCTGCCGGTGCCGACGTCGACGACGGTGCCCCCCTCGAACCCGTCGAGGGCGCGCTCGACGAGCATCTCCGTCTCGGGGCGCGGCACGAGCACCCGGGCGTCGACCGCGAAGGAGTGCTTCCAGAAGTACCGCTCACCGACGATGTAAGCCGCCGGCTCCATCGCTCCGCGGCGCTTGACGCGCTCGCGAATCGCGGCCAGCTCGTGCGGGCGCAGCGGCTGGTCGTGCTCGGTGTAGAGGTGGATGCGCTCGACCCCGAGGGCGTCGGCGACGAGCAGCTCGGCGTCGAAGCGCGCGCTCTCGATGCCCTTCTCCTGGAAGAAGCCCTTCGTCCAGCCGAGCACGCGGCGGATGGTCCACACATCGCTCAAAGCTCGGCGTCCTTCCGCCGTTTCGTCACGTACTTCCGGTCGAAGCGCGACGCGTCGAAGCCCGACCGGAACAGGGCCGTGCAGTCACCGCGGCCCACGCACCCCTCGAAGGCCTTGGGCTGAAGCCGCGAGAACTTCGCGCGAGAGAGCTTGAGGATGAGGTAGCGCGCGACCTTCTCCTTTTGCTGGGTGCGGCGGCGCTTCGTCTTGTTGGGCCGGTTGACCTCGTGGAAGACGAGCATCACCTCCACCACCTGAGGGTACTCGCTGAAGATGCCGCGGGCCCCGCTCGAGAACGAGGTGCGACCGAAGAGGAGCCACTTCACGGCGCGCGTCTTCAGCTCGGCGTCGGTGCTGCGGCCGACAGGCTGCCAGATGTCGAAGCGGATGCGCCCACCCTGGACCACCACTCGCTCGGAGTCGTGCCGGCGCGGCGGGTCGACGAGGTAGATGCCCATCATCGCCTCGATGGCGACCTTCAGCTCGCGCTGCGGATCGTTCGGTCCGTAGATCTGCATCGCCCGCGGCGCCACCGAGTCGGCGCGAGCGGGCGGCGCGGCGAAGGGCGCCAGCACCAGGATGAGCAGGATCACCCCGCGTCGCGCTCGCGCTTGAGTCGGCGTCCCATAAGGTATGCCATCGCTTCGGGGGCGGCCTTGCCTTCGTAGATGATCTGGTAGACCTGCTCGCCGATCGGCATCTCGACGCCTTCGCGCTTCGCCAGGTTGTAGGCGCTTCGCGCGGTGCGCACGCCCTCTGCGACCTCGGACATGTCGGCGAGGATCTCCTCGAGCGTGCGCCCCTTTCCGAGCTCGACGCCCACGCGCCGGTTTCGTGAGAGGTCGCCGGTGCAGGTGAGGACCAGGTCGCCCATGCCGGCCAGCCCCGAGAGGGTCAGCGGGTTTGCGCCGCGCGAGACGGCCAGGCGGCTGATCTCGTGGAGTCCGCGCGTCAGCAGGCCGGCGCGGCTGTTGTGGCCGAGCCCGAGCCCGTGCGCCATGCCGGCGGCGATGGCGATCACGTTCTTGAGCGCCCCGCCGAGCTCGACGCCGGTGACGTCCTCGGTGGTGTAGCAGCGGAAGTAGTCGGTGCTGAAGGCATCTTGCACCTGCTGGGCGACTCCGTGGAAGCGCGCGGCGATGGTGACCGCGGTGGCCATCCGCTTCAGCGTCTCCGCGGCGAAGCTCGGCCCCGAGAGGAACGCCAGGTCGGCCCACAGCCCACGCGGGAGGACGTCGGTGAGGACCTCCTCCATCGTCTGCAACGTCTCGTTCTCGATGCCTTTGCTCGCGCTGACAATCGGTACGCCGGAGCACAGATGGCGCACGGCGTCGGTCATCACGCCGCGCAGCGCGTGGCTCGGGACGACCACGCAGACGAGCTCGGCGCCGGCGAGGGCATGTTCGAGGTCGCTGGTGGCGCTCAGGTTCTCCGGCAGCTCGATGTCGCTCTGGTAGCGCGGGTTTCGGTGGTTGGCGTTGATGCCGTCGGCCACCTCCTGCGAGCGCGCCCACAGCTTGACCGGGCCGCGGTTGGTGAGCACGGAGGCGAGGGCGGTGCCCCAGCTGCCTCCTCCGATGACGGTGGACTTCACGGGCCCTCCTCGGCGGTCGTGGTGACGCGCACGACCTCGGCGAAGGTCGTGGTCCCGGTCGCCAGCTTCTTCAGCGCCGACTCGTGGAGGGTCATCATACCCTCGTGGCGTGCCAGGCGCATGAGAGTGCCAGCGTCGGCGCGCTGCTGCACGGCCTCGCGGATCGCAGTGGTGACTGGCATGACCTCGAAGATGCCCGAGCGGCCCACGTAGCCGGTGCCGCGGCACTCCACGCAGCCTTCGCCTTCGCGGACCGGGAGTGCGTCGGTGCCTTCCGGCAGCGCGAAGCCGAGCAAGGCGACCTCGTCCGGCGTGAGCAGGGCGTCGGCGGCGCAATTCGAGCAAATCACGCGGACCAGGCGCTGCGCCGCCACGCCGATGACCGTGCTGGCGGCGAGGAACGGCTCGATGCCCAGGTCGACGAGGCGGGTGAAGGCGGTCGCCGCGTCGTTGGTGTGCAGCGTCGAGAGGACGAGGTGCCCCGTGAGCGCGGCCTGCACGGCGTGCTGCGCCGTCTCGAGGTCGCGGATCTCACCGACCATGATGATGTCGGGGTCCTGGCGCAGGATGGTACGGAGGGCAGACGCGAAGGTGACGTCCACCCGCGGGTTGACCTGCACCTGGTTGAACGCCTCGGTCACCATCTCGATGGGATCCTCGATGGTGGTGATGTTCACCTCCGAGGTCGCGAGCGCGCGAAGGCTCGAGTAGAGCGTCGTCGTCTTCCCGGAGCCGGTCGGGCCGGTCAGCAGGATGATGCCGTGCGGGCGCGTGATGAAGCGGTCCCAGACCACGCGCTGCTCACCGAAGAAGCCGAGGTCGTCGAGGGATTGCAGCAGCGTGTCCGGATCGAAGATGCGGATGACCATCTTCTCGCCGAACGCCGTGGGCATCGACGAGACGCGCATCTCGATCTCGCGCTCGTCGCGGCGCACCTTGATCCGTCCGTCCTGCGGCTTGCGGCGCTCGGCGATGTCCATGCGCGCCATCATCTTCAGGCGGCTGGTGAGCGGGGGCGCCACCGGGCGCGGGATGCGGTGCACCGTGTGCAGGACCCCGTCGATGCGGTAGCGGACCAGGCCGACTTCGCGCTTCGGCTCGAAGTGGATGTCGGAGGCGCGCTGCTCGATGGCGTGGCGCAGCAGGTAATCGCCCGCGGCGACGACGCTCTTGTCCGTGGCGTCGATCTCGTCGTCGGACTTGATGTGGAAGAGGCGCTCGAGGTTGTGGTCGGCCTGGCGTCCGTACTCGCGCTCGGCGGCGAGGATCGTCGACTTGAAGCCGTAGAACTCGCTGATGATGCGTCGGATGTCGGACTTGCTGGCGATGACCGGCTCGATGCGGCGCTCGGTCAGCCGCGCGAGGCTCTCGATCAGCTCCAGGTCGCCCGGCTCGGCCATCGCGACCTGGACGGTGTCCTCGCTGACGGCGAGCACGATGCAGTTATGACGAACGGCGAACGGGCGCGAGAGGAAGCCGGTGACGACCTGGATGTCGAGCTCGAGCGGGTCGAGGCGCTGCCAGGGCAGGCCCAGCTCTTCGGCGATGGCCTGCATGATCGCGTCTTCGGTGAGGGTCGCGCCGTCCGGTCGCGGGACGTTCAGTGATGCGATGACCTCGGGGGCGGAGACTCGATAGAAAGCGCCGCGGTCAACCGGGCCGCCGAGTCGCGCCTTCAGCAAGCGCGCGCGTTGAGCGGGTTCTTTGACCTGCACGTCTCGCGCGGCGACGCCGTCGATGAGGCCGCGGCGCGCGAGGATGTCGAGGACGTCGCCCGAGGACAGCTCGCTGTGCACAGGTCACAAGTAGGCGATGTGGGCGTTCGTCGCAAAGGCGATCAGCCTCGAGTATGTGGGCGCGACCACTGCAATTTGCTGCAAGCGCTCTTCGAGGATGGCAAACAGTAGGTACACAACGGGGTGATCGAGCGCGTGCTGGACGCGGTTGTGGCGCGCCGACGCGATCTGGGGAGAACGCGAAGATGAATCAGACGAATTGGTGGATCGCCCTGGCGGCCATGGGCTGCCTCGCGCTGGCTGGCTGCACGACGAGCAGCGGTGGTGGGAGCGGTGACAGCGGCATGGCCGAAGGCGAGGGCGAAGGCGAGGGCGAGGGCGAGGGTGAGGGAGAAGGTGAGGGCGAGGGCGAGGGCGAGGGTGAGGGAGAAGGCGAGGGCGAGGGCGAGGGTGAGGGAGAAGGCGAGGGTGAAGGCGAGGGTGAAGGCGAGGGTGAAGGTGAAGGCGAGGGCG
>PVBE011786698.1_pt1 | contig 10683 bp, 8 predicted proteins | sample 1631181 | NCBI WGS metagenome assembly PVBE01 (sample SAMN08397723, study PRJNA350692) | Marine metagenome, whole genome shotgun sequencing project. | isolation source: water | place: Pacific Ocean | collected 2012-04 | reverse complement strand
CAGAAGCTGCGCGGGTTGCTGGCCGAGCATGGCCTGGCGATGGCGGCGGGCTATTACGCGGCCAACTGGTTCGATGCCGAATTCCGGCAGCCGGAATTCACCGCCCTGCGGCGATCGGCCGAGTTCTACGCGGCGGTCGGAGCTGAGAACATCATCCTAGCTTCGTCGGGATCGCCGCGCCGCATGGCCACCGCCGGCTTCTTCCCGGACGGTCGCCACGACGGATTGACCGACTACCAGTGGGGGTACTTCTGCGAGAGCCTGAACCTGGCGGCGGATATCTGCCGGGACGAGTTTGACCTGCCGGTGGCGTTCAAGCAGCACGCCGGGAGCTACGTGGAGACCGCCTACGAGGTGGAACGGATGATGGCGGATACGAACCCGGAGACCATCCGGCTGGCGGCCGACTGCGGGCATCTGTTCTACGCCGGAATCGACCCGGCGGAGTTCTTTGAGCGCAACATCGACCGGATCGGCTACGTTCATTTTCGCGACGTGGAGGTCGATGTCTTTGACCGGACGATGGCGGCGGAGGCCGAGTTTCGGGAGTTCGTCGAGGCGGAGGGCTTTACCGAGGTCGGGTCCGGCGGGATCGATTTTGATGCGCTTGTGGAAGCTTTGCAGAACGGGGGCTACGAAGGGTGGGTGACCCTGACTCAGGACTACAGTTCGCGGGATGCGGCGGTGGCGGCCGGAAACAGCCTGGAATACGCAACCTCCGCACTGGGGTGCTGAGGATGGGACGGCGACTGACGCGGCGCGGATTCGCCAAAGGGCTGGTGATCGCGCCGCTGGTCCTGGCCGGCTGCGGCGAGCCGGCGGCCGGCCAGATCGAACAGGATCGCCTTCCGCTGGCCCAGGTGAACCCGTGGGGAACAAACACGTTTCTGCACCAGGACGCGGAAAGTTGGCGCAAGCGCAAGACGCTGCAGATGGTGAAGGACGCGGGGATTGGCTGGATCAAGCAACACTTTCCGTGGGCGGACATCGAGCAATCCGGCCCGGGGCAGTACATCGACCCGCTCTGGAAGACATCGACGTGGGAGAAGTACGACGAGATCGTGGACCTGGCCGAGGAGGCGGGAATCGAGATCGTGGCCCGGATTGACCGGGTGCCCGCCTGGGCTCGGCCCGAGGAATCGACCTCCACGGAGCCACCGTCGCAGCTTGAGGATTTCGGCCGCTTCATCGAGACGATCGTGGCCCGCTACCGGGGAAGGATTCGCCACTACCAGATCTGGAACGAGCCGAATCTGGCCCACGAGTGGGGCGGCCGGAGGCCGGACGCCGCCGGCTACGTGGACCTGCTGCGCACGGCATTCATGGCGGCCCAGGCGATTGATCCGGAAGTCTTGATCCTCAACGCGCCGCTGGCGGCCACCCTGGAACGGAGCGCCCGGGCGCAGGTGGAACTGGAGTTCCTGAAGGAGTTCTACGGCGCGGGCGGGGGCGACTACTTCCACATCCATTCGGCGAACGCCTTCGGGCTGGGTTTCCCGCCGGAGGACGCACCCGATCCCGAGGTGCTGAACTTCCGGCGAGTCGAACTGTCGCGGGCGATCATGGTGGCAAACGGGGACGGGGACAAACCGATCTGGTTCAACGAGTACGGCTGGAATGCCTCACCACCCGACTTCCCGCCCCACCTGCTGATGTGGTCGCGAGTGGACGAGGATGTGCAGGCGGAGTGGACGGTGCGTGGAGTGGAATACGCGCGGGCGAACTGGCCGTGGGCCGGGGTGTTCTGTGTCTGGTTCTTCCTGCGCCAGTACATCGACGTGGACCCGGACGAGTCGGAGTTCTATTTCCGGATGGTCGATCCTGATTTCACACCGCGGCCGGTCTACCGGGCGGTGGCCCGCGCCGCCACCGGAAAGTAGGGGCGTATCAGGCTGTCGCAGCGGGTCCGTTGGCTGATTCTAGGGATGGCCAGCCTGGCACTGGCGGTCCTGGCGACCGGGTCGCTGGTAGCCTACCGGCACTTTTTCGAGCGTGGTGTTACCTATGGCGACGCACGGCTCGAACCTATGCCCTACACCGACGCCCCGGGGATCGGCGCGAACACCTTTCTGCATCTTGAATCGGATAAAGCCGCTATCGACCGTGAACTGGCGGCGCTGAAGGCGGCGGGGATCGGAATCATCCGACAACAGTTCCTGTGGGAGGAGATCGAGGAGCAGGCGAAGGGGGACTTCGTCAACTACCGGAACGGCGCGCCGACCTGGGCCCGGTATGACGCGATCGTGGCGGCGGCGAACGCGGCCGGCATTGAAATTCTGGCGCGCCTGGAGCGACCGCCGCGCTGGGCGGTGAACGATTGGGACTCGGAACTTCCCGGCAGCCAGAGCCCGCCGGACAACCTGGACGATTTCGGGGATTTCGTGGAGGCGGTGGTTGGCCGCTACGCGGGTAAGGTTCGCTATTTCCAGATCTGGAACGAACCGAACCTGTGGGGCGAATGGGGGGAGCGGGACCCGGACGCGGCGGAGTATGCCCAGATGCTGCGAGTCGCTTACACCCGCGCGAAGGCGACGAATCCGGAGGCGGTGATCGTGCTGGCGGGATTGGCGCCGACAACGGAGCGCGGGCCGCGCAACCTGAGCGACACGCTATTCCTGGAACGGCTTTACGTACTGGGCGCGCAGGCGCATTTCGACGTGGCGGCTTCGATGTCCTACGGCCTGTTCACCGGCCCCCACGATGTCCGCATTGGGGAACGCTGGACGAACTTCCCGCGGGCAGTCCTCTGGCGCGAGATCATGGTCGCCTACGGGGATACGGCCAAGCCGATCTGGGCGACGGAGTACGGCTGGATGGCGCTGCCGGACGGCTGGCAGGGCAAGCCGGGAATCTGGGGAGATCACCCGGTGGAGCGCCAGAGCGAGTGGACGGTGGAGGGCATCGAGCGGGCCCGCGAGCAGTGGCCGTGGATGTCGACAATCTTCATCTGGGCCTCGCGCTGGCCGAGTGAGACTCATCCCGACGACCCGACGCCGTGGTTCCGGCTGATGGACCGGGACTTCACCCCGCGCCCGGCGCTACTGGAATTGGCGGAGTTCACGGTGGAGGGGCCGGTGGCCGGGGCCGGGATTCATCAGGACACGAATCCCGCCTATTCGTTCGAGGGGCCGTGGCCTCGCGAGCCGAGCAAACTGGCGTCGCTGGGGCTGTGGCGGACCACCGGGCAGGCGGGGGCGCGGATGACCCTTCGGTTTGAGGGAGACTCGGTTGCGCTACTGACTTACCGGGGCCCGGAGATGGGATTGGCGCGGGTGCGGATTGATGAGAACGACTCGCTGCCGGACCTGGTGCCGAAGGATCATCGCGGCCAGGCGGTAATCGATCTCTACGCGTCGGAACCGGAGCCATTGGCGCGAATTCCGCTGGCCTCGGGGCTGCCGGCGGGGATCCACGTTCTGGAGATTACGGCGGTCGGGGTCGGGTCGGAGCTGTCCGGGGGCGGAGAGGTGGTGCTGGACGCGGTGGTGGTGTCGAATCCGCGGCCGATCTGGCCCTACGTGCTGACGGCGCTCTTGTGGTTGCTCGTGGCCCTGGGAGCGGCGGCGTTCCTGCGACCGCTCTGGGATCGTCTGCCGGGGGCGGTTCGCCGGGTTCGGCTGACACCGGGGTGGCCGGGGGCGGAGATTGCCGGGGTGCCGCTGGGCGGATTGCTGGCGGCGGGCGGCGCGGCAGTTCTGCTAGCGGCGCTGCCGGACGGAGACCTCGCATCGCCGGTGACTGCGGTTCGGGCCGTGGTGCTGATCTACCTGGTGCTGCTGGCGATTGAGTCGCCGGCGGCGGTGGGCATCGTGACCGCCGGGGCGCAGTTCTTCCAGATGCTGGTGCCGCGGATCGGACCAGTGGCGTTCAGCGTACCGGAATTGTTGCTACTGGCGCTGGCCGGCGGGTGGGTGGTGCGGGGGAGTTACCGACGGCGTGTCGAACTGCACCGGTCGCGGTTCCTGTATCTGGGCCTGGCGTTCCTGCTGGCGGCCACCGTGGCGGCCGGGTTCGCACCGTATACCAAGTTCGCGCTGCGCGGTCTGCGAACCGGAGTCGTGGAACCGCTGCTGCTTTTCGTTCTGCTGACCACGTATCTCGATCGCCGCCACGGGCGGCTGTTGCTGGGCTCGCTGGCGGTGGGCGGGCTAGCGGTGGCGCTGATCGCGCTTTTCGATCCGTTGTTTGATCGGGTAATCACGGTGGGCGAGCTGCCACGCCTGCGGGGGCTGTACGGATCGCCGAACAACCTGGGATTGGTGCTGGAACGGGCGCTACCGCTGGCGGTGGGGATCGCGCTGGTGACCCGGCAGACGCGATTCCGGCGACTCTGGTGGGGCGCGGCACTGGTGACGGGGGTGGTGCTGGCGGCAACGGGATCGCGCGGCGCGTGGCTGGCGACGGCGGTGGGGATGGGGATGCTGGCGGCGCCCTGGTGGTCACGCCTGCGTCGGCGTAATCGCGTCCTGTCGCTGGCGCTGCTGGCGGCCCCGGCCATCGCGCTGGCCGGATTCCTGGGCGCGGATCGCCTCGGGCCGCTGTTCCGGGCCGGCGACCAGAGCGGCGCCACGCGGGTGTGGATCTGGGATTCGGCCTGGCGAATGATCGTGGAACGGCCGTGGACCGGCATCGGACCGGACAATTTTCTCTACCGCAACACAGCATTTGTGGACCCGGCCGGATGGCGCGAGCCGAATCTGGCGCACCCGCACAACCTGTTGCTGGATACGTGGCTGAGTACCGGGTTGGTGGGCGGGCTGGCGCTGGCGCTGACCGTGGGGCTGTTCTTCCTGGTGCTGCATCGCGCCTACCGCCGGCCGGCGGTAGGGACGGATGGGCCGCTGCTAATAGGAGCGGCGGCGGCGATGGCGGCGGCGCTGGTCCACGGGATGGTGGACAATTTCTATTTCCTGCCGGAACTGGCCGGGATCTTCTGGGTGTTGATCGCCTACGCAGCGCTGCATTTGACGGAAGGCCCGGCCGGGGCGATCGATACCTGAGTTAGGGCTCCAGGTAGTCAGCGGCGCGCACTATCCAGGCGGCAAAGTGGCGCAACGAGCGGGCAGTCTTCCAGTCGGACCCGAGGTCGACGGGGGCGCCGGGGACGGGGATACGGATGGAGCGGCGCAATTCAGCACCAAGGCGTGAGTAAGCGCGTTTGAGGCCGGCGGGCTCGCGCTGACGCTCGATTTCCAGGCGGTGCGACTTGAGGCCGTTGCCATCGAGCAGTTTGCGGCTGGAATTGAGGAGCTTGCGCCCGGCGCGAATCGCGATCGGCAGCCGGCCAGTCCCGTCGTCAAAGCGCAGGTCGCCGGCGAGTTCGAGGAGCCGTAGACGGTGGCGTCCAGAACGGGACTTCGCCATTGACTCGAGGCGGGTTTCGTTGGGGACCATGTCGAGCAGGAAGGCCTCGTGATGGCTTGCGGTGCGCGGCCGCTCCTTCGGAGGCTGGAGAGCGTGGCGGTAGAGGTAAGACTCGGCAGCGGCGCGGTACAGGCGCTGCCCGGAACTGACCAGGTTGCGATGGGGCCGCCCGGCGCCCCGATGCTGGAACAATAGATCGACGGCGCTGCCTTCGTGGACGACGTTGGAGCGGGTGTCGTAGAACTGGCGGACCCAGTCGGCCAGCAGGCCGCTGACACCGAACAGTTCTTCGAGGCTGTCGAGGATTTGGCGACGCTTACCGGCAGCGTCACCGACCTCAAAAAGAACCTCGAACGCAGTGGCCAGGTTGACTATCGCCATGCGCTCCTCGTGGTGCGGCTCGACCCCGAAGCTGCGCCCGTACCAGAACATCGACAGGAGGAGGCGATCGAGCACCTGGCGGCGATCGGCCCCGGGCCAGTGGCGGTCGTGGAGTAGCCGGTAGGCGAGGTCCTCATGGTGGATGCGCTCATAGTGCGACACCAGGTCGGGGACGCCGGGATAGAAGCGCTGCCGGCCGGGCTCCGCGTCGGCGTATTCCTTCATGTTGGTGGTGGCAGTGAAGCCTTCTTCGCCCGGCTCGAACATCCAGAGGCGGAGGAAGTTGCCATCAAGCGAGGTGGCCGGGTGATCGGGATCGAAGAGCAGGAAGCCGAGGGCGGCGATGAGCCGATCCATCTCATCGACGAAGACGTCTTCGGCGCCGGCATCAACCTCGGCCTCGAAGTAGGTGGCCCGGTGGATGGGTTCGCCGTCACCGTCGAAGAACATGCTGAGGATGGATGCAACGCGGGCGGGCTCGTCGGACTCGCCGGCGGGGGTGGCGGGGCGCAATTCGAATCCGAGCAGGGTGCGCGGCGCGGGGATCGCGAGGTAGGGAAACAGCCCGGTGAGGCGGCGGACGGACAGGCTATTTGCCAATGCAGAACCGTTCGAAGATGTTGGCTAGGAGATCGGCGGTGGCGTCTTCGCCGGTCACTTCGCCGAGGACCCGGACGGCGCCGTGGAGACCGATGGCGATGAAGTCGGCCGGGAGGCCGTCCGCGACGGCGGTGGCCGAGCCCTCTAGGTGGGTGCGGGCGGCGCGCAGGGCCTCCTGGTGGCGCTCGTTGGTGACCAAGGGCAACTCGTTGGCCCGAATGCCGCCGGCGCCGATGAGTTCCAGCAAGGCGGAGCGGAGGGGGGCGACGCCGGCGTCGTTGAGGGCGCAGGTTGGAACGGCCGGCCCACCGATGCCGAGAGCGGCGAGATCGCGGTGGCCGGTCTGCTCCGGGAGGTCCGATTTGTTCAGCACAGTCAGGACCGGCAGCCCGTACTCCCGCACGATGCCGACGACGGCGTTATCGGCATCATCGAGCTCGCGCCCCGCGTCGAAAACAAGTAGTGCGACATCGGCCTCGGCCAGGGCCCGCCGGCTCCGGGCGATGCCCTCGGATTCGACGGAGTCGACAGTCCCGCGAATCCCGGCAGTATCGACCACGGCGACCGGGACGCCCTCTAGATCGAATTGCTCTTCCAGCGTGTCGCGGGTGGTGCCGGGGATGTCGGTGACGATGGCGCGATCGGAGCGCAGCAGGGCATTGAGCAGGCTGGATTTGCCGACGTTGGGACTGCCGACGATGGCCAGGCGGACCCCGGTGCGCAGGAGGCGGCCGCGCTCGGCCTGGTCAAGGATGCGGTCGAGCAACAGACGGATGGCAGACAGGTCGTCGGCGGCCCGTCGCCGGTCGACCGGCGGGACATCGTCCTCGGAGAAATCGATTTCGGCCTCGAGCCGGGCCAGGAGCTCGAGGCACTGAGCCCGAGCGGCAGCAACCTCGCCGGAGAGCCGGCCCCCTAGCTGCTCGCGGGCGGCCTTGAGCGACAGATCGGTTGGAGCGGCGACCATGTCGGCGACGGCCTCCGCCTGCACCAGATCGATGCGCCCGTTCAGGAATGCACGCAGGGTGAACTCGCCGGGCTCGGCGAGCCGCGCCCCGGCGGCCAAGACGGCGTCGAGGGTGGCGCGGACGGCGGCGATGCCGCCGTGGCAGCTGATCTCCACCACGTCCTCGGTGGTATAGGAGCGCGGCGCGGCCATGTAGGTGACCAGGGCCTGGTCGAAGAGCGAGCCGTCGTAAGGATCGCGCAGCGATACCAGGGTGGTGACGCGATCGCGAAGCTCTATCTCTGAGCCGCTGCTGACGATCTGGCCGGCGACGGCCAGGGCGGCGGGTCCGGAAACTCTGATGACCCCGATGCCGGCTGGCCCCAGGGCGGTGGCAATGGCGGCGATCGTGTCGGGGGCAGTCATAGTCGCCATCCTGAGCCGCGACGCCGTCAGCTAGTCCGTGTAGGCGGCGGTCGGGATGGCTTGCTGGTCTCCGCGAGCGTCGGCGAGGGCGCGATCGTACTCCCAGCGCAGAACCCAGGGTTTGGTGTGGATACGGACGTGATCCCAGGGCAAGACTTCGTCTTCGGGGCGCAGGCGATGGATGAACCAGTCGAGGTCAACGCCGGTCTCGCGACAGGCCTGTTTCCAGATTTCCGGCTCATGCCATTCGTCCCAAGAGTCAAGTTTAGCGCCCAATTCCCAGGCGCGTTTGACCGCTCGCCCGACGCGCCGATCGCCCAGTGACAGCAACGCCTCAATGCTACTGTGCTCGGGATCGTTCCAGTTGAGCTTGATGGCCCGGTCGCGCAGCCCGCGCTTGAGGACATCCTGCTTGGCGATGATCTCGTCAATGCCGGCCTGGGGGAACCACTGGAACGGGGTGTGGGGCTTGGGGACGAAGGTCGAGACGCCGACTCGCAGGCGGGCGCGGCCACCGCGATGCCGCCGGCCGACCTGGAGGACTTTGTTGGCCAGGTGGACAATGCCCTCGACATCAGCCATCTCTTCGGTGGGCAGGCCGATCATAAAATACAGCTTGAGGGCCTGCCAGCCGCTGGAAAAAGCCAGTTCCGCGGTACGCAGCAAGTCCTCTTCGGAAATGCCTTTGTGGATCACTTCGCGCAGGCGTTCAGTGGCGGCCTCGGGGGCGAAGGTGAGGCTGCCGCGACGCGACTCGCACAGGGCCTCGGCGAGCTTGACGTTGAAGGCGTCGACCCGGGTAGAGGGGATGTTGACCCTGAGGTGCGGGTTGTCGGCGTCGCGCCGGACCGCGCCGATGAGGTCATCAACGTCGCGGTAGTCGGCGGCGCTCAAGGACAGCAGGGTCAGGTCGCGGTGGCCGGTGGCCGCAAGCGCCGCATCGGCCAGGCGGCGCACGTTCTTGGGGCTGCGGGTGCGGACGGGACGGTCGATGAAGCCGGCCTGGCAGAAGCGACAGCCGCGGGCGCAGCCACGGTGGATTTCGACCGAGGCGCGATCGAAGACGGTCTCGGTGGAGGCGACAAGGGGGTTGAGCGGACGGACGTGGTGGTCGATGTCGACATGCAGTCGGCGGATCTCCGGGGGGGCGGCGGGGTCGCGTGATGCAAGCCCGGCGTAGGAGTAGTCCGGGCGGTAGGCCGGCTGGTAGAAGGCCGGCACGTACACGCCTTCGCGGAGGACGGCGGACTTGAGAAACGCGGGTCGCCAGTCGGGGGATGCTGACCGCAAATCGCGGAGTTCGGCCAGCAGTGCGGGCAGGATCTCTTCGCCTTCGCCAATCACGACGAGGTCGTAGAAGTCGGCGAGTGGCTCCGGGTTAACCAGCGACGCCCCGCCGCCGATCACGATCGGGTCGTCGGCACCACGCTCGGCGGCGAGCACGGGAATGCCGCCGAGATCGAGCATCTCGAGGATGTTGCTGGCGCCGAGTTCGTAGGGGATCGAAAAGCCGACGGCGTCGAAGTCGCGCAGCGGGCGCCGGCTTTCGAGTCCGAAGAGGTGATTCCCGGTCTCGCGCAGGACTTTGGCCATGTCCGGCCAGGGGGTGAAGGCGCGGTCGCAAAGGGCGTCGGGCATTTCGTTGACGATTTCGCACAGGATTTGAATGCCGAGGTTGGACATGCCGATCTCATAGGTGTCCGGAAATGCCAGGCAGAGACGGACGGCGACGGCATCCCAATCCTTGTTGCAGCTATTCCACTCGCCACCGGCATAGTGGGCGGGACTGTTCACGCGCGCCAGGAGGGCGTCTACATCGATGGGTTGGTTCTGGGCCATGGGTTGAAATGTATCCGGAGAAACCAAAGTCGAAGAAGCGCCCAAGAATAGCAACGGCCGGCCCGGGAGCCGCCCACGAATTGCCGGGAAGGGTCCGGGTGCCTAGCATCGGGCGTCATCCCGGCATTGAAATAGGTGGGTGAGTATGCGAGCAGTCCAGGCGGGCCTGGCTGAGCCCCGCAAGTTTGAGGTGATCGAGACCGATCTGTCGCCGGGCCCGGGGGATGTGCTAATCGGGATCGCCGCCTGCGGCAACTGCAGCTCAGAAATACCCCGCTATACGGGGGAATAGATGAGCGATCCGCCGGTGTTCCTGGGGCATGAGCCAAGCGGGGTGGTGGTGGAAGTGGGCGGTGGGGTGAGCGAGTTCGAGGAGGGCGATCGGGTGACGGGGGCGATCTCGGCGGGATTCGCGACCCACTCGGTGGCTCCGAGGGAGGGCCTGCTGGCGGTGCCGGACGGAGTGGATCTGATGCACGCCATCGGGGAGCCGCTGATGTGCATCAGCAATATCGCCCGCGCGGCAGCGCCGAAGTTCGGCGATCACGTGGCGGTGGTGGGCTGCGGCCAGATGGGGCTGCTGACGATCGCGGCGCTGAAGCAGGTGGGGCTGGGATCGTTGATCGCGGTGGATCGGATCGGCAGGCAGCTGGACCTGGCGCTGCAAATCGGCGCCACCCACGCGGTGGGCGCCGGCGGCCAGGACCCGGTGGCGACGGTGGCCGCGATCGCGCCCTGCGGAGCGGATGTGGTGGTGGAACTGACGGGGAAACCGGGAGGGCTGGAACTTTAAGCCGAGTTGATTCGGATGGGCCAGGTGACGTTGGTGACGGCCGGTCTTCACCAAACGCACGATGCGTATTACTTGCGACAGTTCGCGTTCAAAGGCCTGGTGGCGTATCAAGCGCGCCCGCACTATTCGCCAGATGTGATGGCCGACTATGCGCGGGCGCTGGCGGCGCTGGCGGCGCTGGCGCGCGGGGCCGTTCCGATGGACCTGGTCGTGACGGAGCAATTTCCGCTGGATCGGATCGCGGACGGTTTCGAGGCGCTGATCTCGCACCGCGAAGGTTTCTTGAAGGGGATCGTGGTCCCGGGCAAATAGGTGCCCCCCGACGATGGTTTTG
>PVBE010142265.1_pt1 | contig 10683 bp, 8 predicted proteins | sample 1631181 | NCBI WGS metagenome assembly PVBE01 (sample SAMN08397723, study PRJNA350692) | Marine metagenome, whole genome shotgun sequencing project. | isolation source: water | place: Pacific Ocean | collected 2012-04 | reverse complement strand
GCCTCCCGGCACGGGCCACGGATGCGCCCGCCCGAGGCCGATGGCGGCGCCGATCACGGCGGCGCCGATGACGATGGCATCTTAGGTGTCCTGCATGGATGTGCCTCCCCGTGGGTCCCGGCCGCCCTCCCATCCTAGTCGACATTTCCCATATGCCATCCAAATTCGTGGAAATTATGCAACAAACCCAGCGCAAAGGGACTGTATTCCCTTTGCAGCCATCCGATGGCATGATTTTGATATTCGGCCCACGCTTAGAAGGTCATTCGGTCATTTCTCTCACCATCCAGACACGCTTGCTCCTGTCGCTTTCTCCTGGCCGTGGATTTCCTCGGCCTACATAGGAACGGGTCTTCGTCGTAGATCATCAATCAGGCTCAGGATTTTCTGGAACAAGCTTCTCGGCACGGCAGCTTCGGCCAATTGGAACATGACGTACCGGCCATGGCGGACGACCAATGGTCATCCGTTCAAGTGCAACCGACGAGAGGAATGCGTCCAAATGCTAGGGAAAACGGCCAGATCAGCCCCTTCGACTACCATTCGGGCTGCCTGAGGTGCTCGTAGCTGTTCACACCTCGCGTCTGTCTTGCGAGAAGGCCGGAAAAGCGCCAATAATAAGCCCAGTTCGGGAGCCATATCGGGAATCCCTAATGGACCGCAGATGTACGCGGAGCCTAATGTGCCGACTCCGCGTCTCGTATCGGGGGATAAATTTGTCTACGACCCATTTGAAATGCGAGCAACTCCGCGACAATATGGCCACCTGGCGGCGCGACATCCATAAACACCCGGAGCTAGGCTTCCGGGAAGTGCGGACCGCTGAGAAGGTTGCGGCTCTCCTTGAGGAATTTGGGCTGGAGGTGCACCCAGGGGTGGGCAGGACAGGGGTCGTCGGTGTTCTTCGGCGAGGTCAAGGCAATCGGGCCATTGGCCTGCGGGCGGATATGGATGCCCTGCCGATCCAGGAAGCCAACGACTTTACGCATCGTTCCGTCAATGACGGCGTCTTTCACGGCTGCGGCCATGATGGTCACACGACAATGCTTCTGGGCGGTGCCAAATGTCTTGCGGAAATAGGCCAATTCGACGGAACGGTCTATTTCATCTTCCAACCTAGTGAAGAAGACGGCCAGGGCGCATTATCGATGATCGATGATGGACTCTTCGAGCGCTTCCCCATGGAGTCGGTTTACGGCATGCACAATATGCCCGGCATACAAGCCGGGCACTTCGCCGTGCGCAAGGGCCCCATCATGACGTCTGAGGATATCTTCGTGATTACGGTCCAGGGGCGTGGCGGCCATGCATCGACGCCTGAGCGTACGGTTGATCCGGTCGTCATTGGAGCCGAGATCGTTCTCGCACTTCAAACCATTGTGTCGCGTTCCGTCAGTCCACGCGACTGGAGCGTAGTTTCCGTCACGGAATTCCTGACGGACGGCGCCCGTAATGTTATCCCGTCGGAGATCATCATCAAGGGCGATTGCCGCGCCCTCTCGGTCGACACGCAGCGGATGATCGAGACCCGTATGCGCGAGATCGTCGATGGAATCTGTGCCGCCTATGGTGCTGAGGGCCATATCGAGTACCGGGAGGACTTCATTCCAACCGTCAACGCACCGGCGGAGACAGAGGCCGCCATTCTCGCCGCGCAGCAGGTGGCAGGCGAGGTGGCCGTCGATCTGGATTGTCCGACCTGCGGCGCCTCCGAGGACTTTGCTCGCTTGCTTGCGCGAAAACCCGGATGCTACATTTTGATCGGTAATGGACACGATGGGCACTACGGTTCCTCGTTGCACAATCCGAACTACGACCTGAATGATGACATTCTAGTTACAGGTTGCCGCTACTGGGTGACGTTGGTGGAGCAGCAACTGGCAGCAAAGGCCGTTTGAGGCGTCCCGACCGCATCAATGATCTGCGCCATCGGCTTGAAGAGCAGAGTTTCGATGCGGCGGTCATTACCGACGATGACAGCGTCTATTACCTGACCGGCTATTATGACTATCTGCACATGGAAACAGGTCCCCGGACCCGTCGATTGACCCCCCAAATCTAGCATGGTAAGGTTCTGAGCGTTCGTCACAACGTAATCTTGTTCCGTACTGCCGAACATACGCCGCGGCGGCGGAGGTGTGATCGGCTGAGGATGGCGCCGGCACCGCAAACGGGGGCTTCCGTTCGCCGTCGGCCGCAGAAGAGCCATCCGGGGAAACCGCTGCAACGGACGGGAGGTATTGGCATGGGTGTCCTGGGCCTGCGACCGATCCCCGAGCGTTGCGCCGCCTGCTCCATCTGCGAGCTGGCCTGCACCTTCCACCACACCAAGGCGTTCGGCCGCCGGCCCTCCAGCATCGCCGTGCACAAGGACCACGTCACGGGCGAGGTCACCATCGCCATCCACGAGACCGAGGCGGGGCCGCGCCGGGCCTGCGACTTGTGCGCCGGCGAGCGGGTGCCGCTTTGCGTCAAGTGGTGCCCGGTGGGCGCGGTGGGCACCACGAGGACCCGACCATGACCACCGACTTCTCCCTGGGCGGCAAGATCCTGCACATCGACCTCACCCGCCGGGCCGTCACCACCGAGCCCACCGCGCCCTACGGCGAGAAGTGGCTGGGCGGCATGGGCATCAGCGCCTGGAAGCTGCTGCGCGACACCGGCGCTGGCGTTTCGCCGTTGGATCCCGAGTCCATCCTGGCCTTCAACGCCGGCGTCCTGGTCGGCACCATGGCGCCGGCGGCCTGCCGTATCGGCGTGGTCTCGGGCAACGTGCTGACCGGCGGCTTCGGATCGGCCAACGCCGGCGGCAACTTCGCACCCGAGCTCAAGTACGCCGGCTACGACCAGATCATCGTCACCGGTCGCGCCAAGAACCCGGTCTATGTCGCCATCGACGACGACACCGTCACCATCGAGGACGCGGCGCCCATCTGGGGCAAGACAACCGGCGAGGTCGAAGACTACCTGGGCCGCACGCTGGCCAACGACACTCTCGAGGTCCTGTCGATCGGGCCGGCGGGTGAGAACCTGGTGCGGGCCGCCAACATCATCGTCAACCGGGCGCGGTCGGCCTCGCGCTGCGGCGTCGGCGCCGTCATGGGGGCGAAGAACCTGAAGGCCATCGCCGTCAGCGGCTCCGGCCAAATCGCGGTCGCCGATCCCGAGGGGTTCATGGACGCCTGCGCCGAGATGACGAAGATTCTCGTGCGCGGCGAAACGACCAAGGCGTTCCGCGCCTTAGGAACGCCGGCGTCCTTCCACCGGTGGAACGAGTTGGGGACCGTCCCCAACCGCAACTACCAGCGGACCCAGATGGACGCGGACAAGGTCGTCAACCTGGCGCCCGACCGGCTCCGGGAGCACATCACCCGGAGCTTCGGCTGCTTTGCCTGCCCTTTGCACTGCACCCAGTTCCAGCACGTGACCGAAGGCCCCTACGCCGGCGCCGGCGGTGAGAAGATCGAGGGCGAGAACCTGCATGACTTCGGCGCCAGGCTGGACATCGACAACCTGGCCGCGATCATCAAGGCCAGCAACATCTGCAAGCAGCTCGGCCTCGATACCGCCAACGTCTCCGGCGCCATCGCCTGGGCCTTCGAATGCTTCCAGCGGGGCATCCTGACCGTCGAGGACACCGGCGGCATGAGGCTGGAGTGGGGCGATCACCGCGTTCTCATCGACCTGCTCGGGAAGATCGCCCGCTGCGACGGCATCGGCGCCTTGCTCGCCAAGGGCAGCCGAGAGGCCGCACGCTCGCTGGGTAGGGGGTCGGAAGCCTTCGCCATCCACGTCAAGGGCCAGGACCTGGCCGAGGAGCTCCGGGTCCTCAAGGCCTGGGGCCTGGGCGTCGTCGTCGCCGAGCGAGGTGGTTCCCATACCTCCGGCTCGCCGCTGACCGAGAGGATGGCAGTCGGCGAGGACGTCGGCGAGGAGCTGTTCGGCGTGCCGACCGCGTTCACGCCCGACACTTACGAGGGCAAGGCGAAGTTGGTCGTCTACTATCAGCGTTTTCACGCCGCCCTCGAATGCCTGGGCAGCTGCTTCTTTTCCAGCAATTGGTACGGGCCGCACGCGCTCGGCCCGCATCACTTCGCTATCCTCTATTCACTGGCCACCGGCCGCGCGTTCACGGCCGACGACCTCATGGCCATGGGCGAGAGAGTGCACACACTGCAGAAGATGTTCAATGTCCGCCACGCCGGGTTCGGCCGCGCCCACGACTATCCGCCGGATCGGATGCTGGCCGAGCCGGCGAGCGGTTCGCCGCAAGGCCCGAGCATCGACCGAGCCGACTGGGACCGCCTGCTGGACGATTACTACGACCTCCACGGATGGGACCGGACGAGCGGACAGCCGACGGAGGAGACCCTCCACGGCATCGGCCTCGACGAGTTGGTCGGTCTCCTCTGAGGCGGATCCTGTGCCTTCTGAAAATTCCATCCGCCGCAGGACCCCTCGCGTTTGGCGGAACCGGGGTAAGGTCGTGGTATGCGTGATGCCCTACGACTTCTGCCCGTGATCGTACGAACCTGGCTTAGGCCCCGTGGCCAGCTCCAGCTCGAGATCCTCGCCCTGCGCCACCAGTTGACCGTCCTTCAGCGACAGCAGAACAGGCGGCTTCGGCTCACATCCTTCTACCACGTATTTTGGGTTTGGCTCTATCGCCTGTGACCCGGCTGCCTGGATGCCCTGGCCATCATGAAGCCTGAAACCATGGTTCGCTGGCACCGGAAAGGTTTTCGAAAATACTGGATATGGAAATTCAGGGTCCGGGGACCTGGGCGGCCGGCGGTGTCTCTCGAGATCCGCAGCCTCATCCGCCGAATGAGACAGGAGAACCCGTTCTGGGGCGCGCCCCGGATCCACGGCGAGTTGCTCAAGCTCGGGATCGACGTTTCCCAGCAGCAATTTTAATTATAGCGTCACAAAGGGGATTGAACGAACCCGCTAACGCGGGAATGGAACGATGGGGCTGGCGGGTTTGGCCCCCTGATGGAAGGGTTTTGAGTGTCGAAGCTCTTAACCCTTGATCAGGAGGCCATCCCATGACCGACACGAGCCCACAACCGAGCCCGTTGCGCCGCCGCATGATCGAAGACATGACGGTGCGCAATCTGTCGCCGGCCACACAGCGATCCTACCTTCATGCGGTGGCCAAGTTCAGCCGCTATTTCGGCCGCTCGCCGGATCGATCGCTTGGCACCGTCATGACGCGGAAGGGACCGCGCCGCTCGGCATTGGTGCGCTGTCGTCACCTTGCCGGCGGCGCGGTTACAGACCGTAGACCTCGCGTGCCACCTTCTCCGAGATCTTGCCGTCGCGCAGGTCGCGGGCCACCGCCTCGCGGTCGCGCCCGCGGGGGTCGCCGAAACCGCCGCCGCCCGGGGTCTCCACCCGGACGCCGCCGCCCTTGGGAACCTCCACCGTCGTCTTGGACGGCAATTCCCGGTGTTCGCCCTCGGGGTCGAGGATGAAATGGGCCGGTCTCGCTGAATGGCCGCCGGCCAACCCCCAGGGCGCGAACTTGCGGCCGTCCGAGAGCACCGTGAAGGTGCAGTCGGCATAGGGGAATTCGAAATCGCGGCGGATGCCGAGGCCGCCTCGGAAGGTGCCGGCGCCGCAACTGTCGGCAATCAGTTCGTAGCGCTTGAAGCGGATCGGATAGTTGAGTTCCACCTCCTCGATGGGCGCGTTCTCGGTGTTGTGGATGGAGGTCTGCACGGCCTCGGGTCCGTCCTTGGTCGGCCGCGCCCCGTTGCCGCCGCCGATAGTCTCCATGTAGCAGAAGTATTCGCCGATGCGCGGGTTGTGGCCGCCGAAGCCGAGGTTGACGATCAGGCCTTTGCCCGCCGCCGGCACCCGGTCGGGCATGGCCGGATGCAGGGCCAGCCACAGCAGCTCGGTCATGCGGAAGACCGTCTCCCAGGCCCCGACCACCGCCGCCGGCCTGACCGCGGTGCAGATCAGGCCGTCGGGGCCAACTGTGCGGATACGTCGCAGGAACCCGTCGTTCGCCGGCAGGCGGTCGTCCCCCAGGCATTTGACGATGAAGGCGGGGGCGACCGTGGCCATGGCGCGGGTGCAGTTCATGGGCGAGGCGCGCTGGGGCGAGGAGCCGCTGGGGTCGAGGGTCACGTACCCGTCCCTGATCTCGAGTTTGAGGGCGAAGCGGATGGGCTCGTCGGTAAAGCCGTCGTCGTCACGGAAGCCCTCGACTTCGTAAACGCCCTCCGGCAGTTTTCGGATCTCGCGATCCGTCCACCGCTCGGTGTAGGCGATCAGCTCGTCGCAAAAGGCTTCCAGGGTCTCCGCGGAGTACCGCTCGACCAACTCCCCGAGGCGCCGGCAGCCGACGACGTTGGCCGCCATCTGGGCCCGGATGTCGCCGGCGGTCTCGCGCGGCGCCCGGATGTTGGCGAGGATCAGGTTGAGAATGTTGTCGTCGATGACGCCGCCGTGGGCGATGCGCGTCGGCGGTAGGATCAGACCCTCCTGGAAGAGTTCCCTGTTGACGCCCAGGCTGGCCGGCGAGGAGCCGCCAACGTCGATGTGGTGGGCCATGTTGGAGACGAAGCCGATGCGCCGGCCACCGGCGAACACCGGTGAGATGAGCGATATATCGTTGAGGTGGCTGGCCCCGCGGTGGGGGTCGTTGACGATGATCGCGTCCCCCTGTTCCAGCCTGTCGGGCCCGAACTCGCGGAGCGAGACCGGCACGATGGTGGCAAGCGAGACCAGATGCGTCGTCGTCGGGAAGGCCTGGGCGACGCAGCGCAGTCGGTTGTCGAAGATGACGCAATTGAAATCGGCGCGGGTCTTGACGTTGGTCGAGTAGGCGGCGCGCCGGACGGTCAGCGCCATTTCCTCGGTAACGTTGAGGAAGGCGTTGCGGATCACCTCGAAGGTCACCGGTTCCATGTCCGGATGCAACCCCTGGCCCGTGGTCCTATCCGTTTGGGTCATGACGTCTCCCCGCTCCCCACCGTTATCTCCAGATTACCGTAGCGATCGACGGCGACGGCGGCGTCGGGCGGAACGACGGTGGTGGTGTCCATCTGCTCGATGATCGCCGGGCCCCCGAGGCGGTCCCTGAAGAGCAGCCTCTCGCGGTCGTAGAGGTCGCAATCGAGCATGCCTCCGGCGCCCGAAAAGTAGACCTTGCGCCGTCCCTTCAGGGCGCGGTCCGCAGAATCGGAAGCCTCCGGGAGCTCGCGCAGGCGCGGGCGCTCGACCTTGCCGATGGCGGTCAGGCGCAGGTTTACGAACATGGTCGAACCGCCGCGGTCGCAGAAACCGTAGACCTCCTGGTGACGGTTGTGGAAGGCTGCGCTCATGGCCGCGGCGGTTCCTTCGTCGATGCCGATGGTCATGGCAACCCGCAATTGGTAGGATTGGCCGAAATAGCACATGTCGATCTCGCGCCGCACCTCGACGCCGTCGTCGGGCACGCCTTCCTCGCGCAAGAGCGCCCGGGTCGGCGCCTCCATCTCGCCGAAGACTCGTTCGAGTTGGGCCGGGTCGGCTCCGTCGGCCCGCGTCACGAAGGTGCGCACGACCTCGTGCTTGAGGTCGGTAGCCAACAGCCCGACGGCCGAATTGACACCTGGCGCCGGCGGCACCAGGACCGTGCCGACACCGAGCGCGCGAGCGATGGCGACGGCCTGCATGGGACCGGCGCCGCCCGAGGGGACCAGCACGTAGTCGCGGGGATCGATGCCCTGCTGCACGGTGATGAAGTAAAGGGCGCTGGTCATTCTGGCGTTGGCGATGTCGATTACCGAGCGCGCTGCCTCTATTGTGTCGAGGCGCATGGGATCGGCGACCTTTCTCAGCATGGCCTGTTCGGCGAGGCCGGTATCCAGTTTTTCCTCGCCGCCGAGAAAGAAGTCGGGATTGATGCGGCCCAGCACCAGGTTGGCGTCGGTCAGGGTTGGTTCGGCGCCGCCCTTGGCGTAGCAGGCGGGGCCGGGATCGGCGCCGGCGCTCTGGGGGCCGACGGTCAGCGCCCCGCCGGGATCGACGTTGGCGATGCTGCCGCCCCCGGCCCCCACCTCCACGAGGCTGATGACCGGGGTGCGTACCGGGTATCCCTTGCCCCGCGCGCCCGTCACCGTAGCCACCGCCGACGAACCCACTTCGAATTCGTCGGCGATTTGTGGTTCGCCGTGGTTGACGACGGCCGCCTTGGCGGTGGTGCCCCCGATATCGAGGGCGAGAAGGTTATCGTAACCCGAAAGCTGGGCCACGAAGACGGCGCCGATGACCCCCCCGGCGGGGCCCGATTCGATCAGATGCACGGGCTGGTGCTTGGTGGTCGCGGCAGCCATGATGCCGCCCGACGAGGTCATTAAATGGAGGCCCGATTTGATGCCACGTTCATCGAGCCGGTTCTCCAACCGCTCCACGTAAGGGGCTACCCGGGGCACCAGGACAGTGTTGACGACGGTCGTGCTGGTGCGCGGGTATTCGCGGTACTCCGGACAGACGTCGGAGGACAGGACGACCGGGATGTCGGGGCATTCCTCGGCCAGGACGGCGGCGGCCCGGCGTTCGTGGGTGGGGTTGAGATAGGAATGAAGAAAGGCGACGGCGATGGCCTCGACGCCCTGTTCGCGGAAGAACCGCGCCCTCCGGCGCAGGGCCTCCTCGTCCAGGGGCACGATCTCCTCTCCCTCGGGTCCCATCCGCGCCGGCACCCCCAGACACAGATAGCGGGGGATCAGGGGCTTGGGCCGGTCGTAGAAAATGTCGTAGATGGCGGGGCGGGTCTGATAGGCGATCTCGAGGACGTCGCGGAAGCCCTCCGAGGTCACCAGTGCGGCCTTGGCGCCCTTGCCCTCGATGATGGTGTTGGTGGCGATGGTGGTGCCGTGGACGGTGAACACGATCGCCGCCGGGTCGACGGCGAAGGCGCCGAGGGCCTTGTCGATACCGTCCATGCACCCTTGGGAAGGGTCAGCGGGTACCGTCGGTACCTTGGCGACGTGGATCTCGCCCGTCGCTTCCTCGACCAGCACCACGTCGGTGAAGGTGCCGCCGACGTCGACGCCGGCGCGGAACCGCCTGCCCTCGGCCCTGTCGGTTGCGGGTGGGTTCACGGCCACGCGTCCTCCCTGTCATTCATCCTGCGACGGCAGGCGGGCATCGTCGAAGGGGACCATGTCGCTGTCGAAACACTGGTATCACGGGGTGGTCATGGCCTCTCCTTCACCCCCGGTTGCCGCCGAAACTCTGCTGGAACAGGTTGCCGGCGGCGACGCGGTCGTGGCTAAACTGACGGAAGTCGTCCCGGACCTCGCCGTCGACGATCCAGTCGGCGAGCTCGCGGGCGATGATGGGCGCGGTCTTGAACAGGTGGCCGCTGCCGCCCGCGAGGTCGTAATAACCGGCGACGCCCGAGCGCGGGCCGACGAAGGGCATCCAGTCCAGCGTCACGTCGTAGAGGGCGGCATAACCCTCCACGAGCTTGGCCCCCTGCAGCGGCGGGATTCGCCTCGCCATGCGGTCGCACATGTCGATGGCGTCCTCGTTATCGACGGTGAGCTTGTAGTTGTTGGGGTCGACCTCGACGTAGGGCTTGGGATAGCCGCGGCCCATCAGCCACCGCGTCCCGCCCATGGGCCTGAGGTAGGCAGCGTCGACGGCGTTGGACACCGGGGTCGTGGGCAGGGGGCGGCCGGGTCGCACCTCCCAGATGGTGTCCTGCTCGCGCACCGCCCGCATGGGCATGTCGAGGTTGGCGAATTCGGCCAGGGATTTGGCCCACGGGCCGGCGGCGTTGATCACCGCGCCGGCCCCGACGGGACCGTCGTCGAGGAGGACGCCGGTGATGCCGTCGCCTTCGCGAACCAGACCCCGGCACGGTGTCCGGAAGCGCGCCTCGCCGCCGGCGGCGACGAAGGCGTCGGCAAAGGCCTCGGTGGTCTGCACCGGATCCGCATAACCGCTGTTGGTCTCGTAGACGACGACGCCGACCCCTTCGGGGTTGAGCCAGGGATGGTCGCGGGCGAAGTCGTGGGGATCGAAGAGGCGGATTTCGATGCCCAGGGACCGGTGCATCGCCGACTTTTCGACGGCCATCTCCGCCCAGTCGGGGGGGATGAACTGGGTGTACCCGGTCTGATGGAAGCCGCCGTCGCGGCCCAACTCGTCGGTCAGGGAGGCCAACAGATCCACCGCTGCCTTGGCGATGCGCGCCATCAGCGGGATGCTGTAGAAGGTGCGCACGACGGCGGCGCTTTTTCCCGTGTTGGAACAGGCCGGGCCGGGCCCCTTCTCCAACAGGAGGACGCTACCGACCCCCTTCTTCTTCAGCCAGTAGGCGACGCTCGACCCGGTGATGCCAGCGCCGACGACAATGACGTCGTAGTTGGAAGCCATGTTCTCCTCCCTTGGTGGGGGTGTGTCGCCGTTGGCGCGTCTTCGGAGCCGTTTCCTTCATGGGGAATGAAAATCGTATTCATAATTACGGTCGTCCTTAGACACCTCAATTACGCCAATTCCGTGCCCAAGGAAATCGAGTCCGACTCACCTCAGGCTCCTCAGGATACGAAATAATAAGTATAGTTTGTCCAATTGTTATTTGTCATCAATTATTAGGCATGCCCTAGACCCTATATTCGCGAGCTGAAAGAGCTGGCGGCCCGTCCCACGGCATGTACCCATCGGGGATTGCGTCGG
>PVBE012146577.1_pt1 | contig 10684 bp, 4 predicted proteins | sample 1631181 | NCBI WGS metagenome assembly PVBE01 (sample SAMN08397723, study PRJNA350692) | Marine metagenome, whole genome shotgun sequencing project. | isolation source: water | place: Pacific Ocean | collected 2012-04 | reverse complement strand
TCCGATGCCGTCACGACCGGCGGTAGCTGAAAGTCGTCGCCGACCAGGACGAATCGACGCGCGAGGTTGATCGGGGCCAGCGCCATCGGCTCGGTGAGTTGCGATGCCTCGTCGACGATCGCCACGTCGAAGGGGGCCACACCCTCGCCTGCCTGGCGGTGGAGCACGTCGAAGACGCGGTCGGATGCGCACGCGTTCGTCGTCGCCGCGACGACCGGTGCGGACTCGATACGAAACCGCAGCTGCGAGAGCGATGCGGCACCGGACGAGAGTTCCCGCGAGAAGTGGGCGTCGGGATCGTGGTCGGCGGCCCGCAGCGCCGCGTCCAGCTCCGCCGAGGTACGCTTCCGAGCGCCGACACGCAGCACGTCGGCGACCCCGGCCTCGACGACCTTCGCCAGCGCCGTATTGACGGCCGTGTGCGTGCACGCCGCGATCAACACTCGCTGGCCGTCGTCGACGAGCAGCCGAGCCAGCTCGGCGATCACGGTGGTCTTCCCCGTCCCCGGCGGGCCGTGGATCAAGAACGCGTCGTGGTCCCGCAGCCCCTCGCCGATCGCCCGGCGCTGATCCGCGTTGAGTTCGCGCGAGCCACCGCCGGCCTCGAACGTCGGCGGGGGCGCTTCGCCCACGGCGAGCTCCCGCTGCCCGGCGACCGACCGGCGCTGGGGTGTCACGATGCGCTCGAGCCGATGGCGGTCGCAGCACGACACGAACCCGAACAGCGCCCGATGCATCGCCCGGAAGCCGATGCGCGCGACGTCGGCGTCGATCACCCAGCCATCCGCTGGCAGATCGGCCCCGAAGTCCGTGGCCGAGCACCCGACGACGAGCCGGTCGGAGCGGCGCTCGCGCACCCACCCGGTCAACGCGGGCTCGGCGTCGAAGTCGCCGCGGTGCGCGACGACGCGGTCTCCCTCGTCGAACACCCCCCACGCGTCGCAGGCGAACTCGACCTCGGCTCCGACCTCGTCGACGCGCACGAGGTCGGCGTCGCGAATCGCGGCGCAGCGAGCGACCCGCTCATCGACCGTGGTCTCGCGGAATATCGCGCCCATCGCCCGGCTCACCGCGCGATACTCGCGCTCGACCAGGTGGACGAAGTGGTAGTACCAGGCCCGCGTCGTGACGATCAGCGTCGGATCGGCGTCGTCGCTGAGGGCGGGGAACACCGGGGCCGCATCGGCGTTGTCGCCCGACATCGTTCCGAGCAGCCGCGTCTGACGCTCGCACTCGCGGCGCCGGTATTGGCAGGGGGCGTCGTTGCACCGCTCGGGGAACTCACCGTATGACGGCGGCCGGTACGCGGTGTCACCATCGGAGAACCACCGATGCATGGCGACGATGTCGTTGCGGGCGACGACCACCTCCCGCTCGATGCGGTGCTCCCGGCGGTGCACCGGCTTGAGACGCCCGGTCTGCGAGTACATCAGCGTGCCCGTGACCTCGCGCCCCTGGCGGGCAGCCAGGCCGTCCCACATCAGGGTGTAGGCGCGGAGCTGGCGCACGTGCTCCGGGCGCTCGCTGCGCCCGGTCTTCAGCTCGACGATGCGCAGGCGTTTGCCTTCGGCGACCGCCAAGTCGATCCGCCCCTCCAATCCGTAGCTGCTCGAGTAGCGCCGGACCTCGGCGAAGCGTCCGCTCTTGGCTCCCTCATCGTTGAGGACCCACTCGGAGATGAAGTCGAAGTGCCTGCGGATCTCGCCACGAAGGGCGTCGATATCCCCATCGCCGAGTCCGGCCGCGACGAGGTCGATGCGTAGCGGTCCGACCGCGTCGTCGAACGCCTGCTCGAACGCTCCGGGGACGCTGACGTCGACCCGGCGCCGGACGATCCGCTCCAGCATGTCGTGCGCGAGTGACCCGGCGACGAGCGGACGCCCCGGGTCGGTGGGGCGGCGCAGGTCGACGAGGACCCGGGTCGCACACGCGCCGCAACGGACCCCTTCGGCGTTGGCCACGGCGGTGACGGTGACCGGGAAGTACGGCTCGAGCACGGGCAGCGTCGCCCCGTCTGCCGCGAGGAAACGCTTCCCCGAGGTGTGGCTGACCGGACGCAGACCGTAGAGGCTGATCTCCGCACCCTCCCACGTGTTCACCAAGACGTCGCTGACGCGCTCGGCCATGCTCCCCGCGGAGCCGGCGTATGCGAACACACCGGTGGGCTCGGCACTCGCATCGGCGCCGGTGATCACCTCGAACCGTACGCCTCGGCCTCGCGTCGCGTGGTCGAAGACCTCGACCGCGCGGACCGTCGCATCGCGGAGGTCGAGGCGTTCCGGGAGCGCCTTGATCGCAGCCAGATCGTCGGCTCGCTCTCCTTCGATGAAGAGGCTCCCGCCGGCCGATGCCACGCGGCGGAGCTCTTCGGCGACCAGCGCAGCGGTGCGTGGTCGGTTGATCGGATCGCGCTCCAAGCAGCGGGCGACGAGTTGTCGAAGGGGGTGGGGGAAGTCGTCGGGAAACGCCCAGTCGCCGGCGAGCTGCCGCTTGACGGTGGCGAAGACCCCGCTGGACTGGAAGGGAGACGCGCCGGCAAACGCAGCGAATATCGTCGCTCCGAGGCTGTAGATGTCGGCCCGATGATCGCGGAGCTCGTCGTCTTCGGTCAGCAGCTCGGGTGCGAGGAACCCCGGCGTCCCTACCCTCTGGGAGGCATCGTCTCCGGGGCGGATCAGCCACGACAGGCCGAAGTCCACGACCTTGGGCATCTCCGCGGCGGTCACGAGGATGTTCTCGGGCTTCAGGTCGCGGTGAACGACCCCGCGCGCATGGGCGTGGCCGAGCGCGGCGGCGACGTGGATGAAGAGGCCGATCGTCCTTGCCCAGGCCGCCCGCGCCGACGCACCGAGTCGCTCCGCGAGCGTCACGCCCTCGACCATCTCCATGACGACGTAGGGCGCCCTGGCGACGGCCCCATCGGCCGTGGCCTCCGCGCGCTCGGGGAGTACGGCTTCGCCGAAGTTGTGCACCGTGACGATGGAAGGATGGTTGAGGCGACACAGCGCCCGCACCTCAGCGGCGAAGCGTCTGCCCTCGACGCGGGCGGCGTCGATGACCTTGACCGCGACCTGCCTCAGGACGACACGCTCGCCGTCGCCTACGTCGAAGAGGTCGCCGCTGCCGAGCTCCTCGGCCAGGTAGACGGTGCCGTAGCCGCCGCGGCCGACCTCGCGGACGACACGGTAGCGCTCGTCGATGGTTTCACCGGGGCGGAACATCGGATCTCGTCATCGGGCGGGACGGGACAGTCGTTGGAATGCGGAACGCCGTCGAGCGGTTGTCCGTGATCGCGGACCGCGATTCCACGGCAGGAGTGGTCGGTCGTCGAACACGCGTTGTTGCGTCCGGCGAAATCTTTTGCGCCCGACGCGGGCAACGGGTAGCTCAGTGTAGGACCATCACGTCAGGATGCGGTGACCATACACCCGTGCGCATACCGGTCGCCACGGCTTCTCTCGCTGGCCGCCGTTCTCCTTCTCGTCCTGGTCGGATCCGTTGCCTGCGGGCAGCCGACCCACCGGGTGCTGCAACGCGATCCGATCGCCGGCGGCCCGGCCGGAGTCGCCGTCGATGATCTCGGGCCGCTCTTCGAGGACGCCACGATCCAGGACGCGCTGCGCGATCTCGACGCGGGACGCGCGGGGCCGGCCATCGCCTCGATGCGCGGGATCCTGGAGTCCGGCTCCGAGCAGGAGCACCGCGCCGAAGCGACCTTCGCGTTGGGCTACGCGCTCCACGTCGGCGGGGAGCACGAGGACGCGATCCCGGTCCTGGTGGAGTGTGCCAATGTCGCGCCGCTCTTCATCGACTATTGCATGTATTGGGCGGCGCTCAGCGCGCTCACGCTCGAAGACCCGGCGGCTGCAGAGGCCTACGCAGCGACGGTCGAGCCGAGGGCGGTGTTCGGGCCGCGGAGTCGACATGTCCGCGGGCGGGCGCTGGCCGCAGCCGACCGCCACGCCGACGCGGTGCGGGTCTTCGAAGACTTCATCGCCGACCACCCGGACGCCTGGTATCGCAATGCAGTCGAGTTCGATCTCGCCGCATCACAGGTAGCGCTCGGCGACTTCGATGCCGCGGCCCACATCTACCGTCGGATCGCCCTGGTCAACCCGGGATCCAGCGACGAGGTCGCGGCCAACCTCGCGCTGGCCGGGATCGAGCAGCAGCTGAGCACCCGGGTACGGGAGGCGCTCGCCGACCGCACTCCCCTGGAGAGTCTGGAGCGAGCCCGCGTGCTCTTCGACCGGCATCGGAGTGACGAGGTGATCGCGCTGTTGGAGCCGGTTGTCCAGGCCACCGAACCCGGCACCGACGTGTTCTGCGAGGCCAGCTATCTGGTCGGCAAGAGCCACAGCAAGTTGCGGCACCACTCGGATTCCCTGCCCTGGTACGTCGGCGTGGTCGACAACTGCGACGACGACGATCTCGTCGTGAAATCGCTGTACAACGCCGGGCGCGGGTCATGGAATATCGACGCCAACGACGCAGCGTTCGCGCTCTTCGAGCGATTGTGGACCGAGCACGCCGCGAACTCGTATGCCGACGACGCGATGCTCTACGGGGCTCGGATCCTGCGCGGCGAAGACGACGAAGAGGGCTATGTCGCCCTGCTGCGCCGACAGATCGAGACGTTCCCCGGCGGCGACATGCTCGGCGACGCAGTCTGGCTGCTCGCCCAGCGGCTGTACATGGCCGGGGAGTACCGGGAGACGATTCGATTCATCGACGAGCTCGGGTCACGAACGGGCGAAAGAGGCATCTATTCGCGGGGTCGTCTCTCGTATTTCAGGGCCCGCAGCCAGGAAGCGCTGAGCTTGCGTGGCGAGGCCCGCGCCGGATACGCCGAGATCGTCCGCGAGCACCCGATGGCCTACTACGCGCTGCTGTCGCTTGAGCGGCTGCGCTCGGCCGACGCAGACGCCGCGGTGGAACTTCTCGACTCCCTGCGCGGCGAGACCGAGCACACCGAAGATTTCATCCGTGTCGAACCCGAGGAAGCGGCCCGCGATCCCTTCTTCGTCCGCGGCACATCGCTTCTTCGTCTCGGCCTGTTCACGCTGGCGGAAGGGGAGTTCGGCAAGCTGGAGTCTCGCTTCCCGAACGAAGACGAGATCGGCTGGGTGGCCGCCCTGCTCTATCACCGCGCCGGGGCCTTCCACCTGAGCCACCACGTTCCCGGCGAGCGCCTCGATCTCAACCTCGCCTACCCGGCGGGCTCGAACCTGGAACGCTGGCGAATCGCGTACCCGCTCCCCTTCGAGGACCAGGTGAGCGCCGCGGCGAACGAGCGCGATCTCGACCGTTTCGCCGTCTACGCGATCATGCGCGAGGAGAGCGGATTCCGGCCGGAGATCGAGTCGTGGGCGAACGCGCGAGGCCTCTTGCAGTTGATGTTGGGGACCGCGAACGACATGGCGGCCTTGACCGGCCGTGGCAGCGTCTCCGCCTCGGAGCTCTTCGACCCGGGGATCAACATCGAGCTCGGCACGATGTTCATGCGCACGCTCGCCGATCGCTACCGCTCGCACCCCTGCTTGATCTTCGCCGGCTACAACGGAGGACACGGCAACGTGAACGGCTGGCTCCGCGCCCGCGGGGACCTCCCCCTCGACGTCTGGGTAGAAGAGATCCCCTACTCACAGACTCGCAACTACGTGAAGCGTGTCACGATGAGTTACTGGGTCTACCGTTGGCTCTACGGCGACCCCGACGTGCCGATCGCGTTCGATCTCTCCGGGTTGCCCTGACGGCTGACGGCGAATCGCGAGACCCCGACGAGGTCCTTGCACGCGCTGCCGGGCTTGCGGCGCGCACACGAGCGCGGGTATACGGGATGCGCCCGCAGTCGGTATTCAGCCCCTCGAGGGACCATGAGAGCACTCGCCGCCTTCTTGCTCGTCACCGCGCTTCCGGCGCTCGCGTTTGCCCAGATCGGTGGCGGAGATCCCGTCGGGGACGACACCGCCGTTCCGGGGCTTCCGCAGGCACCGGACGCCGCTCCGACCGCCACCTCGGCGGCCGACGACGTCGGCGCGCCCGCCGCGACCGCCGACGCCACGACCGCGTCCGCCGATCAGGGCATCGGCTTCGATGACGACCTCGACAGCGTCGACGATCTCTACGTCGCCGACCGCGCGCCAGCACTGACCGGAGCGACCGGCCTGCTGCGCACCTACCAGGCGACCGGCCTCCGGCCCGGCACGTTCGGCCTCTTCCTGGAGACCGAGTTTTTCAAAGGCACCGATGTCGTGCGGCGCGGCGACGAGGCGCGGCGTTTCATCGGCCACCTCGGCCTGTCGTACACGCCGATCGACCTCATCGAGGTGTTCATCGACATCTCCGCGCGCGCCGTGACCAACACGCTCGGCGATCCCCGGCTCGTCCAGTCGGTAGGCGACATCGGCTTCGGCTCGAAGGTCTTCTCCGAGGTCGGCGACGGCGTGCACCTCGGCGTGTTGCTGCGGCTGCAGTTCCCGGCGGGTTCGAACACCGTCGGGCTCGAGCCCACCGCGATCAACGTCGAGGCCCTCGCGCTCATGACGACGGACTTCCGCGAAATCGCCGACTTCCCGCTCCGGGCTCACCTCAACGTGGGTTACCTCGTCGACAACGACAAGAACCTCTTCCCCTTCCTGTTGGAGCGCGTCGAGCGCTTCGGACACGGAGTCTACGACTACTCCCGGATTCTCGTCGGTGTCTCGCTCGATGTCCCCGTCGACTACGTGACCCCCTTCGTCGAGTGGACGACCGAGTTCCCGACCGGGGCGGCCTGCGACCCGATCGACCAGCCCTGTGTCACCGACAACGGCTTGGCGTCCTACCCCGCCTGGATCACCCTCGGCCTTCGCTCGCAGCCCGTCGCCGGTCTGTCGTTCAACGCCGGCTTCGACATCGGCCTGACGACGGCCGAGTCACAGGGCACCCCGGCCGTTCCCGGATGGAACGTGCTCGCCGGACTCGCCTACAACCTGGACCCGTCGGGCACCCGCGTGGTTCAGCGCACCGTCGAAGTGCCGACCGGCGGGGCCACGAGCTACGTCGAGGGCGTCGTGCAGGATGCCGAGACCGGTGCCCCGATCGACGGCGCCCGGATCCGGTACCTGGAGACGGACTACACCGACCAGATCACCGCCACCGACGGACACTTCCGGACCTTCGACTTCGCTCCCGGATCGGAGCTGACCATCGAGGTCTCGCATCCCGAGTACCAGATGCGCGCCATGCGCGTACTGATCACCGAGGAGGTCCTCTCCGGCCCGATCGACCTCGTGCCGGCCTTCGTCGGTACCCGCCTCACGGGGACGGCAACCGCCTCGAGCGACGCCGACATCACGGTCTCGCTTCGCGGGCCGGAGTCGCACGATGTTGCGGTCGAAGACGGAGAGTTCCAGGTCGACGCGACCCCCGGCGAGTACACCCTGACCGTGTGGGCCAACGGCTTCGAGTCGATTCGGGAAACGGTGACGTTGAGCGAGGGACGGGAGCAGCGCGCGTGGGCCCTCACGGCCGTCGCCCCCGGCACTGCGTTCCAGTTCCGCCCGGACGGCATCACCATCGTCGATTCCGAACGACAGGTGACCTTCGACGCGCGCGGAAACCTGACGCCCGACTCGAGGACCATTCTGGACGAGCTCGCGGCGCTTCTCGCTGCCGACCAGTCGATCGAGCTGCTGGTCCGCGCCCACACCGATCCACGTGACGATCCGGCAGAGGAGCTGGTCGTGACCGGCGATCGGGCTGACGCGGTGGTCGAGTACCTCGTGTCGAAGGGCATCGCGTCTACTCGACTCGGGGCCGACGGTGTCGGGGCGGCCGAGCCGCTCTTCCCGAACGTCACCGAGCGGAATCGACGCCAGAACAACCGGGTCGGGTTCCAGTTCGGCGACTAGCCCGGGACCGGTCACGCCGGGGAGCCGCTCTCGGGGCACCCTTTCGGGTCTCCTCGGCAGCCTCCGTCGGGCTTCGCGTGCGAGCGGGAGACTGCGTTCTCGCGTGCGGTCCCGGGTCGCGACTCGCCCAGCTGACCGCACGCTCGATCAGCGATCGTTCGGCCCCACGATCACCGTTCGGCGAGGATCTCCCGAACCAGCGACGCGGCCCGCTCGTAGGATTCCTCGAGGTTGCGGATCAGCAGCTCCTCCATCTTCCGGCCGACGATCGGCAGGCGGACGTCGAAGTTCCCATCGATCACGCGCACGCAGCCGGCGCCACGCTTTCGGATGCGGGTGGTCCCCTTCACGGTGACCTTCCCGGGCAGGACCGCGGGGCTGACGCTCCAGCGCATCTCGTTCTTCGATCGGTCGAGCCAGCTCTCCTGGTCGTAGCTGAGCTTGTCGACACCCATCGCCTTGCGGGCGAAGAGCGGGAGCTCACGGTCGGGGATACAGCGCAACTTGCGGTACCGGACGCCGTCTTCCTCGCGCAGCTCGACGACGTCTCTCGTCACCTTGGTGACCTCGACGAGCCGGCGTTCGAACGCGGGATCGTCGAAGAGGTCCCAGAGGACCTCGGGGGTGCAGTCGAAGGCCTGCTCGAGCTTGGATCGCATGGTGGTCCGAGTGGGGTGTTGGGGCGCCGCCTCCGGGCCGGATCATCGCGCCGAGATCATGATCCGGATCAGAGTACGTTGAACGCTGGCGAAAGGCGATCGGAACGGCCCGCAAGCGCGTGTCGAGACGGTGTCCGAAACCCATTGCGATGCGGCGAGACCATTGCTAATGCCTCCGCATAGGTGGCCGAGGCGCGTCTTCCGCGATTTGCGCACACCCAGATTGCTACCGCTCGGCTCTGTAGGAGGAACCATGAGCGAAAAGGCTGTATTGAACCTCGGGGACAAGACCATCGAACTCGACATCGTCGTGGGCAGCGAAGGAGAGCGCGCCGTCGATGTGAAACCGTTGAGGAAGCAGACGGGCTACATCTCGCTGGACCCGGGCTGCCTGAACACGGGGTCGTGCCAGAGCACGATCACGTTCATCAACGGTGAGGAGGGCATTCTCCGGTACCGCGGCTACCCGATCGATCAGCTCGCCGAACGGGCCAACTTCGTCGAGGTCGCATACCTGCTGACCGAGGGCGCGCTGCCGACGCCGCAGGAGTACGAGGAGTTCAACAACAGCCTCACGCGGCACAGTCTGATCCACGAGGATCTGAAGAAGATGTTCCACGCGTTCCCGCCGAACGCGCATCCGATGGCGATCCTCAGCTCGGTCGTCTCTGCCCTGTCGATCTACTACCAGGACGACTACGATCCGCTGAACCCGGAGCAGGTGCGGGTCAACACCCATCGGCTGCTTGCGAAGCTGCCCACGATCGCGGCGTACAGCTTCAAGCAGTCTATGGGCATGCCCTACATGTACCCGGACAACACGCTCTCCTACAGCGGGCGCTTCCTGAAGATGATGTTCGGCTACCCGACCGAGAACTACGAGGTCGACACGGACATCGAGAAGGCGATCGACCTTCTGCTGATCCTGCACGCCGACCACGAGCAGAACTGCTCGACGACCACCGTCCGCACGGTCGGCAGCTCGCAGGCGAACCTCTACGCGTCGATCTCCGCGGGCATCAGCGCCCTCTGGGGACCGCTGCACGGCGGCGCCAACCAGCGCGTGCTCGAGATGCTCGGCATCATCAACCGCGAGGGCGGCGACGTCGCCAAGATGGTCGCCTTGGCCAAGGACAACAACAGCGACTTCCGCCTGTCCGGCTTCGGCCACCGCGTCTACAAGAACTTCGACCCGCGGGCGAAGATCCTCCGCGGCGCGTGCGACCAGGTGCTCGCCAAGCTCAACAAGGTCGACCCGCTGCTCGACATCGCCAAGAAGCTCGAAGAGGTCGCGCTCGAAGACCCGTACTTCGTCGCCCGCAAGCTCTACCCGAACGTCGACTTCTACAGCGGCATCATCTACCGCGCCCTCGGCATTCCGACGAACATGTTTACCGTCATGTTCGCGCTCGGACGCCTGCCCGGCTGGATCGCCCACTGGAAGGAGAACCTGGAGATGGGCTACGCGATCACGCGGCCGCGCCAGATCTACGTCGGCGAGAACAAGCGCGACTTCATCCCGATGTCCGACCGCCGGTAATCGCCGGACCGGACCTCACGCGGCGCCCGACCTCGTGTCGGGCGCTCGGCGTTTTTGGGCTGTCGAGTCCCGGGCGCTCAGTCGCTGATCGTCAGCTCGCACCGCATCGTCGATCGGGTGCCCCAATGCAGCAGGTTCATGCCGACCACGTCCCCTGTCTGCACGCCGCCGACATAGTCGCCGTCGGTGAGGTAGCAGAGATCGAACGCGTTGAGCGCGTGGTTGACCACCCCGTTGCCATCGATCGCCTCGGAATCGTACGTGGTCCGCCAGTAGCGGTTGGACCCGTAGTAGAAGACGAAGTGCCGACTGGCAGCGCCCCACTGGTTGTTGGCGCTCCAGCGCGTCGCGCCGAGCCTCATGTGACACCCGTCGATATCGCCGCAGAGCTCGACGAGGACGTCGTGCGGGATCGGTCGGCTGTTGCGCAGCGACGCGTTCGTGGTGGTCATGTGGAAGCGCTCCGGGTTCCAGCTCAGATCGGCCTGCCGCGTCCCGTCGATCTCGTAGCGGATCGGAAACGCCGCGTGCGTGTGGTCGCTCCGGGCAGCCGAATCGGCCGATCCGCTGCCGGCGAAGACCACGTTCAG
>PVBE012028066.1_pt1 | contig 10684 bp, 10 predicted proteins | sample 1631181 | NCBI WGS metagenome assembly PVBE01 (sample SAMN08397723, study PRJNA350692) | Marine metagenome, whole genome shotgun sequencing project. | isolation source: water | place: Pacific Ocean | collected 2012-04 | reverse complement strand
GGGCAGGCGCATCCAGGTCATCCCAGGCGCACGGAGACGAACCACCGTTGTGATGTAGTTGATGGCACCCATCAACGTGGCCACGCCAGCCAGGAAGACCGCGAGCACCAGCAGGTGTGTTCCCCACCCCGGATCCCCGGCATTGGTGGAGAGCGGCGGGTAGAGCGTCCAACCCGCCGTCGATGCCCCGAGGGGCACAACGAACTGAGCGAGCACTACAATGCTGCTTAGAACGAACGTCCAGAAGCTCCACATATTGAGCTTGGGAAACGCCATATCCCTCGCGCCGATCATCAAGGGAATGCAGAAATTCCCGAAGGCACCAATCACCATCGGCGTGATCGCCCAGAAGATCATGATCATGCCGTGGGTGGTGAAGAGGCCGTTGTAGTCAGCAGGCGTGATTACACCTCCTGATCCCGGGTACAGCAGGTTTCCCACCAGCGGAACTGCTTCGCCGGGGTGAGCCCATTGCCATCGAATCAGCATCGCCTCAGCGCCACCGAAGGCCAGGAAGAACAGCCCTACCCACAGGAACTGCTTGGCGATGACCTTGTGGTCAGTGCTGAATAGGTACCGCTTCCAAAATGATGTTGGCGGTGGGTGAATTGCCTGAAGGTCCTGGTGGTTCGGGTTGATCTCCATGCCCTACTTCTGCTCCTTCCAGGTCCAGCCCCAACGGGAGTCCAGATCAGCTGGATTGAATGCAAGGGCTGACTTCATTGATGCTTGTGCTGCCCAGGCTCTGTACTCGGCCTGCGACAGCACATTCAGCCGCCCCCTCATCTTGTAGTGAAAGGCCCCACAGTGCTGGGCACACCCAAACTCGAAGGTCCCCGTCTCGGTAGCCTCGAAACGCGCCATTGTGATATTTCCAGGGACGATATCCTGCTTTACTCGAACATTCGGAATGTACAGACTGTGAACCACCTCGGCAGCACCGAGCTGCATCAGAATGGGTGTATCCACAGGCACGTAGAGTTCGTTCAGCGTGACAATGTCATCTGAAGTGTCAAACTCGGCATCCGGCCCGGCCTGACGCACATCCCAGGCCCACTGGTGTGCATTGATCTCCACCTTCAGGGTGCGCGGGTCTTGCTCAAGCTCCGCATAGTTCCAGTAGTGATTGCTCAGATCCAGAGTGGAGTTCGCGAAGAGGTAGCCGTCCACCCCAAAGAAGATGAAGCCCCCGATCGCCAGCTTGGCATTCGTCCAGCCCCGGCTCTCTCCATGGTCGTAATGCGCAGTGTGTGATGGCCCGTGTCGCATACAGGCCCAGAGCATCCAGATCACTTTGATGAGGAATAGTACTGTGATGATCACCAGTGCATGGTTGATCAACTGGTCAGTACGCCACCCATGAACAGATATGTCCACCGGCATGCCCCACGAGGGGGTCGCCGTGGCAACTGGGAGCAGAACAGTGCTGTACATCGGCGTGTCCAAATTCATGAGGAGGCTCACAATACTGCGGCGTCTTTACCTACCGACACAGTTTGTGGTGGCTCTTTCTTACAGATAGATGACGGTGATCAGTGTGGGTCGTTTTTGTTCATTTGTTGGAAAAAACAGTCCCAGAACTGATCTACTTCAGCACACCGGCCAATCCTTCATGCATGACCATGGACACCCCTGTGAACGCGTGCCAGCAGTGACATAGAGCGTTCAGACTCTGGAGGTGAGCGTCATGAGCAGTGGTGGCCCACACCCTGGCCCATGTGGTCAACACGCTGGTCCATGCGCACGTATCGGAGCAGTACGAACCACGCTGACGACACAGCGCATTGGAATAGCGTTCGGCCTGATAGCCGTGACAGCATGCATCGCGCCTCTCTTGATTGTGCTCGCCCGCGCAGATCCCCCAGCGGTGATGCCGGTTGGTGTGGCCTACAAGAGCACAACTCTGCTCGTATGGTCGGTCAGCCTTGGCGCTCTGGCCTACCTGGCCCGGCGGTCGTGTGAGCTTGGGCAAAAGGCCCAGTACCAGCGCTGGAACAGGATGCTGCTCATTTCTACGCTCGGCGTCCTGTGTGCCAATGCAGCGGTCACGAGTTCATGGACCCAGGTCGGGTTAACGGTACGTTCAGGCCCATTTGCCTCATCCCTCTTCACCAGTCTGGCTCTTCATGTGGTCGCGGTAAGCAGCTACCTCGTGGCGCTCATAATCGTGAACTGGTCTGCGCACCGACGGGATCGCCCAGTGACGCTCCGGACTCGAGCCGCCTTGCTTCAGGCCGTGAGCCTCCCAGTGGCTGGGCTAGGTGTGATGGCAGCCCTTGCCGGAGTACCACTGTGAGTTCCTTGAGCCCGGTCCCCACCAGGTTCTTGCTGCCAACCCTCTGGCCCATTGTGTTTGGTTGCAGGGTGTCCCCTCCCTTGTTCCCGTGTGGCGAAGGTCTCTTGATCAACAATCTGGGGCAATGTGTCCCCCGCGCCAACGATTCCAATCTGGACTCCGGCATCGAGGCGGATGCGGACACCGACGCCGACGCCGACACAGATACCGACACGGATACGGATACCGGCACCCACACAACCACCTCCATCGGAGACCGGCTGGTCATCACCAAGGGAGTACTGCAAGAGCTCCCCATGACATGGGCCGGAGCAGCCGCAGGGGGATTCGCTCTCGACCCCGAGTGCAAGGGCAATATGGGACGCCACGCGATCTATGAAGTGGACGGCGCTCCCGTGATGGAGCTCATCTACGACCTCAGCGGCGCCTTGCTTGGAATCGAGCTGGTCAGCGAGCCCGAGCAGCCTTCTCCCCCGTGGGATCCCGAGTCTGGAGGCAAACATGACGCGCTCCACGCCTTGCACATCTACTTCCGGGACCACACCAGCGCCTGTGCCGACGAGTCCACAGCCCTGGAAGGCTCACTGGGCGATCGCCTCGTCATGACCTGGGGCAGCTTTACCTCCATGCCCCTGACCATGGCCACCGCTGGTGGGGAAGGATGGCTCGACACTGGGAGCTGCGCCCCCGGTGAAGGCATCCACGCCTTTCGCGAAGAACCGACAGATTCCGGTGACCCATGGCCTATCGAGCTGCTGTTCGACTCAGCGGGGGACCTCCTCGGCTTTGAGGTCGTCAGCGAGGCCGAGCTACCCACTGGCCCCTGGGAACATGGCGAGGAGTTCGATCCGTGGACTATCCACATCTGGTTCCGGGACCCGGCATCTGCCTGTGAGCAGTGAGAAGCTTCTCGGCTGATCAGCCGAGATAGCCGGCCTGATCAGCCGAGATAGCCCCTCTCATCGAGCCAGGCGATGACCTCGTCAGCCGAAGCCTCAGCGTCCATATCCGCAGTCCGGACATGAATCTCCGGACTCTGCGGGGGCTCATACGGACTGTCGATACCGGTGAAATTCTTGATCTCACCGGCCCGCGCCTTGGCGTACAGACCCTTGCGGTCGCGACTCTCCGCAACCTCGATCGAAGTGTCGACAAAGATCTCGATGAACTCCCCTTCCTCCAGAAGATCTCGCGCCATCTTCCGCTCTGAGCGGAAGGGAGAGATGAACGAGGAGATGGTGATGAGGCCAGCGGAGACCATCAGCTTGGAGACCTCTGCTACACGACGGATATTCTCCACACGGTCCGCAGAGGTGAAGCCCAGATCCCGGTTCAGGCCGTGGCGAACATTGTCCCCATCCAGCGTCACCGTGTGCTGACCTCTCGCATGAAGCTTTCGCTCTACGATGTTGGCGATGGTGGACTTCCCTGCGCCGCTCAGCCCGGTAAACCACAGCACCACGGGCCTCTGCCCCTTGTTGCCGGCTCGGGCTTCCTTGTCGATGTCCATGGCCTGCCAATGGATGTTCGAAGCCCGCCGAAGCGCAAAGTTCAAGAGGCCCATTCCAACTGTGTAGTTGGTCATGCGATCAATCATGACAAAGCCACCCATCGAGCGATTGTCATCGTAGGCGTCAAAGGCGATGTTTTGATCGAGCGAGATATTGCAGACACCGATCTCGTTTAGGCCCAGCGTCTTCGCAGGCTGCAGATCCAGTGTGTTGACGTCGATCTTGTGCTTTGGCCGAGCCGGCGTCACCGTCGCCACCTTCGCCCCACACTTCAAGAGATAGGGACGACCCGGCAGCATGGGCTCATCTGCCATCCAGAGGATCCGGGCCTCAAACTGGTCTGCAACCTGGCAGGGGTCCTCAGCCGCCACGAGCACATCGCCTCGCGAGCAGTCAATCTCATCCTTGAGGGTGATGGTCACGGACTGGCCAGTGATGGCCTGCTCGAGGTCGCCGTCCTGAGTGACGATTCGATCGACGCGCCCCTCCTTGCCCGATGGCATGGACTTCACAAGATCACCCGGCATCAGATTTCCACCGGCGATCTGGCCGGAGAAGCCCCGGAAGTCATGGCTGGGGCGATTGACCCACTGCACAGGCATGCGGAAGGGCAGAGAATCCAGTGCATCCTTGACCTTCACAGTCTCCAGATACTGAAGAAGGCTGGGCCCCTGGTACCAGTCGGTATTCCCCCCGGGCTCGATGACGTTGTCACCACAAAGAGCCGACACCGGGATCGCAGTGATGGACTCCAGCGTGAGCGCATCCGCAGCAAACTGCCGGTATTCAGCCTCGATGCTGTTGAACGTCTCCTGGGAGTACTCCACGAGGTCCATCTTGTTGATGGCGAGCACCACATGCTTCACACCGATCATGGACACGATGAAGCTGTGTCGGCGGGTCTGGGTCAGCACACCCTTCCTGGCGTCGATGAGCATGATGGCTACATCCGCAGTCGATGCGCCCGTGGCCATGTTCCGGGTGTACTGCTCGTGCCCTGGAGTGTCCGCCACGATGAACTTCCGCTGGTCCGTGGAGAAGAAGCGATAGGCCACATCAATGGTGATTCCCTGCTCCCGCTCTGCAGCCAGACCATCTACCAGAAGCGCCAGATCGATCTGGTCTCCCTGGGTCCCTGACTTCTTCGAGTCCTCCTCAATCTTGGCCAGCTGGTCCTCGAAGAGGAGCTTGGACTCATAGAGCATCCGACCGATGAGGGTCGACTTGCCATCGTCTACCGACCCGCAGGTGATGAAGCGGAGCAGGCCCTTGTTCTCCTGCGCCTTCAGATAGGCGTGGATGTCCTCAGCGATGAGATCCGACTTGTGGGCCATTAGAAGTAGCCCTCCTGTTTCTTCTTCTCCATCGACGCCGCAGTGTCGAAGTCGATGACCCGTCCCTGCCGCTCAGAGGTCGTGGTCAGCAGCATCTCCTGGATGACCAGCGGCAGCGTATCCGCCTCCGACTCCACTGCACCCGTCAGGGGGTAGCAGCCCAGGGTGCGGAAGCGGACCATCTTCATCATCGGCTCTTCGCCAGGCCGAAGCGGCAGACGATCATCGTCCACGAGGATCAGCACTCCGTCTCGCTCCACCACCGGTCGCATCTTCGAGAGGTAGAGGGGCACGACGGGGATGTTCTCAAGGTGGATGTACTGCCAGACATCAAGCTCGGTCCAGTTGGAGAGCGGGAAGACCCGTATGCTCTCTCCTTGCTTCTTCCTCGCGTTGTACACATTCCACAGCTCAGGGCGCTGGTTCTTCGGGTCCCACCGGTGCTTTTCAGTCCGGAATGAGAAGATACGCTCCTTGGCGCGGGACTTCTCCTCGTCCCGACGAGCGCCACCGAAGGCGGCATCAAACTTGTACTTGTCGAGTGCCTGCTTGAGTCCGACCGTCTTCATCACATCGGTGTGGACTTGCGACCCATGGGTGAACGGGCCGATCCCCTCTTTGACGCCATCTTCATTGATATGGACGATGAGCTCTAGCCCGAGCTTCTCCGCCATCTTGTTCCTGAACGAGATCATCTCGCTGAACTTCCATGTGGTGTCCACATGCATGATCGGGAACGGGGGCTTGGATGGGTAGAACGCCTTCATGGCCAGGTGCAGCATCACTGCGCTGTCCTTGCCAACCGAGTACAGCATCACAGGATTATCAGCCTCGGCGGCCACTTCTCGCATGATGTGGATGCTCTCGGCCTCCAGACGCTTGAGGTGCGTAAAGTGGGCACGAGCCTCAGCCGAGGTCGCGATGCGATCTGCTCCGACTTCGTTGCTCATGGGCGCTCCGTAGGGTCCAGTTCGAGGACCTGGCTGGTAACGCTTCAGAGGCCTTCAGACCAACCCATGCGCCTACGAACACGCTCGACCCAGTCGTAGGGCAAAAAGCTCAGGTAGCCCCACATGCTGGCAAAACTGAAGAAGGCCACAGTGAGCAACGCATGGATACCCACATGGACTGCCACCCCCAAACCCAGGGCAAGCCACCTCGTGGGGCGCCAGAGCACCAGGAGGGGAAAGCCCAGCTCCCAGTACAGGGTGATGTAGGTGCCTGCCTCGCAGAACCACTGCCCCCAGCCCGTGTGGACCAGGGGGCTCACTAGATCAAATGATCGATGGTAGCCCTCGCTGGAGAGCGCATAGTACAGCGCATTGCCACTCTGCCAGGACCTCGTCGCAGCCTTGTCAAAGCCGCTCGCCACATACATCACACAGATCTGAATCTGGATCAGCCGGTGCGCCAGGATGGGTATGAGCGGACTGCTCACACCCCGCCCTTCTCGGGCGGCCTTTCGCCGCGTACGCCAGGCATCAATCGAGTGGGCCGCTCCGCAGGGCACAAGGGACATGTAGAGCGTAAACTCCCGGATCAATCGGTCACCCCCGTTCATGAACCAGCCATTGCGCTGGTACAGGGCTGCGTGTGCCAGGACCGACAAGATCCCCATCGTGCGGCTTCGAAATCCCACCAGGAAGAGGATGTTGGCCACCAGCGCAGCACCGTGGATGGCGTACACCGTGTTCATGGACTCCACATGGTCAAACCAGGTCCACCGACCCACACGAATGCCCTTTGCCGCCGCGGAAGCACTGTGGACACCCTCCGGCCCAACCAGAAGCTCAAGATCCGGGATGAGGTCGATACTCGTCAGCACCAACATCACGCCCAGGAGGATCCGCATGATGCCGAGTCCCGAGGCATTGACTGGCCGAAACCAGAACCAACTCCAGGCCCTCCAGACAGCCTTGGCGCCCACAATGAGCTGGCTCAACGGCACTTGAAGCTCCCCATATCGATCACTTCATCCCGCTGCTCCGGCCGAGGGTCCATCCTGGCCTGCCGAGGCCGCAACGCATGCCGCTTGTAGCGGGTGATCTTCACACGCTTCAGTCGAATGCCGAGATCCCGCTGCTGGGCGCAGTAGTACTGCACGATCCCCCTGTGCAGGGTCTTGCGCTTCTTATTCAACGCAGAGTTCGCCAGCTTGTTCCGGCGACGGTACCGCCAGTAGAAAGCACCCTCCTCGGGGACCGGCTCCAGAGGCTCCAGCGCGACCTTCTCTCCTCTTCGCGTCGTGCCCTCAAAACTCAGCCAGGAGCTGCTACTCGGTGCAGGTGCGAACATCCCCCAGTTCTGCCAGAGGCACAAGGAGGTCTGCATTCCGCGCAGTTGCCGATAAATGGTCTTGCCCATTGCGGTCTTCCGATTCCGGCTGGCCCAGCCCACGGAGAGGTAGGCGACCAGGACCACGGTCATCAAGATCCTATAGGTGCGCGTATGGGTCACTCTTCCGCCCCGTGACGCCACAGCCGGTACCCCGTGGGCGCATCCGTCTGGACCGGTACCCAGCCATACCCAGCTATGGCCTGTGGTGAGTGTGCATCCTCCACCAGGTGCTCTGGGAGATCCCGGTGCATGGTCACCAGATAGGTCGTGCCACGACGGGTCATGGGGTTCCGGATGTGCGCAGTACAGGCGACATCGCCCGGCGGAAATCGCAGGTAATCGATCTGCTGAGGCAGGAGGAGGCTGTCCACTGCCAGGCCGGCACAGTCCACCATGAAGTCCCCCTCTCCCAGGTGCGTGGAGACCCACCCCGCAAAGTGCCCAGCTGCCCGGTCCGCCCCAGCCCCCTCGGTCTTGGCCGCAGCCAGGGGTTGAGGGAGTCCCGGCCAGGCAAGGACTGCACAAGCCAGCGCACAGAGTGCACCTGCAGGGCCAACGAGTCGAGTCCCACGACCCCAGACCGCCAGCACCCGGTAGAGAGCCACCGGGACCAGCATGGCAATCACTGCAGCGAATGGCAGAACATACCTGGGGAAGTAGGTCACCCAGCCCATCCCTACCCAGAGGGCGACCAGGGGGAGGCCGAAGACGATGCCCGCAGCGCCGAAGCTCCGGGCTCGCTCCCGACGACCGCTACCTACCGGCAGCAGGGCCAAGACCACCAGAGCCAGGACTCCACCAGGCGGAGTCGTTCCGCCTGCCTCCAGGCGGCGAAGCGCATTGGTACGCAGCGCCCCCGCACAAGGTGCTCTCAGACCCTTGAGATCCATCTCCCCCGCCTCAATACCGACACATGAATTCTCCAGGACCGGGTCCTGAAAGGTGCCTCCCTGGATCTGCCCCAAGACTCCTCGGCGCTGGACCCTCACCTGCTCCTCAAACTCGATTTCCGGAACCTCGAATGCCGTATCCAGCCAAGAGGCGTGCGCTGGGACAAGCGCCGCACCCATGATCAAGATCAGTCCGTTGATGCCCATCACCCGCCACTGCCGATCCCAAAGGGCCGAGAGCATCACCAACAAAACCACGCATAGAAGGACCGCCTCTCCTCTTACGTCGATCGCCGCGGCAGCCCCGCCGGACAGCCCTGCAAGAAACACCCAGTGGGCCCTCGGCCAGCGTGAGCCCGCCGCGCCCGCGGCGAGAGCCAGCCCACAGGCCGCTCCCAGCAGGGGGTAGTGGTTCACCCACAGACCACCCTCTCGGACCAGCGGCATCCAGGCACCCACCAGTGCCGCCACACTGCCCGCAAGCGGTCCTGCCAGGGCCCAGGCGCCCAGACCGGCGGACAACACGATGAGGACCGCTGAGCAGCGACCAATGAACTGGGCGGCCTCCAGGTAGCCCATCCCCTCCCCCAGAGCGCCCAGAAGCCAGCCGTACCAGGGGCGGCGAAACAGGGGGTAGCCGATGTCAGGATCAGGGTGCCAGATGAACTCCGCCACTGTGAAGTGGTGGCCCCAGTCACTCCCCAGCGGGTGAGCAGGCGCCGGCAGCGTCATGGCGACCCAGACTGCAGCCGCCGTGATGCACACGGCACCGGCCACAGTCTGCCAGCGAGAAGGAGATGGCACGTTTCCGCTCATGTCATGGTGATCCTGCCATGCTAGGAGTGACGCAGCCCGGAGCCAGGATGCGCGCAGCCTTGATCACCGCCGGCGCCACGCGAAACCGCGTCGACGCAATGCGCTACATCTCCGCCCACTCCTCCGGGCAGACCGGCGCACACATCGCTGAGGCACTGGGCCCAGAGGGCATATTGCTGCTCGGGAGCCCGGAGGCTTGCCTGCGAGCACCAGACGGATGCAAGACCCAGACCTACACCGACACCCTGGACCTGTGTGAGCAGATGGAGGCATGGGTTCGCGCCAATCCCCGGGGAGTGATCATCCACGCCGCAGCGGTCGGAGACTACAAGATCGACCCGGACGATCCCCAAGCCATGTCCAAGCGACCCTCGGGACAAGACGAGCTCCTGCTGCGCCTCGTACCCGCACCGAAGATCCTGGACCAGATTCGCACCTGGTCTGAAGAGGTCTTCCTCGTCTCATTCAAGGCCGCTCCGCCAGGAAGTGATGGCGAGACCCTCCGCCGCCTGGCGACCAGACAGCGGGACCGCACCGGGAGCGATGTGGTCTTTGCCAACACCATCGGCGCGCTCCAGACCTCAATCGTGATCGCTGACAAGGCAGGGACAGTGTGCCACCCGACCCGAGAGGTAGCCCTCGCAGATCTCATCCACCGCATCCGTGAGGCCCTTGAGACATAGGGCCCCTGCCCTCAGGCTGAAGCGGCCTGGATGACGAACTCGAGACGGTCGTTCCCGAAGAAGAGCTCCTCGCCCACGACAAAGCTCGGCGCCCCGAAGGCCCCGAGACGAATCGCATCCTCGGTGTGCTCGCGCAGACAGTCCTTGATCTGCTCAGCACCCGCACTCGCCACCGCATCGGCCCCGATGAGGTCAGCGAGCACCTCTGGCATGGAGACATCCTGATTTGCCGCCCAGTACGCGTGGAAGATCCGCCGGGCCGGCGCCTCGATCTCATCCGGGCCAAACCTACACAGGGCCCTCATGGGCAGGAGACTGTTGACGGGGAAGAACGACGGAAAGCTGAAGGGCACGCCGATGTGGGCAGCCCAGCGGTCCAGATCCCGAAGCATATATGCACCCCGGGCAGGCACCATTGCTGGTGGTGTGTTGCCGGCAGCCTTGAACACGGCACCAAGGAGAAATGGCCGGTAGCGAACGTGAACCCCAGCCTCGGCTGCCATGGGCTGGATCCTGTGGAAGGCCAGGTAGGAGTACGGCGAGCCAATGTCGAAGAAGAAGTCGATGCTGCCCATGATCTTCTTCTACCCCAGCGCCTCGGCAACAGCGTCCCCAATCGTGAGTCCTACCGCCATTGTCGTTACCTGCGGATTGACCCCGAGAGAGGTCGGAAACACGCTGGCGACAATGATATCAGCGGGGAGTTTAAGGCCTAATTGACAAACGTAAACGGCGTATGTCAGAAAGGCCTTTATGCGCTGGAAAAAATTCATATTGTTGTGGTAGGCGACGGGCAGCCAAACCACTTTTACCCCAT
>PVBE011238037.1_pt1 | contig 10684 bp, 5 predicted proteins | sample 1631181 | NCBI WGS metagenome assembly PVBE01 (sample SAMN08397723, study PRJNA350692) | Marine metagenome, whole genome shotgun sequencing project. | isolation source: water | place: Pacific Ocean | collected 2012-04 | reverse complement strand
GTACCGTTCTCGACGTTGTTGTCGATGTATGTAGTCACGTCTTCCAGCGTGGCAATCGATGAGAAAGTACCGTCACCAGCCTCCCGCTCGACGACTACACCCACCACGCCGCCGGACGTGCTGCCCGTCCAAGACAGTTGGACGGCACCGTTGCCAGCGGTTGCAGATACTGCCGTCGGCGCCGCGAGTGTGGGTGTTTCACCTTCTGCAAGTGTTGTGAACGTCTGCTCTGTGCTTGCCGTGCCCTGGTTCCCCGACCTGTCGATCGAAACGACCGAATAGCTGTAAGTGGTCGAGGGCTGAAGGTTTGTGAGGGCAATGCTGTGATCGAGCACGTCCTCGGACTCACCCGTGTTGAAGTCCAGACTGCCCGACTGTGTCCCGAACCGGACAGCACTGTCAGACAGCTCGTCCGTTGTCCACGTGATGATGGCCTCAGTGTCGGTTGTCGATGAGGAGACTGTCGACGTGACGGGCGGAGCCGTATCGGGTAACGCTTCCGTGCTGAACTCGAGCACTGAGCTCGTGGCCGGGCCGTTGTTGTTCTGGTCCGTCGAACTGACCGTGTAGTAATAAGTGGTGCCCGCGGTCAGGTTTGTGAGCGTGATGCTGTGGCTTGCGTTGAACTCCGAATCGTTCCGAACCTCAAGCAGCTGATCCGCCGAGGTTCCGAAGGCGACTTCGGAATCCGCTGCCTCACTGGTCTCCCAGCTGATCGTTGCCTGCCGGTCGTTCACGTAGATGACGCCCGGTGTGCCGGATATGACTGGAGCTGTCAGATCCTCGCTGGCCGCCGTCGTTCCGTAGACGATCGCACTCTTGGTCGCCCCGTTGCCCGATGCGTCCGTCGAGCCAACCTGGTACGCATAGGTCGTTCCGGTTGTGAGCTTGGTCAGGACGAGTCGGTGTGTCGTCTCGTTCGTTCCGGTGACTTCCTGCGAGCCAAGACCTGCGTCAGATGTGCCAAAATCGATTGTCCCGTTGGAACTCTCATCGGTGGCCCATTCGACGGTGAGGCTCGAGGACGTCGATGCTACAACCGTCGGTCCGCCCGTGATGACCGGGAACTGTGTATCTGCTTCCGTGGTCGTCGTGAAGCTCCCGAAGCCACCCGGCGGCTGCAGCTTTGTGGGGAGGGTGGGGTCTGTACCCGAGACCGTGTTGCCCGCCGCATCGGTCGAACTGACCTGGTACAGGTAGGCAAGACCCGGGGACAAACCGGTAATCGTCACCACGTGACGACGCGTCATAACATTGCTGTCCTCGACGAGCTGCGAAGCTTCACCAAAGACAGTAGCACCGTCGACGCTTGCGTTATCAGAGCCCGGGATGACACCGATGGCAACACGCGAGGTGGAGCGCTCATCCGTCCTCCACTTTAAGATAGCCAGGTTGTTCCTGATCTCGGCAAGTGGCCCTTCTGTGATGACTGGAGGATTCGTATCCGGCGCCGAGCGCGTGCGGAACCGGTGGTCTTGGCTGAGACCGGTCGTCGTACCGCTCGCATCCGTCGTAACGACGTTACCGGATGCGTCTGACGACTCGACCGAGTAGTGGTAGGTCGTCGCCGCTTCGAGGTCAGTGATCGTCATCGTGTGGAACCGCACACCTTCGGCGACTTCCGCCGTTTCGCCGTAATCGATGGTTTTGCCCCAATTCACACGCGTGTCGGCAGGCTCATCCGTTCCCCACTCGACTGTGGCTGAACTTGCCGTGATGTTTGTGACCCGAGGTCCGCGTACGATCGTGGGGGCGTCCGTGTCTGCGCCGGTCGAAGTCGTGAACTCGAGACCGGACGAAATCGACGTGTTACCTTCCGCATCACTTGTCTCGACCTCAACCTGGTAAGTGGTAGCTGAAACTAGCCCGGCTATCACCACTGCGTGTTTACGCGAAAACTCCAAGTCTTCAATCGCTTCGTCGAATTCCCCTACGGTCTGCTTGGCCGCCGCCTTCGCCCTGTAGCGGATAATCGCTGTGTGTGGTTCATCAGCCGCCCAGTTGATACTGGCGCCCTCTTCCGTGATGCCGATCGCTACGGGTCTTTGGAGGATGACCGGCGCAGCTGTGTCCGCTTTGCCACGCGTCGCGAAGGATAACTGACCGACGTTGTATGTCGGGCCATTCCCCGAGATGTCCGTGACGGCCACTCGGTAGAAGTAGACGGTCCCAGGATCCAAATTGGTCAGCAGAACCTCTTGCCGACGAGAAGCTGTCGATGTCGAGAAGGATTCACCCTCGACACCGGTCGTGTCGGTGGTTACCTCTATGTTGCTGCCGACCTGAACGGTTACAGTTGACGGTTCGTTGGTCTCAAAGACGATCAGTGCCTCCGTGTCACTTCGTCTTGCAACCACGGGCGGACGTACGATTTGCGGATCCTTCGTATCCTCTTCGCCACGGGTCTTGAACGTGAATGTCGGGCTTGTCACCGGGTTGCCTGACGCATCTACAGACTCGACCTGGTAGGTGTAGAGGGTGTCCGCTAGCAGGTTGGACAGCGCGACGTTGTGTGTATTCACAAGCTCGAGTGACCCAGCGGAATCCTCGAGCGCATCCTCGAATCCGAATCGGACCGTGCTCGTGCTGGGCTCTGTTGTAAGCCATCTGAGAACGGCGGAGTTGAACGTCGCCCCGAGAACGGTGGGTCGACCGATGATTCGGGGTGCTGACGCGTCGATGGTCGAACGAAGACGGAATTGCTTTGCGTTCGGTGTCGTGATCGCATTCCCGATTTGGTCCGTCGCCCTCGCCTTGAAGAAGATCGTTTCACCGGGTGTGAGGCCCGTCAGATGGAGCTCGTGGACCAGTTTTGCATCAGTGCTGCTGACAGTTTGATCCAATGTCTCTGCAGAAGATCCGTAGAGGATGTCGATTGTCGCGATCTCGTCTGTTTTGACGAGAATCGTCACGGCATCCGTCGTTACACCGACGGCGGCGGGTCCTTTCACGATCCGCGGCGGGGCCGTGTCCGACTGACGCCGCGTGACAAAGATGAGCGGTCGCTGCGGGAACGCATCGGATTCGTTCTCTGCGGAGTCCGTCGTGATGACCTTGTAGAAGTATCGTGTACCCAGGTTCAGGCCGCTGATGTCCACTCGGTGAAGCCTGAGGTCCGTTGTCTCGGTTGCTTCCTGATCGAGATTTCCGGGGTCCATCCCGTAGATCACCTTGCCCGTTCCTGGTCGGTTGGTTACCCAGCGAATTCGGGCGGTCACGTCCGTGATCGATACCGTCGTCGGGGGTTCGCTGACAGTCGGGGCCTTGCTCAAGTTCGATTTGACGGATACGACGAAGTTCGGCTCGATACTCGAAGGGACTTCGTCGGTGATGAACGTGATACGATTGAAATTGAGTTGCGTCTGCGTGAAGTCGGCAGTTGTAGCGAAGACAAACTGACCCAGACCGGCGTTCCCGCTTACGGGGATCTGCGACTGAAGTCTGAGCGTGAGGGTGTTTCCGCTGAGTGAAACGGGCGGTGCTTGGACGCCCCCCGTTGGGACGATCGTCAGAGCCGCGTCCGGGTTGCCCGAGACGCCGCTTGGGGGGAAGTCGATGCTGGTCACCTCAAGCCCAAGCCCGTTGAAATTCTCGGACAGCTCGATGCCCAACGTCGCCACGAGCTGGAATGATGCAGCTGCGGGGGCAAACAGGTTGCCCAAGCTGAGCTCGATCGTGTTGCCCGTGATACTCGGCTCCGACAGCTTGATGTTGAAGTGGGTGGATGGTGTAGACGTCACTGCACGGATGGCGGACGGATCGCTCACGGCAATCCGGACGGTTACACCGTTCGCTCCTTCATAGCCGGATCCGTAGATCTCGAGCGCGACCTTGGAGCCCTTGTCGGCGACGGTGGACAGCCCGTCCGGGCTGTGTGAACCATCGGGCATGTTCTGGATGTCAAAGGCAGCATTGCTGAAGCTCGAGGGAGCTGTCTCCGGCAGGCCTCCTGCAGTCCCGACTGCGATCTTGAACGGTGGATTGGGGATGAAGGTCGTACGTGCCGCTTTCAACTGATCCCCGTCGACCTCGACCTGGATCTCCACCTCGTCCACTTCGCTGAGACCCGTGACAAAGGTCTGTACCGGGAAATGCCCGCCCGGATTTGCGCGGCTGGACAGACTCCCCTGGTTCCCGGAGTGCGGGTCCATGTCCGCGATAAAGGTCTTTGGCAGTGCACCCGGGTTTGCGATGACGATGGTCATCCCCGGGTTGATTGTTGTCTGGGTCCCGAAGTTCATCTGCTCGAATGTCAGAGTCACCGAGGTGAACGTACTCGAGAGCGTGAATGTCAGGTTGCCCAGGAATTTCAGAGAATTGTCCGTCTCGGTGGGCAGCGCGCCGAAGGTCGAGAAGCTGCCGCTGTAGCGGTTGTCGTTGAATGCGGGCAGGACGAGATTATACACGGAGGCACTCGAGAACGAAGGGCTCTCGATAGCAGTGGGATCATCGGAAGTAAAGACAGCCTCCACTCCCCGCTGACCGGAGTATCCCGTCGCGAAGATCTCGATGACTACGGTCTCGCCGGCTTCCGCTTCGATCGTAGTCGCATCCGAAAGCTCCCTGTCTCCCGAACCAATCTGCACGTCGGCAGAGGCCTGCTGCGCAGACACAGGACTGCCGAGGAGGAATGGGATGACAAGGGTGGCGAGGGCAATGATTCCCACACGGCACAAATCATTCAGGCTCTTCGCCCAGTTGGCACACATGATACATCCTCCAAAGCTTGAGTGGTGGCCGGTCTGAAAGGACAGATCCCTGGCGGTCTCGACAAGAGACGCGCAAAATTAAGGAAGGTTTGCTATAACACCAGAAAAAAGAAACTCCCCGCAAACAGGAGTCTAATGTGAAAGATATTCAAATCTGGTTGAAAAACTGTGCCTCAAATCACACGGAGACACTTTCCCGCTGTGTGCTTGAAACGGCAGGATCACTGAGCGCGTGGGAGATTTCCTGCTCCGGCCGCGCTCTCAGGTTATCCAGATCCATGATCCCTATGCCCCCCTTTGCCTCGGGAGCCCAGTGGGGAATCTGATCCTGCGGGAATATGCCCGTCACGGGACGACCCATCGAAATCGCCAGGTGGAAGATGTCTGTATTCCCCGCGATAATCCGGTCGCACGCCTCCAGCAGGACCACCAGACGTGGCAGATCCTCATTCTGGAACATCAGCGCTTTTGGACCGAGCGCTTCCTTGATCTGGTTCGCCTCTTTCCTCTCCTCGTAGTTGAAAAAAATCAACACACGCGTGTTTGGCTGTTTTGCTGCCGTCTTCGCGATCGCGAGGAATTGCTTTGTCGAGGGTGTTTCGCCCAGAGCCGTGCTGATGTCCAGACCCACAAATCGTTCTCCTGCCATGCTCCCCACGAGGTATCGGTCCCGAATCTTCCGAGCCCCCTCTTCGGAAACAGACCAGGACACACCCTCATTCGATTCGGGAATGCCCAGGATGTCCAGCAGCAGCGATAGCCGATCCGGTTCGTATGTGGCCTTCGTCTTCGGCACAACCCGGATATTGAAGAACGCCACCTCGTCAGACTGAAACCCGATCCTGACACGGGCGCCGCTCTTGTAGCAATAGTATGCGGGGCAGAAGTCCTCGATGTTGCTGAAGCAGAAGGCTAGGTCGTAGTCGCGTTTGCTCAGGCGATCGATCACGTCACGCCGGCGAGACCCGATCGGCAGAACGAAATTGTTGTAGAGGATGGTTTCGTCAATGAACGGGATTTCGCGTGCGATGAACTCTTTCTTGTTGTGAGCTAGGAGATCGAGTGAAGCGTTCGGGTAACGTTCCCGAATCGCCCAGAACTTGGAAGCACCGATGAAGATGCCGCCCGGCTGGTTGTCAGGAATCACCAGGATCCGCTTGGGGTCTTGCAGGGCATCTGCGACCGAGAATGCCGGGGAATTATCGTGGGCATTCCTCGGGGTCGCAATCTGAAGCGCCAGAGGATGCAGAACCGACCTCTGTATCCAGTTCGATAGACCTACTGCCATCTCAGTCTTTCCAAAGCTTGGATTCGAGCCGAACGCCTTTGGACATCTTCTTGTAGGTTTTGCTGTCGTATCGAAGCTGTCGGTCGGTGACACCCATGTTGAACAGGATGTTGTAGATGCTGAGCGACACCTTCGAGTTTGGCTGCTCGAGCAGAAACGGACGCATGTTTTCGCAGGCGTCGACAACCCGTTCGTCATACTCGATGTGTCCGAGGTACTCCATCTCGACGCTGAGATATTCCCGGACCAGATACACAAAACGTTCCGCATCCTCGACCTGGCTCTTCTTGCGAACTTTGTTCATGATCAATTTCGGGCGGAAGTCGTCAACCAGGGACTGGGCCTTGTCGCCGAACTCGGCCATGTGGTTACCGAGCATCTCGATCAGATTCCGGATTTTGGTCGCTCTTTGGCCGCTGTTTCCGAACTTCAGGATCGTCTCCTTAAGAATCGTGTTGCGACCAAAGTTCTGGAGCAGTCTTCTGTAGACGGCATTCTTGACGAAGGCGTAGGCATCGATCTTCGCCTGCGGCTCCGGGTTACAGACGATCGCGCCCTCATTCGATATGATGAAGAAGTCCAGCGTGTTGTAGGCGGTACCCGCACCCAGATCGACAAGGACGAAGTCCGCATCAAGATTGTTGATGTGACGCTTCAGCTTCTCTTTGCGCTGATAAGGCAGGTTCGCCAGTCCGATCAACTCGCTGCCGCCGCAGATGATGCTGAGATTTGCGCTTGGTGTCGGGAGGATGACGTCCTCGAGCGACTCGACTCGACCGCTGAGGAAATCGTTCAGGTTGCGTTTTGGGACTGGCATACCGAAAGAGAGGTGCAGGTCTGCACCCCCGAGGTCGGCATCGATCAGGACGACCTTATAGCCAAGGATGGCTAGGCCGACGCCCAGGTTGGACGTCAGGACAGTCTTGCCGGTCCCTCCCTTGCCCCCCGCAACAGCCCAGGTCCGCTTCTCCAGACTAAAATTGTCGAGGAGAATCGTGGCAGAATCTTTCGGTTCAGATCCGAACATTCGGGGTATAGTCAACCGCTCTGTCAGGTGGGGAAGCGGGAGTCGCAAAACGACGGTAACGTAATGTAATTTATCGGGTTTGTCAAACGGACAAACTGCTCTCTTCCGGGTCAGGTCCTACCGATTTAGACTTGCCAGAGACGTAGGCGACGCCTATTATTCTAGGGTTCGGAAGGTATGATCGCGACCTCTGTGTCGTGTCCGTATTCCCCCTTTGAGGACAGAGATATGCCCCAACCCGACGATGGTCGTGGAAACCTGTATGAGCAGGTTCTTGAATACGCCAAGCGAGAGATGGACGAGGCGGCCACCAAGATGGAGGACATCAAGCAGTCGCTCCAGCTGCTCGAGGCCCGTGTAGAGGCAGCAAAGGCCGTGTATCAGGCGGTTGCCTCGAGGCTCAATCTCGAAGATGAGGCGGACGGCGCCGCTTTTGAGACATCCTTCCCAGAACTGCCCGCACAGGCGCCAGAGCCGCCACCCGCGAGTCTCCAGAATCCGGTCGATGCGGTCAGTGTCGAACCCGAACCCACTCCCCCACCTGAAGAATCAGCACCCAGCATAAACGGCTCGCCAGAACCCGCCGCACCCACACCGGAACCGGTGGCAGATACGAGCGACCTGGATGTAATTCGGCAGCATCTCGCAGCCAAAGCTGAGCGGGAGGAATCGGTCGTCGCGCCTCCCCCACAGACGGCGGCCGCACCGGCTGCACCTGCGGCCGGCCCGAGCGATGATGATTCGTTCAGTATGCAGCTGATCCGGCAGCATCTCGAGCAGAAAGCTCAGCAACAGGAGGCCGCACTACCCGCGGAGCAACCTGCCCTGGAGGCAGAACCCGCTGCCGAACCTGCCGCGGAAGCGGCTTCGGCTGAAGGCGGAAGCGGCCTGAGCGCTGCTGATCGTGAACTCATCGGGGCATACTTGAGGTCAAAGCAGAACTGATCGACTCCCTTGCGGGGATTGCTCGTTCACGGTATTCTGATAGCGATACGGGAAGAACAGGGACTGAAGGTTTGTTCCCTGTTCTTTTCTGTTTACAGCCAGTTCCGAACCCTTTTACATGCAGAGAGTCAGCCCGGTTTGACCGCTATACTAGAGAAATCACCCAAAGAGATGACCCCGCAGGAACGCTGTCTTTTCATAGATGGTCAAACCCCTGAAGGCGGTCTCTATACGGATGCGCAAAGACCGATTCACCCCGATGCGAACAGCAGCTGGCAGGTAGGATCCGATCCCTGGCGGCTTCCCGAGTCGGTGCTGAGTCACCTGGAAGAAATGGGTCAGCACCTGCACGCGTTCTACAAAGCGGCAAACCTGCTGTATAACCACAGTTGGCGCGGTATCCAGCCCGAGTGGGTTGCGGGCTATCTGGATCAGGGAAAACCGGAGTCCGTGGTTGCCTTGGGCCGGATGAATCGGATCAAGCAGCACCTACCGATGGTTATCCGGCCGGACATCATTCCGACCCGCGAGGGAATGATCGCGACCGAGCTAGACTCCGTACCCGGCGGGATCGGTTTTACGGCAAGTCTTGGAGCGCGTTACAGCGCTCTGGACGAGCCGATCGTGGGTGGCCCTGACGGGATGGTCGACGGATTCGAGCGGATGCTCCGCTCCTTCGCGGGTTGCGACGATCCAGCCGTCGGGATCGTGATCTCAGAGGAATCGGTCAGCTGGCGGCCCGAAATGGTCTGGATTGCCGATCGGCTGAATGCGCGTGGGCTGGAAACACACGTGACGACTCCCGAGGAGATCGTGTTTACCGAGGATGGGCTGTATGCCCCGGCTGAAGGTGACTTGCGCCGCATCGATGTGGTCTACCGGTTCTTCGAGCTGTTTGATCTGAAGAACATCCCGAAGATGGAGCTGATCCTGTATGCGGCGAAGAAGAACCTGGTCAAGGTAACGCCACCCTTGAAAAGCTATTTGGAAGAAAAGATGATGATGGCGCTGTTCCAGCACCCGATGCTCAGGGATTTCTGGCAGCAGCAGCTGAGCAGTGAGACCCTTTCATTTCTGGAGCAGCTGTTTCCCAGAACGTGGATCCTGGACCCTGCTCCCCTACCGCCACACGCGACAATCCACGGACTCGAGGTCAAGGGTCGGCCCTTTGCCGACTGGCGCCACTTGGGTCACCTGGGTCAGAAAGACCGCCAGCTAGTCATCAAACCGTCCGGATTCTCGGAGCTGGCCTGGGGCAGTCGTGGTGTCGCCATCGGCCACGATGTGTCGGAGCACGACTGGCAGGAAACGATCAATACTGCGCTGGATCGATTCGAAACCAATCCACACATTCTGCAGATATTCCACAACGGAGCAACTTTTCCCGTCGAACACTACGACTTTGAATCTGGCGAAATGAGAAAATTCAGGGGTCGCGTGCGGCTGCAGCCCTACTATTTTGTGGTCGATGATGCTCCCGTCCTCTCCGGAGTCCAGGCAACGATCTGCCCGCCAGACAAGAAGCTGCTCCACGGGATGGTCGATGCCGTGGTTCTGCCCTGCGGTCTGCTCCCACAACCGCAATCTGTCGGGAATCCGTAGGCCGATATGCTCCCGGAAGAAAAACTCGCCGCGTTCAACTCGATCTTGAAGCGTCTCGGGAATGCCGTCGTCGCTTTTTCCGGCGGCGTGGACAGCACATTCCTGGCAGCAGCGGCCCATCGCGTGCTCGGCGACGAAGCGATCGCCGTGACGGCCGTGTCAGCGAGCTACCCGGACGGCGAGATCGACCGGGCCCGGGCAATCGCGGACGAGATCGGTATTCGGCTGGAAATCGTCTACACAGAGGAGCTTGCGAACCCGGAGTATGTGCAGAACAACCCGGATCGGTGCTTCCACTGCAAGTCTGCGCTTGCCGACAAGCTCGAGGAAGTGATCCGGAATTTTGGCGGCAAGTACGACAACCTGCTCTACGGTGCAATTGCCGATGACGTGGGTGACTATCGACCAGGGATGACGGCCGCAGAGTCCAGAGGGATCCGGGCGCCCCTGGTCGAGGCGGGATTCACGAAGGATGACGTTCGCAGTCTGTCAAAGGATTGGGGTCTCTCCACGTGGGATGATCCTGCCGCCGCCTGCTTGTCCTCGCGGATTCCATACGGTACACCGGTGACCGTTGAAGCGCTCCGGATGATCGACCAGGCTGAAGCCTTCCTGAAGTCTCTCGGGTTTCCTCAGGTCCGTGTCCGACACCACGAGGAAATTGCACGAATCGAGGTAGATCCGGCCGATATCCCCCGGTTCTTCGTGGGCGGTCAGTATGAGCAGGCCGCCGAGGTGCTCAAAACCATAGGCTATCGATACGTGACGCTGGATCTTCAGGGATACCGTACCGGAAGTCTGAACGAAAGCCTTCTTTCGATTCAGGAGACCTGATCGTGCCGCTTCTCGAGATCAAGAAGCTGGGATGCGAGACCCTGAAGACGGCTGCTGAGCCCGTCGAGGTGGTGTCTGACGACGTTCGTCGGCTTGTGGACAACATGTTCGAAACGATGTACGCGGCGGAGGGAATCGGTCTTGCCGGACCGCAGGTAGGTGTATCTCAACGTATTGTTATCCTGGACGTAAGCCCGAGTGAGCCGGGATTCGAGGCCAGAGCTTTGATCAACCCTCGAATCGTCTGGGAAGCCGGTGAAATCGTGGGTGAAGAGGGCT
>PVBE010020836.1_pt1 | contig 10684 bp, 10 predicted proteins | sample 1631181 | NCBI WGS metagenome assembly PVBE01 (sample SAMN08397723, study PRJNA350692) | Marine metagenome, whole genome shotgun sequencing project. | isolation source: water | place: Pacific Ocean | collected 2012-04 | reverse complement strand
TTTAATAAGCCCCGCTAAGTTGCAAAATTTTAGCGATTTTCCTTAGTAGAACGTTGCATCAAGGAACACCAAAATTACAGCAAGCCCAAGCACACAAAATGACCAGATCATCAATCGGATATCCATAGCCCCCCTTATTTAGTAAAGAGGAATTCTGACGGCAGCATTACGCCAATTCATGATTTGATCCTAGAGTAGCCTCCAGGCCAGTGGATTCTATTCGTAAATTTACTAGGTTTTATTAATAATAATTCGGAAGGTAGAAACCATGCTGGTTATTTAATGACCGTGTTCAGCTCCATTTTTTGGCTCAACTTTAAGTTAGTCATTGATGACTTGGTTGATAATTCAGGGTTGTATGGAAACTTAATGATTTCCTTTGAACATTATTTGTCATCCATAGTCCCATGTATTTAGGGTGTGAGGCCTTGTGCAGCCAGGAGGCCCTATCCCGGTGCATCCATCTCATGCATCTCGATCAGGCCAGGATACCTATGTATCGAAGTGCGGCTCCTTGGGTGACCTTGGTCCTTCTGTCTTGTTTGGAGACAGTCAAACCACACCTGGACCATTTTATAGGGCAGGTCAGCTTGACAGGAGTGATTTAAAGATGTTTCATTACTTCCTCAGTTCTTTCGAATTGCGAAGACCATCTTCGACCAATTTTTGTATTATGAAGGCATCAAAAAAATCTGGTAAAAGTAATTCCCCCTTATTTAATTGATCTGCCAACCTATCCAACTGAGCCATGTAAGCTGTCTGAGGAAGTGACTGGTCACCTGTTAGAAGTGGATCCCAATCGACATTACCTTGTCTCTCCAAACTATACCAATTATTGATCCTTAGACTGTTTCGAGTTCCTCGTAACCTCCACTCAATGATGTCATTTAACTTTCCACCAACAAATCCGTTGATCGAAATTGGTATGTCATCGATAGTACAAATTCCCTGAAATAAAGTTTCAGCTGATTTTGGACTTGGACGACTTATCAACGGAGTCGCGACCCATTTCGGAATTCCTAAGAGTCGATAGCTCAAATAGAGAAAATGAGAGCCTACTTCTCTCATAAACCCTCCTTCTGCACTTTCACCAAGCCATGTAGCATCTGCTTGCCATTTTCTAGGCCAACAACTAAATGTTAGACTGATCTCCACTCCAACAGGGTCACCTATTTCTCCTGAAGAAATATAATCTTTGGTAGCATCAGCGGCAGGGGCAGATGCATAGACAAAATTTACTGCATTAAACGTTTTGTTGAATTTAACGATTTCAATGAGTTCGTGGCTTTGATCCTCATCAATACCAAGGGGTTTCTCGCAGAAAATTTTAAGCTTTTTTTCTACAGCCCACTTTACATATTCAGCATGTGAGGCAGGTGGTGTACCAACATAGAGAAGATCTAGTTTAGGATTGCTTAAAAGCTCTTCAGCCGTGGATACAACCTTTATTCCTTTACATTCATGTTTGAATTCAGATCTTTTATTCTCATTGACATCATATCCACCAATGACCCTGAATTTTGGATGAATTACCATATTCTTAGCCATTCTTTTCCCAATCACTCCCAATCCAATAATACCTACGTTTGTTGATTTCATGATGAACATTATTTTTGTGATTACCTTTTTTGCGAAGTTCTTAGCTCGTAACTCGCAGACAAATTATGAAAAATTACAATTATTTAATTGGAGAAAAAAATGAACAACAAATCAATTATGAAGTTTATTGACTTCAAGGGTGTTGGTGGCCCGGAGGTACTGGTCCCCCAACAACAGGAAATTCCCTCACCAGAAAAAGGTGAAGTGTTAATAAAAGTTGGGTCAGCAGGAATTAACCGTCCTGATGTTATGCAACGGGAAGGAAAATATGCTCCGCCTCCAGGTGCCTCAACAATACCTGGCCTTGAGGTATCCGGAACAGTCATGGAAATGGGCTCCGGAGTATCTGAGTACAAAATTGGAGATCATGTATGTGCTTTGGTCTCTGGTGGCGGTTATGCGGAGTATTGTTTAGCACCAACACCACAAATTCTCCCCTTTCCCGATGGAATTACAATGCTTGAAGCAGGGGGGATTCCTGAGACCTTTTTCACTGTCTGGACCAATGTCTTCCAACGCGGAAAGTTCAAGGCTGGAGACTCTATTCTTATTCATGGAGGTTCCAGTGGAATTGGAACCACAGCAATTCAGTTAGTGAGGGAGTTTGGGGCAAAAGAAATCTTTGTCACAGCGAGTAGCGAAGAAAAACTAAATGCTTGTAAGGATTTAGGAGCAACCCATTTGATCAATTACAAAAACGAAAACTTCGAAGCTGTCATTGCGGAACAAACAAGTGGTAGAGGAATCGATATCATTCTAGACATGGTTGGTGGTGACTATGTTCAGAAAAACATCAACTGCCTCTCGTTAGAGGGTCGATTGGTGCAAATTGCCTTTCAGCGCAGTCCTGTCAATGAATTGAATCTACTGCCGATGATGTTGAACCGTCTAACTATCACTGGATCAACCCTCAGGCCAAGAACTATTGATCAAAAAGGTGCTATTGCTATTAAGTTGAAAACTCATGTATGGCCTCTACTTTCTTCTAGAAAAATCAAAGTCTTGATTGACTCCACTTTTCCCCTTGAGGAAGCTTCAAAGGCACATGCACTCATGGACACTTGTAAACATATCGGAAAAATCCTGCTAACTACCACACATCTTGAGTAATAAAACTTTATTGAAGAACCTTATAAGTTCTGAACAAAAATCCACTGACTTAGTTGAGTTTTGGAATAATTTTGAAATTAATTCTTGAATCACAAAACAGATTGTGATAGAAGAGACCTCTTGAATGCAGTAAGTGGAGCTTTTTGAGGTTCTGAGTTAATATTGAAGAGCATTCAGTGAAGACTTGAATAAGGATAAAGGTTTTTTGCTTATGAAAATTTTCAGGTTTTGGGCCTGATAACCTATTGAATCAATTCTTATTAAATACATCCTGACATGCTCACTCTTGAAAATATGTTTGCTTTCTAAAACTATAAAGTTCATAAGCTTTTTATATGATATCTTTAATGTTGAATAAACAATGAAACTTAAATAATTAATATCAAAAACAAAGGAGAAAACTAATGAATATTAGAAGAATAATAAAAAAAACTATGCTGATTACTTTTTTTCTTACAATTGGCCTGCAGACAACATTGCTAGCAAAAAAAGAAATTCGTGTCGGAGTACTATACGACTACACCGGTCCACTAGCCGGTGCAGGTGGAGTTCCAGGCGGTGATGGAACGCAGATCGCCATTGATATGATCAATGAGCGGGGTGGAGTTGAGGGTTACACGATTGTCCCGGTTAAAGGTGACGCACAAAGTAAACCCGATATAGCTATTAGCGAAGCTGAGCGCCTGATCAATGTCGAGAAGGTCGACATGCTTATAGGTTTCTATTCCAGTGCCCAATGCGTACCCGTTTCTGCGAAAGTCGATTCGATGAAGACATTTATGTGGATGACAATATGTATCTCTTCCGCGGTCTTCAAAGATCGAGATCTCAAATACGCATTTCGGCCTCAGGTGCACAGTGATCAGTTCGGCCAGACCGCCCCAGAGTTTCTTTCTTATTACGCAAAGGAACGCTTTGGTAAGTCACCCCAAGATCTGAGGATCGCTATCATCCATGAAGACGGTCCATACGGTAGCGGTGTGGCGGGTTCCAACGAGGCAGCCGCAAATAAAAAAGGTATGAATGTAGTACTTAAGGAAGGCTATTCCGCAACGGCCCCAGACCTCTCCTCTATGGTCACCAAACTCAAACGTGCACGTCCAGATGTCATCCTACACACCGGCTACAACCCGGACATAACTCTTTTCCTCCGCCAGGCACGTGAGCAGGGTCTGCGGTACAAGGCGCTGATTGGACATGGTGCCGGCTACAGCGACATAGACAAGCTGATGGCAACTTTCGGAGAAGGAGTGAATTTTACTTACAACGTGGATCCTGTCGCCGGTCAATTGCTGGATTCTGCTTCCCTCGCAACAGGGGTGGGTGATTTAACGAAAGAAATGCTTCGGCGCTACCGAGCCCTTCGGGAAGTTGAAGAGGTCCGTTCCCACGTTTCGATGGGTTTCAACCATACCTGGATTTTGCTCAACGACGTGCTGCCACAAGCTATAAGTAAATATGGAGGATACGATGCGGAAGCATTGCGTAAAGCGGCGCTGGATCTAGACATCCCTGAGGGCGGCACAATTCAGGGTTACGGAGTAAAATTTTTCCCTCCTGGACACCAGATGGCCGGACAGAATATGCGCTCCTCACCAGTGATTATGCAATACGTTGGCGGAAAAACGAAGATTGCCTGGCCAAAAAGTATCCAAACCATCGATCCGGTTCTGCCACTACCGAAAGGACACCCTTACGCAGCGAGATAGGCTCACTCAACTTCGTCCATTCCTCCGCTCGTGCTGATTGTCAAAAAACTTAGTAAGCACTTCAAGGGATTCGTGGCTGTGGACCGCGTTTCTTTTGAAGTGCGCGAAGGAGAACTTGTTGGGCTGATCGGGCCAAACGGATCCGGGAAAAGTACTGTCTTCAACCTGATTTCCGGCAACCTAAGCCTTACTTCTGGATCAATCCGCTTCGACGGTCAAGAGCTTGCGGGGCTGCCTTCACATCGGGTCTGCCACTTAGGCATTGCTCGTACCTTCCAAATTCCTCGTCCTTTCAGAAAATTGGACCTGTTGGAAAACGTGGCAGTTTCCGCCTTTTTCGGCAGCGCAGTTCCAATCAGACGCGAAGAGGCGTGGAAGCGGGCAAAAGAAGCTCTTGGAATTGTTAAATTGAGTGGTGATTCCAACGTAGACGTGGCCAGATTGGGAGCATCTGGGCTTAAGAAGCTTGAACTTGCTCGTGCGTTGTCTACACGACCACGGTTGCTACTAGCTGACGAAAGTCTCGGTGGACTGGATGAGACAGAAATGGAGCAGGCCGGTGAGATGCTGGAACATATCCGCTCTGAGATGGGTATAACCATCATTTGGGTCGAACACATTATGGGCATCCTGATGAAGGTGGTGGATCGAGTGATTGTGCTCGACCATGGAGAAAAGATCAGTGAAGGCCTGCCGAATGAGGTTGCAGATGACCCGAAAGTTATAGAGATCTATCTTGGCGGCAAAAATGAGATCGGTCACAAAGCCGCAGACACAACAGTAGAAAGTCTCCAGATCATCTGACTGCATTTCCAGGAAGAAATGTTAGAACTGAACAACCTGACCGCAGGCTACGGATCCTTTCAGGCACTCTTCTCGGTCAACCTTGAGGTCAAAGTGGGAGAGGCAATCGCTGTGATTGGACCGAACGGAGCTGGGAAAACCACCCTTCTTCGGACGATTTCTGGGATGCTACCGGTTCAGTCGGGCAACCTCAGTATGGAAGGCACTTCACTGAAGGATGTCCCGCCCTATCGAATCATCGATCTCGGTATAGCCCATGTTCCAGAAAACCGCAGGCTTTTCCCGAGCATGAGCATCGAGGACAACCTTCGGATGGGAGCTTTCACTCCCAACGCACGCCCGCATTACGAAGAACGCCTGGATTTCATATTCAACCTCTTCCCAAGGCTAAAGGAACGTCGAAGTCAAATTGCAGGAACGCTTTCTGGTGGAGAACAACAAATGTGTGCCATCGGCCGCGCCTTGATGTCCGGCCCAAAGCTATTGTTGATGGACGAACCCTCTGCAGGCCTAGCCCCGGTGATCGTCAATCAAGTGTTTCAACTTGTTCAACAGATTCGGGATCAGGGTGTAACCGTGCTCATTGTGGAACAGAACATTGAACAGGTGCTTCAGATTGTCGATCGGGCTTACCTGATGGAAGTGGGAGCGATCAAAATTAGCGGCAAAGCCGGAGAACTGATTCAAAGCGAATCTCTACGCAAGGCTTACGTTGGATTATGAATCAACTCCAGACAAGGACTGAAATTGATTTTTGATATTTTTCTTGTTGAAGCCATCATCAACGGAATACTTTTTGGTGGTGTGTTGGCCTTGCTTGCCCTTGGACTAAACTTAGTTTTTGGCGTCGTTGATGTTGTCTGGATCTGCTACGCCGAACTGGTTATGGTTGGCATGTATTCTATATACTGGGGTAACAATCATTTTGGGTTACCTCTCGTGATCTGTGTGGTGATTGCCATCCTTGCTGTCGCTCTTCTGGGGTTCCTTATTCATTTCCTCGTGATTCGTCCAATTCTCGGTGCCCCCCCTATCAATCAGCTTCTTGTGACGGGAGGACTGCTCTTTTTCATGCAGAGCTTCGCGACCCTGCTTTTTACGGGTGATTTTAGAAATCTTGGCCTTCACCTGCCGGTTCTCGAACTTGCAGAAATGTACATAAGTTTTTCCCGATTGATCGCCTTCGTCACTGCTCTGCTAGCGATGGTAGCTCTTTACATGTTTCTCAAGCGGACTTATCTCGGTACTGCAATTCGAGCTATTTCACAGGACCGTGAGGTGGTAGTTCTAATGGGTGTCAACCCCCAGAGAGTATATCTGGTAGCTTCCGCGCTTGGAGGTGGTTTGGCAGGTATAGGAGCGTCATTGCTGATCCTTCAGTATGACGTGCATCCGATGATCGGTATCTCATTTGGTCCGATCACCTTTATGATCTGCGTACTTGGAGGGCTTGGCAACATGATCGGTGGATTCATTGCTGCTTTCGTTATGAGCCAGCTCATTTCCCTCGGTGGATTTTTTCTCGAAACTGAGTGGGGCTATGTGATTGCGTTCGTGTTCTTCATCATCATGATGTTCCTCCGTCCTCAGGGATTATTCGGAAATCGATCGTGACCCGTTTCAGCAAATACACGGCTCTGGTTCTTCTAGCTGCAGTTCCGTTTCTGGATATACCAGATTACTACATGCATGTGCTGATCCTGATCTTGATCTGGGGCTTCGTTTATACGGGTTGGTCTATCATGGGTCGTTTCGGTCTTGTTTCCCTTGGACACGGGGCATTCCTTGGTATTGGAGGCTACACCGTGGCGATGTTGTGGAACTTTTATGGGATCACGCCCTGGCTTGGAATACCACTAGCCCTAATATTGGCAACTATTGTAGCCCTCATTGTCGGCTACCCGTGTTTCCAATTCCGGATCATCGGCCATTATTTTGCGCTGGTGACACTCGCCCTCGCAGAGGTAGTTCGACTATTGATCATCGCGATGCGAGACCATACTGGGGGCTCCCTTGGAATGACTCCGCAGCGACATGGAGAGGGAATGTCGGTGTATGCCTTCCAGTTTGTTGAAAAGGATTACTTCTACGGAATCGTACTGCTGAGCTGGGTTTTCGGCATATGGGTTTGGAACCATGTAGATGGCAGCATGGCCCGTTATTCAATGGAAGCTATTTCTGATGACGAAGATGCCTCAGCATCCGTCGGTATCAATGTCACCCGCGAGAAGCTGAAAATAACAATTTTCAGTGCATGTTTAACTGCTTTTGGAGGAGTGCTATATGGGCAATACCAAATGTATTTGAATCCTGATACCATCGCTGGAATCTCTGTTTCTCTGCAGATCGTCTTTGCAAGCATTGTTGGAGGGATGTATGTGGCACTTGGACCAACAGTCGGGGCCGTGATCACTATTTTGCTCTCGGAAAGCCTAAGGATCCTGGTAGGAGTTGAACTCGCCGGTTTGGATGGTACTATCTATGGAATTATGCTGATTCTCTTCATCATCTTTCTTCCGAGGGGTATCCTTGGTTCGGGCTGGGCCCACCCCCTTGAAATCCTGAAATTTTCCAAGGACAAACCTAGTTGAAAACGTATCATCAATATACAAACGGTTCACCCAACGAATATTTCCCTTTGCACACTCTCATGGTACGCCCACTCCGTTTTAATAAGTCAGCTTCTTTTGGATCTCGATGATCGGAGGTTTAGTTTTCGTTTAGATTCAGAGCAGGAACTTCCCATTAATGATTATCCAGATAGTTAGAGACCACAATGTATGAAACCAAGGAGATACCCTCCGGTGGCTACCGCTACATTCCTTCAGTTTTTCAGTATTCCGGAGGTGTCAGTGCCATGCCAGGCCACGTGCTTCAAAGGGTACAGTTTTCAAAAGCTCTACCCATGGATCGTGGGTTTGAGAAAATTCGGGAATACCTCATTTCCAGTGAGCGCCCCCTGCAGGCCTTCTGTGCCTGTGAGCTTCGCTCACCAGCACCGTTTACCGAAGAAGGATTCCGCCGTTTCAACGAAATTTATGCCGGAACTCTTTCCGACTGGGGAATCCTGAAGGACGAAAGCAATCCAGTGGCACGGGCCAATGTTTGCCCAGACTTTGACAAGCCTGAAGAACCCTCCTTCCATGCATTCACTCACACCTTGGAGCAGCCCAATACAGGACCAACCTTCGTGATTTCGGGCAGTGGCGAGGCTCCTGAAGGCAAAGGCGGCTACCAGGATCATATCGTGGCAAGGAATGATATGAGTGCAAAGGGTCTGATGGAAAAAGCCGAATGGGTACTTGGCGAAATGGAAAGGCGTCTGTCAGCTTTCGGCGCCGACTGGGAGGACACAACTGCCGTACAGGTTTACACCGTGCATGACATTCATCATCTATTGGTAAGAAAATTTGCACCCAGAGGCATTCTGCGTAATGGTTTTGTGTGGCACCATAACCGACCCCCAGTGCTAGGGCTTGAATATGAAATGGACTGCCGATGCGTCCTAACCGAGCGGATTCTCGGCGTTTAATATGGAGGTCTATTTCATTGGTGTATTTCTACGATCAGCCAAGTAAAGTTAGCACATTGAGGTTCAGGTCTGAAAAGTGTGCCAGCGTCTCGCTCCATTCTTTTTTTGCCGATAATTCAAGGTTTAATACAGCAGTAAAGGTTATGAAACCTATCATGTAAGGCGGCAAAAAAATTCTGTTTGTGACCTGCCCCCCCCTTAAAGTGGTCCAAGTTGAATGTTAGTTTATCATCCTGGATTATTCCTCTGCTGTGATCAACAAGGCCTATAAACACTTTCATAATACTGATATAATACATTAAGTTAATAATTAATGGAGGTGTATTGATGATTCATAATGGTGAAGAAAGAACCAACGGAATTCGTTGCCGTTTCAACCCTTCGATAGGGATCAATTTTCAAGGAGCAAAGATCAGCTCAGACACCGGCATCTTGTTACTGAGGGAAATTGATGAGCGTTTTGGGATCACATCTGCCGTAGAAGGAATGCTTCAGGATTCAAGGAACGTGTCACAAACCCAACACAGTTGTACTGACCTTCTGCGTCAACGTGTCTATCAAATCGCAGCAGGCTATGAAGACTGCAATGACGCCAATGAGCTTCGCAAGGATCCGGCCCTTTGTCTGGCTTTAGGCAAAAACAACGCTTATGCGGCAAGCCAGTCACTCTTGTCAAGATTTGAAAACAAAATCCTAGGTAACCGGCATGGACTTCAAGCTTTGGACGGTGTGCTAGAACGGAGTATCGATCCCCTCTTGAAACGGGAAGGCAAAGCCAGGTTGATCCTCGATCTTGACTCAAGCGAGGATCCTGCCCATGGCAGGCAGGAAGGTGTGAACTACAACGGACATTATAGAAAGAACTGCTATCATCCCTTGTTCTGTTTTACCTCTTCAGGAATTTGTCTGGCAGGCAAGCTTCGTGAGGGGAATGTCCATTCAGCTCATGGCGCACTGGAGATGCTCTCCCCGATCGTGGAAAGATACCGGAAGCACTTCAAGCAGTTCTGGCTACGTGGGGACGCAGCCTTTGCCAAGCCAGAACTCTATGCCTATTGCGAAGCAAAGAGGATGACTTACTTCATCCGGCTGAAATCGAACAACGCCCTGAAAAATCTCATTGAATCGCATCTCGAAAGGCCCACAGGAAATCTGTTGAAATCTGGAATTGAAGAAAAGTTCATCGACTTGTCCTATCAGGCAGGAAGCTGGGAGAAACCACGCCGAGTGGTGTGCAGGATTGCCTGGCATGAGAGTGAACTCTTCCCCCGGATCGGGTTCGTTGTGACCAACTCCCGTATTTCAGTAGAGAAAGTAATCAAGCTCTACCATCGCAGGGCAGAGATAGAAAACAGGATCAAGGAGGGCAAGAACACCCTGCGCTGGGACAAAACGAGTTGCCATCGCTTTGAGTCCAACGAGGCCAGGTTGAAGATGGGGCTTTTGGCGTACAATCTCCTGCACCTGCTACGGAAGTTCTACATCCGTGGCGAAGGGGTTAGGCGTTGTGTCGAGTGGCTGATCAGGCGTCTGATCAAAGTGGGTGCGAAGTTCTCATACCATGCCAGACGCTGGCAGGTGCAGGTGTCGTCTGCCTTTCCATTAAGGCATCATTACCTTGCCGTGATTGACTCTGGATGATGAATCCACAGGAAGGTTACGAATCAATCTTAAGGAAATTTTGTATGGAGCAGTATGTCAGGATCGATTGGAAAAGGCTTGTCTGATGAATCTATTTCTCATGATGGATGCCAACAGTTCTAATTCTGCCATGATGGCCTGGAATGGTCCCAATTTCAACTTTGGTTCTATAGCTAATAGGCTCTTTCGCATCAATTAAGCGAAATAGACGCATAATTCTTTTAGCAGGCAATTCCTAGAAAATACGCTAAGTTTTCGTTCACTTTAATGAGTTGATGAATAATTCAGG
>PVBE013006875.1_pt1 | contig 10685 bp, 5 predicted proteins | sample 1631181 | NCBI WGS metagenome assembly PVBE01 (sample SAMN08397723, study PRJNA350692) | Marine metagenome, whole genome shotgun sequencing project. | isolation source: water | place: Pacific Ocean | collected 2012-04 | reverse complement strand
GTCCAAGTCCAACCGGGACAAGCCGTACGAAAACGTTGGTAGACCTCACGGAAGATCGCGCTGGCCTCGTCGTAGCGCCGACGCTCTGCCGCAGTGAGGCGCAGGCTGAGTACGACCGTGTCGAAAGAAGCGAGCCAACGCCCTGCGAGATCTGAGATGGCGAGCTCGCAGACGGGCGCTCCGAGGAGATCCGTAAGTTCTTCGAGGGCAGCGTCATTGGGCGCGGTAGCCGTGAGTCCAAGACGGCGCGGGGCCATGCACATCGCGAGCGCCTCATCTCGCTGACCTGCACCGAAATGGTGCACTTCGTCGACCACCAAGAGACCAAAACGCCCTCCGAGGCGGTCCATGCGTCGGTAGGCACCCTCAAATGTCGCGACGGTGATCTCGGCGATGTGTCGCTGGCCGTCGCCGAGGCAGCCGACTTGCCCACTGTAGTGCCGCTCGATCTCAGCGCGCCATTGGTGGAGCAGGACACGCGTAGGCACGAGACACAAGGTCGGCACGCCACAGGTTCTCATGGCTGCGCATGCCAGCCGGGTCTTTCCGCTACCCGTGGGCATGACGACGAGGCCTTGCATGGTCGCGTCCATCCAAGACATGAGCGCCGCCTGCTGATAGGGGCGCAGATCTATGGCATTCCACGAGGCGACTGCGGCCTCCTGACCTCGAGGACGTCTGTCTTCCCGCCAGGACAGGCCGCGTTCGGCAAACGCGGCGACGATTCTCGCGTAACGGAAGGCTGGCGCCCGGTACCGTTCGACGCGACGATCCCAACGCACGTCCGGAAGGCCGTAGGTGTCGAGCGCGCCGTGGGGGCAATGTAAGAGGAGCGTTCCTCGGTCGAATGAGAGATGCATGAGTTTGCACACGGGTCGGCACGGAGTCGCCCCGAGTTGCGTGAAAACTCCAGATCGGCGCAATTCGAGCCCCGTCCGGCGCCCGCTTTGGCTGAACGTACCGACCGCGCGGACACTAGCCCGGCTGCGCCCATCGCATTCAGCCTGGGCCCACGAGTGGACGAAACGGCCCGAAAATGCTAGTGTTTTACTTGTGAAGCGCGAGATTCACATCTGCAAAAACTTCGATGACGCTGAGGCTGAGGACTTGCGGCAATGGCTCGCGTTGACCCCCAATGAGCGCCTCGCCATCGGCGAGCGAATGCGGCAAGAGGCGTTTGGTGACGATGAACCCCGACTTCGAAGAGTTCTTCGGATTGCTCACCAGCCGCGGCGTTGAGTTCCTGCTCATCTTACGGCAAAGCGCGCCGCAGGCCGCCCGCGCGATCTCGCGGATGTCGCCACGCTTGAGGCGATATCGGCGCGCGACGAATCGCGTTGATCCCTAGTCCCGTTGCGCGTCAGCGCGATCCGAGATCAACGAGCGAGTTCGGGAACACGCCAGCAATAGCCCGTGTCCTTCCACCACAGGTTTGACGACGTGCAGCCTCCGGCGGCAATGCCGTGCTCGATGGCCACCGGGACCCAACTTCCCGGCTCGTAGTACCGGGTGATGGTTCCGATGCCGCACTCCGTCCACGCGAAGAGCTGAACGAATGTGGTCAAGCGTTCGGTAACGCGCCAGAAACGCTTGTCTCCCATCGGGACGTCACTCGGTGCGCCAAAACAATCGATATCCACCTTGGCGCCGTTCATGGAGCACGTGCTCTCGCAGCCCAGCATGTCTACTCCAGTCCCCGTGCAAGACAGCTGCGCCTCCTCAGTCGGGGTTGAACTCAGCTCCAAACGAAAGCTCTTGCGCACGAGGGCACCGTCGGCGACTTCGTAGTGCGTGATGTACTGGAGTTCATCCGTGAGCCAATAGCTTTCTTCCCACTGGGAGGAGCTCGTCGTATCGATGCTGACGAGGGGCTCCTCGAGGTAGACGTCGTTCGTGCCGGCTACGAGGAACTTGAGATCCACGGCGCCGCCCGGCGCGCACGAGAAGCGTACGCCGCCGTTGCTCTCCGGCGAAGCCTCGGCCGGTGGCCAAATCAGGGGTGGCGGCTCCCCTCCCCCAGAGCCACCCGAGCCTGCCATGCCCGCGGCGGCGCCTGAACCCGCCATGCCGCCATGTCCTCCGGGCATGCCGCCATGTCCTCCGGGCATGCCGCCCTGCCCTGCGGCGCCGGACGCGCCGGACGCGCCGGACTGGCCCGAGTCGTCGGTCCGTGGGGAGAATTCGTTCCCACATGCGAAAAGCATGAGCGCCGTTGCGAAACAACTTGCGCACTTTGCAAGAACGCGGCGCCCCCCGGCAATGCTCCCACCCATTCCAGGGAGAATTGCACACTTCGTGCCAACCCGCGCCAAGAGCGTGCGCTGTGTATGAGACAGGACCAGCCGCGACTCACGTCGCTTCGGGCGCGGCTCGACGGCCCGAGCGAGAGTGAACGAGATGCGCCAGCATGGCAGCACTGTCACAGCTGCGCGGCGTGCGAACCCCCTGCCCGTTGAGACGCACGCAGCTTCAGCTCCTCGACCAATGCGTAGAGCACGGGCACGACAAAGAGCGCGCCGAGCGCGAAGATCATGCCGCCAATGGCGGGCAGCGCCATCGGCACCATCACATCGGCTCCGCGCCCCGTGGACGTGACGACTGGCAAGAGCGCGATGAGCGTTGTCGCCGTGGTCATCATGCAGGCGCGAACGCGGCGGTTCCCGGCCTCGACCGTGCGTTCGCGCACCTCGGCGATGGTCGTCGGTGGCGCCGCTTCGAAGCGCTGTTTCAGGTATGTCGCTAAAATGACGCCGTTGTCGGTGGCGATGCCGGAGAGCGCAATCACACCAACCCACACGGCGACCGATATGTTGATCGTGTGGACCTGAAAGAGGTCGCGCATATTCGTTCCGAACATGCTGAAGTCGAGGAAGCTCGGTAGCCCGTAAAGCCACAAGACGACAAAGGCGCCGGCAATGCCTAAAAGCACGCTCGAGAAAATAATGAGTGTGGTCGTCACCCGTTTGAACTGGAAGTAGATCAAGAGCGAGATGAGCGCGAGCGCGAGCGGAAAGAGGAGCATGATGCTCTTTTCGCTCCGCACTTGGTTCTCGTAACTACCCGCGAACTTGTAGTTCACACCGATCGGCAAGACGAGTTCTCCAGAAGCCTCTTGCTGCTTCAGAAACGCTCCCGCCTGTTGGACGACGTCCACTTCAGAGACGTCGGGCACCTTGTCGAAGACAACGTAAGAGGTGAGGAACGTATCCTCACTCTTGATCGCCTGAGGTCCCTTGACGTAACGAATATCCGCGAGCTGTTCGAGGGGGATCTGATGCCCCAGGGGACTCGGAACGAGGGTCTTCTCGAGCGCGTCGATGCTATCGCGCTCTTCGCGCATGTAGCGCACTCGAACCGGGTAGCGCTCGCGACCCTCGACCGTACGCGTGAGCGCCATGCCGCCGAGGCCTCGTTGGATAACTTGCTGCACCTCAGCGATCGAGATCCCGTGGCGAGAAATGGCCTCTCGATCGATGACCAGTTCGAGGTAGGGCTTGCCGACGACGCGGTCAGCAAGCACCGTTTCGGAGCGAACCGACGGCACCTTCTTGAGCGCGGCCTCGAGACGCGCGCCCGCCTGCTCGACGGACTCGAGATCAGGGCCACGTATCTTCAGGCCTAGCGGAGCACGCATTCCTGACTGGAGCATCACAATGCGCGCAGCGATGGGCATGAGCTCGGGCGCACTGGTAACGCCGGGCATCTGTGCCGCAGACTGGATCTCGTTCCAGATGTCATTCGACGAGCGGATGTGCGGCCGCCAGTTTCGGAACGGGGGGCCGTCGGCGTCCGGAATGAGTTCGCCGGCGTCGTCGCGCGCGAACTCATCTCTTTCTTCATCGTATCGGAACGTCAGGCGGCGGCCCTGGGCATCCTGTTTGTACTCGGGCTTGTAGTTGACGATGATCTCGAACATCGACACCGGCGCCGGATCCAGCGGACTTTCGGCGCGGCCCAATTTGCCAACGGCTCGCTCAACCTCGGGAACAGCGGCGATAGCCGCGTCAAGGTGGCTCAATTGCCCGAGGGCCTCGCCCATCGACGCGTGCGGCATCGTCGACGGCATGTAGAGGAACGCCCCTTCGTCGAAGGGAGGCATGAACTCCCGTCCGAAGCCGGGCAACGCGTGCGCGATCTTCACGACTGGCGTCGTCTGCCGCACCGACTTGGGCAACCAGCCAAAGATTCTGTCGAAACCGACCAGCGCGGTGATGCCGAATACGACGGCGACGGCGGGAATGACGAGCGTCACCGTCTTATGCCTCAAGCACCACCGCAACATCCCCTGATAAAAATAAATGAAGAGCCCGAAGGACCCGAGCACACCAAAAAGAATCAGCGCAACGAAGAGGCGATTGGCCCACCAGCCAGCAGCGGGACCCAGCGGCAGCCAATAATCGGAGAGCACGACCGTGATCGCCACGACGACGAGCCCAACGACAATGAGTTGGGGCGCCTTCTGCAGCGACGGCGGCAACCAGAACCGGGTGAACCGCATCGACGCCATCACAATGAGGAGGATCCCCGCGGGCACGCTGAGCCAGATTGCGACCACCACACCACCGAGCACAAACGCCCAATCGGCAATCGTGCCGACCTGAAAGAGCAGCTCCCAAGTGGAGCGCTCAGCAGGCCCTCTCGCTCCCGGGCGGCGACGCTTTAGAACCATCACGAGGTGCGCGGCAGCGGGCAAGATGAAGAGGGCTATCAGCAACGCGGCAAGCATTGCGAACGACTTCGTGAATGCGAGGGGCTTGAAGAGCTTCCCCTCCGCTGCGATGAGCCCGAAGATCGGGAGGAATCCGACGATGGTCGTGAGCGTGGATGTCAAAATGGCCGGCGCGACTTCCGCAGCAGCGTTCTTCACGACCTGACGACGGTCCGCGTCCTCCGGCGCTTCGTCCAGGCGAGCGACGATACTCTCGCTGATAACGATCCCCATATCGACCATCGTCCCGATGGCGATGGCGATGCCCGCGAGGGCCATCACGTTGGCGTCGATGCCAACGACGCGCATCGCGATGAACGCGCCGAGCACGCCCAGCGGCAAGATGGCGGAGACCAAGAACGAACTGCGAAACTGACGCAGCAGGACCAAGATCACGATGACCGTGATCAGGATCTGCTGCGAGAGCGCAGTCGAGAGCGTGCTGAGCGTTTCGTTGATGAGCCCGGAGCGATCGTAGAAGGGCACGATCTTGATCTGACTGACCTTCCCGTCTGGAAGTGTGCGGCGAGGCAATCCGGAGGAAATCTCTTCAATCTTCTTGTTGAGTTCTTCGATGACCCTCATCGGGTTGGCGCCGAAGCGAGCCACCACGACGCCACCGACCGCCGGCGCACCGGCATCATCCAGAGCTCCTCGGCGCTGCTCGGGGCCCAGCGTCACTTTGGCGACATCGCTCACGCGAATCGGGGTGTGTTGACGAGTAGTGACGACGGCTTGCTCGATGTCTTCGACGTCCTCGATGAGACCGATGCCGCGCACGAGGTACTCCACCCCGTTGATCTCCACGGTGCGCGCTCCCACATCGAGGTTTGCGCCCTGCACGGCCTTGGCGACCTCGTGAATGCTCACGCCGTGGGCGCGCAAGGCGTTCGGATCGATATCGACCTTATACTCGCGAACGAAGCCACCGACGGAAGCCACCTCGGATACGCCGGGAACGCTCTGCAGCGCGAAGCGAACGTCCCAATCCTGAATGCTACGTAATTCGTCGGGATCCCAGCCGCCGAGGATCTCACCATCCGGCCCCTGCCCTTGCAGCGTGTACCAGAAGATCTGCCCGAGCGCGGTAGCGTCAGGTCCAAGCGCGGGAGCAACGCCTTCCGGCAGCGTCCCACGCGGCAGTGAGGCGAGCTTCTCGAGAATCCTCGATCGCGACCAGTAGAACTCAACGTCTTCTTCGAAGATCACGTAGATCGACGAGAACCCAAACATGCTGAAGCTGCGCACGGTGCGCACGCCAGGGATCCCCATCATCGCCGTCGTTAGCGGATAGGTGATCTGATCTTCGACGTCTCGCGGCGAACGACCGGGCCATTTGGTGAAGACGATCTGTTGATTTTCACCGATGTCGGGAATGGCATCGACGGGCACGGGGCTGCGCGGCATGGCGCCGAGGTCCCAACGGAAGGGCGCCGTGGCGAGCCCGCCAAATACAATCACCGCGACCATCAGGACGACAACGAGTTTGTTGTCGACGAAGAAGCCGAGGAGGGAGCGCCAGAGCTTCAATGCTTATGCCCCTCGGATGCGGGCGGCGATGCCGCTGGCGCGGGTGCGGCTGCGCGGGGCGGGTGACCGCCGGGGCCGAGGGTGGATTGGATCTCGCCGCACGCGAGCATCGCCTGGCCCATGTAGGGGTTGACGATGTCGCCGGAGCGCTGGAGCCACTGTGCGCCGTCGCCGTCATTCGCCATCGGGCAGAAGGCGATCTCGAGAGGGCCGGCGAGCGGGTTGCCGAGACGTCCCAGCATGCGAATGACCACTTGGCTGAGCGTATCGAACGTGGCGCGGGCGGCTTTCAGGTCGTTCGAGCGCGCGCCGGTCGCGGTCAACTCCGTTATCTGCGAGGAAAACTCCTTCCAGAGCGCTTGGTGTTCCCGGGGTTTGAAGGCCCTCGTCTTACTACCCAGCTGGTCAAAGGCGCGCTTCGCTCCGGGGAGATCATCCGCAGCGAGGCGTTCTTGGATAGCGACATAGCCGTCCAAGATCGGCCTAAGCCCGTCGCGAAATTCAGGGCTGACCTCGACGCTCACGTCGACGCCCTGGCGAGCCTCGCGTTGGAGGTCGTCCTCGTGCGCCATCATGCTGTGACCACCACGAATCTGGAGATCGCTATCGACGGCGAACACACCTCGAGAAACCACGCGCTCACCCTCGTTCAGGCCGGAGATGACCGGATAGACGTCGCCGGACCGAACGCCGAGTTCGACTTCGCGCGGCTCATAGCCGCCACCTTTCGATTCGGGGACCTCAACGTAGACGACGGAGCGCTTGCCCGTGAAGAGCGCCGCCGTCGCGGGAATGACGAGGGTCCCCTCTTCGCGCTTCTTGTCGGGCGCGTGCAGGACCGCTCGGGCGAACATGCCCGGACGCAGTTTGCGCTCGGGGTTCGGCACTTCGACGCGGACTCGCGTTGTCCGATGGGACGGATCCACAACGGGATCGACAAACGCTACCTTTCCGCGAAACGTCTCGCCCGGAAAGGACTCGACCTCGAGCTCGACTTTTCGCCCGACACGCACGCGGGGAAGGTCGGACTCGTAGGCGTCGAGCTGCACCCAGATATTTCCCAGATCCGCGGTGTGATAGAGCGGCGTGCCGGCTTCGACGTATGCGCCTTCGGCAACGGGCAACTCGGTGACAGTGCCTGAGTAACTGCTCCTTACCTTCACCTGCCGCCACGGTTGCTTGGCCTTCTCCATCTCGCGCAGATCCGCGTTGGGGATCCCCAAAAGCCGCAGTCGTTCGCGCGCCGCTTCGAGCGCCCGCTGCGCCGAGTTCTTGGCTATCGGGCTCGCCGCCTTGAGTCGCTCGACCTGCCGGCGCGCGGCGATCAGATCTTGGTGAGCCGAGTAGATCTCGGGACTGTAGAGCAGCGCCACGACCTGTCCCTTTTTGATGCGTGCGCCCGTGTTGTTGACGTAGAGACGATCGATACGTCCGCCGGTCCAAGGGGTGATCATTCGATGCTGAGACTCGTCCATTTCGAGGCGGCCGAGCAGGCGCAGATCGACCGATGTTCCCCGGTACTCGACCGGGGCGGTGCTGACTTTTGCGAGTTGCTTGGCTCGGGGCGACAGAAAGACGCGCCCCGCTGTCCCGTCGCCGCCGTGTCCCGCTTCGTCCGGAATGAGATCCATGCCGCAGATGGGGCACTGTCCGGGTTCGTGGAGACGGATCTGCGGATGCATGGCGCAGGTCCAAATCGTCTCGGCGTCGTCGGCGCCCGCATCCGAGTCGTGCGCGTGTTCGGTCGAGACCGGGGTGGCTTCAGGGGTATCCGACGACGAGCCCACGTAGATACCGACGGCGAAGACAATGACGCCGATGCAGATATAAATGAAGGGGCGGGTCCAGTGGGCGCTGGCGTTCTTGCCAGAATCCGAGCCAGAACCAGAGCCAGGATCAGAAGCACCCGAGTCGCTGGGGCCGGGTTCGGGATCGGTGGGGTCGGTCATGAGCCGTCGTCCGTTGATTGGGTGGAGGGTGAAGCGTGCTTGAGCGGCCTGCCGACGAGTTGCTCGAGCCGAGCCCAAGCGATGGCGTACCCGGCCTGCGCCTTGATGAGTCCGAGTTGTAGATCGAGCAAATCGCGCTGCGCCATGAGTGATGAAACAATGGTGGAGCGGCCGATTTGAAAGGCGCCCAATACGGATAGATAGACCGTGTCCGCTTGAGGGATGAGCGTGGTTTCAAAGAGCGATATGCGTCGCTCGGCGTCGCGCAGGGTCGAGAGCTGAACGCCCAAGGCGCCCAGTGCTCGATTCGTGGCCGCGTTTGCGCGGGCCTGAAACGCACGCCCCTGCGCTCGGGCTTCGTCTTCCTTGGCACCGTAGACGCCGAACCAAATCGGGACCGCGATGCCGACCATCGCGAGCAGCGCGTCGTCGCCATCTTGAGGGTCGTCGGGCGCGCCTCTTGATCCGACGATCGTGTAGTCGACGCTGAGATTGAAACTGGGCAGACGTTCGGCGGCGGCGCTGCGTTCGGCTTCGCTCTTCGCCTCCGCCATTAAGGATAGAGCCGCAATCGCCGGGTTCTCTCGTACGGCTTTCCCAAGCGTCGCGTCGTCTTCCGAGATCGGCGCGACGGCCGGCGGCTCGACGGCTGTAGGGGTTGGGGTATGCTCGGGCGCGCCCACGACGGAGACGAGAAGCGCGGCCGCCGCCTCTTCCTCGGCAGCCAGCGTCGCGACCTGATCGCTGAGTCGCGTGACCCTGAGATCGACCTGACCGAGATCGGCAAGGGTCGCCTTCCCCACGATCATCTGTCCGCGCACAACGGAAGACAGTTGATCGACCAGCACGAGCTGTTCCTCAAAGACGATCCGGCTTCGCCGAATTTGCCAGAGCCGCCAGTAGGCGGCCGACACGCGCGACGACACGTCGAGCGTCGCAGCTTCAAAGCGCTTGCCGGCACTCTCCGCCGCGAGCGCCGCCGCGTCCGCCGCGGCAGATAACTTCGTCGGCCACGGAAACGCTTGGGCAATCCCGATCTTTTGCTGCTGCGGGCCCGTCCGAGTCTGAATCGGTTTGATGAAGTAGCCGTACTTGACGATAGGCTCCGGCAGGCGGCGCGTCTGAGGGATGTGGGCGGTCGCCGCCTTCCAATCTTCGAACGATGCGTGAACCTCGGGGCTCTCCTGCAGAGCAAAGGCCAAGTATCCGGAGAGGCTGCCCTCGAACTCTGACGAAACAACGGCAGTGCGGCCAGCAGGCTCATCCGCCATCGGCGCGGCCGGCGAGACACGCGCCTCGGCGGCCGACAGCGCACTTTGATTACGCGATTCGAATTGCGACACACAGCCGACTAGGAGGACGCAACTGAGCGCGATGCCTGGAGCGAGCCGAACGGTCACGACTCGACTTAACGCAAACCACGTGCCAGCCCCTGAAAAAAGGGCCTTGCCCTGAGAGTTTCGACCCGAGTCTGAACCGCGGGTTCGGGCGTTCCGAGAATACTCTGAAGCGGGCTTGAGAATATTCTCAAATCCCGCGAATTCGGGTCCCGAAGGTCCGAGAATTGTCGGGGGATCCGGGATGGTATGCGGCTTGCCTAGCATCGAAGGCATGATGCTAGCGCAACTTGGACGACGGGCCTGGATAACGACAGTTGGAGCGGGGCTGCTCTTAGTAGCTACAGGCGCGAGCGCGGAGAAACCGCGGGTCGTTTCGATCACTGTCGATGGCAAAGGGTTCACTCCCAGCCGCGTCGAGGCGAAAAAGGGTGAGAAGCTGACGCTTCGCTTCACCAGGACCACGAACGCAACCTGCGCCAAGGACGTCGTATTCCCGGAACTTGATGTCAAAAAGCCCCTACCCCTCAACAAGCCGGTGGACGTCATCGTACCGGCACAAAAGAAGGCCCGCACCCTGGGCTTTCAGTGCGGGATGGGCATGTATAAGAGCAAGGTTGTCATTCATTGATGGCTCACTGACCCGGCAGCGAGCTATTCACCATCGGCAAGCGGGAAGCAGACCGAGAACACGACGCCCATTCCGGCGTTTTCGACTTTGATCTGGCCGCCATATTGCTCGACGATCCGCTCGGCAATCGACAAGCCGAGACCGGTGCCGCCCGGGGTGCGAGTCCAGAAGGGGTCGAAGAGGTGCTCCATCTCGTCCTCCTCGATGGGCGGGCCATCGTTCTCAATGATGAGGCAGCCGTCTGTGCCTTGCCGCTGCCCCTTGCTCTGTCCTGAGGGCTCCGTGATCACGCGGATCGCGATCTTTCCGCCGCCTTCGCCAATGGCTTGGACGGCGTTCACGGCGATGTTCAACGCAACTTGCGCCAGCTGATCTCGATCCGCGATGACATCAACACTCGTCTCCGGCGCGTCCACGGAGAGGGTCACGCCCTTCTTCCGTGCGTCAGCCGCGAGGATCTCTTCGACGCGTCGGGCAACTTCGTGGACGCTACAACCGCAGAGGCTTGGGGTCTGATCAACTATGTAGCG
>PVBE012656984.1_pt1 | contig 10685 bp, 8 predicted proteins | sample 1631181 | NCBI WGS metagenome assembly PVBE01 (sample SAMN08397723, study PRJNA350692) | Marine metagenome, whole genome shotgun sequencing project. | isolation source: water | place: Pacific Ocean | collected 2012-04 | reverse complement strand
TCTATCACAACGCCGAGCACAGCATGATGGTGACGCTGGTGGGGCAGGAGATCGTTCGCGGAAAATACTTGCGCGATGGCGGCGTCAGCGCCGAGGAATGGGTCCATTTCATCGTCTCGCTCCTGTGCCATGACATCGGCTATGTGCGCGGCATCTGTCCCGGCGATCGCGAGGGTGTCGCCGTCATCGACGGTGATGGTGGTACGGTCCCGCTGCCGCCCGGCGCTACCGACGCGGTGCTTACGCCCTATCACGTAGAGCGCGGCAATCTGTTCGTCCGCTGGCGCTTCCGCGATCACCCGATCATCAACCACGAGGTCATCACGTCGAACATCGAGAACACCCGCTTTCCTGTACCCGAAGAGGGCGATTCGACGGAGGGCGGAGACTACCCCGGTTTGGTGCGCGCGGCCGACCTCATCGGGCAACTCGCCGATCCCGACTATCTACGCAAGCTCCCGGCGCTCTTCCACGAGTTCGAGGAGACCGGCGCCACCGCGCTGTTCGGCTACGAATCGCCCGAGGACCTTCGCGAGGGCTATCCCAACTTCTACTGGAAGATGGTGAGCGAGCACATCCACAAGGGGCTCGAGTATCTTCGGGTGACGCGCGAGGGAAGGGAATGGGAGGCCGGCCTCTACTCGCACATCTTCGCCGAGGAACATCGGCACGTGCTTTGACAACCGCCCATGTTTCGCCCCTCCGACCTCGTAATCGAAACCTTCGTCCACTAACTGAGCCAGGACTACAGCGAGGCGTTCGGGGGCGGTCCGCCCGAGCATCGTGATACCCTGGTGCAGGTGGTGCGGATGTCGCTGGCCCGGGTCGCGCGCTCGGACGCGCTCTACCACGATCTCGTCTACACCCTGCTTGTCACCCTTGTCGGCCAAGACATCCTGCGCGGCCGAATCGCGCGCGACGCAGATGTTACCTCGAACGACTGGGTGCACTTTCTTGCGTCGATCTTGTGCTCGAACGTGGGCATCGTGCGCGGCACCTGTCCTGGCGACGACGAAAACCGCTGCGTCACCGGCGATGACGCAGAGCCAATGGAGCTACCCCGCGGCGCCACCGACGGCGCTTTGTGGTCCTACCGTGCGGAGCGCTCGCAGATCTTCGTGCGCCATCACTTTCGCGACCACGCCGTTCTTAGCTGGGAGGCGCTGGCGGCGAACATCCAGTACTCCCGCTTCCCGCCACCGTTGGACAGCGACCACGAGGTCGCGTCCTACCCCGGCCTATTGCGCGCCGCCCACCTCATCGGCACCGTGGCCGACCCGAACTTCGTGCTGAAAATCAATCGGTTGTTCCTCGAGGCGCACGAATCTGGCATCGCCGACCAGCTTGGCTATGCCAATGCCCCCGACTTCATCGCCCGCTACCCGGTCTTCTTCTGGCGCGTCCTCCACCCCTTGATCGGCGAGGCGACGGACCTGCTGGGCTATACCGGGGCAGGCCGGGTGTGGCTCGCCAACATGCACGCGCACCTCTTGGTCGAGGAACACCGCTAGCCGTCGGCGATCGGCCCAACGTTTGCCGCGCCCAGGCGCTCGGCGGCGATGCGCTTCACCGCGGCGCGCACCGTGGGGTCGATCTCGACCAGTTCCTGGAAGTCCCTGGCCCTGAGAACCAACAGCTGGCACGAGGTGACGGCCCGTACGGTGGCGGTGCGCGGACGGTCGTCGATGAGCGCAATCTCGCCGAAGAAATCCCCGGTGTGTAGGCCAATTGGCTCGCCATCTTCACGTTCCACCGTTACTTCGCCGGCGACAAGGAAATACATCGCGTCACCGCGCTCGCCCGTCCTAATCACCATCTCGCCCGGGGCCGCGAGGCGCGGGTGCAGGAGCTCCACGATCTCGGCCACCCGGCGCGCGTCGAGCCCCGAGAAGAGCGGAACCTTGGCCACCATGGTCCACGTGACCGCGAAGTCACGCTTGCGTATCTCTTGGTTGAAGCCCGAGGCGAGAATCCCGGCGGGGACGGCGAACATGGCCACCCCCATCACCGTGACCATTCCACCGAAGATTCTGCCGCCCAACGTGACCGGTGTCACATCGCCGTAGCCCACCGTCGTCAGGGTCACGATGCCCCACCAGAGCGCGGCAGGGATCGAGCCGAACTCCTCGGGCTGGGCCGATTGCTCGAAGACGAACATCAGGCTGGACACGAAGATGTGCAGCACACCGAGCATGAGGAGCGCCGCCACCAAGGGCTTGCGCTCGTTCCGCAGGACTCGCGCGAAGGTTTCGAGCGCCGGTGAATAGCGTGTGAGCTTGAGAATCCGAAGAAGCCGGAGGACCCGGAGGAAGCGCAGGTCCACGGCGAAGAAGGCGCTGAGGTAGAAGGGCAGGAAGGCCAAGAGGTCGATTACCGCCATCGGCGTGGCCATGTGGCGGAGCCGGCCTCCGACCGGCGTGACCACGGCGCGGCGGCGGTCCTCGACCGTTGCCCACACTCGCAACACGTACTCGACGGTGAAGATGGCGACCGAGAAGACCTCGAAGCCGAGGAAGAAGCCTTCGGCGTCGGCGTTGATGCTGGGTACCGTCTCGAGGATCACCGCCAGCACGTTGCCGGCGATCAAGGCCACCATGAAGATTTCGAAGACGCGATTCACGAGGTCGCCCTCGCGCGTCCCTTCCAGAATCTCGTGCGTGCGCCGCCTGATCGCGTCCATCACCCCAGCCCGCATTTGCGGCCGCCCAGGCGCCGCCAGCATAGCAGCGGCGGCGACCGACTGCAGCAGTGCCCGTGCAGCGCGGCTCAGCCGATTTCGGCGAGGACGGGGAAGATCTCGATCAGGTAGTAGCTAAGGTCGGACAGCCGGTTGAAGAAGATCATCAGCCCGGTGGCGACCAGGAGCAGGCCGACGCCGATCTCGACTTTGTGGAGGTGGCGCCGGAAGCGGCTGAGGAAGCCCATGAAAGGTCCCACCGCGAGCGCCGCGGCCATGAAGGGAATCCCCAAGCCGAGTGCGTAGACGGTCAGTAGGGATGCTCCGTAGCCTACCGAATCGGTGCTCGCGGCGATGGTCAGGATGGTGGCGAGGATGGGTCCGATGCACGGCGTCCAGCCGAATGCAAACGCGAGTCCCACGCCGTAGGCGCCCAATAGGCCGCCCGGCACCTTGCCGACCTGGAACCGGGCCTCGCGATTGAGGAGCTTGATGCGGAACAGCCCCATGTAATGGAGGCCGAAGATAACGATGACGGCGCCGGCGACCTGGCTGATCACTTCGAGGTGGTCGAAGAGGAGCGCGCTCACCGCCGAGGCGGTGGCGCCCAGCGCGACGAATACGGTGCTGAAGCCGAGAACGAAAGCTAGCGCGTAGCGCGCGACCCGGCGGGTTAGCCCGGTACTGGCGTCGCCGCCACCTTCGGCGATGACCGCGCCGCCCCCGGCGCCCGCCATCACGGCACCCGCGCGCGCCGCGGCAACCTGATCGAGGCTGGTGCCGGCAACGAAGCAGAGGTAGGCGGGTACCAGCGGCAGCACGCACGGCGAGAGAAAGCTCAGCGCGCCGGCGCCGGCCGCAAGTGCAAACGAGATGTCCAAGCCTGCCACCGCTGCGTTTCCGTCGTTGTCTCTGAGGCCAAACACATAATCGGCGCTAGCGATCAAGGCCAATCACATTGTTGTGGCCCTGAAGTGTCGTCCGAACCCTCACCTGCGGCGGAAAACCACCGAGGCCAGCCAGCCGGCAAGCGCGGCGAGAATCACCGCAAGAATGCCATAGCTCGCCGGCCGCCGATTGGCGAAGTCGAAGAGCGTGCGCTCGACTCCGGATTTGGAGATGAACAGCGGCGTCGATTGCGCGGTGATGATCTGGCCATCACGGACCAGGTAGACCTCGGCGTTATAGCGGCCCACAGGCGTGTTGGCGGGGAAGTGGACCCTGGTCCGGAACAACGCCGAATCGAGGAAGGTAACGGTTCCCGGCGCCTCCTGGAACAGCCGCTCGCGCTCCTTGTTGCGCCTCAGCGCCTCGTGGTAGAGGGCGATCTCGGCTTCGTCGACGCCCGGCGCGCGAGGGCGCAGCGTCAGGTGGCGGGCGCCGATCTGCAGACGCCGCTGCTGAGATTCCGTTAGCGCCTCGTCCAAGGGGCGCGTCGAGCTAATGGAGTAGTACGACGGCACGTCGGCAAATACGATGGCGCCGCGGTTGACCCATATGCCCGCCACCCGCTCCTTGCGGCGTACGACCAGGTCCTCCGCCGGGCCGCGAACGACGACGACGACGTCGCCGCCGCCCTCGGTTGCGCCGAACAACAAGACGTCGGCCCCCTGGAAGCTGGAGGTGATGGAGATGCGGTACGAGGAGAGGTCGGCGACCAGCGTCTCCACCGCCCCCGCAGAGCCCACGTGGGCGAGGCAAAGCGCGACCGCCGCCGCGCCCAACGTCGTGCCGGCGGCGCGCATCACCGCACCACCACGGCGGCGATGGAGTACAAGTCATCGGGCCTCGCCACCAAGCCGAACAAGAGCCGCCCGCACACGGCGAGTACCAGGATCGCCAATAGACCGCGCAGCTGCTCGCCCTTGAGGCGGGCACTGAAGCGAGCGCCGAACTGGGCACCGATCACGGCGCCGAGAATGAGCAGGAAGGCAAGCGTTACGTCGACCGTTTTGTTGTTGATCGCGTGCAAGATCGTGACGTTGGCGGTGACGAAGAAGATCTGAAAGAGCGAGGTGCCGAATACCATCGCCGTCGGCATACCGAGGAGATAGATCATCGCCGGGATCATGATGAAGCCGCCGCCGACGCCCATGATCGCCGCCAGAACCCCAACCACGAAGCCGATCAGCACCGGCGGAATGGCGCTGATGTAGAGCTTGGATTTGTGGAAGCGGACCTTGAATGGAAGCCCGTGCATCCAGGTGTGGCGATGGGCTTTGCGGCGCAGCCGCTGCCCGGTGCGCGCGCGGACGATGGCCCGGCCACTCTCGACGGCCATGATGATGCCGATCGCGCCAAGGAAGATGACGTAGGCGAGCGCCACCAGCAGATCGACCTGGCCGATCTGGCGCAGCGCCTGGAAGAGAAAGATTCCGGCCGTCGATCCCAGCGCGCCGCCGATCAGCATGACCCCGCCCATCTTGAAGTCGACCGTGCCCCGGCGCCAATGGGCGATCCCGCCCGAGACCGAGGCGGCGACGATCTGGTTGGCCTCGGAGGCGACCGCCACCGCCGGGGGAATGCCGACGAAGATCAAGAGCGGGGTCATCAGGAAACCGCCGCCGATTCCGAACATGCCGGAGAGAAAACCCACGGCGCCGCCCATGCCAAGCAACAGGAATACGTTGACCGACAGCTCGGCGATGGGCAGGTAGATTTGCATTCAGCCGACGCTTGGCGGTCTCAAAGGCTGCGGACGCACCCGAGCACGGGGGAGACGCCGATTATGGGCGCAAGGCGCGCGCTGTGAAAGGCATCAGTCTGTGTTAGAGTGATTCAAGACCCAAATGACTGACCCCCACCCGGCCGCGGCCGTCGCGCCGCACAACGATCCCAGCATCGATACCTCGCCGGCCGTGTCGGACCGGATCGAAACCACTACCTGCTATATGTGTGCGTGCCGCTGCGGCATCACGGTGCACCTGCGCGACGGCACGATCCGATATATCGAGGGCAACCGCGACCACCCGGTCAACCGGGGCGTGCTGTGCGCCAAAGGCGCGGCCGGGATTATGAAGCAGAACTCCCCGGCGAAGCTGACCCAGCCGCTGTTGCGAATCGGGCCGCGTGGCGAGGCCGCGTTCCGCGAGATCAGCTGGGACGAGGCGCTTGGAATCGCGGCCGGGTGGCTTGGCGATATCCGCAAGACCGACCCGCGCCGGCTCGCCTTTTTCACCGGCCGTGACCAAAGCCAGGCGCTGACCGGCTGGTGGGCGAGCCAGTTCGGCACCCCCAACTACGCCGCCCACGGCGGTTTCTGCTCGGTCAACATGGCGGCGGCGGGATTCTACACGATCGGCGGCTCGTTCTGGGAATTCGGCGAGCCCGACTGGGAGAAGACGCGCTACTTCGTAATGTTCGGCTGCGCCGAGGACCACGACTCGAACCCGATCAAGATCGGCCTTGGCACACTGAAGGAACGCGGCGTCAAGTTCGTCTCGGTCAACCCGGTACGCACCGGCTATTCGGCGATCGCCGATGAGTGGCTGGGCATACGGCCGGGCACCGACGGGCTGCTGGTGTTCGCGCTGGTGCGCGAGTTGTTGTTGGCGGACCGCGTCGATTTCGCATACCTCGTGCGCTACACCAACGCGCCTTGGCTGGTGATCGACGATCCCGGTGGCCCCGAGGATGGCCTGTTCGCCCGCGATTCAAGCGGCGTACCGCTGTGCTGGGAGCCGGAACGCAAGGCGGCCGCGAGCGCGCTCGAGCCCGAGGTGCGTCCGGCGCTGGTCGGGCGCTATGTCCTCGAGGACGGCCGCGCCACGGTGCCGGCGTTCGAACTCATGGCGCGGCGCTTCCTCGATGCGGACTTTGCGCCCGAAGCGGTCGCCGAGCGAACCGGTATCGCGGCATCCGCCATCCGCCGTCTCGCCACGGAACTCGCGCACGCGGCGTTCGAGGAGGAGATCGTCGTCGAAATACCGTGGACCGATTGGGCCGGGCGCCACCAGGAGCGGATGGTGGGCCGCCCGGTGAGCATGCACGCCATGCGCGGCATCTCGGCGCACGCGAATGGCTTTCACACCGCGCGCGCGATCCATGTCTTGCAGATGATCTTGGGCACCATCGATACCCCCGGGGGGTTTCGCTTCCAGCCGCCCTATCCGCGCCCGATCCCGCCGGCACCCGCCGGGCCGGTGGCGCCGATGGAGCCGCTTTCCGGCCCGCCGCTCGGCTTCCCACGCGGGCCCGAGGATTTACTGGTCGAGGCCGACGGGACGCCGCAGCGGATCGACAAGGCTTTCTCGTGGAACGCGCCTTTGGCCGTGCACGGCATCATGCAAATGGTCATCGCAAACGCCGCCAACGCCGGTCCCTACCCGATCGATACGCTGATGCTGTCCATGGCCAACATGAGCTGGAACTCGTCCATGAACCTGGGTGGGGTCCACAACATGCTGACCGAGGCGGATCCGGCGAGCGGCGAGTACCGCATTCCGCACATCATCTATTCGGACGCGTTCTTCTCCGAGATGGTGGCCTACGCCGACCTCGTTCTGCCCGATACCACGTACCTCGAGCGCCACGATTGTATTTCGCTGCTCGACCGCCCCATCTCCGACGCCGACGGAGCCGCCGATTCGATCCGCCGCCCGGTGCTCGCGCCGGACCGCGACGTTCGCCCCTTCCAGGACGTGCTTCTCGATCTCGGGGCGCGACTCGGGCTTCCCGGCATGGTGAAAGCCGATGGCGATCCGCTTTATCCGGGCGGGTATCCCGATTACATGGTGAACCACGAGCGCAAGCCCGGCATCGGCTTGCTGGCCGGCTGGCGCGGCGCGACCGGCGATGACGAAGGTGTCGGCGCGCCGAACCCGGACCAGCTTTCGGCATATGCCAAGAACGGGTGTTTTTGGCGCCGCGAACTTGAAGACGGTCACAAGTACTTCAAGCACGCCAACCGGGGCTATTTGGAATTCGCCGCACGGATGGGGTTCATCGAGGCGGCCGAACCGGTGGTGCTGCAGCTCTACAGCGAGGTGCTACAGCGCTTCCGCCTCGCCGCCCGCGGCCACGGTGCGGTGCAGCCGCCGGAGGCGGATCGTGCGCGCATCGAGACCTATTTCGACCCGTTGCCGCTGTGGTACCCACCCTTTGAGGGGGCCGCAATCGACGAGGCATCGTTTCCACTCCACGCGCTGAGCCAGCGACCGATGGCGATGTACCACGCCTGGGACTCCCAGAACGCCTGGCAGCGCCAGATCCACGGCGACAACCGGCTCTACATCCACCGCGCGACGGCCCGGCAACTCGGCATCGAGGACGACGATTGGGTGTGGATCACCAGTCACCACGGGCGGGTGAAGGGGCGGGCCCGGCTGATGGATGGCGTCAATCCAAACACCGTGTGGACCTGGAACGCCATCGGCAAGCGCGCCGGCGCCTGGAACCTCAGTCCCGATTCGCCCGAGGCGAAGAAGGGCTTCGTGTTGAACCACATCATATCGGAGCTGTTGCCGGCGCGAGCGGATGGGGCGCGCAAGGCGAACGCCGATCCGGTGACGGGTCAGGCGGCGTGGTACGACTTGCGGGTACGCGTCGAGAAGGCGGCGGCGGACGAGGCGGCGGAGACTTGGCCGCAGCCGGCGCCGCTTGCCCCGCCCGCGGGCCTGGCAGCGCGGCCGCAGGTGTTGCGCTACGGGGTCGAGTTTCGGTCCGCGGGGCGCAAGGGATGACGAGCCTGCCTCAGGACCGCCCGGCCAAGCGGCTGGGCTTGGTCATCGACCTCGACACCTGCGTCGGCTGCCACGCCTGCGCCGTCAGCTGTAAGGAATGGAACGCTGGCGGGTTCGCCGCGCCGCTCACCGACGTCAATCCCTATGACGCGGGCGCTACCGGAGTGTGGTTCAACCGCGTGCACGGCTTCGAGGTCGGCGAGGGCGAGGGCGGCCGCACCGTCCACTTTCCGAGATCGTGCCTGCATTGCGAGGACGCGGCTTGTGTCACGGTCTGTCCGACCGGGGCCTCGTACAAGCGTGCCGAGGACGGTATCGTCCTGGTCGACGAGCACAAATGCATCGGCTGCAAGCTCTGTGCGTGGGCCTGTCCCTACGGCGCCCGCGAATTCGACAGCGACGCCGGGGTGATGAAGAAGTGCACGCTATGCATCGACCGCATCTACAACCGCAACCTCGAGGAAGTCGACCGCGTGCCCGCCTGTGTCTCCGCCTGTCCGGTGTCGGCGCGCCACTTCGGCGATCTGGGCGATCCCAGTTCCGAGGTGTCGCGGCTGGTGGCCTCGCGTGAGGGCCCCGATCTCGCACCCGAGATGGGCTATCGCCCGACCAACAAGTACCTTCCGCCGCGGCCCAAGATGACCGGCACGCCGAGCCTGGCGGAGACCTTTCTCGGCGGCGGAGAGACGGTCGAGGTGGAGAGCAAGTTCCTGAGTTGGGTGGACCACCTGTTCTCGCGATAACCCCTATGCGGCCGGCCTACTCGATCATCTTCTTCACCGTGTCCTCGGGCGCCGGCTACGGGCTGCTGTTCGTTTTGGGGGTCGCGGGGCTCGCCGGCGTACTACCGGCGCATGCCGGCATCGCCGCACTGGCGCTGGGGCTGGCGCTGGCGTTCATTACGCTGGGCCTGTTGGCCTCGGTCGGCCATCTCGGGCACCCCGCGCGCATGTGGCGCGCGTTCACCCAGGTGGGCTCGTCGTGGCTCTCGCGCGAGGCGGTACTGGCGGTTGCGACCTATCCGGCGGCCGGCGCCTTCGCCATCGGCTGGCTGTTCTTCGCCGATGCTGCCCGCGGCCGCGCGCTGTTGGACATCGGGTTCCTCGTCGCGGCGGCCGTGCTGGCGGCGCTTTGTGCGCTTACCGTGGTGGCGACGGCGATGATCTACGCCAGCCTCAAGCCGGTACGCCAGTGGAACAACGCATGGGTGCCGGTGGGCTACGCGGTCCTGGGCGCGGCCACCGGCGCGGTGTGGCTGTTCGCGCTGGCCCGGTTGTTCGGCGAGACCGCGCTATGGATGGCGTGGCTCGCCGGCGCGCTCGTCCTGGGCGGCTTGCTCATCAAGCTCGGCTATTGGCGGGCCATCGACAACGCGAAGGGCACGACGACAGCCGAATCCGCCACTGCGCTCGGGGCGCACGGCGCGGTGCGGCTACTGGACCCGCCTCATACCGAAGAGAACTTCGTGCAGCACGAGATGGGCTATCGCATCGCTCGCAAGCACGCGCGCCGCTTTCGCGACGTTGCGGTCGGGGCAGGATTCCTCGGGCCGCTCGCCTTGATCGCGCTTGGCGAGAGCCTTAGCGGGTGGCCCGGTGCGTTGGCCGCGTTGCTGGGGGCGCTACTGGCGAGTGCCGGTGTCGTGATCGAGCGTTGGCTGTTCTTCGCCGAGGCGACGCATACGGTCGCCCTCTATTACGGAGCGCGCGAGGCCTGACGGGGGCGTCGCTACTTGGCGAGGGCGAAGATGCCGGAGGCGGAATAGGCGCTTCCGTCTTCGATCTGGAAGTGCCCGCCCATGTTGGAGCTGATGTCTCCGCCCAAGCCGCTGCCCGACATGAATGAGCCCACCAACGAGCCCGAACGCCCGGTCGCGGTCCCCGGGGTCACCGAGTCGGCGATGATGCTACTCGAGAAGAGGTTGCTCGCGGTCGAGGATCCCGGGAGGATCGAACCGCCCGATGAGCTAATGACGCCACCGCTCAGGTCGAAATTCCCGCCGTCGAAACTGTCGATGTCCCCGGTGAAGGTTTCGGTGCCGAAGTTGACGGTGGTCGTGAAGTTGCCGATTGCCTGGTAGACGCCGCCGGCATTAAACACCGTGCCGATGGCGTGCCCCGAATAGGACGCGGTTCCGGTCAGCGCCAGTATTTCGGCGGCAGTCGGGACGGTGCCGGCGACCCAATTCGCGAGATGAATGAGCTCGCTGTTGCCGCTCGGCGAGCGGTCGATGTCGGCGCTCCAGAAACCCCAGGCGAGGAAGTCGCAGCTGCAAACCGTGACGCCCGAGGGCAAGAAGCCGTTCGAGAACTCGCTCGCATTGGTTA
>PVBE010725545.1_pt1 | contig 10687 bp, 8 predicted proteins | sample 1631181 | NCBI WGS metagenome assembly PVBE01 (sample SAMN08397723, study PRJNA350692) | Marine metagenome, whole genome shotgun sequencing project. | isolation source: water | place: Pacific Ocean | collected 2012-04 | reverse complement strand
GCACCCGGCAGAAAACTGACAGTCCCCAAGCACCCGCCGAATCGGGTCAGGCCGCGGCAAAAACCGATGCGGCCGACCCGGTACCACCGACTCACCGGACGCCGGCGACCTGATGGTTCCCGTAGCAGATGAGGCCCGTGCGGGACGCGTCGTGTACGCCGATGCCCTGGACGGTGACCGGCGCGGTGGGCAGATCCTCGATCTCACCACGGAAGATGATATGCCCGCCGTTGGCGGCGCCGGCCGAGCCGTCGACGCTGATGCTCGATTCGGCGCCGAAAACGAGCTTGGGCGCCTGCAAATAGACAAGGCCTCCGCCTCCGCCTCCGCCTCCGCCGCCCACGCATTCGGGACCGCTGCCCCCCGTGGCGCTCTCGGACGCGCCCAAGCCGCCGTCACCGTCTTGGCAAGCCACGCATTCGGGCGCGACACCACCGGTATTTCCTTTGGCGCTCAGCGCCCCACGAATCTCGATGAACTCCGTCGCGATGAGGAGAATTGCGCCGCCGCCGCCGCCGCCGACACCACCGCCGCCGCCGCCCCACGCTGCACCGCTCACGCTCCCGCCGCGGCCACCGCCGCCCCCACCGCCGCCGCTGCCCATGGGCGGGGCGTTCAACGGGATCAACTGACAGGGATCGAAGCTCTGGCCGGGGCTGACCGACAAATCATAGACGCCCTGCTCTCCTGGCGCGCCCCCGGTGCGATCCACGCAGGCGCGCCCCGTAAACGGCGTCCCGCTGTCACCCGGACCCCCAGGGCCGCCGCTCTCTCCCGTGCCCGCGCCGCCGTCGCCGCCCAGACTGATATTGCCCGAGGCGCCCGAGTTTCCACCCTCCACCATCCCACCTGCGCCAGGGACGGGTGCGCCCATGGCACCGTTGGAGACCACGCCTTGGCCACCTCCACCCCCGCCGCCGCCGGGATGGCCTGCGCCGGAGACATCAACGATGAAGCCCTGCTCGATGATGATACCCCGATGTTGGATGATCAAAGGGGAGCCGGGGGTGATGTCCCCTGAGCTGAGGTTGAGGTTCCGGTCGATGGTGACCACCTGGTCGGGCGAGAGACCGGGCTGCCATGGTACCGGCTGATGACCGTCCTGGGGATCCACACACTGCCCGTCCCGGCAGATGTAGACGCGGTCCTCATTGCCCTCCTGCATATTCCGACCACACTGTGAGGGGCCGGTGCAGGAGTCGAAGTTTCCAGCAGAGAAGCACCCGGTGAGGGTCACCAGCACACCGAAGACCAAGTACACTCTCATGGTGCCCCCTCCTCTTGGGGGTCGTCGTCGAGCAGCCACCAAATCAGGGCGCTCGTGATAATGGTGGTACCCGATATCCAAAGGGTGTCGGCCAACACGGCTCGATTCCGTGCCTCGGTGATGGATTGGCCGCAGGGAAAGGTCTGCGGCACAGGCAGGCAGGTGCCCGCCGATTGAGTCGCGCGGGTGTCCTCGAAGACCGCCTGATTATTGAGGCCGACGCCGACACCAGCGCCGATCAAGGCCGCGCCCATCCCGGCGGTCAAATAGATCGGCCAGCGGCTCGCCCCGCTCGGCGCAGTGGGCGCCATATTCTCCATGGGATCGATCACATCGTCCCGTTGACCGTCGGAGATGAACCCTTCGGGTACAATCTGACCATCACGAAGGCGCATCCCCAGCCGAGCCTCCCAGGGCGTATCCCTCCGGTGGTCGAATCGACTATTCCGTGCATGGTGACCAGGGGCCTCTACGGTGAGCTCGACCCAGCCGAGCGGGAGCGGGTCACCGGAGGTAAAGGGGCCGGTCTTCATCCGCGGCTCGAGGATGAAAACCCGAGCGTCTCTCGGCAGATGTAGAATCTCCAGCGGGGCGCTGACCTCGTCTAAACCACCTTTACAGATGAAGTTTCGATCGATCTCGTCGACGCGGCGGTCCTCTTGACACACCTCGAAGTGGTACATCGCGTCGGCATATCGGCCCTCTTCTTGGTGAATTTGGGCCATGCGCAAATGGATGCGCCCGAAGTTCTCGAACTTGGGATCGTCGAGCGCCTCCTCGTAAAACTCGATGGCTGCGTCGGGGCCCTTCAGTCTGAGGACATCGTCGCCTTTTTGGGCCAGTTTGTTGAAGTCGGACATCAACCGCCCCTTGTCTTGCGCACCGGCACTCACAGGTACGGCGAAGAGGGCGATGAACAGCAGGCATCTGCTTGGGGAAGGGTGATTGTTCACAAGCGCATTCTAGTCTGGATTGGGCTCTATTCCAGCGGAGGATAGACTAGCTCACCTCAGCGCTTTGTTCGACGTTTACAGAATTTTATTCGGTCCTTGAAGTTCGAATATTGCGGATCTGACCTCGACAGCAAGCCGATGAGCTCTTGGTACTTGGGCAGCGCGTCATCGCAGTCCAACTTAACAAACGCGGCGTTGGCCTTACGAATGAGGCGACGGGTCGCGGTGGACCGGGGCTTGGGACCCCGCCGGCGCGCCTTGGGCTTCGGCGGCGGCGCCTTGGGTGGCGGTGCTATCGTGGGCTCGGGCACGGGCATCGCCACTTTCGGTGGCGAAGGCGGCGCCACGTCGACTGTCGTGGGAGCGGGAGCCTCGCCGGGTTTCGGCGGACTGATCACAGGGGTCACCCCCACGGGCGCCGCCGTCTGCGGCGGTGGGGCCGACACCTTGGATGACGAGACGCCCTCCACCGTCGTGTCTATCGGTCCCGCTGCGTCGGGCACGACGGTGCTGATTAAGTACACCGCCACGGCGCTGGCCAAGAACACGGCCGGAAGTACGATCCAGTTGCTGGCCTGACCCTCGGCACCCGCCTCCACCGGCAGGGCGGGCTGGGGCGGCGGCAGCGGGTCTTCGACCATCTGCTCGATGTTGAGGGCGGTCTCAATCCCCGCCGGCATGGGCGTCAGCTGCGTCGGGACGGCGGTGCTCCCCATCTCCGGCTGAATCTCCGTCATACTGTCAGTCTGGTGGAGACCGGTGTCGAAGGAGGCGATGGAGTCGTCGAGGAGAAGATCGAAGGAGTCGCTGGGGTCGGCCTCGATCGTGCTGTCCGCGGTGGTCGGTGCGTATGCGCGGTCTGCGGCTCCGTACTGTTGCTCCATCGGTCTGGGCGAAGACGCCTCTCCATCCACATTGTAGAGGGACGTGTGGGCCACCTCACCGCCGACGTCGGGCGAAGTCATGGTGGGTGGCGGCGGCAGGCTGGAGATGTCGAGGGAGTCCGGTAAGACCATCACCGGCCACGAGCCCTGCATCGCTCTCCCCAGCGCCACTTCGTCGAGATGGTCGATGAAGTCCCTCGCCGTCTGTGGGCGTGCCTTGGGGTCCCGCGCCATGGTGGTGTAGATGAGCTCCTCGAGCCCCGGGATGAGCTTCACCGGCGGATCGACCCCGCCGATGGGCAGCGGATCTCGAGTGCAAGCGTAGACGATGATATGCGTGTTGGAGCCGTCGGGGTATGGAGACACCCCGGCGACCATCTCGTAGAAGATGACCCCGAGCGCGTAGACATCCACCCGAGCGTCGACGAGCTGTTTTTCGTTGGGCTGGACCGACGAGACGCTGGAGATCACCCACGGCGGCACCTGCTCCGGCGCCAAATAGCCCGGTGTACCCCGAAGGGCCATCGGGTGAGTGGAGGCTTTACCGCCGTGCCCGGAGATGTCTTTCACCAGGCCGAGATCCACCAGCGTCAGTTGACCGTTGCCTCGCGGGTCCAAGATGACGTTGGCCGGTTTGAGGTCTCGGTGCACCAATTGGCGCTCGTGGAAGGCGTTGAGGGCTTCGGCGATGCGGCGCGCGATGTTGATGGCCTCGGGCACCTCGAAGCGCCCATGCTCGGCGAGCATCTGGAGCAGTGAGGGGCCCGGCACATAGTCCATGACCAGATAGGGCAGCCCGTCGAACTCACCGAAATCGCTCACGCGAACCACAGCGTCGTGCCGAATGAGAGAGGCCACCCGGGCCTCTTTCATGAAATCTTTCAGATGTTCGGCTCTTTGGTCTCGGGAGACGTCCAGCCCCACCGTCTCGAGGTCGAGAAACTTAACGGCGAAGAGCTGCTCTAGGTGGAGATGTTGGGCGAGGTAGACTGTCCCGAGCCCCCCTTGACCCAAGCCGCCGATCAGATGATAGCGGTCATCCACCACTCGACCCAGAAGGGGGTAGCGCGCCTTGCTCTGGTGGGCCTGGACCTCACACAGGGGCTCCCCGTCACGTTCGCAACCGCTGAGGGCCTTCTGGTATACGGTTCGGCATTCGGGACAGATGAACACGAAGGGCAGCATAGCCCTGTTTGCGAGCCGTTTCATCTTTCAATCCATTGGATTCTGGACGGACGGGCCTCCGAAGGCCAGGATGAGGACCATGAAGCCCTTCGTGATGCCCACCCAGACCCATCAAGACCCACGCGATCACGTCGGTCGGTGGGGACGCAATTCGACCCATGGACGACCGAGGGTGCTTCTCGAGGACGCGAGGTGAGAGATGGAGTCACCGCTTGACGAGTCGGCCGCCGGCCTCCCCGAGCGATTGACGGTCGTGCGGGGGACCTTCGTCTGTCCTCACCCCAATCTCCGGCGATTGGAGGTCATCCCGGACGGGATCCTGACCACAAATGACCAGGGGACCATCGCGGGATTGGAGGCTGCGCCCACCCCATGCGCCACGCCCGTGACCCGGCCCGGCGCCGTGTGGCTCCCCGGCTTCGTCGACACCCATATCCACTACCCACAAACGCGCGTGATGGGGCGGGCCACCGGCCCTCTCTTGGATTGGCTGGCCCAAACCATCTTCCCCGAGGAGGCCCGCTTTGTAGAGCGGGCCTACGCCGAGGCCGTCGCCGAGGAGTTCTGCGCGGCCCTCGCCCGCTGGGGGACGACCACCGCCGCGGTGTACGGAAGCAGCGACGCGGGGGCCACCGACGTCCTTTTCGAGACCTTCGCTCGCCGAGGTTTACGCGGCTTGATGGGCATGACCTTCATGGATCGGGGCGCACCCGACGGGGTGCTGGTCCCGGCGGAGAAGGCCCTCGCCGCGGCGGAAGATTTGGTGCGTCGTTGGCATGGGTTCGACGGCGGTCGCCTGCGCTACTGCGTCACGCCGCGATTCGCCCTGAGCTGTAGCGCCCCCCTCATGAGGGGCGCCGCAGACTTGGCCCGCCGACACGATTTATGGGTGCAGACCCACGTGGCGGAGAACACGGCGGAGATCGCCGCCGTGGCCGAGCGGTTTCCCAAGGCAGAGGACTATCTGGGGGTCTACACCGACCATGGTCTGGTGGGGCACCAAACCCTCTTGGCCCACTGTATCTGGTTCGACGAGCCCGCGTGGGACCGGGTGGCGGCTGCGGGCTGCGCGGTGAGCCACTGCCCCGACAGCAATTTTTTTCTCGGCAGCGGGCAGATGGCGCTCGACGCCCCCTCCCGACGAGGCGTCCGCGTCGGCCTCGGCACAGACGTGGGCGCGGGCCGGAGCTTCTCTCTCCGCCGAGTGGCCGCCGGCGCCTATGACACAGCGCTCCTGACCGGCTCCTCGGCGGACGCGGAGTCCCTCCTTTGGTTGGCCACGGCGGGGGGCGCACAGGCCCTCGGTTTGGGCGATCGGGTGGGCGCCTTGAGACCCGGTTACGAGGCGGATTTGGTGGCCGTCGACCTCCCGCCGCATCGCGCCCGAGAGGGGCACGAGCTCTTCGAGGCCCTCGCCTTCGAACAAGACGCCGGCCCCGTGGCCGGGACCTATGTCCGTGGCCGTCGCGTGAGCGCGTCGATCACCCCGGACTCGGCGTAGATCGCCGAATCCCCCCTCAGACCAGGAGTCCGGCGAGCGCCCGGCCTGTCATCGCTCGTCGTCCCAAACGCACGCGGTCGAGCCGGTACGCGCCGTCGGCGCAGCGAATGTGAACCTGTCCCCGACGGACGTATGGCGTGCCGGGGTCGAGGGTCGAGAAGGGGCCGGCCTCCACGGGCGCCCCGGCGTAAATCACCAAGAGTTCGTCGCCGATGCCGGTGTACGCGCCGGGGTCCGGGCTTGCGGCGCGTACAAAGCAGCCGACGGTCTCGGCGTCGGCGTTCCAGTCGATCTCCCAATCATCGGGGTCCACGAGGGGGGCCCAAGTGACCTCTCCCGTCTGCGGCTGCGCCTCCAAGGGTGCACCCGAGAGCAACATCACCGCCACATCGGCGATGCGCTCCGCCCCAAGGGCCTCCACCCGCGCCGCGAGTCGGCCGGCGCTCTCCCGCGGGCCGATGGCCACAGCTTCGCGGTAGAGCACGTCTCCCTCGTCCAAGGCTTCGGTGAGCCAATGAACACAGACGGCGGTCTCCCCGTCGCCGGCGCGGATGACCCACGCGCAGGGATCCGGCCCCCGCCACCGCGGCAAATCACTGGGGTGGACGTTGATGCCCGGGGCGATGTCGAGCACCTGGCGAGGGATGAGACGGGGGTAGAAGGCGGCCACGATGAGACGCGGCTCGAGGGCGCTCAACTCGGCCGCCAACGCCGGGTCCTCGAGGTCGGGCAGACGCCAGCGGGGCAGGTCGCCGAGCCGCGGGACGAGGCCCCGCCAACCGCGACCGCCTCGCCGTCCGTGCACCACACCACAGAGCGTTACGCCCCGGTCCATCAGGGCCAAGGCCCCTGCGGGGTCCCCAAAGTACAAGACGCTCATGAGCCGTTCTCCAGAAGGCGATGATAGAGCGCGACGGTGCGCGCAGCGATGCGGGGCCAAGTGTAGCGCGAGAAGACCAAGGCTCGGCCCCGGGCCCCCATCTCTTCGGCCGCGTCCACGTCCGCCAGCACCGCCAAAAGCCCCTCGGCGATCTGGACGGCGTCCAGCGGCGTCTCCACGCCGCAGTCGTGAGCCGTCACCTCGGGGAAGTGACAGGCGTCGCTGATGACCACGGGTCGACCCCAGGCGAGGGCCTCGGTGATGGCCATGCTGAAGCCCTCGTGGTGACTGGGAAGACAAAAGACGGCGGCGTCCCGCAGCGCGGCGTGCTTTCGGGCGTCGAAGAGCGGGCCGATGAGGTGGAGCCGATCGGTATAATCATGACGGTGGCCGCCGGCCTCGAAGGCCGCGCGTCCGCCGTGGTCGTCCCCCACCACCACCAGGCTGACGTCAGGCCGCGCTTGAGCCACCCGTCCGAAGGCGTCCGCCAAGAGCGCGCAGCCCTTCCCTGGGTGCAGCCGAGACAAGAAGACGACGTAGGGTCCGGCGCCCACCTGGGGAAAGAGGGTCCGAAACGGGGTCCACGATGCGCGCTCCTCGAAGCGCTCGGGGAACACCCCGTTGGGGATGACCTCGATGTCCCGGGGCAGGACCACACCCGATGCGGCGGGCAGATCCGCCCCGTGGGCCTCGTCCGCGTTGAGGACGTGCAGCGCGGCGGCGTTCTTGACGAGCTGTCGATAGCCGAGCAGCCACATCCCCACCAGCTTTCGGGGTCGCTTCTCGGCCAGGGCACCCCCGTGCAGGCTGCCGTGGGGAGCCAGCACATACGGGATCCCCATGCGGCGGCACATCTGCCCGGCCAGGAGGGTGACCGGAGGCCAGATGCCGTGCAAATGGGCCACATCGGCGCCGTCCAAGGCCCGGGAGAGCGCACGGCGGGTCAGCATCGGGTAGAAGAACTTGGGGCGGACGGTGGTGCGCGGCGGCGACGGGCTTAAATGCGCGTCAAGGAAAGCGGTGACGGGTTCGGCGTCGGGGCGGTCCGACGAGATCTGGCGCACATCATGCCCGAGGGCCTGTTGCCCCGCCGCCAGACCGACGATGACCCGGGGCGGACCGCCGTTGGCCGGATCGAGCCAATTATAGACGTGGACGATGCGCAAGGGGCGGGTCACGGCGTGAGGGTGTTCACCAAGACCGCGCCTCGGGAGGCCATGAGCCAGAGCCCCACGTGATGGGCGGCGGCCCGCTCGTGAAAGCCCGGCGCGTCGAAGGTCTCGCACGCGTTCGCCAATACGGCGATGCGCAGACCGGTGATGGCCTCTACATAGGCCGCGCGCGACTGATCGGGGTCCGCCGCCGTGAGGAGGCCGTGGTTTCGGGCCGAGAGGGCGGAGACGACGAAGTCAGAGACGCAGATGTCAGTGCAATCCCCGCACACGAGCAGGGTCTCGATGCCGTTGTCTTTGACCCACTCACAAAAGGCGTTCACGCCGGTCTTGCGATCGATGGCGCCCACGAAGCCGTTAATGCAGTCCTTGCGGACGATGGTCACCTGAGGCGTGTCCAAGAGCCAGGCCAGATCGGGGTCCATCTCCTCTTCGCCCGTGCCCTTGATGCAATGGGGCGGGTATGGCGGCTCGGGGATGTCCGGCTCGTGGGTGTCCAGGAAGGCCAGGGTGTGCAGCCGCGACCCGATGAGCCCGTCGAGCTCACGCCAGGTGGCGTCGATGGCCTGCACCATGGGCACCATATGGGTGGGGTCTGCCAGGTTCCCCTCCCGGGTAAAGCCGACGCCGGCGTCCACGATCACCAAGCCCACGGGGCCGTCACCGAGGGCCAATGCGCTCATTTCGATGGGTAAACGGGTCTCGAGACTCATCCTTTGGCCTCCACGAGGTCTTTGATCAATTGGGCCAGCGCGTCGCTGACCGGGACCTTGACCACCCGTGGCTCTCGGGCCGAGGCCGGGAGCGCGGCCACCGCAGCCAGGGCATGATCTCGAACCGCGGCCGCCGACGGCAATGGCCGCGGCCCGTCCACGTCCCAGACCGGCTCCAAGAGCGGTCGGCCCGGCGCGGTCTCTCCCAAACGGACGACCCGATCTACGCCGCCGTCGCGGAACACCTGCACTCGGCCGGGCAAGGTGGCCTTACCGGAGCCCCGACTCAACTTCATAGTGGGCCGCCCATCCACCGTGCAGAGTTTCCCCACGGCGCCTACGCCCACCGGCGCGTCGGGGGAGGTGACGATGCGCTCCCCCACACCGAACGCGTCGGCGGGGGCGTCACCCAGCGCGGCGATGCTGTTCTCGTCCATCCCGCCGGAGACCACGATCTTGGCTTGGGGCGCACCCAACGCGTCGAGCATTTGACGGGCGCGGGTGATGTTTTCCGCCGAGATGAGCGAGTCGAGCCGAATCCCCGCCAGCTTGCCGTTGGTGGCTTTGACGGCGGCGGGGATGCCCGTCAGGGGGCCATAGCTGTCGTAGGTGTCCACCAAGAGGACGGAGTGATCCGGGTAAGCGTGATGAAAGGCGCTGAAGAAGGCCCCTTCGGTCTCATGTCGAGGGACCCCGTCCTTCTCCCAAGATTGAATGGCGAAGTGGTCCATGGTCCCCAAGACGGGCACCCCGTATCGATGATGGGCCTCGACGTTGGAGGTGCCCGCGCACCCGGCGATATAGGCTGCGTAGGCCGCGTCCACCGCCGCCTCGGGGTGAGTCCGCCGCTGTCCGAACTCGAGGACCGCCCGATCCCCCGCCGCCGCCACCACGCGGGAGGCCTTGGAGCCCACCATCGTCATATGATTGATGATGGACAAGAGGGGCGTCTCGATGAGCTTCGCCGAGAGTAGATCGGTCTGAACCACCAGATAGGGGGTCTGGGCGCTGGGCCGGACCCCGTCCACATCGATGAGGGTCCCGTCCATGGTGGTGGCGCGCCCGGCGAAGAGGGGCGTCCCCTCGGGCGGGGCGTCGATGGCGCCGCGAAACCGCCACTGCTCGAGGGCCTTCACCAGGGCCGGTCGGGCCTGCAGGGCCGGCCCGAGCATGGGGTGGGCGCATAGCGTCTCGATGCGCGGCGCGTCGAATCGAGCGTCCGCCAGCCACTGGAGGCAGCGTCGCAGACCCACCCAAAGCAGGTAACCCCGCGCCGGGTTCTTCTCGAGATCACGGGGGAGCCGCCGGGAGAAGAAGCTCATGGTCACCGGCGTCTGCGCCAACCCCGCGTCCCAATGGGCCACGAAGGATGACAACTGATAGAGATCTATGTGGGTAGCGGCCGGCATTTCACTCCTCCCGGGTCCGTCGGGCACTCGTACCAGGCCCGAAGACCTTTTGCCAACCCGCGGGAGGTTCGTAGAGGGCCGTGGTAGAAGGCCGTATGTTCGCTCTCTCGCCATTGGAGCCCTCGGCGCTCGCCAAACACCTCGGATGCAGCGTCGACGCCGTGGCCCTCACCCGCGACGCCCACTTGATCGACCTGCACATCGACACCCTCATCCCCCCACGCCTCTGGGGCTACGACGTGCTGACCCGTCACGGAAAGCCTCTCGGGGGCCACTTCTTCGGCCACCTCGATTTGCCGCGAATGACGGACGCCGGCCTCGACGGCGCGATGTGGTCCATCACCACCAACCCTTTTCGGTCCGCAGGCTCACGACTCCGGACCTTCCGCCGCAACCTGGCGGCCCTCGAAGCGTTGGTGGCGCGCAGTGAGGGTCGACTGGCCTTCGCGCGGTCTGCGGCGGAGTACCGCGCGCTGAGGGCCGAGGGCGTCCACGCCGTCCTCCTCGCCATACAAGGCGGCAACGCCCTCGAGGCCGCCCCCGAGGGGCCCGGAGAGGTGAGCGACGACCGACTCACGCGAGTGACCCTGGTTCACCTCACCAACGCCGGCTTCGGCGCCACCTCGAGTCCATTTCATCATCTGCGGCGAGACAAAGGCCTCAGCCCGTCAGGCCGTCGGTTCATCGAGCAGTTGGCGGCGCGACGGGTGTTCCTCGACTTGG
>PVBE010810962.1_pt1 | contig 10689 bp, 8 predicted proteins | sample 1631181 | NCBI WGS metagenome assembly PVBE01 (sample SAMN08397723, study PRJNA350692) | Marine metagenome, whole genome shotgun sequencing project. | isolation source: water | place: Pacific Ocean | collected 2012-04 | reverse complement strand
TGTTTTGGCGTTTAAAGGTCCCTGATTCAAGGTGTCGGAAAAGCCTATATTTCTAGTGTTTTAAGGATAGGCCCGGTTTGGGCGAAAGTATTCAATAAACCTCAGGCTCGCGATAAAACGCCTTAAATAGGCTCATTCCAGAAGGCCTTGAAAGTACCCTTTGGTTGGCGATTAACCTACAAGAAGTAGAGGAGTAGGATAGTGGGCATGAAACGTCTGATTGCTGTTGTAGCCCTGATCGCTCTGGTGGTCTCGATCCCAATACCAGCCATGGTCAGAAAATGGGCAAAAGGGTTGTATGCCAAGACTATCACCGACGAATACAAGATCTACTACAACTGTTACACCGACCACAAGTAGCTGTGGTAAGTTTTAGCCTCGACCCAGGAGTTGTGAGAACGAATGTGCTTCGGGTGACGGCATTACAGCGTGCTATGAAGTAAGAGTTTCTCCATAGTCCATACTTTTCGATTTTATAACGCCAAGATATACCTGCATTGAGATAAAAAGGAGAATCTTGTGGAAAGAACACAACTTGTTGAAGCCGCAAGAGGCGACCGGCCACTCGATATAGCCATTACCAACGCACAACTGGTCAACGTTTTTACCTGTGAGGCCTACCCGGCCGACATTGGTATCTATGGTGACCGCATCGCTGTGGTTGGACCGGCCGGAGCCTACAAACTGAAGGCCAAACAAATAATCGACGGTACAGGTAAATGGGCCGCACCGGGCTTTGTCGATACCCATTTGCACATAGAAAGTACCATGGTGACGCCGGCCAGTTATGCTGCTGGGGTATTACCATTTGGCACCACCACTTCCGTCATCGATCCTCACGAAATCGGCAATGTACTGGGCATGGATGGTATCCGCTACATGATTGAGGGTAGCAACGGGTTGCCGCTACGGGTCTACATTGCTATCTCATCCTGTGTGCCGGCTGTACCTGGCAAAGAGACTTCTGGAGCCAATTTTGGTCCCTCCGAGGTGACTGAGATGCTAACCTGGCCGCGAGTTATCTCAGTCGCCGAGGTGATGGACTACAAGGCTGTGATTAACGGCAGCTCCAAAATGCTGGGCATCGTCCAGGCCGGACTAGAGGCGAACGTCGTTATTCAAGGTCATTCACCCTTGCTAGTAGGCCGTGATCTAAATGCTTATCTGGCGGCCGGGGTCGAAAATGATCACGAACTGCGGCAAGGAGAGGAAGGGCTGGAAAAGCTACGCCTCGGCATCCTCCCTTTGCTCAAGGTCAATTCTCACGGCAATCACGTACCCCGAATTTTGCCAACACTCAAGCAAGCTCCTTTTTTGGACATCGCCCTTTGTACCGATGACGTTGAACCGGCGGATCTACTTGAAAATGGCCACATGGATCGGGTAATCCGGGAGATGATCGCCCACGATATCGATCCTATTGTGGCCATTCGCTGGGCTACGCTCAACGGAGCCCGTCACTACCATCTGCGCGATCACGGCGCAATCGCTCCCGGCTATTATGCTGATATTGTACTGTTGTCGTCACTGGAAAAAGTCAAAACTAATGATGTTCTGGTTGGTGGGAAAATGGTGGTTCAAAATGAAAAGCTAATAGTGGCGATTGAGGAACCGCCCACAACGCTGGCGGTTGAAGATACTGTACGAGTACAGCACCCTTTGACCGCTGATTCTTTTCGACTAAATGCGCCAGCCTCATCGGGGCAGATAAAGGTCAATCTGTTGGTGCTTGATAAAGCGCGTCCGACCCGCATGGAGACCACCTCGGTATGGCTCAATGGCGCTGATGTTACACCCGCCGATCTGGGTCAGGGTGTCTGTTACATCAGCATTGTGCCACGTCATGGACAATCCCACCCCCCGGCGAAAGCCTTCCTCAAGGGCTTAGGTCTGAACCGAGGTACACTGGCTACAACCATTGCCCACGACTCACACAATATCATTGTCACCGGCCACAGGGTCGAGGATATGCTTCTGGCTGTGCGTGAGTTGGAAGCTTGCGGTGGTGGTATCGTCCTGATTGACAACGGTCAGGTGTTAGGCAAGGTTGAACTGCCGCTGGCCGGCCTGATGTCTTTCAAATCCATACCTGAGCTAGCTGAGGATATGCGCCTCTTGAACCAGTTAGTTCGCGAACTTGGCGTTGACCACCCGGCTCAAGCTCTGGCAACTACCGGCCTCGCTCTAACGGTCGTCCCTGAAATTCGCATGAGTGACCTCGGTGGCTTGATGAATGTGGCTACACAAGAGTTTGTTCGTGTCTTTGATTGAAAAGAAAATTCAGACCGATCCCCAAGCTAAGACAGATGGTTATTCCCCTCATCCAGTGCGAATTCATCGAGCTTAGAACCCAATTAATGATCAATCCGTGATTGATAACCAACCCCCTAAGGTGATGCCAAACACTTAGATCGTGTCTGTTTGGAACGTCTCTCCCAAAGCTTTTCCGGAACGTAACAGGAGTATCTCAGGCCCTTTAATGGAAATTTCCTGAGTAGCACAAAACACGAAACGAAAGATGTAGGCTAGCCTGGATCAGCAACCAAAGACACGTCTACCGATACGCCCCACCCGTCTGTAGGGTATATCCCATCGGTTTTCCGACTCAGTTAAAGACGCCAGTACCTAAAACGTTTCGCGTGACTCTAGGTATTCACATCATTCCGTTCCACCACCTCGCTGTTGTAGTTCATGTTACCTCCGGCCGTTGGGATGGCGTAAGCACAAGACAGCCAACGAATTGAAACTAGAACCACTAATCCAGGGTAGAGGCTAACTCAATACAAAGGTTCCGGCCACCCAACCCATCGAATCTATATGTCGGCCGAATGCTAAGTTCTAAGAAAGGGATCCATGAAGTCACGCATCCAGTCACCCAGAATATTGAAGGACATCACTGTTATCAGAATAGCAAATCCAGGCATAGAGCTTATCCACCAGCCTGTGGAGAGGTAGTTTCTACCAGCAGCGATATCCCAACCCCATGAAAGGGTCGATCCAGACATTCCGAAAAAACTGAGTGAACTTTCGATGATAATCATCCAACCGATCTGGGTCGTCGCGATCACAGTAATGGCCGCAAGAATATTGGGTAGAATATGTTTCCTGATAACCCACAGATCGCCTGCACCTGAAATTTTCGCAGCAAGAATATAGGGTTCTTCTCGCAGTGAAAGGATCTTGCTTCGTACAGTACGTGCCTGCCATACCCAGTGAGTCAGACCGATCACGATAGCAAGATTGAGAGCACCTGGTTCGAGTAATGTCATCATGGCGATCGTCAGTAAGATTGCGGGTACCGATATAAAGGCATCCACGCCGCGCATGATCAGATCGTCTAATAGACCCCCATAGAATCCAGCGACCAGTCCAATCAATACACCAAGTAATGTGGCGAGAAATACTGCCACAAGTGCAATAAACAGAGATGTGCGGGCGCCGTAAATAATTCGGGCCAGGATATTCCGACCATGATAATCGGTACCCAAAGGATATTCCCAACTACCTTCACTAGAAAATACGGGAGGTAGATTTCTAACTCTGTAATTTGGGCTCTCGGCGTCGAGTAGACTAAAGGTCGGCACGACTATAACAAGAATGATCAGTAACACGATGAATACCAGGGCAACCTGGGCCATCAAGTTCTTACTTAACTCTTTCCACCATGTCATCCTGCCAGACCTTTGTTCCTTCCTCAGTGGAGGGAGATTCGGGGGTCTATCAATAAATAGAGAAGATCAATAAGGAAATTGATGACGACCCAGATCACGACATAGACCAAGATACATACCTGGATAACCGGGAAGTCGCGGGAAAACACCGAATCAATTAGCAACTGTCCCATCCCTGGCCACACGAAGACCGCTTCGGTCAGAATCGCTCCTCCTAGAAGGTCACCAACTTGAATACCCGCGATTGTGACGATCGGGATCATACTGTTGGGCAATACATGACGTGCTATGACGCTTCTGTTTCTTAGGCCTTTCGATTTTGCGGTGAGAACGTACCCCCGGCCTAGGTTTTCTAGGGTTTCGGTTCGGGTCATTCGAGCGATCAGCGCCGTAAAAAAGATGGATAAGGTCAGTACCGGCATCACGATATGCTGACACCATTTCACCAATGGTTCACTATTTCCCCCTATCAAGGTTAACACTGCTTCAGGCAGATGCTGGGGGCCCTGCCCCATAGCCGGTAAAAGACCCCACTGCACGGAAAACAATAGGATCATCATAATCCCAAACCAAAAGCTAGGTGTTGAAATGCCAAATAGCGTCACTACTTTGGCAATAAAATCATAGAATGAATTTCTCTTTACAGCACTAACAACACCTAGAAATATCGCTAACGGAATCGCAAACACAGCGGCGACCAGCGTCAGCTCGATGGTGGACGGTAGGCGTTCCAGCACTATATCTACGGCATTGGTCTTGTAATTAAACGAGTCATCCATGTCGCCCCGGATCACACCCCGGAGCAGGTCTCCATACTGTATGTAAAGAGGGCGGTCTAGACCCAGCTTAGCCCGCAACTCTGTAACGGTTTTTTCATCGGCAAGTTCCCCGGCGATCACTTGTGCCGGATCGCCGGGGATTGCGTGGAGCATCAAGAAGACCAGAGTCGTGACCAGCCAGAGCACGAAGATACCACTCAAAATACGTCTGATTAGATATCGTTTCACCCGGCGAACTTACTTCTTTGGGTAAGACCACTTATTGCCCTCGTTCATTAGCTACGCAGGCTCAAGAAAGTTTCTTAATATTATGAACGACAAGACGCTCATCAGCTCTCGCCTTGAAGTCATGATCATTGCTCATAGCATAGGTATTAGGCTGCACATGAAGATAGATGAACGGATACTGATCATGGAAGTAGGCCATGAGTTCACGAACCTGTTTCACACGGTCTTCAGGATCCGTAATCGTCATACACTTCTTGATCCATTCTTCTCCATGGGGATCTGCATTTCGACCATAGGATCCCTTGCGATCCAAAAGGTATGGCAGAAAATCCTGTGGGTCAAAAGACGACCCTCCCCAAGATCCTGCGAATAGGGGGCCAAAATCGGCGACACCAGTACTCTGGGTACGCCGGGCGCGAAAATCAGCATTTTCTCGAATCTGTACATTTAGGTTTATGCCGATTTTCTTCAGATCAAAACCTACTGCTTCAACAATTTCCAATAGGTTCAAGGCATAGCTGGGGACGAACTCACAGTCGAACTTACCCGGAATACCATTCGCATAACCGGCCTCACTCATCAATTGCCGAGCCTTATCTAGGTCCTGATCGTAAGACGGCAGGTCAGGATTAAAACCGAGTATAGAACTGCCCAGTGGCTGGTTCATCGGCGAGCCCATGCCTTTCATGAAAATCTCATTGATAGTCTTGTTATCCACTGCCCAGTTACAGGCCTGACGAACCAGTTTGTTGTTAAAAGGCTCGAGTTCCTGATTAAATCCGACAAAAACCATACGCTGTCCAGCTATACCCGAGGCTCGAAATCCTGCTTTCTTGACTCGTTCAATATGATCTAACGGCACCATGGAGATGATTTTGGTTTGTTCTGCAAGCAGAGATGCAGTGCGGGTTTCAGCTTCTTTAATGCCATAGAAGGTAAGATTTTTTATCGGTGGCGAAGGCGCCCACCAGTTCGGATTAGTCTCCAGATCTACACCGATACCTTTGTTCCATTTGCGAAAAATAAAGGGCCCTGACCCCATTGGAGCAGCAGAAAGATAGTCATTGGAATGCTCGTTGTAATACTTTTCATCAAGAATGGGTAGCCAAGCAGAGGCCCCAACACATGCTGGAAATGGCCGATTACAGATAAAGTCCACTGTATAGTCATCTACGACCACAGCTTTCTCTACAGCAGCGAACATATTTCGTTGCGGAGACACGAAATCGGGATCGACTATACGGTTTATCGTGAATGCCAGAGAATGGGCGGTGAGATCATTCCCGTTCCAGAACTTGATTCCATTACGGAGATGAAATCGCCAGTCAATCTCCCCCGAAGTCTCGACCTTGGTAGCAGCCCAAGGGATCAGTTCACCTTCCGGAGTTCGCATGAATAGCGAATCAAACATGAAAGGGTTTAGCACCGCATTTCCAAGAGCTGTTGTTGCCTGGGGATCAAGCGTCACGATAGTTTCATTTTGTGCAACCCCAAACTCCTCGAAGATACCGGCTGCATTAACTCCTCGATAGGTACCAAATAGTGTAGTACCACCCATCGCTAGACTTGCCACCCCGGTGTACTTCAGAAACTCTCGACGATTTAGTTTATTCGACAAACGTGATTGATCTCGTTTCGTGATAGTCATCTTCATTCTCCTCTTCAGTTCGTTTCGTTGGCAAAGCGTTAAGATCCAGCAAGCGCCTTGTTTGAGCTCAAACTAGCCAAGTCAAACCTCAAAAGTATATATCTGAGAAATATCAGATATACACGTTGACTCTAAGCCCCCATTCTTTACACTGTCAAGAAGCTGGTGCTATTCAAATCAGCTGAAATAGAGAAACCTGATTGTCCTACAGTCGGGCCTTGGAATAGGTGCCTTAAACCGGCCTGTTCAACACTGGAAATTGCCTGCAATGAGTCCCAGAAACTCCGGTGTGGCTATCCACTGGGTAACTTCGTTGGTTTTCGTCCTGGCGGCTAACAGGGAAAATGCGAGTCATTCGAAATCCGACTGAGATACTCACTCTCAAGAATGACGGAGTTGTCGGAAATACTAGAATTCGGGCAGGTTTTCAACTACGTTAAAACAGATCTCTTACGCCAGATGGCAGGCTACATGCTGCCCATCACCGAATGACTTGAGTACTGGCTTTTCTACCCGGCAGTGATCTTCCGATATCGGGCAGCGAGTGTGGAATCGACACCCAGTCGGTGGGTTACGCGGGTCTGGCAGCGATCCCTGTAGAAGGGTGCGTTCTACGATTTGCTTGGGGTCTGGATTTGGGACAGCGGAAAGTAATGCGCTAGTATATGGGTGCTTTGGTTTCTGAAACACCTGCCGAGTATCGCCTATTTCCATAATCTTACCCAGATACATTACTGCGATACGGTCACATATGTGTCTAGCGACAGCTAGATCATGCGTGATGAACAAGTAGGACAAATTGAGTTTTTCCTTTAGATCCATTAGCAGGTTGAGGATCTGTCCTTGAACTGAAACATCAAGGGCGGAAACTGGCTCGTCACAGATGATGAATTTCGGTCCCAGAGCTAAAGCACGAGCGATCGCAACCCGTTGCTGCTGCCCCCCGCTGAACTCGTGTGGGTAACGATCAGCATGGCTAGCACTGAGTCCTGTGAGATCTAACAACTCGTACACTTTCTCTTTTCGGGCTTGAAAGTCACCGATCCGAAAAATATCCAGCGGCTCGCGGATGATTTCCCTGACGCGCTTACGAGGATCCATAGATGAAGTTGGATCTTGAAAGATCACCTGCATCTGGCGGTAGAACGGTCTCATCTCCCTTTGGGACAAAGAAGTTATGGACACTCCCGAAAACGATAATTGACCACCAGTAGGCTCGTAAATTCTAAGGATCAAACGAGCCACGGTTGTTTTGCCACAGCCACTCTCACCCACGAGGCCCAAACATTCTCCCAAATGGATATCAAAACCCACCCCATCGACCGCTCGTACAGGTTTGGCACTTTCACCCAGTAAGCGATCAAGTATTGTCTGACGCTCTACAAAGTGCTTGGTGAGTTCCGATACTTCAACTAAGTTTTGCATGTTCTTTCCTGAGGTGACAGGCAGAAAAATGATTTTGAGTAACGGCCAGTAGATCTGGCTTCTTTTCCACGCACAACGGTAAGGATTCGGAGCACCTTGGGTGAAATGCACATCCGGAAGGTACATTAATAAGATCGGGCATAACGCCTGGAATAGTTTCCAACCGACTTGACTCATTATCGAGTCGAATTATGGAACGCAACAAAGCCTGGGTGTAGGGATGAACAGGCTTATCGAACAAGTTAACTGCTTTACCACTTTCCACAATTCTACCAGCGTACATAACATTGACTCGGGAGCACGTTTCGGCCACCACGGCCATATTATGGGTGATCATAATCGTTGACAGATTATTCTCTTTTTGAAGATTTTTCAAAAGCTCTAGAATTTGCGCCTGTATCGTGACGTCAAGCGCAGTTGTCGGTTCGTCGGCAATGATCAATGCCGGATCATTAACCAAAGCAAGCGCAATCACCACACGTTGACGCATTCCGCCGCTCAATTGATGAGGATAGTTTTCCATCATTTTTTCCGGCTGCGGGAGTTCGACATCTCGCAACCGCCGAATAATGATTTTTCGGGCTTGCTCACGACTCACATTCTGATGGAGCAATATAGCTTCGAGAAGTTGATCCTTTATCTTCTTTAACGGATTCAAAGCGGTCATTGGATCCTGGAAGACCATGGCGATTGAATCACTGCGCAGTTCACACATCTGCTTCTCTGAGCGCTTCAAAAGATCTTCTCCATTCCAGAATATCTCGCCGCCAGACACTCGCCCTGGATAAGACAATAGCTGCATGATGCTTCGTCCAAGGACACTTTTCCCGGCACCACTTTCGCCTACTAGGCCCACGGTTTCCCCGAACCTCACTTCTAGATTGACACGGTTGAGCGCTTTGACTACCCCTCGGTTAGTCGAGAACTCGACCTCGAGATTCTTGACGTCCAACAAGTTTTGAGTGCTATTTGGTTCCACCAACAGTGTTCCGCGCTAGGAGTTAGGTTTTATCCAGCTGGTCGGGTGAGTCCCCTATATAGTAGTCGGCAGAACTCGAGCAATCACTAGCACTCATAGGCTGAATCAATTGGCTAGCACTGCCAGGTTATACCGTCATCCAGAGGCCAGATGGGTCGTTTAAGGCGCTTGTAATCCAGCTTCTCCAGAACTCCAGGTGTCCAACCGGGTGGGTCGGTACGGATGATGTCGCCAGCAATCGACTTGAATCCAGAAAAGAAATGATTCTGGGACTTCAAAGCAACGATCTTGTAACGACTTACATCAATGCCATGTAATAGAAACAGCTCCGCATCAATGGTCTGGAAACTCTCAGATCCTATGATCACGTCTACATGACCAATCAAAAGCCGTGCCATCTTGCCCATCTCCTGAATACCCCCTCCTCCCATATCCGACTGAATCACAAACCGTCCATCAGTGACCGCCTTGACGTAGGCACTTGCCTCAATCGGCTCACCCAAAATATCAGGATCAGTGAGCCCGCCCAACTTTACCTCGATCCTGGCACCGGGCTTTGCCCTATGCGCTTGATCCGCAGTCACCGGATCAACCAAGAAACCAAAGACTGTCTCCGGTCGATTGGCTTCTAGTAAGGCCCTGAGCAAATGAGTCCCATCTCCAGGAGCTCCTCCACCCGGATTGTCCGAAACCTCCGCAATCACCACCGGTCGAGCGTCCATATTGATCGCCTGCTGTACGGCTTCTGCAGCTTCGGGAAAATCAACCCGGAATTCCTCTCGTATGTTCCAAACATACTGTGCAACGTCCTCAGCCGCACGTTGGGCCAGCGGTTCATCACCATCGGCAATGGCCAATACGCTCGACGCGATCATTGGCACATCAGTATGCGGGTAACCATGGCCAAAGGTTACGTCCAACAATTCCTTCCTCTCCCATTCAAAACAACGCTTTTTTACCTGGTAACCTGGACCATGAAATGTGGTAGTCGGCGGTATCATCATCGGCAGTTTGATCAAGTGCATTACCGGCGAAACCTCACCTTTGATCACCCGTACTGCCAACTCGACCGACTCAAAACCCCTTTCAAAACAATCAACATGCGGGTATTCGTGTACATCCAGCAATGCTGTTGCGTTCTCAATCATACGATCCGTCATGTGGCAGTGAAGATCAAGCGTCGCAATAACCGGCAGGTCCGAACCGACAAAATCGCGTACCGCCTCCAAAATTGTGCCTTCAATATCGTCAACCCCTTCGGCCGACCCTGCTCCGTGAAGTGATAGGCATACAGCATCAAGGTCAGTACCATTCTGTAATCCCGACAACAGTTCCCCGAGCATTTGCTCAAATGCAACCCTTTGGATAGTGCCAGAGGGATGGGCGTTTGCCAGAAAGGTCGGAAAGATCTCAACCGCATAACGCCGGGCAGCACTGAGCATCCCGCCCACGTAATCTCGGGGCAGATTCTCAGGAAGCACACCATCAAGACCAGCGCATTGATACCAGCCAATAATGTCCTCACCAGATCCCCAGATCTGGCGCTGAAATTCCTCAACCGGGGTGGGAGGTCCGAACATGGTGTTGGTCTCATGTACTATTCCACCAATTGCAATTTTCATCGATTCCTCCTCAGCATAAATTTTCAAAACGATTATAAAAACTATATCTGATTCAAATGAAGAACGATATCAATGAAAGTACCGAAAAATTATGGTTATTTGATGTGACCTGACCGGTATTCTCCCTCACAAACTGGACTAGAAAATGCCAGTCAGGTCAGTTTCAATCCCTTTCTGAGCACAGTACTCATTGAGTGGTAGATGAAACAGGCGTTAGTAACCGTAGAAAGGGTTATAAACCAATCAGTTGATGGTCGAAATGAGAGGATTTGAACCAGCGACCCCTTGACCTCTCCCCCATAGTCGGTCCAGTTCCGTTGAGGGAAATTGATCATAT
>PVBE010287028.1_pt1 | contig 10689 bp, 10 predicted proteins | sample 1631181 | NCBI WGS metagenome assembly PVBE01 (sample SAMN08397723, study PRJNA350692) | Marine metagenome, whole genome shotgun sequencing project. | isolation source: water | place: Pacific Ocean | collected 2012-04 | reverse complement strand
CTTCAAGTCTTGTTTGTTGTTCGGTGCAGGACTCCGACCTCGCCGGAACGTTTGACCATAGGCCGAACTCGAGGGTGATGCAGCCCTGTGAGACCTTCGGTCAGCGCCCGTGCGGGGCCAAAGACTGGGCTGATGAAGATGTTTCTGACTGGGTATTTGTGGTACTTCACTCTCCCTCCGGGAGAGTCGGCCCTGAAGGGCCGGAGAGGGCAATGCGGTTTGCAAGAAATCACGTCTATCAATCGCCAGACTGCCCCACCCGGCCGCTATCGCGTCCGACCTCCCCGTGGGCCCACGGGGAGGTAAAAGTCGGAGGTGCAACCATTTTCATCAGTCCAGCCAGAGACCCTCGCACAACACGGGTTAATAGCGTCTACAGATACTCTCATCAGCCCAGTCGGAAACCGTCGCATTACAGACGACCCTTGCGCAATAAGCGAACCCACTGACCAGTGCGCGTATTGCACATCATTGATAATCTTGCTTCTGGCGGAACGCAGAATTTGGCGGTTCGAACGATGCGGTCGCTCTCGGAAAGTGGAGTGGATGTCGGCGTATGCGTGTTGGGGCGTGAGAGCAACGTTCATCCTTGGCAGTGGCTTCCAGCGGAATGCCGCTTTCTTAACCTCCCTGGCGACTATCGAAAGCCGTGGCAAACACGGCGCATGGTCTCCGCGGTCAGTGCAGTGATCCGAGAGCAACAGCCGGATCTCTTGCACTCGTGGCTGTGGCTGTCCGACTTTATTACGGCCCGAGCGAATCCGACGGGTGACGTGCCGCATCTTTCACACATCGTCGATCGTCGGACGTGGCAAGAGTCTGGGCAGTTCAAGCACAGGCTACGTCGCTGGTTGACTCGGCAAGCGTTTGAAAGGTCGAGAACCCGATTCTTGGCCGTCTCGCATGCCGCTCGTCAGTTTGCCATCGACACACTTGGACTCGACGCGGAACACGTGCAAGTCGCCTGGAACAGTATCGAGGTTGAAGAATTCGCAGACGTGCCGCCGAGTGCCTACTTCGCCGGCGAGCGGGACGAGTTGATATTGGGAATGGCAAGTCGCTTGGAGCCGGAAAAAGGCCACCTAGTGTTGCTAGAGGCGTTGGCCGAATTCCGAAGCCGTGGTGGACGAGCGCGTCTGTTAATCACGGGCCGTGGAGAATACCAGAAAGAATTGCAGCGACACATTGAACGGCTCCAACTGGCTGACCATGTCGAGTTCGTGGGCTTTGTCGAATCGGTCAAGCAGTTCCTGGTCGAGATCGATCTGTTTATGGTCCCATCGGTCGATTCCGAAGGTCTTCCAACAACGATTTTGGAAGCAATGGCGGCAGGTCGCCCTGTGATTGCCACCGACGTAGGCGGTGCCACAGAGGCGATCCGGCATCAAGTCGACGGGCTGATCGTCCCGGCAGGTGACCCAGCGGCGATATCGGGTGCGATTGAGGATCTCGTTAATAATTCAAACGCGGTCGGCGCCCTGTGTCAATCGGCACGCAAGCGCGTGCAAGACTGCTTTTCAATGCCGTCCATGTTACAGACAGTATTGGAGCACTATATGTTGCTCAGCAAACAAGACTTGGCAAAGGAACTATGTTTGTGATTCAACGTGCTGTTGTCACGGGTGCTGGGGGGTTCATTGGCCAGGCGCTCGTATCACGCTTGATCCGTGAGGGAACCCAAGTGATCGCGATTGGGCGGCGCGAGATGACTTTCGGCTGTCAGTGCGAAGTGGTCGATGTGCGTGAGCCCGGCGCGATCAACAGATTCTTGACTGCCGGCAGCGTTGTTTTTCACATGGCTGGCCACACGAGTGTCGCGGGGTCGGTGCATGACCCGCACCTTGACTTTGAGTCCAACGTGTCTGCCACTCTGGAAATCTTGCAGTCCGTTCGCGAGGCAAACGCGAGCCTGATCTTGCCCTCGTCACCTGCGGTCTTCGAACCAGGCCAAGACCTTCCGCTCAATGAAAACGCACGCAAACGGCCGAGTTCACCCTATGGGGCATCCAAGTTGGCTTGTGAAGGATACGCCCAAGCGTTTCATGCGTGCTACTGCGTTGATGTCAAGATTGCCCGCATTTTCAATGTCTACGGACCGACGATGCGACGATTCGCGATTTACGATTTCTATCGGAAGTTACGTCAGAATCCGAATCACTTGGAGATACTCGGCGGCGGCGATCAAATTCGGGACTACCTCTACATGGACGACGCGATCGAAGGATTGCTGGCGATCGCCTGCCACGGAGCGCCAGGAGAGGACTACAATCTCGCCTTCGGCGAACCGATAAGGACGATCGACTTGGCACGGGCCGTCGCCTCGGCAATGGGGCATCGAGCCACTGAGATCCGTGCGCTCGGCGATTCGTTTCCAGGCGATGTCGCCAAGTGGTATGCCGACATTGCCAAAGTAAAAGCTCTGGGGTTCAAGCCGGCAATCACCTTGCTGGATGGCTTGGCAAGAACCGTTTCGTCGTTCGATGCGGTTCACACTTCCGACGATCACGCTAACGAAGTGAAAGCATAGTGTCTCTATCAACAATGCCAGATAATGACGTGCTCCGCGAAGCGCTCGTCGACGGGACGGTGATGCATCCCGATGGTCACAAGATCAAGGTCGTTGCGAACATCAATCCAGACTGTTGTCGTGCCTTGTACAGCACGGTACTTACGCGGAAACCACAACTCGTCGTCGAAATTGGGATGGCATACGGCGTTTCGACCCTTGCGATTCTCTCCGCCTTAGAAGCTAACGGGCAGGGGCGTCTGATTTCAATCGACCCATATATCGGCTGGCCCACGGGACGGCTTGTGGCGCTCAACCAGGTGGAACGTGCCGGACTTGCCGGACGTCACGAACACAGGCATGAGTGTAGCTACGCGGCATTGGCTCAGCTTAAGCAAGAGGGCCCACCCGCTGATTTCGTCTACATTGATGGGAACCATAATTTCGACTACGCATTCACGGATTTTTTTCTATCAGACAAACTGATTGCGACCGGTGGCCTGATTGGCTTTAACGACGCTGGCTGGCGCAGCGTCTTCCGGGTGATCCGCTTTCTAGAAAAGTACAGACACTATCGAGAAATCGATGTCGGCCTGCCGCGCTCGTTTCGTGCACGCAATCCGATCTTCTCGCTGATTCGTCGAATCGAAGGACGTAGCAGCGACGACCGCTATTTTGAAAAGCTCGATGACTGGGAGCCTGACGGCGCGTGCTTGCAGATCCCGGGTCCCTAGAAGGCTTGTATCAAGTTGTTCTTTAGAAGGATGTTTCACCTCTGCCGTAAGGAGATCGGACAGCTTCTTAGTCGTTCGCGTTCGCGCTTTGGACGACACCTCTCCGTGGAGGTCGTACGGTTTATTAGTCACGGCTGGCATTCGGATTGTGGGAATTACCTCCCCGCGCTGCGGGGAGGTCGGACGCGGTAGCGGCCGGGTGGGGATTTCTTCTCGTGGGGCCGCATGAAGCTTCACTCATTTCTGTTTCTATGGCTTATACAGCGTGACAAGAATTGAATGACCGTGGAATCCCCAGAAGCCTCCGTCGTCATCACAACGCGAAATCGTTGCAAAGAACTGCGAACCGCACTTCGTTCGTGTGAAGAACAAACTGGGGTAGCCTACGAAGTGCTGGTCTACGACGACGCCTCCACGGATGACACACGCCAGGTCATCGAGAATGAGTTCATCTGGGTTCGCTATCTACGCCAGGAGGAGCGCACCGGATACATCGCACTGCGTAACCTCGGTTTTCAAGACGCACGTGGTGAATTCGTATTCTCTATCGACGACGATGCGCTGTTCACCGATCCACACACGGTAGCGACGGTGGTCGATAAGTTTAGGCAGTTTCCTGCCGTGGCTGCCTTCGCACTTCAATTCACCGAGCCCAAACGAACCGCGAGACAAGGGTTCATGTCGGAGATAGGCGAAGATTCAGAAGTTCGAAACTACATCGGATGTGCTCACGCCATTCGCCGTGAGGTCGCTCGAAGGCTTGGCGGTTACCCCGAGTATCTGATCCATCAGGGCGAAGAACGCGACCTGTGTCTGAGGATGCTCGATGCAGAATACGAAATTCGCTATCTAAAATCGCCGCCGATCATTCACAATCCAAGCCAAAGTCGCGACCACAAGAAAATCGGGTATCTTGGATTGCGCAACACATTCTTGTTTGACGTTGTCAATGTGCCGTACCCGGCCGTCCTATGGCGGTTGCCAGCGGATGTCATTCTCCTGCTGAAACACCGCATCACGTTGAACGAGTTCCCGCGAAGACTTTGGTACACTATTCGTGCGTTGATGGCCTGCATTCGATACCTTCCTCAACGTAAGGCGGTTTCTCGCGTGACCTACTCACGTTATAGAACGTTGCCTGCCCACGGGGCCGTTTCCAATGTTACGAAGAACGAAACCGTTCAACATGCCTAGCAGGGAACCGATCGATTCCTGAACTGCTGATCCTGTTCACAGTGGTCGTCGTGCTTGCCTGCGCGACATATGTATGGACCCGTACGCGCGACTTGTTGCATCCGCTGGTGCTGATGACACCGATGCTGGTTTACATGTACGGCCTGCGGCCGGTTCTCTTGCAGAGCAACAATCAGCTATTGGTGCACTTTTCATCCGAGCAATTGCTCCTCGGATTGCTGGTAAATGCTGTCGTCGTTTCTGGTTTTTGCTTTGGGCTGATTTGCAGGTGCGATCTTCCTCGTCATGCCAGCCTCCCGTTCTCTCTTACGCCCAGTCAGCAACAAAAGATCTTTCAACTGGGGTGCATTCTGGGAGTCGTCGCCGGGGCGTCCTACTGGTATGGAATCTCCCAAAACGGCGGTCTCGCGCGGGTCTATGGTCAGGCAAAAGGTCATGTGATATTGAGCAGCGGGTACGTTGCCGAAGCACCTATGCTGGCATTCCCTGCCATCATGCTCATCTTTCTCTCGCGACGAGGAAAGAAACTTCGCCCTAGCGATATTATTCTCGGGCTGATTTTTGCCTTCCCGCATCTTCTGCACGGAATCCTCGGTGCACGCCGCGGGCCCACCTTCCTGGTCATGGGAACATTGATTTTCTCCTGGTATGTGGCAACTGGGCGACGGCCGAAGGGTATTCCACTTACGATAGGTCTTGCCGCCACCGTCATCTTGATGTTCTTCCTGATCTCTCACCGGAATCAAATCTTCCTGGGTGCCAATGTCGATGTTGACACCGCGAGTGTGGTCGAGACCGCGTTTCCGACGACCGCAAAACTCGGTGACGATGTCGTATTTGGTATCGCTCAATCGAATGTTGCAAACGGCACCGGCCGGCATTACTGGGGCGCGAGACTGGGTGTGATTCTGTTTGTGCGGCCGATTCCCCGTCAGATTTGGCCATCCAAGTACGAGGATTCCGGATTCGGATGGATGAAAGCCCCCGATAATTTGCACGGTTACAAATTTTCGGAATGGCGGCGCGTTATGGGCTGGCGACCGCAAGCCGGATCCTCCGGTGGATTTACCGCAGATCTCTTCTGTGAATTCTCCTGGTTTGCCGTCTTAGCTGCCTGGTGTTTCGGTCGTGGTTTCGCCTACCTGTGGCGGAATGCGAACTTGAGGAGCGGTATCTGGACAATTTTTTTTCTGGAGTCACTCATCCTCTCGATCTATGTGCCCACGCAATCGGTATCCGCATTCATGCATCGCTTTGTGTTCATGAGCGTCATCACGCTTGTATTCTGGAAATTAAACATTGGTCGTCTCGATTCCGGTCCGCGGATGATCGTAGCCCCAAGACGAAGACCGCCGCCCGCGGACATTCCTGTCAAACAGCCAGTCGGATGCGATGAGTCAAGCTGAGATTTGTGTCGCGCAGATTGGGGCGCGTCGACACTATGCGATCCCCGCGATTCTTAGTGGCCAGGGTACGCTGACACGGTTTTATACCGATCTGCATGCAGAGAGTCTGCCTGTGAGAGCACTCTCGTCTCTTTCAGTCTTCAACCGACTTGGCGCCCTGCGACGGGCACGCGCGAGGCAGATCCGGGACGTTCCCAGTGACCGTGTGTACGATTTCCCTTGGTTTGGAATCCAGCGAATGCTGAGAGCAGGCAGCGTGCGGACATCAGCCCAACGCTATGCATCGTACGTGTCTGCCAACCAGAAGTTCGGCAACCTTGTTTGCCATGCTGGATTTGCGGATGCCAACACCGTTTACGTCTTCAATGGGGCCGGCTTGGAAATCATGAAGGCCGCACGGAAGCTGGGGCTGAAGACGATCATGGAACAGACTGCCGCGGACCAGGCCTTCGACGAACAGCTACTCGCCGAAGAACGCCACCACTGGCCGCACTGGGAACAACAGAAGGTCGTGGAGGACGACTGGCGCACGTTGGCGGATCGCGAAATCGAGGAACGAAGTCTTGCAGATCTTGTCATTTGCGGATCCGAGTACGTCCGAGACAGTATCGCGTCTGTTGGTGAAACCACGGCACACTGCGCGGTCGTTCCGTCCGGCTATCGCACCGTGGCACAAACAAGCAAGCAACACTCCAGTGGGGCCGGCCTGAATGTTCTGTTTGCGGGAAGCGTCTGTCTGCGAAAGGGTATCCAATACCTTCTGAAAGCAGCCGACAGCTTGCCGTCGGATCGCATCGCAATTCGAGTCGTAGGGCCTCAAGCCATTTCGGATCGGGCATTTCGCGACGTCTGCACCACATTCGAATACGCGGGGATCGTTCCGCGTTCGGAGATGCCAGCGCAATATGCGTGGGCCGATGTGCTCGTCCTGCCGACGATTTCGGAAGGGTCTGCAAATGTATGCTACGAAGCGCTGGCGGCTGGACTCCCCGTTATCACAACACCGCACGCGGGGTCTGTCGTGCGCGACGGCCTGGAAGGTTTCCTTGTTCCCATTCGTTCGTCGGAACAACTCAGCGAGAAGATTTTGAAACTGGATCAGGACACGAATCTGTGGCAAACCATGAGTGAAAATGCGTTAGCGCGCGCGCAGGAATTCACCTGGGACCGTTACGCCAACCGGCTCTTGGCCGCGGTCGGGCGGTTGTTCGAGACGCAATCACAAAAACCCGCCGAATTCGCATCGTGACAACCGAGGTGTATGCAGACTCCTCGAACGTATCTGGTGACGCGGATCACGTTCAGACGGACGTACAAGTCCAATCGATCTGGCTGCTCACCAACAGCCCGAGCCCCTACCAGATCGAGTTGTGCCGCGAGTTACAGCAGCTCGGCGGGGTCGAGTTGGACCTACGTCTGATGCGACATGATTTTCGGGGCGCGGAGGGTCAGTCACTGGATGACATTCGCCACAAGGTTTTATCCGGATTTGGCTTGTCGCGAAGTCGCGACGAACTCCGCATTCACCCCGGGGCGATTGTCGAGGTGGCGCGGGCCACGCACGACGTTTACATCCTGTCGGGATTGTACACCAGCCCGACGTTCCTGATCTGTGCGCTGGTTGTCTGGCTGCGGCGGAAGCCACTGGTGCTGTGGCTCGAGCGGCCAGGTCAGGCGATGCGGCCGGACTTGTCCTGGTGGATTGGGCTCCTGCGGATTCCGTTGATGCTGGTACGAAGCGTGCTCCTCTGGTTCATGTTCGCGGCCTGTTCACGGTTGATTTGCATGGGTCAACTTGCAACTCGACAATATGCCAGACTTGGCGCTGCGAAACATAAACTCAGGAACATCCCCTACAGCTGCGATGTACGCCCTTTTCAAACAGTTTCGGATCAGGAAATCGCGCAAGTACGCGCTCGGCACGGCCTAAATGAACGCGTCGTCTTTCTTTACTCAGGACAATTGATCTGGCGGAAAGGCGTGGACATTCTGTTGGATGCGTTTAGACAGGTTGCCAATCAGAACGATCACGTGGCGTTACTACTCTTGGGCGATGGTCCACTTCGCGCGGAATTGGAGCATCAAAGTGCTTCGATCGACGCACCCGTTGTGTTTGCCGGGCACCAGCCCCAAGCGACATTGCCCGCTTATTTTCGAGCGTCGGATGTGTTTGTGATCGCGTCGCGCCATGATGGCTGGGCCGTGGTGGTCAACGAAGCCTGCGGTGCCGGTCTGCCGGTGATTGCGTCTGATCAGACGGGTGCGGCGCACGATCTTGTTACCGTCGGCCTGAACGGTATTCGATTCGACGCGGTGAATATCACCGATCTCGCGGCTGCCATGCAGACATTGGCCGAGGCTCCACAGTTACGGCAAGCGTACGGTGAAGCTTCCTGTGAGCAAATGAAAAACTATTCATCGACTGCCGGGGCGCAACGGCTGCGTGACGTCCTCTTGGAGTTGGCCTCTTGAAGCCACTATTTGTTGTTGGCGGCCTCTATTCCAAAGCGAACGGCGTCGCCTGGATCATGCGAGACCTTGCCACGGCGTTGGGACGTGCCGGCGCGCCGGTGCATGTGTACGCCGCCGACTGCTACGGTCGCGGCCTGCCCTCGATCGGTGACATCTTTGAACCACCCTGTCAATACAGGACGCGGAAAGGGCTCTGGCTAGGAGGGCTTTCCTGGTCGCCCGCATTAAAGCCCTATTTGCGAAAGGGCATCCAGTCGGCGGATGTCGTGCATAATCACAGCGTCTGGATGCTACCGAATTCCTATGCGTCACGAATCGCTTTGGCGGAAAATAAGCCCTTGGTTATCACGGCCCACGGAGCGTTAGAACCTTGGGCGCTCCAGAATTCGGGATGGAAGAAAAGACTTGTCGGTCGCTGGTTTCAGTATCAGGACTTGAAGACGGCCAGTTGTATTCACGTGAACAGCCACAACGAAATGCGAGGGATTCGCCAACTCGGGCTGACGCAGCCTGTGGCGGTGATCCCCAACGGAATCCACCTACCGGATTTTCAGGACCTTCCGGACAAGACTGAGTTAGCAGAAGCGTTTCCGGCAACCGCAGACAAACGACTCATCCTTTACATGGGACGAATTCACCGAAAAAAGGGAGTCGACATTCTGGTCGAGGCCTGGGGAAAATTGGCCGATGAGTTTTCTGACGCCCACTTGGTTGTGGCAGGCCCGGATGACGGTTTGTTGAGCAAATGTACTGGCATCGCTAGCCGCCTCAATATACACAATCGTGTCACATTCACTGGGAACTTGCAGGGCCGTCAAAAACTCCAGGTGCTTTCCGCCGCGACTCTATTCGTGATGCCATCGCACTCCGAAGGCTTCAGCATGTCTGTGATGGAGGCTTTGGCATGCCGGCTACCCGTTCTGCTCACTCCCGGTTGCAATTTCCCAGAGGCTGCGACAGCCGGCGCTGCGATCGAAGTCGCACCGACAATCGGAGAAACGTATTATGGCCTGCGACAGTTGTTGGAATTGAGCGACGACGCCCGTGATCGGATGGGAGAGGCTGGCTGCAGGTTGATTCGCGAGGAATACACCTGGGACATCGTCGCAACAAAAACCCTAACTCTTTACGCGTGGCTGTGTTCACAAACAGAGCGCCCGTCTTTCGTTTGTGACTAAACCGTGTTTAGTGTCGTAATCCTAACGTTCAACGAAGAAGTAAATATCCGCCAGGCGTTGGCATCTGTGGAATTCAGCGATGACGTCATCGTAATCGACTCCTTTAGTACGGACGCTACAGTTTCCATTTGCGAGCAATTTGACAACGTCCGGTTGATTCAGAACCCCTTCAAGGATTTGGCTACGCAGAGGCAATTCGCGATTGACGAGGGCCTACCTAGACATAACTGGGTGCTTGCCTTGGACGCGGACGAGTGGATTTCTCCAACACTGCGTGATGAACTGTTAGAAATCTCGAGAACGTGGTCGGAAGGCAAACCTGTAGCCTACGACCTTGCCATGCGAATCTACATGTGGGGAAAATGGCTGCGTTACAGCAGCGAATACCCCGTCTACTGGAGACGATTCTTCCATCGTAAATATGGTACGTATAAGCAGCGCGGGCATGCAGATACACTTGATGTCACGGGACCTACCGGGCGCACTCGGAACGATATCATCCATGAGGACAAGAAAGGGCTGAGTGACTGGCTGTCAAAACACAATGTGTATACAACGCAGGAGGCAAAATACGCAATTGAGGAATTGCCCCAAGTGCGGTACTCAAACTTGTTTTCTCGAGATCGACTATTGCGGCGCCGGGCCTTGAAACGCCTCTTCCGTTCTCTTCCGGGCAACTCATTTCTAAGGTTCATCTACCTATTTGTCGCCTGTCGAGGGTTTCTGGACGGAGGGGCGGGATACTGTTTTTGTCGCTTGCGTTCCCATCAACATTTCATCATTCGTCTCAAGCAACGAGAGCTTCTGCTTGCACAGAAACCAGAAACGTTAACGTGATTGTCTTCGTAGGTGACTACATGCCAAGAACGGATTTTCGACTTCCGCGGGTGATCGCAGGCGACCATGTTGTGGCAAATCTGGAGTGCAGTTTTTCAGACGCCGCGACGCCGGAATTGAAAGCCCATTCGGTGGTGATGGGTATTGATGCGATGGATCGTGTGCGACGCAGTAACGTCGCGGCGTTTAGCGTCGCCAACAACCATGTTTATGATGCTGGCGTCGATGCGTTTGATCGAATGATCGAAAGATTGAATTCTCTCGAAGATATTCAGTTCTATGGATTGAAAGATCGCCCATTCGCAAAATTGAATTGCAATGGATTACGGATCGCCGTCATAGGTTGTCTAGAACCGTGTCGG
>PVBE010282137.1_pt1 | contig 10689 bp, 10 predicted proteins | sample 1631181 | NCBI WGS metagenome assembly PVBE01 (sample SAMN08397723, study PRJNA350692) | Marine metagenome, whole genome shotgun sequencing project. | isolation source: water | place: Pacific Ocean | collected 2012-04 | reverse complement strand
GGGCGTAGATGATGTGGGGTCGCCTTATTCATCGCAAGCTTGGGTAACGACGTTCATAGGAGCTCGACCGGGCTCCATCTATTCAGGTAGCAACGAAATTCAACGCAACATCGTCGGTGAACGAGTACTCGGGCTTCCCAAAGAACCGCGAGCCGACGCAGGACCTTGGAATGAAACTAAACGTTCCTGAGAACTAGCGAATGTCGGGAGCGAGGCCCCGAACCACAAAGCCTGCCTCGTCTTCAAGGGCACGGATTGTTGCGAGTATGTCCTCATCGGCAAAGCCGCTGTCGCAGTAGCTTTCCAAGAGGTGTTGGGTGTGACGTCCCATTGGTACAGGAACTTCGAGTTCGTCTGCAAGATCGACCGCCAAGCCGATGTCTTTGCAGGCCAGGGCATTGGTGAAGGAGGGAGCTAGCCGGTCGCGAAGAATTGCCCGTGTACCACTACTCCACACAAAACTTGCGCCGCTACTTGCTTCAACGACTTCGCGTAGCACCTGCGGATCCACTCCAGCTTTACTCCCCAGCAACAAAGCCTCAGTAGCCCCCATCATGCCGACAAAGGCCAACATGTTGTTGACCGCCTTCACCACATTGCCTGCCCCTGCATCCCCACATCGCACGGCTTTCGCCGCGAATAACTCCAAAAGAGGCAAGCTTCGCTCAAATGCTTCCTCGGACCCACCCACCATGACAGCCAAAGTGCCTTTGCGTGCTCCATACACACCGCCTGAAACCGGGGCATCAAGAAAATCAATGCCCTGTTTCTGACCCTCCAAAGCTAAAGAACGACTTAACGTCGGGGAACTAGTGCTGAGATCGATCACCATCTGACCGGGGTCCATGATGCTGAAGAGACCATCTGCTCCGGAGACGACCTGTTCAACGTCGCTCGGCATCGGTAACGACAAAAACACGACTTCGGACCCCTCAGCTGTCGCAGCAGCTGAAGAAACCTTCTGTGCCCCTAGTTCAACCAACCGACTTAGTGCATGGTCATCAAGATCAAATGCCAACAGTTCGTGGCCTGCCGAAATGAGATGAGTAGCTATGGGCCCGCCCATATTCCCCACACCAATGAAACCAATACGCATAGTCGTCCCCTTCGCCGATAATCATTAAGTATTGAATATTTTTAGGCGCGGTGGCTGAGAGAGCAACTAATTGCAAACTATTCAAGTACTTCAGCCGCAGCTAAGTCAGCAATTCGATCGCTGCTATAGCCCACAAGATCAGACAAAACATCAAAAGTATGTTCACCCAGAAACGGGGCACGAGCCTTCGGACCATGTTCGCTGCGCGACAAGCTAAATCGCGAATTTTCGACAAGGCATTTCCGATCCGGATGTTCAAACCACATGAAGGCATTGCGATGTCCCAACTGGGGATCAGACAAACATCCGGCGCTGGATTGAATTTGGTGAGCAGCGACCCCAGCTTGAATAAGTAGATCGGTTGCCTCCACAGAAGACCGTGTGGACGTCCAGGCGTTAATGGCTTGTTCCACAGAATGTTGAGACAACCGGCGCCCAGCAGCCGACCTTAAACCTTCTTCTTCAGCGAGATCGGCTCTACCTATGGTGCGACATAAGTCTTGCCACTTCACATCGTCTTCAACAGCAATCGCTACCCATTCATCCTCACCTGAGCACGGGAAAGCACCATGGGGGACCATCTCTGGGTCGTCATTACCTTTACCCGAGGCAACTGCACCAGTAGCGGACGCCTCTAATAATGCTGGAGCGATGAAGTGCAGCGCGGCTTCAGTTTGGGCTAAGTCAATGTACTCACCGAGACCAGTTCGTCGCTGTCGATCCAAAGAAGCTAAAACGGTCGCCAACATGAAATGGGTTGAGGTGTAATCGGTATATGCTCCGAAAGGGCCCGATGGAGGTCGGTCTGGCCAGCCAGCTAATCCGTAAAAGCCAGAAAGAGCAGCCCCTAAGTTGCCATACCCGGCGAAAGTTGATGTTGGTCCAAATTGTCCAGTGAGACAGGTGGACAGCATGATCAGGCGAGGGTTGATTTTGGTAACACTGTCCCAGCTCAAACCCCAAGAAGACATCTTGCCGGGAGAGAAAGACTCACAAAGAATGTCGGCCCATTCGATGAGGTCATGTATTACTTCGAGTGCTTTTGGGGAATTCATGTTGAGGGCTACGGAAAGTTTGCCAGCATTGGCTGTATCGAAAAGAGCGGAACGCTCAAGACCAGGTTCATTGTCCCAAACCGGAAGGAATCCACGCGCAGCGTCGGGCTTATGTATGGACTCGACCTTAACGACAGTGGCTCCGAGGTCGGCGAGGGCCCGAGTCGTGAATGGCCCAGCGAGAGACCACATGAAATCAAGAACCTTTACCCCAGCAAGCGGAGATGAGCAGACAGAGTTACCGGAACCAATCGAAGAGATCTCTCTGGTTGTCGAAAGAATTTCGTCGTCGTCAGCACCAAGTTCGGCTACCTGCGTTGCTTCAATCAAGGGCGATTGTTTAGTTAAAGCGAAAGGTCCTGGTACAAGGACGGTTCCTTGAGCGACATTGATGCGGTCGAAATAGTCGCGACTATGGAGTTGCTCGCTTTCGAGCACCTCACCAACATCAGCGATGGGAGCCATCAAGAGTTGACGATCCATAGCAATTTCTAGGAGTTCCACTTTGCTCTTGGAAGAAGTACAGCTTGCAACAGCGTTTTTTGCGGTCTCCCAATCGTCGACACTAATTTCGCCTGACTCCAGCAGGGACGCGAAATTAACCCAGTCTAAATTTGCTATCTCCGGGGAAACGAAACCCTCCTCTAAAACCCAGCCCATTAAGCGGGCAGTAATGGGTCCGATTGCGTCACCAAAAACATGGGTGATGGAAACAAACCCATCTTTGGCTGGATATACGAGCCTGAGTTTGATGGGTCCTACAGTCGCACCACCTCCGCTACGTATTGGCGTGGGGAAATTGCAGGCCTCAGCCAACACTCCCGCCTGAGTAGCGATGGGTATTACTTGCTGTGCAGCCACATCAACGACCTGACCAAAACCTGACCGGCCACGTTCATACAGCGCCGCGATCACGCCGCCGGCTAACGCAGCTGCACCAAAATGAAATGCCTGTGGGACTGAAACCCGAATTGGGGAACGATCAACATCGCCGGTGAAGGCCATTGTGCATGCTGAGGCCATGAGGGTTAGATCAGTCGCAGGCCAATGAGCTTTGGGTCCGGTATGTCCGAATGGAGTCAACGTCCCAATAACTAATGAGGGATTTCGCTCGAGGAGAGTTTGGTTACTCAACCCCAAATTTTGAAGAACTCCCACTCCCTGTGACTCAATCAAGCAGTCAGAACCTTCTGCTAAACCAAGTAAGAGCTCTTTTCCCTCCGGTGACGTGAGATCAATAACAACTGACTTTTTCCCTCGGTCATAGGCAAGGTGTGTGAGTGAGACCCCCGAATCGTCGAAGGGACCTACGTTGCGGGTGCTTACCCCCCCAGGCGGCTCTATCTTGACGACCTCAGCTCCCAACATCGACAGCATCAAACCAGCCAGATGTCCTCTTTGGTCAGTTAGATCTAGAACGCGGTACGGCGAAAGCATTGTTTTAATAGCCCCTTAGTGACAGTCTGTCGCATCGGGGGTGGTTATTTCCACGTGGAAGCAGCGCTTGGTATCAGCGGTGTTGCGAACTTGAAGCTGCTGGTACTTCATCGCCACTGACCTTGGCCGCTTGTTAACGGGGTGGCCGCTTCGCTTTGGTTGTAGCCCCAATCGGGGAATAGGGCTACAACCAAAGGAAATTCGATATGTTCGACCCTGTGAAGTCAGTTGACCGAAGCAGCGAAACCTTTCTCTAAGTCCTCAACAATGTCGTCCAAGGTCTCTAGTCCAACAGACAAACGGATCAACCCACTAGTCACGCCAGCATCACGTTGCTCAGACTCAGTTAACTGAGAATGAGTTGTAGAGGCTGGGTGTATTGCCAAACTACGAACGTCTCCGATGTTTGCTACGTGACTGTGGAGGTCTAACGCATCAATGAACTGCTGACCCGCTTCGATCCCTCCTTTGATTGTGAAAGCAGGAACTGAGCCATAACCGCGGCCAGCTCCGAAACCTTTGAGACGGTCATGCCACTTACTTGACTTCAAGCCGGCGTACTGGACTTGTTCAACTTGTGGGTGGCTTTCTAGGTATTCCGCCACCCCTTGAGCATTTGCGAAGTGACGTTCCATTCGGAGGCTCAAAGTCTCCAACCCTTGAAGAAAATAGAAAGCGTTGTGCGGAGATACTGCCGACCCGAGATCACGAAGGAGTTGGACGCGCGCTTTGATGATGAATGCACCGTTTCCAAGCGCAGGCCAATATGCGAGACCGTGATAGCTGGGATCCGGTTCTGTGAAGTTCAGAAACCGTCCACTAGCACCGTAATCAAAGGTGCCGCCGTCAATGATTACGCCCCCGACGGAGTTGCCATGGCCACCAATGAACTTAGTCATCGAATGGACAACAATGTCTGCTCCCAACTTGAGAGGGTTCAGTAGGTACGGAGTAGCGACCGTATTATCTACGACTAACGGAATCCCTGACTCATGGGCAACATCAGCGACTCCCGAAACATCGAGACAATCATTGCGGGGATTGCCAATTGTCTCTCCGTACAACAACTTTGTATTTGGTTGAATAGCAGATGCCCAAGCTTCGAGATCATCTGGATCTTCCACGAAAGTAGTAGTAATCCCCATTTTTGGGAGGGTGTAGTGCAACAGGTTGTAGGTGCCCCCATAGAGGGATGCAGATGCTACGACGTGGTCGCCGGCCTCCGCTAAATTCAAGATGGCCAGTGTTTCTGCTGCTTGCCCTGATGCAACAGCGAGGGCCCCGGGTATCCCAATAGCTGTATCAGTTCCGCCTTCGAGAGCTTGAAGCCGTGCTTCGAGAACCATTTGGGTTGGGTTCATGATCCGGGTGTAGATGTTGCCAACCTCATTCAGAGAAAACAGGTCAGATGCGTGATTCGTGTCTCTAAATACATACGAGGTGGTCTGATAAATCGGAACGGCCCGACTGCCAGTTGTCGGGTCTGGATCTTGTCCCGCATGAATTTGTTTCGTTTCGAATCCCCAGTTTGTGGTCACCACTAGCTCCTTTTGTGTTGTGTTGCCAGAGGGGCGGACAAAAAAGGGCCTTCGTTCCCGTGAGATCGCAGAAACAGCGGTCTCCTCGGACACTTTGTTGCTTCGGTTATAAACCTCAGCCATATCCCTACAAAGTAGGAAAGCACCTTGGGTGTCCACCCCAGGTTGCTGGGTGCACGGGAGTGCACCGCTCTTGATAACGCAGCCATCAGAGCAGCCTCAGGAGTTCAACGCAAATGATTTATGAGATTCCTGCTACATAATGAAGTATTGAAGGTAGTCGTCTCTGACACACTGAGGTCATGTCGAGATTTCAACGCGTCAAAGAAACCGATGGGTCTGGAACCACCCGGTTAGTCAGTCTTGAAGTTACAGACGACGCTGTATACCGGACTTCAAAGGCTGAGATGTGGGAAGGACGGCTCCCTATAGCGGCATTGATCAACCTAGAAATTTCTCGGAATGGATCCTCAGACCTAGTGACTGCGGAAACCAAACATGGTCAAATCCAATGGATCCTAAAAAGTGGTCAGAGTTTGATTGACGCCATCGAAAGCTCTCAAGCCTGACCATCTTCATAGGACGCGGGTTTGGTGAAGCGTTTTTGTAGAGCTGTGATCGATTGAGCGAGCGTTGCCGCTGAGCGCTTAGGCTCCAATTAGCGAGATAGGACAGCTCATGATTACAGCAATGCCTCGAATAGCTATCGCGGTCAACGACTTCGAACGAGCCTTAACGACGTTCAGAGATGAGATGGGGATGCACGTTCTAGATTTTTCCCCTGAGACGGTCCCTTCTCTGGGTGCGCACGTCGGCATGTGTCAGCCCACCGGTGGGAGCAATATCGAACTCATGGCACCATCGAACCCTGACCAACCATTGAGTCAGGCCCTACAAAAATTTCTTGATCGAAGAGGCGAAGGTATCTACGCAATGATGCTTGAGTCGCCAGATCCCAATGCCGAGGCCGAGATATTACTCAACAGGGGCGTCAAAGTGCTACCCCTTATGAGAGGTGCCGGTGGACGCGACATCCACCCCAGTTCAGCTCATGGAGTGTTGATCAGAATTTACCCAGATGGCTCAGTAGCACAACCAGAAAATCCTTCAAGTTCGGCTCCTCACTACACCGGTATTCAGAAAGTAGTGATTGCAACTCGCGACGCAAGTATCGCAGGTGACGTATACGCAAATGGACTAGGCCTTGCAGCTGACTCGCCAAAGGTTGATGCAGAACGTGGAGTTCTGAGTTGCATAATTCGCCCACCAAAGGGCGGTGTCATCGAGCTGATATCACCCATCGATGCTTCGCAGGACACGGCACAGAAATTGGAATCCTTCCTTAACGACAAAGGTGAAGGCATCTGCGCATTAGTACTTGACTCCGATGAAGACGCAGCCCAACACGATTTTGAAATCTTCGGGACCCGGTTTTTGATTTCGAACTAACGCAACAAAATTTTCGCCGTGCTCAATCGGGCGAGACCAGAGAGAAGCGTCGTATCATTGAAGAATATCGCAGACGTGCAAGGGAACTCATACATGAGTAACGATGCTGAATTGGATTACGAAGTCATTGTTGTAGGTGCCGGCGTAGCTGGCATTTATCAAATCAAGCGACTGACAGACATGGGAATTAAGGCGACAGTGTTAGAAGCCGACCCCGACCTAGGTGGCACTTGGTACAACAATCGTTATCCCGGTGCACGGTTCGACTCAGAAAGCTACACCTACGGTTACTCGTTCTCACGAGAGGTTCTCGACGAGTGGCACTGGAAAGAAATGTTCTCAGGGCAACCCGAAAACCTTAAGTACCTAAACTTCGTTGCAGACAAATTCAATTTACGCGAACACATGCAATTTAACTGCCGTGTTCAATCAGCCGAGTTTGACGAAACAAACGAACTGTGGAAAATCCAGGTATCCGACGGGCGCGATCTAACCTGCCGAATTCTGATCCTTGCTTTAGGTCTGCTCTCTCAACCGACCATGCCTCGAATCGCCGGGGTAGAAGACTTCAAGGGCCGCTCGTGGCACACCTACGGGTGGCCGCATGAAAACGTTGACCTCAGCGAACAACGCGTTGGCATCATCGGCACAGGGGCAACAGCGATCCAAGTCATCGGTGAAATAGCGGACAAGGTTGGCGAACTAACGGTTTTCCAGCGACGACCTAACTGGGTCGCTCCGCTCAATAACACCGAAATCAGTGTCGAACAGATGAAAGACATCCGAGAACGCTACGACGAGATCTTTGAAACCTGTGCTCGTACCCCAGGTGGTTTCGAACACGAACCAGACAGGCGTGGCTTCTATGAAGTCACTCAAGAGGAACGCTACGAACTCTGGGATCGCTTGTACGACGAATCAGGTTTCAGCATTTGGTTAAAGAACTTCCGAGAAATTTTTACCGACGAAGAAGCCAACGCAGAAGTATCGGCCTACATAGCAGAACGAATACGAGGCCGAGTTGACGACCCAGCCATTGCAGAAAAACTCATCCCCAAAGACCATGGTTTCGGTGTTCAACGGGTACCCATGGAAACTGGCTACCTAGAGGCCTACAACCGAGAAAATGTCCACCTTGTTGATATCAACGAGACCCCGTTGGAACGAGTAACTGATAAAGGAATTCGTACCACCGAACAAGAATTTGAATTCGACATAATCATCTATGCAACCGGATTCGATGCGATCACGGGTTCGTTCGACCATATCGACATTCGGGGCCGAGATGGCCTTACTCTTAGAGAGAAGTGGTTCGATAATCCAACCACTTTCCTTGGGATGATGGTCTCAGGGTTCCCTAACTTGTTAATGCCTTCGGGGCCTCAGAGTGGATCCGCTTCCACGAATTACCCACGCGGGATTGAAAACGGGGTGGACTGGTGCACCGAACTACTCGACTACATGTGGGATCGGGACTTCAAGTATCTCGAAGCAAGCGAAGAAGCGGAAAAACGTTGGACCGACCACGTCATCAAGATGTATTCGGTGATGCTGATGCGCAAAGCGCAGTCCTGGTTCACCGGTTATAACAGCAACGTCGAGGGGCACGAAGCTGGAAAGGTCCGCTACATGGTTTATAACGGCGGAACTCCGAAGTATGTGGCCTCTATCAACGATGTCGCATCGAAGGACTACGAAGGCATCCGTTTCTCCGCCGACACCAAAAATCCCAGCGATGTCATAGCTGCCGGCTGAAACTTCGAATTTTCAGTTGTCAGAACCTCTCATCTCCTACGTGCTGTCGTCGCGGGTCGCTATTTTGCCTATATTGCCCACGCAGTCAGGACAGAGGTGGCGACGATCGTAGACACTCTCGTTGCGGAGACGACCGAATCGATCCGCCCACCTTTCATTCCATAGCACTGCGTCATCTTGGTCATCTTCGGGAAACAACGAAAAACTGACACCACAGAGTTGGCAAACAACAAGACCTAACTGGTGCAACAACGATGCGCGTATGCGGGGGATAGGACGGTTTAACGGCGCAGGGAGCGTTCTGTAACAACTCCGATCAGTATCAATTCGAATTAGGCCTATCCCCAGATGCAACGCAGCATCAATTTGTTCCTCTGTGAACTCTCCGTGCTCCAAATAGCACGCTAAATACGAGCGGTCTGCATGAACCGACTGTGCGCTTGCCTCACCGCACACCGAAATAAATCGTTTAGTAGAAGGCCGAATTAAGACAGCGATCACCTCGAAGTCTCCGACAAGATGACCGCCGACATGGCGAATACCCACTGCGTCTGGGCGGGGGTCAGAAATATATTTGGAACTCTCGGGCGTTACGAGGCATCGGAGACCCGACGGATTAGACAACCAAAGAGACACAGTGTCTCGCAAGATCTTTTCGTCAACTTTGTTACTTGCTGTTTCAGTCATTTCGAGTACCCACGACACAGAGACCGTTCAGCATCGTACCGATTTCAGGTGCTCGGATACACCATATTTGTCGCGACGATCTTTGATCTAGAATCAGTTGATGAAGTTGTTCTCCCAGGTGAAACTCAACAACAAGAAGCTGGAAAGCTTTGTTGATCTTGCAAGTTCTCGCAGAAGCGTCAGAAGCTTCGACCCAGGAGAACGGGTGCCTAAAGAAACGTTAAAGAAAATCGCGGATGCCGGCCGTTGGGCCCCCTCGGGAGCAAATTCCCAACCATGGGAAATATGTGTGATCGAAGACCCAGAGAGAGTCCGAGAAGTTGCGTCTGTCATGGCAAGCCAAGCCGACCGACTGAACGAACACTGCAAGGGATTTCCGCATGTCCACAAGAAACATTGGGTTCATGACTCGGTTGCGTTGATGGCTGTATTCGTTGACCCCCGTTGGGCTGACACATACCCCGTCGCACTTAACTCAGACCTAGATCAAATTGAATACGAGGAAAATCGCTCGAACATCTTGCTCGTCTCGGTAGGGGCAGCGATTCAAAACCTGCAACTGGCTACGACAGCGGCAGGCCTGACTAGTGCATGGCTTTCGGGCGGAGGGGAACCCGAAACAGCACGAGCATTGCAAACCCTCCTGGGTTTCCCGCCTAGCCATATTCCCTATGGCATTGTTCCTATCGGGTGGCCCCGCCGGAAAGCGGAGAGTCGATGGCGGCGGCCAATCGAAGAAGTGATCCATTGGAACCAAGTAGTAGAGACCAATTTACGGAGCCAGGAAGACATCGATCGCTACCTCGTTGAAGAGCGTCGGCACTCAATATATAAAGACGCAGAAGCTAGAGATCAGCACGTAGAAAAGATGCCTACCGACGGAGAAATCGACGTAGTAGACGACGGAAATCAGTGAAACCTTCACTGCGTTGAGTATCTCGTTCGCGGAGCTCCGCTAGCGATCCACAGCCGCAATCATCTATTTCAGGATCACCTAGATGCCGATGAGGGCATCCCAACTGGTGGTCAAGAAACACGACACATTCGTAATTGTTGCCTGTGGGGCTCACTCGGATGTAACGCTGAGCACCTCCAGCGAACCTCCGGTCGAACTTCATTAACCGAGCGTAGCCTCCGAACTGCTCGCATCGATGCAACGAGAGACCGCATGTCGACGGCCACTATCTTGCTTTGGCGCGTGTCAACGATTTGGCTGGTTTCAAATAAAGAGAAAGGAATTCAAGTGATATCTGTAGCAACTCGTTGGGAAGGTACCCCTGAAGCGATGCGCGCTGTTGAGGCGGGATCTCGAGCCGCTAAGACCCAACACGAATCTTGGGGCGCTAAGAACCCTCGTCTGATGAGGCCCGTCACCGGAACTGGGGGCATGGAGGTGGGGTTGTACGTCACTGATTTTGACTCGATGGAAGATTACGGACGTTTTTGGGATCAAGTGTCGGCAAGTGATTGGTTCGTTCAACTGCAGACAGATGTAGCAGCAGCGTTTCCGGGGCTTCGGATGGCAGACACGGTCGTCATGTATGACGCGATTGCCGACTGAAGACCATATCGAAGATAGAGAAAACAGCCGTGGGCCGCTCCAGGAACGGAGCAGCCGCAGGGTTATCTAGAATTAATGTTGCTAGCTCTAAACGGCTCGCACATTCTGGGC
>PVBE011797216.1_pt1 | contig 10690 bp, 9 predicted proteins | sample 1631181 | NCBI WGS metagenome assembly PVBE01 (sample SAMN08397723, study PRJNA350692) | Marine metagenome, whole genome shotgun sequencing project. | isolation source: water | place: Pacific Ocean | collected 2012-04 | reverse complement strand
TGCGAGAGGCCGCCGCGCGCACCATAGACGAGCTATGGCAGATCATCGCCGAGATCATCGACGACTTCACACCCACCCAATGTCAAAATTTCTTCACCGCAGCCGGATATGAACCGGATTAAATTGAATCCGCTCTAGTATTCAACTGCCTGGCGGCTAGTGTTCATATGTATTGCGATTACCGGCCATGGCGCCAAAAACCGCTTTTTCAATTCATGGTTTCATTGTCGAGCCGCTGGCGAAGGCTTGGCGCCACGGCGCGATATGCTTCTCGTAATCGCGCCAGCGACCTATTTCGCGCGACTCGAAGCCGAGCCCGGCGCAATCGACAGCCGGCGCCAGGCCGCAATGGGCACATACAGGCTCGGCGGCGGCGCCGCTCACGATCTCCTCATAGCGGACGCTCAGTATCCTGTCGCCGAGGATCGAGCGCCAATGCGCCATCAGCCGCTCGGCAACGCCCATATAGTGAGCGATATCGGACAGGCTCGAAGCATATTCGTTGCGGATGTCGAAGCGCTTGAAATAGAGACATAGCGCGTGGTCGAGCGGATCGCGCCGGCATTCGATGATGCGCGCCGCCGGCAGCGCCCGGGCGATCAGGCCGAGCGCTATGATATTGTCCGGGCGGGTGGTGATGAAGTAGCGCCGGGCGCCGCCGATGCGGCGCATCTCGGTCTCATAGGCGGCGCCGAGATTGGCGATGAAAACGCCGGCAAGCTCATCCTGGTCGCAAATGTATGGATCGGCGATGCCGGCGGCGCCGGCCTGATCGTGAACAATGCGCTGCCACAGGTCGCTTTCACTGGCGGCGAACACCGAGGCATGCTGGCCGAGCATGATTTCGACCAATGTCTTGCCCGAGCGCGGCAGCCCGACGACAAATATCGGCACGAAATCCGGCTGCCGCGGCGCCCGCCCCGCGGTCGCATTCAAGCTGCCGTTGGCGGCGATGATGGCGCCGAACAGCCGCTCATGCGCCTCCCGGTCATAGGTCTGTTGACGCCGGCGTTGCTCGTTTGCCCGGGCATAATAGGAGAACGCTTCATCGTAGCGGCAGAGACCGTCGCAAGCGTTGCCGAGCGCAAACAACAGGAAATTGCGATCTTCCTCGCCGACGCCATCGGCGTTTAAGAGATCGCGCAACCTGGTCACGGCCGGCTCATCTCCGGCAAAGCCGCGATGCACCGAGTAGTGATAATTGGCTCTGGCATTGCCGGGGTCGCGCTCGAGCGCGCTGCGATAGCTGGCCAGGGCATCTTGCGACCGGCCGAGCTCATTCAGCAGGTTGCCCAGATTGTCGTGCGCCTCGGCATAGCCGGGGTCGATTTCGAGCGCTCTGCGGTAGCTCGCCATGGCTTCCTCGAAGCGGCCCTGTATGCGCAAGGCGATGGCCAGATTGTTGTGCGTCTTGGCCGATTCGGGCTCGATCGCGAGGGCACTGCGGTAGCATGCGACGGCTTCTTCCAGCTGGCCCTGTACCTTCAGGACGCCGCCGAGATTATAGTGGCCGGCGGCGTCGCCCGGTTGCAGCCTGACGGCTTCGCGGTAGCAGGCGACAGCGTCGTCCAGCCGTGCCGACTTCTTGAAGGCGTTGCCGAGATTGATATGCGTCTTGGCATCGCCGGGCTCGATCTCCAAAGCCCTCTGAAAACTCGCGATCGCGTCGCCGAGCCGGTCCCGGCTCATCAGCGCGATGCCCAGATTATAGTGCGGCGGAGCGTAGCCGGGGTCGAGGGCGATGGCGCGCCGGTAGGCCGCCATCGCCTGTTCCGCTTCGCCCGATGCGCGGTACGCCTCGCCGAGGCTATTGTGATAGCTCGCGGTGGTGGCGCTGGCGGCGATGGCGCGCCGGATGCCTTCGATCGCCGCGCCGTGCATGCCGCGCTGATGCGCGATCACGCCGAGCAGGTGCAGCGCGTCGGCCTGCTCCGGCTCGATCTCGGGCAGGCGCCGGTAAACCGCTTCCGCCGCCTCGCGCCGGCCGGCGCGATGATGCGCCAGGCCTTCCTCGATGGCCGCCGCGATGGCGCCGGAATCAGGTGTCTCGGGTTTGGACATCGGCGGGAATCGCGATCAATGCCGGCGCGGCCTAATAGGAGCGCGGCAGGTCGAGCACGCGTTCGGCGATGAAATTGAGGATCATCTCGCGGCTGACCGGGGCGATGCGGGCGATATAGCTTTCGCGCAAGTAACGTTCGACGTGATATTCGCGCGCGTAACCCATGCCGCCGAGGGTGAGGACGGCGCGCTCGCACGCCTTGTGCGCGGCGTCGGCGGCGAGATATTTGCCGGCATTGGCTTCGGCGGCGCAGGGCTCGCCGGCGTCGTAGAGGCGCGCCGCCTTGAAAATCATCAGATCCGCCGCCGCCAGTTCGGCCCAGGCCTCGGCGAGCGGATGCTGGATCGCCTGGTTCTGGCCGATCGGGCGGCCGAAGACGTGGCGCTCGCGGGCATAGCTGGTCGCCTTGGCCAGCGCCGCCCGCCCGAGGCCAATTGCCTCGGCGCCGATCAGGATGCGCTCGGGATTGAGGCCGTGCAAAATGCAACGGAAGCCCTGACCCTCCTCGCCGATCAAATCGCCGCGCGGAATTTTCAGGCCGTCAATGAATAGAGAATTCGAATCGATCGCCTTGCGGCCCATCTTGGCGATCTCGTGAATCTCGACATGCGCCCGGTCGAGGTCGGTATAGAACAGCGACAGCCCGTCGGTGCCCTTTACACCGGCCTCCCTGGGTGCGGTGCGGGCGAGCAGCATGATCTTGTTGGCGCGCTGGGCGGTCGAGGTCCAGAGCTTTTGCCCATGCACGACATAATGGCTGCCGTCCCGGACGGCGCGCGTCTCGATGGCGCCGGTATCGAGGCCGGCATTGGGCTCGGTGACGGCGAAACAGGTGCGGTCGTCGCCCCGGATGAGCGGCGGCAGCATGCGCGCCTGCTGTTCGGCGTCGCCGAATACGGTGATCGGGTGGGGGCCGAAAATATTGATATGCAGCGCCGAAGCAGCGGCGAAGCCGCCCCCCGACCCCGCGATGCGGCGCATCATCAGGGCCGCTTCGGTGACCCCGAGACCGGCACCGCCATGCGCTTCCGGCATGGCGATACCAAGCCAGCCGCCGGCCGCGATGGCGGCCACGAACTGCTCCGGAAATTCCCCGTCAGTGTCGCGCGCCAGCCAGTAATCATCGCCGAAATCGGCACAAATTTTCCCAATTGCCTCGTCAATCGCGCTTTGGTCGGGGCTGAGGGTGTCGGTCATGGAGGAGGGTTATAGCAGAAGGTTATGGGCTTGCGGGGCAAACAAAAAGCGCTATCGCGCTTAGCTCTCCCCTTCTCCCCAATCCCTCTTCCCCGCTGGGGAAGAAGGGCTTATTCGGGATTCAAAAGTGGTACGTCAGGTCGATCTGCAAAAAACTATCCTTGCGCAAGGCGAATTGGCTGTCCTGATCGTCAATCTTTATGAAGGCGGTGCCTTCGACGCCGAGCGAGATATTGTCGCTGAGGCGGCGGTTGGCTTCGAGGAAGAGGCTGCGCGTCGGCTTGTCGAGATCCTGCACGACGCCGAGCAGGATATCGGTGCTGGCTTCGTCGCTGAAGGCGAGGCGGAGCGCGGTGAAGACGTCCTCCTCGGTGGCGACGGTGGAACGCTCGTCGCGCCCGTCATAAAGAAACTCCACCAGCAGGCCGAGGTCGGTATCGCCGCCAAAGACGCCGTACCAGCTATGTTCGAAGCCGCCGATGAGGGCGAGGTAATCCTCTTCCAGCGAAGCCGCGTCCTGCTCGCCGTCGCGCCAGAAGCTTTCGAATTTGAGCAGCCAGGCGCCGGTGGTGACCTGGGCGTCGAGGCTGAACTGGCGAATCTGTTCGTAAAGCGGCACCAGCACCGGTGAGCCGAAGCGGTCGAGGGCGAGGCTGAAGGTCGGGCCCCGGTTGGTGCCTTCGAACCAGGCGAGGCCGAAATCGAGGGCGCCGATGCTGTGGCTGTAGCGCGCCGCGAGGTCGAGGTGATGCTGCTCGGCGGCGCTTTCGTAGGCGGTCTGATCGCCGTCGACATTGAGCGCGCTGCGCAGGCGCCCGGCGCGGCCCTGAAATGTGCGCTTGCGGAAATAGGGCAGCGCGAAGGCCTCGAAGGCGCCCAAATCATTGAGCCAGGTGGCGTGCAGCATCGGCTGGCCGAGCTTTTCCTCCTGGTCGGGGCTCTCGATCAGATCGGTCTGGTTGATGATATCGACGAGATGGCGCGATTCGACGACGCCCCAGAACACCTTGTCGATGCCGGCGCGCAGTTCCCATTCGCTGTCCTCGAACTCGCCGAAAAAGAGACCATAGGCCTCGCGGATATCCCAATGGGTGCGGCGCGCATCAGCGCTGTCATATCTGAGGAACGGTGTGAACACCAAACCCTGGCCGGCCTCGTTCTCGAGATAGGCTTCCGGCTCCGCGACCAGCGAAAGGCTGTGCTCGCGCTGCCCGCTGTGGATGCTCGATTGCGGAAAATAGCGCCCTTCCAGGGTGAAGCGCCCGCTCACTTCGTGGAATACAGTCTCGGCCCCGGCGGGGGCCGCCAAACTTAAGATGAGGCCGGCGGCAAGCAGGAGGCCGGCGGCGCCGGGCCCCATCAGCGCGCCCGTTTCAGGCTGACCTTGGTGAAATCGCTGTCGTCGAGATCGTTGCCGAAGCGGTAATTTTTCCAGATCAGCCGCGCGCTCTTGCCGGTCAGATGATTGACCATCATCATCTCGTCGGCGCGCCAATGCTTGCCGAGATATTGCTGGTGGCTGGGCACGGTCAGGGTTTTCAGATGCATCTTCTTGCGGTCGTAATACTCGACTTTCCAGATTCGGTACTCGTCCTGATCGACCCATGAGACCTGGCGCGTATAGCCGGAATTCTTACCGACCGGTGCGCGCTCCGACACCCAGCAGGTCAACTCGCCGCACGGCTCGTCGCGCAGCCAGCGATAGGTGTATTTTTCGATCTCCTGGCTGGTCATGTCCTCATAGGCGAACTCGCTGCCCATGAAGGAGCCCGCTTTGTTGGACGACGAGATGCGCTTGACGCGCTTCAGCGCCGGCAGATAGAGCCACTGATCGTCATCCTCGACCTTGTGCGAATGGGTCAGCATGGCGGTGCCCTTGACGTCGCGCGGGCGGTTGAAAACGATCAGGCTCTTGTCGCCGTCGGCCTCGTTTTCGAGCACGCTGATCCTGAGATTGCGCTCGCTCTCCTGGCCGCGCTTGTTCCTCAGGATCATCGTTTGGTCGGCGCTGTAATTGCCGAAACCGCAGTCGCGCGCCTCGGCTTCCTGGGCGATTCTGAGACCCTTTTCCTCGGCGCTCTCCTCGGCCAGCGCCGGCGGCGCGGCGAGGGCAATTGCGGCGGCGATGGCGAAGGCCGAAAGGAATGCGGCCGGTTGCCGGCAAATAGCTTTCATGACTTGCTCCGGTCGAGTTTCATCAGCAGCGCCGGCAGGAAGAAGAAATCGGCGGCGAGCGCGATGACGATGGTCATCGCGGTGAGCAGGCCGAGGCTCCGATTGACTTCGAAGCCCGACGTCGAGAGCACGACAAAGCCGGCGGCGAGCACCGCGGTGGTCGTCCACAGCGCATGGCCGACCGAGCGGAAGGCGAAGCGCACCGCTTCCTGCGGGTTGAGCTTGCGCTCGCGCCGGGCGCGCAGATATTTACTCAGGAAATGGATGGTGTCGTCGACGACGATGCCAAAGGTGACCGCCGTCACCACCGAGGCGGCGACGCCGACATTGCCGATCAGATAGCCCCACAGGCCGAAGCTCATCGCCGCCGGGACGAAATTGGGCATCAGGCTGAGGAGGCCGATCGGCAGGCTTTTGAGGGCGACGATCAGAATCAGCGAAATCAGCGCCATGGCGATCACCGTGCCGCGCAGCATGCCCTCGATATTGCGTTTCGAAATATAGGCGAACATCATCGTCAGGCCGGTGGCCTCGGTGGCCATGCCGTCGGGCATGTTGTCCTTCAGCCATTGATTGGCGGCGTCGGCGGAGGCGCGCTGCTCCTTGGCCGACATGTCGCGGCCGATGACGGTCATGCGCGTCGCCGATTTGGCGATGTCGATCTGGTCGTTGAGATCGCGCCCGAAGGGCAGCGAGAGCTCATAGAGCAGCAGATATTGCGCCGCCAGGTCATGCTCGTCGGGGATGCGGTAATAGGCCGGATCGTCGCCATGCATGTTCTTGTTGAGCCGTTTCATGATGTCGGGAAAGGCCGAGACATGGATGATCTTGGGCTGGCTCCGGTACCATTCGGCGAAGCGGTCGACATTGGCGATATATTCGGGATCGTTGATCGCCCCTTCGCCGCCGGCCGGCAGCGAGAATTCGAAGGCCTCGACGCCGGTCAGATTGTTGATGATGTAATCGGTGTCGCGGCGGAATTCGTAGCGCTCGTCAAAATATTTGGTCCAGTTGTCATTGAGCTCGACCTGCGGCACGCCGGCGGCGAGGCCGATGATGATCGCCGCCATGCCCCATAGCAGCGGCGTGCGGCGGCGCACGACGAATTCGCCGAATGCGTCGAAAAACGCCCTTTGTCCCTCGCGCCGGGGGCGCACGCGGAGCGGCAGGATATAGACGAATGCCGGCACGAAGGTGAGCGCGAAGACAAAGGCGCTGACAACGCCGAGCGCCACCAGATTGCCGAGATTGTGAAACGGCGGCGCGTCGGAGAAGTTCATGCTCAAAAAGCCGATCGCCGTGGTGATGGTGGTCAGGAACACGGGGTGAAAATTGACCCTGAGCGATTCCAGAATCGCTTCGCGCTTGTCCAATCCTGCGCGCATGCCGAGCATGATGGTGGAAATGACATGCACCGAATGGGCGATGGCCACCGTCATGATGATGGTCGGCGCGCCGACATTGCCGCTTGAGAGCACCATGCCCGACCAGCCGGCGAAACCCATCGCCGTGATGGCGGCGAACAGGACCACCAGAAGGGTGGCGATGGTGCCGGTGATCGAGCGCAGCAAAAACGCCATGACGACGAAAATCACGACGATGATGATCGGCCCGAGCGTGGAGAGATCGTCCATGGTGGCGTCGCCGAAAGCGCGGCTGGTGATGACGCTGCCGGTGACGTAATAGTTCAAATCGGGATGATTCCGGCGCGCTTCGTCGACAATATCCTTTACCTGTTCGGAAATTATCTCGACCACCTCAACGTCATCGTCGGGCATGACGAAATTCACCAGCACCGCCGTGGTGCGCCCGTCGGCGCCAACCAGCCGGTCGACGAGCTGAATTTCATTCAAGGCGATGTCTTCGATGCGGGCGAGATCGGCGGCGCTCAAATCCGCCGTGTCGGCGACCAGATCCTCGACGATCAGCTCGTCGCCATCAGCCCAGCTGTGCGAGAAATTGGTCAGCGAATCGACGCGCGTCGAATAGGGCAGCAGCCAGCCCTGCTCGGTCAGTTCGGCGACCGCCGTCAGCGCGTCGGGCGTGAAAATTCCGCCGCCGCCCGATTCATCCTTGGGCGCGACGGCGATGAGGACGGTATTGGCTTCCGTATAGGTCGCCTCCAAGGCCTCGAAGGCGATGAGCTGGGGATTGTCTTCGCTGAAAAAGATGCGGCTGTCGTTGCTGATCTTGAGATATTGGCCGCCGGCCGCCATTGCGACGACGAAGAGGATGGTGAGCGCCAGAATCGGCCAGCGCCAGCGCAGCACTCCGGTGCCGAAGCGTTCCACACGGGTGGCCGATATGGCGGTGTCGGTCAAAGCTGCCTCCCCTTCGCGCGGTTTATTGAATATTGAACGATTTTATTATCATTTAAAATATTAGCATTTGGTAGCGCCTCCGCCCGGCTTCAAGTGGCGGCCCGGCTTCGGCCGCCGCCGAGGCCCTCGACGATCAACGAGACCAGGGCGCGCACGTCTTCGTCGAAGTTCGTCTCGCCGCTCAGCGCCAGCAGCGGCGGATATTCGAAGCGCAGGATGGCGTTCAGCACGGCGCGCGCGGTTGTGGCGATATCGGCGATCTCGAAGGCGCCGCGCTTGACGCCGTCTTCGAGAATGGCGGCGACGATTTCATGGCAGGTGCCCAGATGGCTCTCCACCAGGTCGCGCCGCTCCTCGCAGAGGAAATTCACCATCTCCTGTATATGCGGCGTGTTTCGGAGGCTTTCGACGGTAAAGCGGTTGACGGTCAGGACATAGGCTTCGAGTTTTTGGCGCGGGCTGAGGCCGGGCTGGGCGATGGCTGCGCGCGCGATCTGGTGCAGCGCGGCGAACCAGGCGACGCTGACGGCGGCGCCGATATCCGATTTGCTTTCGAAATAGCGGTAGAGATTGCCCGCCGACATGGAGCAATCGCCGGCCACATCGGCCATCGTGGTCTTGCGGTAGCCGTAATGGCGGAAGCGCTCGGTCGCCGCTTCGAGGATCTGCGCCTGGGTATCCTCGGCCAGATCGGCCGCTGCCTTGCTCATCGAAAATTCCGACTCTGGTCGCTGAATAATTACGATATTATTCATTTATAACCCATCGCCGCCACAGAGCCAAGGATGATGCAAAGGGTAAAGCAAAGGGCAATCACGGCTTCCAAGCCGATCACGGACAATTTGCCGCGAGGAACTTGGCGCGCCGGGCAAAGCATGAAATATTGCAGCGGATTTCCGGGTCATTCGCCGTCGGTGGAGCGCGCCCGGAGGGGGTATCGAGGGAGGATGAAATGGTCGATAGGATCGACGCCACGCCTGAATATATGGAGAGCCAGCGGATTGGCCGCTTTGTCGAGTTGAAATCGAGCGCCAAGGCTTTTATCGACGCGCTCATTCCCGGTTACGAGCGCGATCTCTACAACATCATCGGCCGCGGCGTGGTCGAGGACAAGGAACTGCTGCCGCCGATCAAGGACAACCGCGATTTCAACCTCGGCCTCATCAAGGCCGAGCCCGGCAAAGGCGCCTCGCTGCATATTCACGCCACCATCGAGGTGTTCTTCGCGCTGACCGGAAAATGGGCGATTTACTGGCAAAACCGGGACGGCGCCCAGCATGAAGTTATTCTCGATCCCTATGATACGGTATCGGTGCCGATCGGCCTCAGCCGCGGCTTCCGCAACGCCGGCGGCGAGACGGCATATATGCTGGCGATCGTCGGCGGCACCGATCCGGGCAAGGTCGAATGGCCGAGCGAGACCGTCGATATGGCGCGCGCGCACGGTATCGGGCTCGATGAAAACGGCGATCTGGCGGTGCTCGATTCATCCGCCGATTAGCGCCACACATCTTTAAGGGAGCATATCAATGGCCGCAGGCTGGAGCAGGGAGCGCATGCTCGGCGAGCGCGTGGCGCGCTTCGACAAATTGACGCCGACGCGCAAGTCTTTCGTCGATACTGCGGTCGATGGCCATCAGCGCGATATTTTCATGGTCATCGGCAATGGCGTGAATGAGGATTCGGGGCACAAGCCGGCGATCGAGGATCACCGCGATTTCGCCGTCGGCATCATCAGCGCCGAGCCCGGCCACGGCGCCTCGCTGCACCTTCACACGACCATCGAGATGTTCATGCCGCTCAAAGGAAGCTGGGCGATCTTTTGGCTCGACCAGAATAGCGAACAGCAGGAAGTGGTGCTCGAAAAGCATGACGTTATTTCGGTACCGCCCGGAATTTTTCGCGGTTTTCGTAACCAAAGCGACGGCAAGGCGCTATTGTTCGCGATCAACGGCAATACCGATCCGGGCCGGGTCGAATGGCCGCAAGAGATGCTCGACAAGGCGGCAGCCAAGGGCTACGCGCTCGACGAAAACGGCAATTTGTTGGAAAGAGGAGGAGCGTAATGACCGATTCAGTCATCAGCGTCGAAGAATTCGAGCGCACCCGCGTGGCGCGCTTCAAAGACCTTGAGGGCTCGAGCCGGCCGATGCTCGATGCCGTCATTCCCGGCCAGGAGCGCACCATCTACCAGATCATCGGCAGGGGCGTCAGCCAGGACCGCAACAGCAAGGTGCCGATCGCCGATAATAAGGACTTCAATCTCGCCATCATCCGCTGCGCCCCGGGCAAGGGCACGCTGCATCACGATCACAAGACCAACGAGGTCTTCATGCCGCTCACCGGCAAGTGGAAGATCTTCTGGGGCGATGACGAAGAAAACCATTTCGTCATTCTCGAGCCCTTCGATACCGTCTCGATACCGCCCCATGTGATGCGCGGCTTCCGCAATGTCGGCGCCAAGGAAGGGCTGCTCCTCGGCCTGGTCGGCGGCACCGATCCCGGCAGCGTGCAATGGCGCGACGATGTGACGGCCGAGGCATCGCGGCGCGGCCACGGGCTCGACCAAGACGGCCTTATCACCGAGACACCGGCCGCCGCCCAGTAGTAAAGTCCAAGGCGCGTTCAGCCGTAACGCCGGAGGCGGGTGCCGTTATGGCGCAGCCAGGCGCGCTCGGCGTCATGTTCGCCGGCCAACCCGGCGACCAGCGACCAGAAGCGGGCGCTGTGGTTGAGCTCGCGCAGATGGGCGATTTCGTGCGCCACCACATAATCGAGCACCGCCGGCGGCGCCAATATGAGACGCCACGAAAAAGACAGCCCGCCGGCCGCCGAACAGGAGCCCCAGCGCGTCGCCGGGTCGCGGATGGCGAGGCGCTTGATCGGCCGCTCGACGCGGCGCGCCAGGTCTTCGGCACGGCGGCTGATTTCGCGC
>PVBE010421352.1_pt1 | contig 10690 bp, 9 predicted proteins | sample 1631181 | NCBI WGS metagenome assembly PVBE01 (sample SAMN08397723, study PRJNA350692) | Marine metagenome, whole genome shotgun sequencing project. | isolation source: water | place: Pacific Ocean | collected 2012-04 | reverse complement strand
GTAGAGACAGCAGTAACAATGCAATTGTGACGAATGTTGGCGGTCAGCTCATCATTCCATTTACAAAACTTACGAATGATTTCTTTGCAATGCTTAGTGTCGGAGCGTTCAAACCAGACATCAGTGGATCGCCTCTCAAATATTACAATCCCAAAGTAGATGAACTATCCTGCCTTGTGCGAGATTCTATTGACAATGGGAAGGGACAACTTTCATTGCTTCCAGACTCAGCAGCTGTCACGATGGTTCGGATGAGTGAAGAGGGATTGATCGTGATGCAAGTGCATTTCAAAGCAGAAGCACTTGACTTTGGCGGACAACTAAGTCTTTCGAGTTCGCAAGTGAGGCTAATTGGAAAACCAAAAGGTCAAGAAACACCAGAAGTCATTTACCCAGTGCGGTGGGAGCAAGAAACCCTCGAAGATGGTTTCAAACTTTATAACTTTGACGCCGTCTCTCATTACGCATCAAGCATTCCTGCACAAAAGGTGGCAGATATTGCATTCGTCTTTGAAGCCGATTCATCATTTTTACCTCGATTCTTGCAAATTCGTGGGACTCGTATTGACATCCCTGATGTTGAATCTGTAGCTCTCGCGCAAGCTGACATTGACCGTTACACCGGCAAGACAGTCTCAGCTGAAGAAATCGTTGCTAGTCGCCCAGTCATGGGATACCCCTTAGACAACATTGTTCTTGTTACCGAACGGCTAGGAGTTCTCACACTTTCAACAAATGGTCTCCCAAGCAGCATCACAGTTGAAGATGGCTTTTTCACTGAGGGAAAACTTATCCGAAAATGGACAACACCCGGTGTTTCAGGCAAACTTCGCGTAAAAGGTGTAAAGAGTGACAAAGGAACAAAGATAGTCCAGATAGATGTAAGTCGAGACTCTGCTGCATCTATTTTTGATTTATTTCCTGCCGTTGGTGGAAGTGCGGAAATTGTGTTGATTGACAGCAACCACAATAGATACTGGCCAATTGGTTATTACCTTGATACTGGTGGCAAAATGGATTTAACTTTAACTCCAGGATCACCTTTCAGAACAATAGGCGAGTTGCCACCACTTCCAACAAGTGGTGCAATCAAAATGACTCTCATTTTCCAAGTGACGGAAGGTCAAACTCTCAGGGAATTTATGCTTGACGATATCACAATTGGAACTTGTGACAAGTACATCAAGAGACCAGTCGATTCGCTTTAATTATCAAGCAACCGTTCGACCCAATGAATATCAAACTCCGCGCTAACAAAAGCATGATGGTTCATTAATCGTTGATGTAATGGAATCGTCGTTGCGATCGGTCCAACTTTCATCTCAGCTAGCGCACATCGCATTCGTACAATCGCTTCATTTCTGTCACGCCCAACGACAATGAGTTTTCCGATCATTGAATCGTAATTTGGCGGGATTCGATACCCTGCTCGAACGTGGGATTCAACGCGTACACCAGGACCTCCTGGCAATTGCCACGTTTCAATGAGTCCGGGTTGTGGCATAAAATTATTGTCTGGATCTTCAGCGTTAATTCTGCATTCAATTGCATGACCGAGCAGATGGACATCTTCCTGTTTCCAGGATAATTCTTCCCCTGCTGCCACTCGAATTGATTCCTTCACGATGTCTACACCAGTAATCATTTCAGTAACTGGGTGTTCAACTTGCACACGAGTATTTACTTCAAGCATAAAGAATTCTTGTTTGTCATTCATCAAAAATTCTACTGTTGCAGCCCCGCTGTATTGTGCTTTGCGAATGAGCTCCGCTGCAGATTCACAAACTTTATCACGAACTGCAGGATCAATTCCAGGGGCTGGACCTTCTTCAACTAATTTTTGATGGCGGCGTTGGCTAGTGCAATCACGATTAAAGAGATGAACCGCATTGCCATGTTTATCTCCAATGACTTGTACTTCAACGTGCCGAGCATTTTCCAAGAATTTTTCAAGGTATACCGCGCCGTTTCCAAATGACGCTACTGCTTCTTGCTTTGCAGCCGTGACAGCGGTTCGAAGCGATGCAACATTATGTGCAACACGCATCCCCTTGCCACCACCACCTGCTGATGCTTTTACAATCACTGGATAACCAATAATGTCAGCCATTTCAATGGCCTCTTCAAGTTCTTCAATTTCGCCATCTGTTCCGGGAAATACAGGTGTTCCCGCTTCGCGTGCAAGTTTTTTACAACTTATTTTATCGCCTAGCCTTGCCATTGCTTCTGGTGATGGTCCGATGAATTCAATATGACAATCACGGCACACTTCTGCAAAGTGTGCATTTTCTGCAAGAAAGCCATAGCCGGGATGAATCGCTTCTGCATCAGTCATCTCTGCAGCAGAAATGATTCTGTCAATTCGCAAATAGGAATCTGCAGAGGGACCCTTGCCAATGCACACTGTTTTATCTGCAAGATCTAACCATGGTGCTCCAGCATCTGCTTCTGAATAAACGCAGACAGTCTCTACCTCTAAAGCACGAGCAGCTCTAAGAATACGTAAGGCAATTTCGCCGCGATTGGCGATGAGGATTCTGGAAAACATTGTAAATTAATCCTCAGTTAGGGCGTAACGATAAACAATGGTTGACCGAATTCAACTGCTTCGCCATTCTCAACAAGAAGTTGTGTCACAGTGCCACTACATTGTGCTTTGATCTCGTTGAAAATTTTCATTGCCTCGATGATACAAACGGTTGTGTCTTCCGAAACAGTGTCGCCTACTTTGATAAAGGCTGGCGAATCAGGATCCGCAGCAACGTAAAAAGTGCCGACCATCGGACTCGCAATTTTCTCGCCAGCAACAACAGGTGCAGTTGCTTGAGCCACTGCGGTCTCGGCACCTGCAACAGGGGCAACAGGTGCAGAATGCAATACTGGCGCAGCCATTTGTGGAACGATGACGTTCTCGCCATGCCTGCGAAGTGTTACCTGCTCATCGGGATCACGAAGGTCAATTTCAGCAAGATCATTGTTGACCATCAGTTTGACAAGTTCTTTGAGTTTTCGAATATCTATCATCTGGTGAGAATCTCCATTTCCTCAGTATTTGCTAATTCTGCCGCGAAGTATAGCGATCTGCAGCGAACACGTGGCGATCTTTGCTTATTTTTATGATTACCGTTGAGAAATGGGCTTGCCGAGGGCTTCGCTCAAAATGACAGCCGTCCGCACGCTCTGTGGAGTCTTTAAGAGCATAGAAACAGCTCTAGCGCGACTTCGAGAGGGACGTGAGGATTGTTTTGGTGGTAGAGGGCAATCTTCCTGATGAAGCGGCTTGATATGCTCAATTCTCTTTTTCCTAACCTTCTTTTTTGGTAGTTTTTCAACGACCACAGTAGGAGGCGCTGCGATCCGAGGCGAAGGCCTCTTTCTTAAAGCGTCGATTCTTGATTCAAACATCTCAACTGTCGGTTGCTTGGGAAGCGTGGGTTTTTGCCCAGTTTGCAAGCCTACTTCCCGCTTCGATGAGAGTTTCGCCCTTTTTTGCTTTTCAATGATTCCCGATATAACAGACCAAACGGTGCTCACGATGATAATGATTGTGACAATCTTTGTCATACATACAGCATACCAACATATATCTGCTTAGAGTCTACTGATTAGGGAGAAACGAGGTGGCGTTTTCCTGCCTCGTCAGTCGCCCATGTGAGATCGACACCAAAAACTTCGCCAAGTGAACCTGGGGATAGAACCGCGGAACTTTGACCTGCGAGCACCAACTCTCCATGACGAAGTACAAAAGCAGTATTTGCTAACTGAATAGCAAGTGCAACATCATGTATCGCAGCAATTACGAGATCACCTTCAGAAACACATTTTCGCAAAACTTCTGAAACAATTTGAATATGCCGAAGATCCAATGCTGAAGTTGGTTCATCAAGGACAAGCAAACCACCTGGGGTTCTCTGCGCGAGTGCACGAGCAATTGTCGTTCGCTGTTTCATGCCAGCACTTGCCTCATGCCAAATTGTTTCAGCGCGATCAAGAAGGTCAACCGTTGCAAGTGCATCATCAACGCGTGCTGGTGAAGGACCAAGTGCATACCGTCCAAGTTCGACAACTTGGCGAAGGGTAAACCTGCCTCCAACTTCAGAACTCCTTGGGACCCATACAACTTTGGATGCTCGTTCGCGCGGATGAAGGCGCAGGAGAGACGCGCCGTCAAACAAAACTTTCCCCCGCGTGGGTGCTTGCAGCCCTGCAATACATCGCAGAAGAGTTGATTTTCCTGATGCATTTGGACCAAGAACGCAAACTATTTTTCCGCCATCAGCACTAGCCGTAATATCACGTAGCGCAGATAACTTGCCATAACGAACACTCAGAGATGAAATGTGTAACCTCAAACCTTACCCCTCCCTCGAAGAAGTAAGAGCAGAAAAACAAACCCACCGATACCACTTGTCAAAATGCCAACGGGTAAGCGGCCAGTTCCAAAATCGATGAGCTGCCTCAGATCATCTGCCAAGACGAGCAATAACGCTCCGAAAATTGCTGAGCCAACTGCAAGCATCCGATGATTTGAACGCAATAGTAACCTCGCTCCGTGGGGAGCAATCAAACCAACAAATGCTATTGGACCAGCAATGACAACTCCAACAGCAGCAAGAATACTAGATACTAAAAACAAACGAAATCGCAATGATGGTAAATGGACACCGACGCTTGTTGCTTCATCATCAGATAAACACGCAGCATCGAGAGATGGTCCCCACCACGCAAGGATGAGTGTCCCCATACCAACGACGCCGCCTAAAATTCCAAGACGAGTATATGACATCGTTTCAGGCAAACTTCCCATCAACCACGTTGTAAATGAACCGCGAAGTCCCATCGGTACGAGATGTTGCAACACCATAATTCCAGCGCCACAAATCACAGAGACTACAACTCCTACGAGAATCATTGTCACTGGATCTAAACCACCTCGACCACGCGATAACAAATACACTGCAGTAAGCGCAAGAATTGCTCCTGCAATAGCACCGATTGTTTCACTCTCTGGAAATCCAATCCCGCGGTAATGTTCAATCATCATCGAAGCCATCACTCCAAGACCCGCCCCGCTTGATAGCCCAAGGATCCATGGCGAAGCAAGAGGGTTTCGCAACAATACTTGCAAACCCATGCCAGAAACGCCAAGTGCTCCACCAACCACAATAGCCGCAAACATTGGAACAAGTCGGTACCCAATGTAAGTGGCATCTGGCCAGGCAAAGAACAACTCGCTAGATGTGCTTCGAGTAATCATTAACCTTGCTACACAACCCGCGATGAGCATCGAGAGTAAGACAATCCAAACAAATATGTGCCTTGGTTTCATTTTGCCAACCGCTCCTGAAGTGATTGTGCAACTTGTACGATTCGAGTTGAAGGAACCAAAACATCTTTGTGAACAAACTGAATCACAGGAATACCAAGAGACTTTACAGGACCAATACTTGTACTTTGGACATCAGACACAATGAGGATTCTACTCGGAGCAAGCCTCGCAATGTCTTCTAGCGATAACATTTGCCATCCATCACGCTTCAACGCATTCACGCCGCCCATTGCACTCCAAATATCATCAAGATATGTATTGTTCCCAAAACAAAGCCCTACATTCTGATCAGTCCCATTTGTCATCAGTAACGTTGGCTCATCGGAAATCACAGACTTCTCTAAAGCAAAAGAAATTTTTGTTTGATCTACATCTAGCAATAATGTGAGATCAGAAGACAGATTCATAATATCTGCAATCGTATTCAGTTCCCAACTTCGTTGTAGAAAAGCATTATCTCTAGCAAGTTCTTCAATATGAGAATCAATTCCACCTGTTTGTTGTTGCAGAAATACATGTGTCGGCTGAAGGCGGAGGAGGCGTTCATAATCTATGGAGTATAAATCTCCTACAACTGGCAGTGGTGTTCCAATTTTTTCGCAAAATGCAGAACACCCAACTAGATGGTCGCTAAGTCCCATGTCAATAAGCGTTGCTGTGATGCTAGGACTTAGTGAAACAATGCGTACACCTGGGAGTTTTGGCTCACTCTCGCGCGAGGAACACGCGTACAAGAGTACGATCAGCAAGCAAACGATAATTCGCAAATGTTTAGGCATCTGAGGAGACAAGTTGTGTTTGTGCTAGGCGAGCGTACACATCGCAACGGCTAAGCAATTCATCATGTGTTCCAGTATCAACCAATGAACCTTGATTAAGAACAATTATCCTATCAGCCATTTGTACTGTTGATAAACGATGGGCAATAATCAATACCGTTCTAGATTCGCAAAAACTATCAAGCGTGTCGTTGATCAGTGATTCGGACTCAGTGTCAATTTGGCTTGTCGCTTCGTCAAGAATTAGAATCGATGGATCACGCAACAAAGCCCGAGCAATCGCCAAGCGTTGGCGCTGACCGCCGCTGAGAGAAGTGCCAGATTCATACACATTTGCACTATATGCACCGTCCATCGCTTCAATAAAATCTGCAGCATGTGCTCGCTCAGCCGCCTCTTTGACTTGTTGAAGCGTCGCATCTATTCCAAAGCGAATGTTTTCGTCGATTGTGCCACGAAATAGAACTGTTTCTTGTGTAACAACGCCAATTTGAGATCGTAGTGAATGCAAATCAACGGTTGCAATATCAATACCATCAATCAAAATAGTTCCTGATTGTGGTGTTAATAAACGAGGCAACATGGAAAGCAGCGTCGTTTTACCAGAACCATTTGGACCAACGATTGCAAGACTTTCTCCGTGGTTAATTGTTAATGATATGCCTCTGATTGATGGTTCATTTACATCATCGTAGGCAAAAGATACATCTTCAAAAACAATCGTTTTAGTATGTGGAGAAATTGGTTGACGTAGTGTCTCATCTTCGAGTGGAGTTGTGAGAATATCCTGCAACCTTTCAGCGGGTGCTTCAGATGCTTGTATTTGAGCAACCATACCAGAGAGTGGTCTTAGTGATCCACAAGCAACAGCAAGCGACCCTATTGAAAGTAAGAACCGATCAAAATCTAATGTGCCATCAATAATTGATTTAGCTGCAATTGCCGCCAACGCGCCAAGGACAATAATCGAAAGAATTTCCATAAGCGGACTCATCAAGGCACGAGCAACCCGAACTTTCATCTCAGCTTTGATCAGGCGTTCATTCTCAGAAGAAAAACTACTTTGAATTGATTGTTCTGCTGTATTCACTTTTACCGCACGCAATCCTTGTACCGCTTCATTGGAAATACGCAGCAATTCTTGCTGCACAGCGAGGGAAGTTTTTGATCCCTTTCTGATGCGCCGCCCTATTTTTTGTAGAACAAATGCAAGTACGGGCAAAACTAAAATCGCTATCACAACAAGTTGAACATCGAACACGCATGCGACGATAAAGGCAGCAACACCCTTCGAAAAATGTGCAACCGACTTACCCATCAGTACAGTCAATCCAGCCTGAAGGGCTTCTGCATCTCTGACAATTCTAGAGATAAATTCACTTGCACCACTGCGAAGCACACGACCAAGTTCCAAACCTAGAACGTGGCCAAAAGCTTGCTTACGCACGCGGGCTACTGTGTGTACAGCAATCCACCCACTCAAATATGAATGCAAAAAGTTTGCTATTCCACCAACGAGCGTCAAACAGCCTACACCAATCAAAATAAACATCACACCGTCAAATCGATCTGCTGGCAACTTTTCAATCAGCCACTGGGGTACTGCAATAATATGATTTTCTGAGTTGAACTGCTGCGCAAGTTCAGGTAAAGCCTGTCCACTTTCAGGATTGAGAATTAATGAAAGCGCTGGCCCTAGACTCAACAACCCAACACCTAAACCCATTGCGGAGAAGATAGCAAGTGCAACTGCTAAGATCAGCCTGCCACGCCATTGCAACATTTGTTTTGCAAAATGTTTGAAGTGTGTCATGAGGAATCGTTCCCTTCATACACTTTTCGCAAATCTTTCCAAAAATTTGGATAGCTTTTTGTGACACAAGTTGGATCAACAATTGAAATACCAGATCGTTTTGTTGCAAGCACTGCCATGGACATTGCAATTCGGTGGTCACCAACTGGGTCTATCGCAGTCGGACCGTTATTTGCTTGCAAGGGAGAAATTCTAAGATCACTTGTTCCCGCGCCCACTCCACACCCTGCTTTGGCTAGCGATCGTGCCATGACCTCGATGCGGTCTGATTCTTTAAGAGGCAACGTTTCAAGTCCGTAGATTCTTGATGGACTATCCGCAACTGCTGCGACTGCAGCAAGACACAATGATGCATCTGGAAAACTAGAAGCATCAAGATCACCAAATCCACGAATTGTTCCTGTACCTGTAACTTGCAAGCCAAGTTCCGTCTCTTGTAGATCAGCGCCAACTTTGCCAAGCAACCGAATTGCTTCTGCATCTGGCTGAAGAGAATCCAGCCGCAATCCCTCAAGAGTTACTTGTAGTCCCTTGTGTAAAGTAGCAACTGCTGCAAAATATACAGCGGAACTTGCATCTGGTTCAATCGTAAGTTCACGGTGGGTTACACGAGTTTGCGAAACTGTAATTGATCTCTGTGTTTCATCTACCACGTCGTGAATAGAAACGCCAAAAGTACGTAGTGTTTCCAAAGTTAAGTCAACGTACGATTCAGACGTGATAGGTTTTTCACAAACAACTGTTAGACCACCCTCAAGAAATGGTGCTATCAATAACATTGCAGAAATAAACTGACTTGATTTCGTTACAGGAATCTGTACAACACCACCTGACATGGAAGCACGCTGTACTGTTACAGGCAAATGGTCACCTTCAATCGTTGCGCCCAACTGTGTAAGCATTGTGAGTAATTCACCAACAGGTCTCTGTCGCATTCGTCCGTTGCCATCTACAACAACCGGCTCAGGAGATAAACTCCCTGCTGCAATCATAAAACGAGATGGTGTGCCACCTGCACCAAGATTCACAGTTCCCCCTCGAGGAAATTGTCCGTCGATCCCATGCAAAATTAGTTTTTTCGATGACCACTTTATCCCAACACCAAGTGTTGCCATTGCTTCACTCAGTAACTTTGTGTCATCGCAAAGGAGCGGTTCAGTAAGAACTGTGCGTCCTGCTCCAATCGCACCGAGCATAATTGCTCTCTGGGTCAAACTTTTTGAACCCGGAACTCGCAACGAGCGATGACCAGCCCTTTTCAAAACAGGAACTGACTCGGCAGTTAGTCCTGCATTTTTCTTTCTCATGCGTCTCGCCTGAAAATAGCCACAACATCCTCAATAGGAACAACGAAGAGACGATTGTCCCCTTCGAAATCTACTGGGATAGAGTGTTTTGGGTTGAACAAAACTTTATCGTATTGCTGAATTGGATAATCAGGATCATTTTCGATCACTGTACTCACTGTCACAATACGACCTGTGATTGTTGGAATCTCGATCTTGTCGGGCAAATGGATACCAACCTTGGTAATCTTTCGGTCCTCGTCCTTTCGAATGAGAACTCGATCTCCAATAGGTTCTACTGTTTCAAGAATATTCTTTTTGCTTATTGACTTTGCCATAATTGCTCATGATAAGAGGGTTATCTATGTATCGTAGGAAACTCCAGTTAAGCATCACAGGTTGCAGAAAAATGTTCTAAACATCTAGTCAACCGCTTGATTGATGATTCCTTGCCCAATAATACGAGCGTATCACCGATTGGCGGAGAAATGGGTCCACCCGCTACTGCAACTCGAACTGGCTGCGCGACTTTCCCAAGCGCTCCACCTGCTAGTGAATCAGCCAGAGCATGCAAACATGCGTCGATTGACTCTGCATTCCAAGTTTCAAGCGAGCTTAGCTCTTTGATAATCGCAGGCATTCTTGATAGTCCTGTCACTTCGCCTTTCAACAATGCTTTTTTGACTGGCTTTGATTCTTCCCATGTAATTGCATCATCATCATCAATCAAAAACTTCGAAGTCACAATAGTATCTTGGAAAGTTTTGGATCTGTCGTGATTTGTCGATGCGAACAGTGAAAATTTATCTCCTAAACCTACAAACTCTGGCGCGTATTTATTGCACCAAACGAGTAAGCGTTTTTCAAACTCATCTTTCGAAAGTTGTTGCAGTGCATCTAAGTTGAACGCAAGCAATTTTGCACGATCAAACTTCGCAGGCGACTTGACGATTCGATCAAGTGAAAAGTTTTTAACCAAGAAGTCTGCATCAAACTGTTCAATATCATTTCCCGGAGACCACCCTAATAAGCAAAGGTAATTCAAAAGCACCTCGGGCAAATACCCTGCTCGTTGAAAATCCTCTACATTGATTTCTGGCAACTCAACGCCGAGTGCATCAGCAAGTGCGTTTGCGTCGTTAATTTCTAATTGGACATCTTTTGAGGTCAACCAAGCGTCCCATGATTCCTTTGAGATGCAATCATTTGGAGGCGTATCAATATTCTTTTCTCTCACAAAAGTCCGAAGCGCCTTGTCTTTATCACGTTTAGACATTTTAGAACCATCTGGATTAAAGATGAGAGATATATGTGAAAACGTTGGTCTATCGAAGCCAAAGGCATCTTGTAACAACACATGCTTGAATGTGTTATTGAGATGCTCTTGCCCTCGGATAATATTTGTAACCCCCATCAGCGCATCATCAACGACAACTGCAAAATGGTACGTTGGGAACCCATCGGTTTTGAATATGACAAAGTC
>PVBE011510041.1_pt1 | contig 10691 bp, 9 predicted proteins | sample 1631181 | NCBI WGS metagenome assembly PVBE01 (sample SAMN08397723, study PRJNA350692) | Marine metagenome, whole genome shotgun sequencing project. | isolation source: water | place: Pacific Ocean | collected 2012-04 | reverse complement strand
CCGCCTCGTAGCCTCCTGCGCGCAGGAGGCTACGAGGCAACCCAAACACTTGCATCCAGGGACCTCCTCTCTCTCTGTTGGCCCCTGGAACTCTACTCCCTACCCAAGGAGATGTCTCACATCTATCTGAACCTATACACTATACAGAGGCCACTCCATTTCCCGGATGGGCCAACCAAGCCGCTCGGGCTCTCTTCGCCCGTCAAACCCGGGACCCGCTCATCAGCCATGGTAAAATAATTAGGTTGTCACAGCGTGTTTATCCGGGCGGCGTCCGGGCAGGGGAAAAAGCCGGCCGAAAATCGGACGGCGAAACCGAGCCATTGTCCACCCGGGCGTACTCCTGCCGGGAGGTCCAATTGGGTATCCGCTTTTACCGCGAGATGCTGGGGGACGAAAGGCGGGTGACGGCCTTTCGCGAGGCGCTGTTCGAGGCCGTGCGCCCCGGTGAAACGGTCGTGGAAGTGGGTTCCGGCGTGGGGACTTACGGCTTTTTCGCCCTTCAGGCGGGGGCCCGAAAGGTGTACGGGATTGACCGGGATCCCGTCACCGAAGTCGCCAAGGCCGTCGCCCGGGCTAACGGGTTTGAGGATCGAGCCGTGTTCATCAAGGAGGTCTCCGACAAGGTGACACTCCCGGAGCGGGCCGATCTCTTGGTGACGGAAGATTTCCATCCCCTCGTCCTCGGGCCGTACCTGGAGTCTCTCGTGATCGATGCGCGCGAGCGGTTCCTGAAACCGGCCGGGCGGATTATGCCCATCTCCCTGGAGGTTCTCCTCGCGCCGATGACGGCGCCGACGCTCTACCGGTCCATCGAAGCGACCCCGAGCCGGCCGGGCCGCCGATTCGGGATCGACTTCTCCCCGCTCGGCGAGCTGGCCGTCAACAAGCTCCATTCGTGCAACCTGAAGGCCCGGAACGTCCTGGCGGAACCCGAGTCCCTGTTCTCCTTTCGCCTGGCCGCCCTCCGCAAGGAGGACCTCGCATTGGACCGGACGCTGGCTTTCCGGATGCAATCCGACGGCACGCTCCACGGCCTGTCGGGGTGGTTCGACGCCCGGCTCTCGAAGCGGGTGCGCGTCTCGACCGGCCCCTTCGAGCCGATCACGACGTGGGGGCGATCATTCATTCCCTTGCAATCACCCGTGCGGGTCCGCAAGGGCGATACGCTCGAGGTCAGGATGCGCTCGAACCGCTGGGGATCGAAGACGCTCTGGGCCTGGGACACGAAGCCTTTCAGCGGGTCGGGCGTCCGGCGGGCGCGGTCCCCCCGGGCCGCGTTCAGCCAGTCCACGTTCAAGGGGTTTCCCTTCTTGCGGGAAACCTTTGAAAAGCGGTCCCCGCGGCACGCCCCCAAACTGACCCGGGAAGGCGAGGCGGCGCGGTATGTCCTCCAGCGCATGGACGGCCGCCGCTCCCTGGAACAAATCGGCCGGGAGCTCTGTCAAAAATATCCGGAGGTCTGCGACGACCCGGAGACGGCGTTCCAGAAAGTCCTGGATCTCACGGGAGACCTGTTGGAGTAAAATAACATTGCGCGGCGGGAAGCCGGGAGAACGGCATCCGACGAATGTTTGTCTAATCGCCTGAAAGGTTCATTCCACGATTTCGGAAGGATCAAATTTTTCCATGCCTCCGGCCCTTTCAAACCGTTCGAGCGTCGGGACGCGCGCCTGGAAGGCCCTTTGCGCCATCGTCGTTTTTCTATCCCTTCCGTCTATCGGCGGGCCGCCGTCCGGCGGGCGCGCCGGAGAGGCGTCCGCCAAATCGCTGTCCGACGAGATCCTGGATACGGTCAAACGCGCCCAGAAATTTCTTCTGGGCGAGCGCCCGTGCGGCGCCCGATTCGGCCTGAAAGGGGAGGCCTGGCGGGGGCTGGCCGGAGGGATCGAAAGCCGAGTCCTCCACGTCACGCCGGCCGAGGGGAAAGCCGCCGTTGTCCTGCACCTCGTCCGCGCCGACCCGAAGGAGATCTCCATCCGCGGGTTGTTGTCCAAGGACTTCGGACAAAAGGCGTCGACCGCGGCGGATTTTGCCGAGCGATCGGGCGCCCTCGCGGTCACCAACGCCGGCTTCTACGACAAGGCGCTGCGGCCTTTGGGCTTATTGGTCGTCGATGGGAAGCGAAGGCGGGCCTTCATTGGCCTCCGGGGCCGGCCGAGCGACGCCCTGTATAACGGGGTGTTCCTGGTGAAGGGGGGGAAACCCGCCATCCGGCGCAACAAGGAATATCGGCCCGGAGGCGAGGAGTTGGCGGTCCAGGCGGGACCGCTTCTTATTGCAGAAGGGAAGCCCGCCGCTTCCCTGCGGGGTCTTCGGGATTCGAAGCGGCTGGACGGCCGGCTGGTCCTGTCGCTGGACGGCCGGGGACGATTTGTGATTTGGGTGACGGCCACGCCGCTGAACGGGATGAACTGGTGTGAGCTGCGCGACGTGATGCTTCAATACGCCGGGCTGGAAGGCGGCGCGAAAGCCCGCAACGCGGAAATACGCTGGGCGCTGAACCTGGACGGAGGCGCCTCCGCCCAACTCTATGTCCGAAAGAACGGTCTCAAAGGAAATCCGCCCCAGGTCAAAGGCAACCCCGTGCCCGTCGCCCTCGGGTTCTTCCCCCGCGATTGAGCCGTGAATGCGCGCGGGGGATCAACGCGGCGTCAACCGCATTTCTCACGACCCTCAATCCTCTCCTCCAACCTGAAGGATGCGGGTGGTCGGCGCACCGATCGGCTGATGAGAAATCCGGCTTAGGCCTCCAGGTCGCCGGATGTCTTCCTACGGCGACGTCAGGCCCAACTCGAGGACGAGGAGCCGCGGGCCCGCCGGCGCCTCCCCCAGTGCTTTTCCCACCGCCTCTACACCTGAGAGCCGCCGCGCCTCGATCCCGAAGGACTCGGCCAGGCGGACGAAATCCGGGTTCCGGAGATCGCAGGCGATGGTCCGGCCCCCGTACCGGCGCTCCTGGGCGTTGCGGATGGCCCCGTACCCCCCGTCATTCAAGAGGAGGACCGTCACCGGCAGGCCCTCCTCGGCCAGCGTCGCCAACTCGGCCAATGTGAACAGAAAGGCCCCGTCCCCCGTCACCGCCACGACCCGGCGATTCGGATGGGCCGCCTGCGCGCCGAGGGCGGCGGGCAGGGCGTACCCCAACGTGCAGAGGCCGGAGGAGAGGAGGAACGTCCGCGGCTCGAAGATCGGAAACCGCGTCGCGGCCCAGAGGCTGATCAGACTGTCCCAGCAGGTGACGGCGTCCCGGGGGAGGCCCTCCCGGATCTCCCGAAGCAGCGCGGCCGCGGCCGGGTCGGGCTCGGAATCGCCCCCGCGCCGAAACCAGGTTTGGCCCGTTGTCCCGCCGGTCCCGGCGCCCCCCTCGTCCAGCGCCTCCACCAGCGCGGCCAGGGCGTGCCTGGCGTCCCCGGCAATCCCCACGGCGGACGGATAATTCTCGTTCATGCGATCGGCGTCGGCGTCTATCCGGATGAGCCGCTCGGGCAAGCGGACCTTCCACCCGTCGGTCGCGGCGGCGCTGAAGCGCGTTCCGACGGCGAGGCAGAGGTCGCTCTCTTCCAATGCCCGCCGGACCGATTCCCGCCGGTCCCAGGTGTTGCTCCAGAGGCTTCCCAGGAACAGGGGATGGTCTTCGGGGAAGACGCCCTTGCCGGTGGGGGTGGACAGGACGGGCGACCCGAGCCGCTCGGCCAGGCGGACCGCCTCGCCGCCGGCCTCCGCCCAGGCGGCCCCGCCCCCGATGACGAACACGGGCCGCTCGGCCGCCCTCAACAGGTCCGCCGCCCCGCGGACGGCCGCCTCGTCGATCCCGCGCCCCCCCTTCTCCCCCGGCGGGCGGGGGTCCGGGAACGAGACTTCGCCTTCCTGGTCGAGGACGTCCAGGGGGATCTCGACGTAGACGGGGCCCCGCCTCCCGCGGCTCAGGTGATGCCACGCCACGGCCAGGGCCGAGGGGACGGCCCCGGGGTCTTCCACCCGGCATTGAAACCGGGTGACGGTTTGGGTCAAGGCCATCTGATCGTCCAATTCGTGAAGGGCCCCCCTTTTCCCTTCGTTCCGCGTGTGGGCGGGAATCTCGGTCGCGATCCAAAGGATTGGCGAGGAGGCGGCGTGCGCCTCGGCCACGCCGGTCATGGCGTTCAGGACGCCGGGGCCGGTGATGGTGAACAAGGCGGCCGGCCGGCCCGAGGCGCGGGCGTAACCGTCGGCCATGAAGGCCGCCCCCGATTCGTTCCGGGCCAGGACGTGGCGGATGTCCGGCGCGCCGTGAAGGGCGTCGTACAGGGGAAGGTTGTGAACGCCGGGCAAACCGAAAACGGTGTCGAGGCCGAGCCGGCGGAGGGATTCGACGACGGCCTTCGCTGCGGTCATGCGATGCGTAGGGGGCATGGGGATGGACCTCTATCGGCCTTGGAACCGGGGTTTTCGCCGCGTCTTCAGGGCGCGCGCGGCCTCCTGGGCGTCCCGGCTGGAGTAGAGGGCGCCTGCCGCCAGGGCCTCCAGCTCGATTCCGGCCTCGACGTCCATGGCGTAGGCGCGGGCGATGACGCGCTTGGCCAGCCCGATCCCCAGCGGTCCCCCCTGGAGGAGCTCTTCGGCGAACCGCCTCGCGGCCCGGCCGAGGTCCTTCGCGGGGACGACGCGGTTGACCAGCCCGATGCGGTGGGCCTCGTCCGCGGGGATCAGGTTCCCTGTCAGGATCATCTCCTTCGCCCGGCCGATGCCCACGTTGCGGGCCAGCCGGACGCATCCGCCCCCGTCGGGCATGACGCCCACGCGTGTTTCGACCAGGCCCATCCGGACGCCCCCGGCCGCGATCCGGACGTCGCAGGCCAGGGCGATCTCCAGCCCGGCGCCGACCGCGGCGCCGTTGAGGGCCGCCACCACCGGCTTCTCGATTTGCTCGAAGGCGTTGAACGTCGCGTTGATCCTCCGGAGGACGCGCCGCATCCCGGCGGCGGTCTCCTTTTGGAACGTCTTCAGGCAGGACAGGTCCAATCCCGAGCAGAACGCCCGGCCGGCCCCGGTGACGATGACCGCGCGGACGACCTTCCGCGAGGCCGCCCGCTCCAGGGCCGCGTCGATCTCCTCCAGGGATTCCATGAGGAGGGCGTTGAGCCGGTCGGGGCGGTTCAGGGTGAGCGTCAACAGCCCTTTGCTCTCTTTGAGGGTGATGGACTTGAATTCCGCCATGCGGCCTCCTTACCGGACGTATTGCCGGCGGTGATCCGTCACCCGCCGGGCCTTGAACGTTGTGCGCTCCAGCGACCCGGGCGGAAGAAATTCCACATCGGGCCGGAAAAGCAGGGCCTCTCGAAGCGCCCGGACGAGTTGATCCCGCAGGTTGCCGGCTTCCGCGTCGGGGAGCGGCTCTTGAGATTCCACCTGGACGACGCAGGTGTCCCGGCGCCGTTCGGCGTCATGGTCGAGGAGGATGTGGTATTCGGCCGAGAGCTCCGGGAAAGACCGCACCGCCTGCTCGACCTGGGCGGGGTGGAAGTTGGCGCCGGCGAAGATGACCATGTCGTCCGCCCGGCCCCGGATGCCGCCGGGGGAGCGGATGTGCGTGCGCCGGCAGGGGCAGGGCTCGGCGGTCATTTGGATGAAATCGCCCGTCCAGTAGCGGATGAGCGGGAAGCCCTCGCGGTCGAGGTGCGTGACGACGAGCGCGCCCGTCTCCCCCTCGGGGACGGCCTCGAGGCTTTCGGGGTCGAGGACCTCGAAGAGGTGGTAGTCCTCCCACCAGTGGATCCCCGCCTTGGCCCGGCACTCGCCGGTGAAGGACGCGCCGATCTCGGTCAGGGCGTAGTAGTCGTACGCGTCGAGTCCCAGCCGCTCTTCGAGGAGGCCGCGCGTGGCCGGAAGGGCCGTCCCCGCCTCCCCGCCGAAGATCCCCACGCGCAGGGCGAGGTCGTCCGTCGAGTGACCGCGCTCGCGGAGCTGCTCCGACAGGTAGAGGGCGAACGACGGCGTGGCCACCAGGACCGTGGTTTTCAGGTTCACCAGGAAGTCGATCTGACGGTCGGTCATCGACGCGCCGACGGGGATGACGAAGCAATCCAGGGCGAAGCCGAAGTACTGGACGGAGATCCCCCCGGCCCAGAGACCCTGGCTCAGGGCGTTCTGGATGATGTCGCCGGCCCGCACCCCCATCCCCCGGTAGACGCGGGCCCCCATGTCGGTGAAGTAATCGATGTCCGAGCGGGTCCAGATCGTGTTGACGGGGCGGCCGGTGGTGCCCGTGGAGGGGTGCATCTCGCGGCGCTCGCCGGCCTCGCAGATGGGGATGCGCCCGAAATAGGGATGGGCCTCCTGCTCGGCGCGCAGGTCGGACTTGTACGTGATCGGGAACCGCCGGATGTCGTCCAGGGTCTTGAACTGATCGGGGCGGGCGCCGGCGGCGTCGAAGCGCTCCCGGTAGAACCCGCTCCGCGCGTAGACCCGCGGAAGGTAGGATTGGAGCTTCTGGGGCTGGAGGGCCATGAGGACCTTTCGCGGCAGGGTCTCCATGTCCGGGTTGTGGTATTCGTGGCTCATGGGGCGGTTTCGGCCGTTGGGGATGTCAACCGGAGGGTTTCCGGGCGGCCTTCTCGGCCATTTTTTCGTTGACCTTCGCGGCGTCGACGATGAAGCGCTCGTGAACGCCCTCGCCGACCTTGTCCAGCTCGTCGCGCACCTCGATCCGGAAGACCAGCCGCCGCCGGTCGATCTCCATCAGCTCGGCCCGCGCCGTGGCGGTGAAGCCGACGGGGGTGGCGGCCAGGTGGGTGATCTCGACCTTCGTCCCCACGGTGATCCGGCCTTCCGGCAGGTGCGGCTCCACGGCGTCGCTGGTGGCCTTTTCCACGAGGTGGGCCATGTCCGGCGTGGCGAAGACGGCGATCCCTTCGAGTCCCCACCGGCGCGTGCTGGTCTCCTCCGTTACGGGCCATTCGGCTTCGGCGGCGAGGCCGACCTTCAAATCCGGATAATCGCTCAACTCGCGTGCTCCCTGATTGGTTGGTTACATCCTACGCCTTGAGGATGTCCTTGTGGGCCAGGACGCGCTCCATGAGGGGGCGCATGCCCAGCTCTCGGGGGATGGCCAGGGCCTCGTCCAGGAGGGCCGTCGCCTTTTCGTCGGAACCTCGACGCCGCCGGCCCGGCCCCCCCCGGTCCGCTCCCTCGCCTTCAGAGTCCGGTCTTATGAAGGTCCTTCGTATACAGGTTGCAGAGACCATATCATATTGTCGGCGCGCGGGCGGGGGGAATGGTAAAGTGGCTGGCAAGCGTGTAGAAGAGTTGACGGAAGAAGAGCCTGCCGCCTTTCCCGGCGGGGTCGGCATCGATCGCCGCGAAGACGGTCGATATCCGGACGGCCAAGGAAAAGGAAGCGGAAAATGACGATCCAACTCGACCCGGAGCGGACGGCGCTTCTCGTGATCGACATGCAGAACGGCTTTTGCCATCCCGAGGGCGGTTTGGCGAAAGCGGGCCAGGACAACGCGCCCCAGGTGGCCGTGGTCCCGGCGGTGAAGGAGCTCATCCGCCTTGCCCGGGGCGCGGGAATCCGGGCGGCCTGGTCGAAGCAGGTCCATTTCCCGGGAAACCGCGCCCGGGAAGGTCGCGCGGCGGCCTCCCACCTCCAGAGGAAGCCCAAGGGGGGGAGCCCCATCTGCGCCAGGGGATCGCGGGACGTCGAGATCGTGGATGACCTGGCCTCCGACGTGGCGCTGGAGGACGAGGTCATCGTGAAGCACAAGATGTCGTGCTTTTACAACACCCGGCTGGACGAGGTCCTCCGGATGTGGGGCGTGACGGGTCTGATTCTTTGCGGGGTGTCCACTTACGTCTGCGTGGAATCCACGGTCCGGGACGCCTACTTCCGCGACTACGATATCGTCGTCGTCGAGGACTGCGTAGCGGGCTCCATCGAGCGCCTTCACCTCGATACGCTGGAAAAGGTCCGGATGTACTTCGGAGAGGTCGTGACACTGAAAGCGCTGGAGGGTGTGTGGACGGCGGGGTCCGCCGCGCACGCCGCCCCCCCGGGGATCGGAGTGACCCAGAGAGGAGGCCCCCTTCATGTGTCCCCCTGAATCGGTGAACCTTCGGATCAACGGGCAGGATCGGTCCGCGCGGGTCGATTCCGGTTTGCCCCTCGTCCGATACCTCCGGGACGAGCTGCGCCTGACCGGGACCAAGGTGGGGTGCACGCCGGGGGACGGGGATTGCGGCGCGTGCATGGTCCTTGTCGACGGAAAGCCCGAGCTCGCCTGCCTGGTCGGGATGGGCGGCCTGGAGGGTCGGTCCGTCGAGACGATCGAGGCGGAGTCGCCCGGCGCGCCCCTGGATGTGGTCCAGGAGGCGTTTGTCAGGAGCGGGGCGATCCAGTGCGGTTTCTGCATCCCCGCCTACGTCCTCGCCGCGCGGGCGCTGTTGAAAGACAACCCGGATCCCTCGGTCGGGGAGATCAAGGAGGGCCTGGACGGCATCCTCTGCCGATGCACCGGATACAAGAAGGTGATCGAAGCGGTCCAGGCCGCGGCCCACTTCAACGCCGCGGGAAGCTGGCCCGGCGGGTTCGGGAAGTCCGGTCTCGCGGAGTCCGAGCACGCGGTCCGCAAATCCATCATCAAGGTGGACGCCGCCGATAAGGTGACCGGCCGGGCCGTCTTCGCCGACGATGTGTACATGGAGAACATGCTCCACGGCAATCTCCTTTATAGCGAGCGGCCCTCGGCCCGGTTCACGCTGGACACCGCCGAGGCGGAGAAGTCGCCCGGCGTCGCCGCCGTCCTGACGGTGAAGGACGTCCCCGGCACGAACCTGATGGGCGTGTGCGTCAAGGACAAGCCGGTTTTCGCGAAGGAAAAGGCCCGGAGCGTCGCCGACGTCCTGGCCGCCGTCTACGCCGAGACCCCGGAGCAGGCGGAAGAGGGGGTCCGGAAAATTCGGGTGGACTATGAGGACCTGCCCGGGATCTTCCGTCCCGAGGACGCGACGGCCCCGGACGCCCCCCTGATCCACGAGGACCACCCGACGGGTAACGTCCTCCACGAAGTGACGCTCGATCGGGGAGACGTGGACACGGCCTTCGCCGAGGCCCATTTGGTCGTCGAGGGCGAGTACTCGTGCTCCCGGATCGATCACGGCTTTCTGGAGCCGGAATCGGGCGTGGCCTATGTCGACGAGCGCGGTATCCTGACCCTGCTGATCGCCTCCCAGTGCCTCTTCATGGACCGGGACGACCTCTGCGGGGCCATCGGGCTGCCCAAGGAGAAGATTCGGGAGATCGTCGTCGCGATCGGCGGGGCCTTCGGCGGGAAGGAGGACCTCTCGCTTCATCCCTATCTGGCCCTGGGCGCGCTGCGAACCGGACGGCCCGTGAAGATCACGGCCACGCGCGCCGAGTCCCTCCTGATCCACCACCGCAAGCACCCGATGCGCTTGCGCTTCCAGACGGCCGTGGACAAAGAGGGCCGGCTCACCGCCGTCCGGAACGAGATCCTGGCCGACGGCGGGCCTTACGCCTACACCGCCCCCTGGGTTATCGGCAACGCCACGATGTTCTCGCCCGGTCCCTACGCCGTGCCGAACCTTCACCTCCACGGCAGGCGGATGTACACCAACAACATCCCCTGCGGGTCCTTCCGGGGGTTCGGGATCAACCAGGTGAGCTTCGCGATGGAAAACCAGATGGACATCATCGCCCGGCGTCTGGGGATGGACCCCTTCGAGCTGCGGCTGAAAAACGTCCTGAAACAGGGGGCGACGATGCCCACCGGCGTGGAACTGAACTGCACGGTCGGGATCCGGGAGTGCCTGGAGCGGCTGCGGGACGCGGTCGAAGCCGAGGCGCCGTTCGCGCCGCGAAGCGGGGGGAAGGTCGGCGTCGGCGTCGCCGCGGCCTATAAGAACATCGGCGTCGGCCAGGGGCGGCCGGACCGGTCGGGGGCCATCGTGGAGCTGCTCGAGGACGGGGCGGTTCGGGTGCGGACCGGCGCCGCCGACATCGGCGGCGGGCAGAGCACGGTCATCGCCCAAATCGCCGCCGAGACGCTGGGCATCCCCTACGAGGCGGTGACGCTGATGACGCCCGACACCGAGCTCACGCTGGATTGCGGCCGGACCGCCGGCTCCCGGCAGACCTACACGACGGGCAACGCCGTCTTCGGCGCCTCCCGCGAGTTCCGCGAAAAGCTGTTCGACTTTGTGAGCGGCCGGTGGGAGATAGCGCGGGAGGACATCGTCTGGAAAGACGGAAAATCGTTCCAGTCGCGGGGCGGGAGGGCGATCACCGATAACGAGGAGGTCGTCGCCCGCGCCAAGTCGGAAGGCGAGGACCTGACGACGGAATTTGAGTATCTCTGCCCGGAGACCTTCCCCCCGGTGAAGGACCCGGAGGCGGAGTTGGGGATCGCGAAGAAGGATTACCGCAACTATCACTGTTTCACTTTCGTCGCGTCCGTGGCGGTCGTCGAGGTGCATGAGAAGACCGGCGAGGTGGACGTGTTGAACCGGGATTTCCCAGATTGAGCCCAACCCGCATCTTTCCAGCTGAGTCATATGCTCTGATACTACCATCCCCACGGAGCTTAACCCGCGTCCTTCTGGCTGAATCTCTCAAGGAGACACTGCCATTTTTCCCAAGCAGACCAACCCGCCCATTTCCGGCTGAGTCGTATGCTCTGAAACTGGCATCT
>PVBE011791519.1_pt1 | contig 10692 bp, 4 predicted proteins | sample 1631181 | NCBI WGS metagenome assembly PVBE01 (sample SAMN08397723, study PRJNA350692) | Marine metagenome, whole genome shotgun sequencing project. | isolation source: water | place: Pacific Ocean | collected 2012-04 | reverse complement strand
CTTATTTCTTTCTAAATTTCTTAAAGAGTATGTTTTGTCCCCCTGTCCCCCCGCAGTGAACGGGGCGCAGCTGGACCCCACCCTGCTTCCTGCACCTTTGCAGGCTGTGGCGTGCACCGCACCCTGCACCCCCAACCCGTGCACCGCACCCTGCTTCCTGCACCGTGATGCGGGTGGGCTACTTGCGGGACTCTTCCTCCGTCGCAACCTCTTCGCCTTTGCTGTTCCAGTATTTCTCGGAAACCACTTCGCCGTCTTTGCTGGTTCCTTCGGCCATCTTCTGCCCGTTCTCGTGCCACGCCGTCCAGAGGCCATCCTGTTTGCCGTCTTTGTAGGTTCGTTCCCAGCTCTTCTGGCCGTTCTCGTGCCACTCCGTCCAGAGGCCATCCGGTTTGCCGTCTTTGTAGCTTCCTTCGTCTTCCTTCTGGCCGTCCTCGTACCACTGCATCGCGGGGCCGTGAAGGATTTCGCCTTCTTTGTAGGTTACTTCGGTCTTTTTCTGGCCGTTCTTGTGCCACGTCGTCTGGAGGCCATCCTCTTTGCCGTCTTTGTAGGTATACGCCTCCTTCTTCTGCCCGTTCTTGAGCCATTTCGTGAGGAGGCCGTCCGGTTTGCCGTCTTTCCAGGTTCCTTCTTCAGCCTTCTGGCCGTTCTCGTGCCACATCGTCACGAGGCCATTCTTTTCGTCGTATTTGAAGGTTCCTTCTTCCTTCTTCTGACCGTTGTCATGCCATTTCGTCCAGAGGCCATCCATTTGGCTATAAGCCGCTTCGCCTGATTTGTAGGTTCCTTCGACCAGCTTCTGTCCGTTCTCGTGCCACACCGTATGGAGGCCATGTATCTTGCCGTCTTTGAACTGATCCAGCCTCTTTACTTGTCCCGAATCATACATGATCTTTGCCCACCCGCTGTATGCTTCCGATTCGTTGTTCTGGTAATAGAGGCCGTCACGCTCTTCGAGCGACTCAAAGTCGACGGCCTCTTTGAGGAGTCGCTCAACGTCGTCATCGCTCAGCGACTTCGGGGTGTCGCTAGATTCTTCACTGGGGGGCTCTGCGACAGGTGGCTCTGCGGGGGGCGATTTCGCGGTATCGGCAGAAGGCTCTGCGCTTTCGTTCGACGGCGTTGGGCTCTCACTGGCCGACTCCGAACCTTCGGATGACGACTTCTCACCACAACCCGCGACCAGTAGCGCGGCAAACAGCAGTAGGGCTTTCTTCATTCCTGATACCTACCTACCCCAGGCGCAGTCGGCAAGCGGGGAGAGCAATGAGCCATGGTTAGGTTCTAGGCGCTAGGATTAAGAAGCGGCTTGGAATCGAAGACCTTTCCGCTTCGTGCATTGATCGGACCAACGTTCATGATAATAGTGTGACCTCCTAAGCGGAAAATCAACCCTTGCGGCGTTATCCACAGCCCGCTAATTGATGGGATCAATGAAAACGCGTTCGCTCTGCTTACTTACCCTCACCGCGCTCGCCCCCTCGCTGGCCCTGGCAGACCTCAATACCGAGATCCTGGCCGACAATCCGGTCGCCTATTGGCGGCTCGACGACGCATCCAGCCCGGCCCTCGATGCGACTGTCAACGTCAACAATGCCGACGCCTTCGACGCGGTGACGCTTGGAGAGCCCTCTCTCTTTCTCAGTGACAACAACGCCGCGGCCCGCACATCCGGGAACGGACGGCTTCTCTCCCTCCCCTTCGAGAAGATCGACGGGGGTGGATTCACGGTGGAATTCTGGATCAAGCTGCACAGCGCGCCCGGCGGTTTCCACAACCTGGTCGGGGATGGCGAGGGCGGCCTCGACTTCAGCCTCATGGTCTACACCACCGCCGCCGGGAACGTCCGTGCCCATGCTCAGACCGCGGCGGGTTGGTCCGGACTCGACTCCACCGAGAAGCTCATCGTGGATGCAGTCCACCACGTGGTCTCCACCTGGGACGCCGGAACCGGAGAAATGAATCTTTATCTCGATGGCGTGCGAACCACCGCCAACTCGGTCGGCGCTACCCCCTTGCCCAACATCGGTCCTGCCGTCAACACCGACAATGCGATCTATATCGGAAAGGACGACCGCGAAGCAGGGCCGGACGCCACTTTCGACGAGGTCGCGATCTACAACTACGCCCTCAGCGCCGAGCGGGTGGCTGCTCACTACGCTGAGGTGGACCTTCCCGATCCGCCGGACCCACCCGAAAAGCCCGAGCCCTTCGCAGTTCCGGTAGGCGACTCCACCTTGATCGCCGATCTTGACTACAGCGACACCTTCACGATCGGTGCAACCGCCCCCGGTGCAGCACGGCAGGCCTACGCCGCGCAGGGCTTCCCGTTGCCTGCGGGCGTGGAGATCGTGGAAGACAGTCACGGCAATGCTTCCGCCAGTTGGCCCGGCAATGCCTGGTCGATCGCCACGGACACCGCGATCAATCCGGGCGGCTTCGGTTATCCCGGCTCCAGTGGAGGAGGCAGTGACACCGGGATCACCCAACGCGGAGGCGGGGGTGACTGGGGAATCCCCTACGGTCAACGCGATGTCTTTGTGCTACAGTCGGACTTTGTGCAATTGGCCGACCGGGTCGACTTCACGATCGGCGACACCCCGGGCACGATCGGAGGGGGGGGCAACATCTCGGTCTTCTTCCGCACCACCAACCATCCCTCCTTCCCGGAGATCGGCATCTACAATCCCGGCATCGGGGAACGCGACTCGGGCCTGACTTCGGAGATTGCGGCGGACAACCTCTGGCAGAACTACGCGGTCTACGTCGACGTCCCCAACCAGGTCCTGGCCTTCTATGTGAACGAAGAACCCCGCGGGTCGGTCGATCTCACTACCTTCGAGGGCGGAGCCTTTGCCGGCATCCTCAACAACGCCTTTGTCGGAATCGGAGGGGCGGGTAACGACCGTCTATGGAGCGACAACTTCCAGGTCGGTTCCACTGCGGTGCAACCCCCGGATGTTCCGGATCCCCCGGAGCCTGCCATGCCCTTCGGCGTCACGGTGGGTAACTCGACCTTGATCGGCACGCTGGACTACGGCGATACCTTCACCATCGGGCCGAACTCACCGATCACCGAACGCCAGACGTACCCGGTCCAGGCCTTCCCCCTGGAGTTGAACGAAGACACGGTGGAGGACAGTCACGGCAACCCCGCCCAATTCTGGGGATTGATCAACTGGTCGATTGCCACTGATGCCGCGGTCAATCCGGGAGCCACCGGTTATCCCGGCTCGAGCGGGGCGGGCACCGACGAGGGCTTTACCCAACGCGGCGGTGGCGGCGACTGGAGCATCCCCTACGGCCTGCGCGATGTATTCGTGGTGCAAGTCGACTCCGTGCAGACTGCCGATCGCGTCGACCTCACGGTGGGCGGCACCCCCAATGACATCTTTGGCGGGGACAACATCTCGGTCTTCTTCAGAAGCACGGGAGCGGCCACCGAGATCGGCCTCTTCAATGCGGGTATCGGAGAGACCGACACCGGCCTGACCTCGGAGATCGAAGTCAACAATCTGTGGCAAAACTATGCCCTCAAGGTCGATATCCCCAACGACACCATCGAAGTGTTCGTGAACGAAGTTTCCCGTGGCGTCCTCGACCTCACCACCATCGCCGCTGGTGCCTACGCCGGGATCCTCAACAACGGATTCGTGGGCGTGGGAGGAGCGGGCAATGACCGTCTCTGGACCGATAACTTCCAGGTCGGTGCTCCCGGTTCGGCGAATCCCGGGGCCGGTCCGGCCCTCACGGCGGTCGGCTTCGACGGGGCTGCAATATCCCTGGGCTGGGACTCCCGTCCCCAAACCGACTATAAAGTCGAGATTTCATTTGACTTGGAGAACTGGCTTGAGCTCATTAATCCTGTGGCTTCCGGCGGAGGGAGCACCTCCATCAATCAGGACATCTCCGGCATCCTCGAGGCCGTCCAACCAAGACCTTCTGCCGCCTACTTCCGCGTCACCGACAACAATCTCTAACCAACCCATCATATGAACCGCACAACATCTCGCCTCGCCCTCGCGGCCATCCTTGGTGCGACGGCGCTCACCTCTCAAGCAGCCGTCACGGTAGGCAGCTCTAGCCTGATCGGCCAACTCGACTACAGCGACACCTTCACCATCGGTGCAGGCGCAGGCAGCGCCGCCCGCCAAGCCTACGCCGCGCAGGGCTTTCCATTGCCGGCCGGAGTGGAGGTGATCGAAAACAGCCATGGCAATGCCGGCGTGAGTTGGCCGACCAATGCTTGGTCCATCGCCACGGACACCGCGATCAATCCGGGCGGCTTCGGTTATCCCGGCTCCAGTGGAGGAGGCAGTGACACCGGGATCACCCAACGCGGAGGCGGGGGTGACTGGAGCATTCCCTACGGTCTGCGCAACGAGTTCGTGGTGCAGAGCGACTTCATCCAACTTCCCGACCGGGTCGATTTCACGATTGGTGCCGTCCCCGGCAACATCTTCGGCGCGGGCAATATCTCGGTCTTCTTCCGCACCACAAACCATCCCTCCTGGCCGGAGATCGGCATCTTCAATCCCGGCATCGGGGAACGCGACTCGGGCCTGACTTCGGGGATTGCGGCGGACAACCTCTGGCAGAACTACGCGGTCCACGTCGACGTCCCCACCCAGGTCCTGGCCTTCTATGTGAACGAAGAACCCCGCGGGTCGGTCGATCTCACTACCTTCGAGGGCGGAGCCTTTGCCGGCATCCTCAACAACGCCTTTGTTGGCATCGGGGGAGCGGGAGCGGATCGCCTCTGGAGCGACAACTTTCAGGTCGGCGGAGTAATCCCCGAACCGTCCACCGTCCTCCTGGGACTCCTCGGACTCGGTCTCGTGGCCCGTCGCCGGCGCTGATCAGCCCGACCGACTTTGCTCGATCCGCGCGCCCGGCCTCCGAGCGCGCGGTTTTCTTTTTTTGGGAGGGCATTTGCCAAGGCCTGTCTCCCCACTCTAGCTTGCAGTTCCCCCTCCATGCAACTGATTCCCCGAAGCTGGCTCCTCGTCCCCGCCCTCGCCGTTCTGGGCCTCTCAAGTCAGGCTCCCGCCCTCGATGCGGTGGTGAGCTTTAACGAACTCATGTACCACCCGCGCGACGACGAGCTCGAGTGGGTCGAGCTGCACAACATGATGACGGTCGATGTCGACCTGAGCGATTGGCGCATCTCCGGTGGCATCGACTATCAATTCCCAGCCGGGACCGTAATCGCGGGCGGCGGCCACCTGGTGGTGGAAGGTCTCGCGGGCGGAGCAGGCGCAACCCACGGCCCCTTCCAAGGCAGCCTCAATAACAACGGCGAACGTGTCCGCCTTCGCAACAACAGCGATCGCCTCATGGATGAGATCGACTTCGGGGACAGTGGACGCTGGCCGATCTCCCCGGATGGATCGGGGACCAGCCTCGCCAAGCGCCGCCCCCGCCTCGCCAGCGGCCTCCCCGAGAACTGGACTTCCAGCGGGGTGGCGGGAGGCACTCCGGGATCGGAAAACTTTGGGGACACATCGGTGAAGCTGTTAGAGTTCGATTCCACCTGGCGCTACGACGAAAGTGGGATTACTCCCCCCGCGGGTTGGGAAGACAGTGCCCACTTGGTCGGGGTGGACGGTTGGGAAGAAGGGCCGGGTGTCCTGGCAGCCGAACTGAATGCCCTGCCCCTTGCCATCGGCACCAATCTGACACTGCCGGGACTGAATGATCCCTTCGTGCTCACTTACTACTTCGAAACCGAATTCACTCTCAGCGCGTCCCAACTCGCCAACCTGCAAGAGCTCAAGCTCCGCCATCTCATCGACGATGGCGCGGTCTTCTACCTCAACGGCGATGAGGTCTGGCGCTACAAGATGGACCCCGGCCTGATCGCTCCGGATGACACTGCCAATGCCGGAGGTGAGGCTCAGCTCGCCGGGCCGGTCTCCCTTCCCCTGGGCGACCTCGTGGCAGGAAGTAATCGCTTTTCGGTGGAGGTCCACCAAGCCAGCGACACCAGCAGCGACGTGGTCTTCGGTCTGGAACTGGAAGCGCTCATCTCCGGAACGTCGGGAGAATCAGCCGAACTGCTGATCAGCGAAGTCTCCTCCGGTGACTCCCCCCTCTTCTGGGTCGAACTGCACAACCCCAGCGCGGGCCCGGTCGAGCTCAGCGACTTCGCCCTTGAGAATCCTGCCAACCCCGGGGGAGGAGTGCATGTTCTTGCGGCGGGCTCTCTCGCCTCGGGCGCGCGCCTCCTCGTGGACGAGACTTCACTGGGCTTTCGCGTCTCCGATGAGGGACGCCTCTTCCTGGAATCTGCTACCGGAGACCGTGTCCTCGATGCCGTGCGCGTGAAGAACCGGCCTCTCGCCCGCAAGGAGGGCGCCACTGCACAAGATCGCTTTCTCACGCCAAGCGAGACCACTCCGGGCGACTCTAACAGATTCTCGATCGAGGACGCCATCGTGATCAACGAGATCATGTACCATCATCGTCCACAGCCCAAACGCGAGGCCCAGGCCGCCGGAGTATCCCCGGAGGTAGTTTCAGATTGGAACGAACCCTGGCGCTACAACCAGTCTGGCAATGATCCCGGCGCCGACTGGGCCCAAAGCGCTCACCCCGTCGGTGGCGACTGGTCCTCCGGGAGCGGACTGCTGGGTTTTGACCTGGGCGGGATCTTTCCCCACCCCATTCTCACCAATCTTACCTGGCCGGCCCTCAACAATCCCTATGTGGTGACTTACTACTTCGAACGGGAGATCACCCTCACCCAGGATCAGATCAATCGCCTGGAAGAAGTGGAGCTTCGCCATCTCGTCGATGACGGGGCGGTCTTCCATGTCAATGGAGCAGAGGTCGGACGATTCTGCATGCCGGGGGGCGCAATCGACGCAACCACCGTTGCAACCTGTCCCGCCACCAACGATGCCACCCTGAAGGATCCCCTCGTGGTCCCGAGTGGAGTCTTCGTGGTGGGCGCCAACCGGATCTCGGTCGAAGTGCATCAAGCCGAGATCGGAAACGCCGACATCATCTTCGGCCTCGAGGTCACCGCTATGCTGGTCGATGCCGGAGGCATCCCGTCCCAGGACTACGCCGAGATCGGAGAAGAGTGGATCGAGCTCTACCACCGCGGCACGGAACCGGTGAACATGACTGGCTGGTCTCTCGATGGAACGATCGCCTTTCAGTTTCCGGAAGACACCACCATGTCGCCGGGCGACTACCTGGTAGTCGCCCGGGACCCCAGCGCGCTGGCCGCCAAATTCCCCGGCATCGCCATCGCCGGCGAGTTCAACGGACGCCTCAACAACGACCAGGGCTATCTCAAACTCGAGGACGCCGTTCAGAATCCGGTCGATGAAGTGCACTACTACGACGGTGGCCGTTGGCCCGACACCGCCGACGGGAACGGATCCAGCCTCGAATTGCAGGACTCCAACGCCGACAACTTCCTCGCCGAGTCGTGGGCCGCCAGCGACGAATCCGGCCGGGGCAGTTGGCAGAGCTTCACCCATCGCGCCCGCGCCCAGCGTTTTCCCGGGACCGGAGATCCCTCCACCTACCACGAGTTCATCTTCGGTCTCCTCGATGCCGGCGAGATTCTCCTCGATGACCTGAGCGTGATTGAAGACCCGGACGGAACTGCGCGGGAGCTGATCCAGAACGGTGACTTCGAGGGCGATCCCGTGGATACCACCCCGGACCACTGGCGCATGCTCGGCACCCACGGACTACACGGACGCTCGTTGGTGATCGACGATCCCGACGGCGGCGGCAAGGTCCTCCACGTCGTGGCCACCGGACCGATGTGGCATCAACAAAACCAGGCCGAGATCACCCTCAAGTCCGGCAACTCTTTCGTCGCGATCAACTCAAACCGGGACTACCAAATCTCCTTCCGCGCCAAGTGGCTCACCGGCAATCCCCTCCTCAATACCCGGCTCTACTTCGACCGGGTGGCCAAGACCCATGTCCTGCTCCAGCCCGTTCCTTGCGGCACTCCTGGCACGGCCAATTCCACGGCGATTGCCAACCTGGGACCGAGCACCGATCAATTCGGACACGCCCCGCTTCGTCCCTCCAGCGGAGCACCCGTCACCATCCAGGGAATTGTCAGCGACCCGGATGGGGTGGCGGCGGTCACTCTTCACTGGTCCACCAATGGCACCACCTACAACCAGGTCGCCATGGTCGATGCGGGCGGAGGACTCTTCCAGGGCCAAGTTCCGGGGCAGAGTGCAAACACCAAGGTGCAGTTCTACCTCGAAGCGGAGGACAGTCTGGGCGCAATGACCACCTTCCCGGCGGCAGGTCGCGAGTCCCGCGCCCTCTACCGGGTGGGAGCCGAAACCAGCAGTGCCCATCCCGCCCAGCACCTCGAGATCGTCATGCTCAACTCGGACGAGGCGGTCCTGGGCGCCAACACGAACCTGATGTGCAACCACCGCATCGGCGGCACCCTCATCTACGAAGACGAGGTCTTTTACGACGTGCGCGTCCGGCTCAAGGGAAGTCAGCGCGGCCGTCCCGACCTCAACCGGCGCGGGTTCAGCATTGCCTTCAATGCCGACCAAAAATTCCGCGGGGTCCTTGATTCGATCGGACTGGACCGCTCCGGCGGATGGAAGTTCGGTCGCACCTTCGGCCAGGACGAAATCCTGATCTGGCACTACCTGAATCGCGCGGGTGGAATTCCCGCCCTGCACAACGACATCGTCTTCCTCGACGCGCCCGGCGTGAGTAACGGCTCGGCCCAGCTTCAGCTCGCTCGCTTCAGCAATGAATTCCTGGAATCCCAGTTCGCCAATGGAGCCGAAGGGGCCCTTTACAACTACGAGTTGATCTACTACCCGACCACCACCACCGGCGGAGTGGAGGGCCTGAAACGACCCAATCCGGACAGCGTGGTCGGCGTGCCGGTGCGGGATCTCGGCGACAACAACGAGGCGTGGCGTTACTACTTCCAGCTTCGCAACAACCAGGTGAAGGACGACTTTGGCGGGATCATGAGCCTGGGCGAACTCTTCTCCATGGGCAGTAGCGCGATGAATGTAAATGCCGACACTGTGATCGATGTCGACCAGTGGTTGCGTTGCTACGCCGGCGTGAGCCTCTCAGCGGTGGGCGACAGTTACTTCGATAACGGGAACGCCCATAATGCCCGCTTCTACCACCGTCCCTCTGACGGGCGCATACTCCTCTTTCCTTGGGACATGGACTTTTCCTTCGTTCGCGGGTCGACCTCCAGTTTGACGATCAACTCGGATCTCACGCGGCTCCTCCAGGATCCTGTCCACAAGCGGCTCTTCTGGGGCCACATGAACGACATCCTCCGCAAATCGTACAGCTCCGGCTACATGGCGTTCTGGGTCAATCACTACAAAAGCTTCCTGACGGGCCAGGGCAATATCACCACCCTCACCAGCTTCATTCAGCAACGCGCCGCCTACGCCACCCAGCAGATCCGGTCAGCGGTGCCCCCGGTCGGTTTCTCGATCACCACCAACGGAGGAAATGCCTTCAACTCGGCGGTCACTCCGGTGCAAGTCGCCGGAGACGGCTGGATCACAGTTCGGAGCATTCGTCTCGCCGGATCGAACACTCTCCTGCCCGTGACCTGGACCGACCAAAACTCCTGGCAGGCTCAAGTTCCCCTCGGACCTGGACTCAATGCCGTCACCCTCGAAGCACTCGACTTAGATGGGAATGTGGTCAGCAGCGACACCATCGATGTCACCAACACCGGCACGGTAGTGGCCGCCAGCCCCGCGAATTTCGTGCTCACCGAATTGATGTACAACCCCGCCGATCCCAGTGCGGCCGAACTCGCAGCCGGATTTGATGACAAGGATCAGTTTGAGTTTGCGGAGTTCCAGAACATCAGTGCAGGCCCGGTGGATGCCGGCGGAGTCACCTTCGATGCCGGAATTGAATTCACGATTCCGCCGGGCACCCAGGTGGCACCCAGCCAACGGGTGGTGCTCGTGGGCAATGCGGCCGCCTTCCAGGAACGCTACGCCGCCCTCTTCCCCTCCGCCACGGTGGTAGGTAGCTACCAAAGTTCCGGCACCGGCTTCCGCAATCAGGGAGAGCGGATCCACGTCTTGGCCGCCGACGGGCAAACCATCGCGGACTTTTCCTACGATCAGAATGCGCCCTGGCCGGAGTCGGCCGATGGTAAGGGTTACAGCCTGATCCCGATCGCGCCAGAAGAGCCGAGCGTCGACCTGGCCCTTCCGGAGAATTGGCGGAGCAGCGCCGCTCTTGGGGGCAACCCCGGCGAGAGCGATGCGATCGACTATGCAACCTGGAGTACTGCCCACGGAAACGTGCAGCCTCTCGAGGACCCCGAGGGAGATGCCCTGGTGGCGCTCACGGAGTACGTTATCGGAGGAACCCCGCAGGGCCCGGACCCTCACCCCGCCACCGCGATTGATCCCGATGATCTCACCCTCTTCTCCACCACCGTGGCGATCGGCGTAGATGATGCCCAACTCGCCGCCGAGAGCTCCAGTGATCTCTTATCCTGGCACCCAGAGAATGTGGTCTATGCCGGTTCGGTCAACAACGGGGATGGCACCCGAACCATCTGGCTCCGGCTGAGTGGGACGGACCGCTTCGTCCGACTGCGCCTGACGCTTCGCTAGCGCCCGCTCCGCTCCGGTGAGATGCCGGCTGCGGGGAGAGCTGGTCCCCTTGTGGTCCCCTTGT
>PVBE011502696.1_pt1 | contig 10692 bp, 12 predicted proteins | sample 1631181 | NCBI WGS metagenome assembly PVBE01 (sample SAMN08397723, study PRJNA350692) | Marine metagenome, whole genome shotgun sequencing project. | isolation source: water | place: Pacific Ocean | collected 2012-04 | reverse complement strand
CTGATGAATTGGCAGCCTTGGTCGGTGTTGAAGATTTCGGGCCTGCCGTACTTGGCCAGCGCCTCGTTCAGCGCCGCGACACAAAAGCCCGCATCCAGCGTGTTGGACAGCCGCCTACACTCTGATAAACGCCCTGCGCCGCAGCGGCCTTCGCGGCACCAAACTAGCCAAAGCCGCCTGCGGCACCATTCGGCTCAAGCTGTTTAAGATAGGCGCGCAGGTCAAACTTTCCGTGCGCCGCGTCCTCATCCACTTCGCCAGCGCCTGCCCCTACCAACCCCTCTTCCAAAAAGTCTGGCAACGCCTCCAACACTACCCCTTGCGCCGCTGAGCGGAGCCGGCCGGCGCGATAAGAACCGTGGGGAAAGGGGGAGGTGTGTCCCGTCTACGAGAAAATTACTCCAAAACCCTCTCAAGAGCCCAGAATCGACAAAAAACGAGGCGCAGAGCACCTGCCTCGGAAGCTGTGAGCGATGCGGGTTAGGCCGAAAATCTTGACCATACGAACGTGATCGAGTTTGGGTTTCGGCAAGCGTTCAGGCCAACGGAAGCCCGCAAACACGGGGCTTTGGGCCGCGAGTCGCAAAGAAGGGACAGACGCGTTAATGTTCTTCTCGGCCGTGGGCGTCGAGGCGGGCCGTGGCGCGGGCGAGGGCAGTTTCGGCGGCCGAGAATTCTTCGCGTTCCTGGGCTTCGCGGATGCGCGCGCGCGCCTTTTCTTGCGCCGCTTCCGCGCGCACTTTGTCGAGCGTCTCGCCGTGTTCGAGGAGGTCGGTCAACACGGTTACTCGGTCGTCTATGACTTCGGCGAATCCGCCGTGGACGGCGTAGAACTCGGGCTGCCCGTCGACCTGCTGGGCGATCACGGCGCCTGGGGTCAGGTTCGAGAGCAGGGAGGTGTGGCCGGGCAACACGGTGAACACGCCCATTTCGCCGGGGACGATCACCGACGCCACGTTCATTTGGACCGGCTCATGTCCGGGCGCGTAGAGTTTGAGTGTGATGGTTCCGTCAGCCACGGTCAGTTTCCTTGGATGGTCTTCGCTTTTTCGATTGCGTCTTCCACAGCTCCGCAATACAAGAATGCGGACTCGGGCAAGCCGTCGTGGTCGCCCGCCAGAATTTCGGAGAAGCTGCGAATCGTATCTTCCACGGTCACGTATTTTCCAGGCATCCCGGTGAATTGCTCGGCGACGAAATTGGGCTGGGAGAGGAATCGCTCGATCCTGCGGGCGCGGTTGACAAGCGCCTTATCGTCTTCGGAAAGCTCGTCCATCCCGAGAATCGCGATGATATCTTGCAGTTCTTTGTAGCGCTGTAAGACTTCCTGGACCCCACGCGCGACGCGGTAGTGTTCTTCGCCAAGAACACGTGGATCTAAGATGCGGCTGGAGGAATCCAACGGATCCACCGCGGGGTAGATGCCCAACTCGACAATGCGCCGAGACAGAACTGTAACCGCATCGAGATGGGCGAAAGTCGTCGCGGGCGCCGGGTCGGTCAGGTCGTCCGCGGGCACGTAGATGGCTTGCACCGAAGTGATCGAGCCTTTCTTGGTGCTTGTGATGCGTTCCTGCAATTCGCCCATTTCCGTGGCGAGGGTCGGCTGATAGCCCACCGCGCTCGGCATGCGACCCAGCAGCGCGGACACCTCGGAACCGGCCTGCGTGAAACGGAAAATGTTGTCGATAAACAGCAGAACGTCCTGGCCTTGCTCGTCGCGGAAGTACTCGGCAGTGGTAAGCCCCGTGAGCCCTACCCGGGCGCGGGCGCCGGGCGGTTCGGTCATTTGCCCATAGATGAGCGCCGTCTTGTCGATGACCCCCGAGTCCTGCATCTCAAGCATAAGGTCGTTGCCTTCACGTGTGCGTTCGCCTACGCCCGCGAATACGGAGTAGCCGCCATGGCTCTTCGCGACGTTATTGATCAATTCCATAATCAGCACGGTTTTGCCCACGCCCGCGCCGCCCATGAGGCCCGTCTTGCCGCCCTTCGAGAAGGGGGCGAGCAGATCGATAACCTTAATCCCCGTCTCGAACATCTCTGCTGCCGTATCGAGATCGACGAATTCCGGCGCGGGGCGGTGGATCGGCCAACGCGTTTGGGTATTTACGGGGCCCTTTTCGTCTACCGGCTCGCCGACGACATTCAAGATGCGGCCAAGCACACCGTCGCCCACGGGTGTAGTAATGAACGACCCGGTGTCGGCCACATCCGCGCCGCGCACGAGCCCGTCCGTGGTGTCCATCGCGATGCACCGTACGCCGTTTTCGCCGAGATGTTGGGCGACTTCGAGGACGAGCGTGGAATTGTCCTCGCGTTCGATGGTCAATGCGTTGTAAATCGGCGGTAGCTCTCCAGGCTCAAACCGCACATCCACCACCGGCCCAATGATCTGAGAAATCCGTCCTACGCTCATGGCATTTCGTCTCCGTAAACGTCGTTCGCGCGCGGCCTAGAGGGCCTCCGACCCGCTCACAACTTCGATAAGTTCCGTGGTAATCGCGTCCTGCCGCGCGCGGTTGTATTGCAGCGTCAGCCGGTCGATCATTTCGCCTGCGTTCGTCGTTGCCGAATCCATGGCCGTCATGCGCGCGCCGTGCTCGCTCGCCGCGGATTCAAAAAGGATGCGGTGCATCTGAATCTGCAGATGACGCGTCAACAAGTCACCGAAAACCGCCGTGCTCGACGGCTCGTAGATATAGTCGACGGCCGAGGCACCTTCCTCCGGGGGTTTGGGCTCGAAGGGCAGCAAGCGCTCGACAGTAACCGTTTGGGAAATGGCGGACTTAAACTCGTTGTAGATGCAGAAGATCTCGCCCGCCTCGCCTGCCGCGAATTCGCTCGCCAAGCCGGAAACGATGCTCCCGGCGGCGTCGAAAGGCGACCCTTCCATCACGTCCTCGTGCGTGGCGTGGAGGGAACCGTAACGCCGGGCCAGCAGCTCGGCGCCTTTCCGGCCGATCATCGTGAGTTGGACCTCGCGCCCGGTGTCCTTTTCCGTATTGGCCGTGTGAAGGGCCTTTTGGACAATGCTGCTATTGAATGCGCCGCAGAGGCCGCGGTCGCTTGTGACGACGACCAATCCCACGGGGCCGTTCCCGCTGCCTTTAGCGAGCAACGGATGCAGATCCAAGTTGGCGCGCGTCGAGAGATTGTTCACTAACTCCCGCATCCGGTGCGCGTAAGGGCGCGCTTTCACAATCGTTTCCTGCGCGCGCCGAAGCTTCGCCGCCGCGACCATCTTCATCGCCTTGGTGATCTTCTGCGTGCTTTTTACGCTCGTGATGCGCCGTTTTATGTCTTGTAAATTTGCCATCGTATTCCTGCGTGGCCCGCGTTACACCGCGTTAAAAGACTCGCCGAAGGCATCCAGGGCCGCGTCGAGTTTCTCTTTGAGTTCGTCCGAGATTTCGCCGGCTTCTCGCAATTCGGCCAAGAGATCGCCGTGTTCCGCGTCGAAGCGTTCGTGGAGCTGCCGCTCGTACGATTCGATCGAAGTCGTGGGCAAATCGTCCAGGCGCCCCCCCGTCGCCGCGTGGATGGCAAGAACCTGATGTTCAACCGTCAAGGGCTGAAACTGGCCCTGTTTGAGGGTCTCGACCAAGCGGCGTCCGCGATTGAGTTGAAACTGCGTCGCTTTGTCCAGGTCGCTGCCGAACTGGGAGAAGGCCTCCAATTCCCGAAACTGCGCCAGTTCGAGGCGAAGCGATCCCGCAATTTTCTTCATCGCTTTGATCTGGGCCGCTCCTCCCACGCGCGAAACGCTTGTTCCCACGTTGATAGCGGGACGCACACCCGAGTTGAATAGGTCGTTCTCAAGGAAAATCTGGCCATCCGTGATCGAAATAACGTTGGTTGGGATGTAGGCGGAAATATCGCCAGCCTGCGTCTCGATGATGGGCAGCGCCGTCAGGCTTCCGCCTCCCTCCGCATCGCTCATCTTGGCCGCGCGCTCGAGGAGGCGGGAGTGCAGGAAGAACACGTCGCCGGGGTACGCCTCGCGTCCCGGTGGGCGGCGCAACAGCAATGACAACTGCCGATAGGCCACGGCGTGTTTCGACAGATCATCGAACACAATGAGCGCGTGGCGGCCGTTGTCGCGGAAGTACTCGCCGATGGCGCACCCGACGTAGGGCGCGACGTATTGCATGGGCGCGGACTCCGATGCCGAGGCGGAAACCACAATTGTGTATTCCATCGCGCCGCTGTCTTTGAGGTCTTTGACGACGCGGGCGACGGTCGAGCGCTTCTGCCCGATGGCGACGTAGATACAAACGACGTCGCCGCCCTTCTGATTGATGATGGTATCGAGAGCGATGGCCGTTTTGCCGGTTTGGCGGTCGCCGATGATGAGTTCGCGTTGGCCGCGGCCGATGGGGGTCATGGAGTCGATGGCCTTGATGCCCGTTTGCAGCGGTTCGCACACCGGCTGGCGGGCAATGATACCCGGCGCGATTCGCTCGACGGGCGAAGTCTCGGACGAGGCAATCGAGCCGCGGGCATCGATCGGCTCGCCTTGCGAATTGACCACGCGGCCAATCATGGCGTCACCGACGGGAACCGAAGCAATGCGTTTTGTCCGCTTGACGGTGTCGCCCTCGGCGATTTTTTCGTACTCGCCAAAGAGCACTACGCCCACGTTGTCTTCCTCGAGGTTGAGGATCATTCCTTGAACGCCGTGGGGAAAGTCGAGCAACTCGCCCGCCACGGCCTGTTCCAGGCCGTAGACCCGCGCGATGCCGTCGCTAGCCTGGATCACCGTTCCAACTTCGCAAATATCCAGAGTGGCCTTGTAGTCGCCGATTTGGCGCTTGATAATTTCGGTGACCTCGGTCGCTTGAATCTTCATGCTAGACGTTCTCCTCTGCCAGCAGGGCGGCTCGGATGTTTTCGAGGCGCGAGCGGAGGCTCCCGTCGATAACCAGGCCGCCTATGCGGACGACGACGCCTCCGAGCAAGTCAGGGTCGGTATCGCTTCGCGTGATGACCGTCTTGCCTGAATGCGTTTCGAGTGCAGCCCGGATGCGGTCAAGCTCGCCGGCGGACAGGTCGGCGGCTCCGTTGATCCGGGCATGGGTGCGGTTGAGCCGCTGGTTCGCGAGAGTCTCGACGGCGCTCACGACATCTTGAATGAGGCCGAGGCGGCCCCGGGCAAACAAAGTTTGCAGGAATCTTTCCGTGGTCGGGTCGTAGGAGGCCGCATCCAAGATTTCGGTGAAAACCGCGCCGCGTTTCTGAGACGCGATCGAGGGATTCTCGAGCACACTGCGCAGCTCGTCGAGGTCGGCGTAAGCGAGCGCGAAATCGCGCAACGCCTCGAGGCTTTGGTCGACCTGGGCGTCCTCGGCGAAGGAGTCCACAAGGGCGCGGGCATATCGCTGAGAAACTAGCGCGGCGCTCATGATTGTTTCTCCAGTTGACCCGCGAAATTGTCGACAAGCGCGGCCTGCTCTTCCGGCGCGCTACCCGCGCGAAGGCGATCGGCCACCAGGTCGATCGCTTGGTCGACAAACTCGCGCTTGAGGACATTGACGGCTAGTTCTTCCTCATACTGTATTCGGTCAGCGGTCTCGCGTTCGAGCAAAGCGATGCGTTGTTCCGTCGCCGATTCGATTAGATTCTGCATTTCCGCTAGCCGCGCGCGGGTCTGGTCTTGGAGTTTGGCGTCTTCGTCGCCAAGCCGATTAAGTTTCCCTTCAGCGGCCTGCCTGCGGTCGCCCGCGGCCTCTCGCGCCTCGTGCGGGCTTGAGATTCGCACTTCTACCTTGTCGATCATGGAGTCGACCAACAAGACGAAAGGCTTGCGGGCAAAGTGGAGGATGAGCCATAGAACCATTGCGACTCTGAAGAAGTCGAAGAGTAGGCTATAAGTGTGTCGCCGGTATTGTTCGGCCTGAAAATTCTCCCGCGCTTCGTATTCTTCAACGAAGTCAATCTTGGTCTGCAACGAAGCGTCCGGCGGGTTCAGTTCAGGGCGCTGCTGCCAATGTTTGTAAACCGGATCCTTAGTGATCTGGACGTAGCGGTCCTGCTCGACCTTGTGCTCCGACATGTACTCCGCGGACATGCCCGGGGGGCCGAGGGTGTAGTTCAGGCTCACGGCAACGATCAGGTAGAACCCGAAATAGAGGAGCAGAAAGAGTTTGACGCTCCCTTTGCTGGGCGTCCGGCCGACTTGGGGCTCGTTCATGACGATGGGCCTCCCGCTTTGAGCCGCTCCGCAATCAGATCGGCTACTTCGGGTATTGCCGCTGTCAGCAATTCCCTCTCCTGTTCCACGCGTTCCAGGGATTCTTGACGCACGTCGAGCACCTGCTGGTCGGCTTTTTCGTACTCGACCGCCAAATGATCGTGATGCTCTTTCGTCACCTTGCCGCGCGCAACACGCAGGGCCTCGTCCGCCTGGCGGCGCAGTTCGGAAAGCTGCGCCGTGTATTCGGATTCGAGTTTCTCAGCGGCCTGCATGCCTACTTCGGCCGACTCCTTGTCCTGCGCGATCCCCGTTTCGCGCTCGTCGATCGAGTCCAGCAGGGGGTGCAGGATAAACCGCGCCGTACCCCACAGAAAGATGAGGAACAGCCCGACTTCGATAAGGAGTGTCAGATTTAGTGTGACCATGTTGCTCTCGCAAGGGCTCCGTATATGCTCATCCGCCTCCGCCGACAACAAACAGCATCAGCAGCGCGACAACGAGGGAATAGATGCCCGTCGATTCGGAGACGGCCTGCCCGATGAGCATGGTGCGTGTCAGCAGACCGGCCTCCTCGGGGCTGCGGCCAATGGCTTCGCAGGCCTTACCCGCGGCAAAGCCTTCGCCGATGCCGGGTCCGATGGCGCCGAACCCCATGCACATCCCCGCGCCGATGAGCGCGCCGGCCTTGGTGAGGTCGGAGCCGGAAATCGCGGACGCCGCCTCCGCGGTCTGCGCCATAGCCGCATCCAACAAGGCATTAACTAGTGCCGGATCCATCATAATCGTGTTCCTTTCAATCGAAAGTCGGTTTCAAACCGTCATTTCATTAAGCGGCAAACAACACCGCGAGCGAGACGATGAGCGCGAAAATAGCGTTGCCCTGGGCCACGGCCTGGCCGATGAGCATAGAACGGAGCAATAGCAAGTCGTTGTGCGGTTTCGCGGCCGTGGCGACGCAGGTCCTCTCGCCGACAAAACCGCAGCCGACGCCGGGGCCGATTGCTCCGAAACCGATGGCCAGGGATGCGCCGAAGGGCTTGGAAAAACCGACGAGGCCGGGTTCAATGCCCTGCATGGTGAATAGCATGATGAATGCGATTAGCATCCCAAAGATCGTCGGCGTCTGGCAGACCGCTTGGCCGACGAGCATGGTGCGCAGGGTGATGGATTGTGACTTGGGCCACGCGCTAGCGCCCTGGACAGCGCCGCCGCCGACGAGGCCTGAGCCGAGACCGGGGCCAAACGCGCTGGCGCCCATGGCGAGGCCCGCGCCGATGCCGATTCCGATGGCCGCGGCGCCTGAACCGGGTAGGTGTACGAAGAGCAGTATCAGGGCAATGACGGTTGCGAAGATGCTGGGACTTTGGGCGACTGCCTGGCTGATAACCATGACGGAGGTCACGGCGGTGGCCCGGCCGGGATTTCTAGCCACGCCTTCGCAGGCGGCCGCGGCCGGCCAACCACAGCCGGCTCCGCTGCCAAGGCAACCCAGGCCAATGCACAGTCCCGCGCCGACCATGGCCGCGGCGAACAGAGGACCCGAACTGGAAGCTGGAGCGGGCAGGAACAAGATGAGCAGGCCAATTACGAGCGCGAAGATCGAGGGGCTGCCGCCAACGGCCTGTCCGATGAGCATGGTGCGCAAAAGATGGCCCTGGCGTTCTGGCTGGCGCATGATGGCCTCGTTGGCCTTGGCCGCGGCCATGCCCATCCCGACGGCCGCGCCGATTCCGCCGAGGCCGAGGGCGAGGCCCGCGCCACCGTGTCGGCCGACCATGTTCCAGGTTTCCGGTGTCAGTTCCACGTTGGGTTACACCTTGTTTGCGACAGGGTCATGCCATGACTTTCGTCGAGAAGCGCTCGGGATCTCGGGTCGTGTGCCGCTCCGGGCGCCTACTTGATGGCCACGGCGATGTAGGTCAGGGTTAGCATGGTGAACACAAATGCTTGCACAGTGCCCACGAAGAAGATAAAGAATAGGTCTAGCCCAACGGGCAGAACTGTATTGAACACAAGCGTCGAGACGACCACGATGATAATCGAGCCGCCGATGATGTTGCCGAAGAGGCGAAAAGAGATCGAGACGATCTTGGCCATTTCGCCGATGACGTTGAGCGGGAAGAAAAAGAGCCCCGAGGCTTTGCCAGCGAAGACCGCCATGCCCGTTGCCCCTTCCTGTGACCACAAGGGCCCCAAGAGTTCATCAATGTAGCCCTTAATCCCCTTGGTCTTTATGCCGCAGTAGGTCGCGATGGCCACAGCCATCAGGCCGAGGGAAAGAGTGCAGTTGATATCCGCGGTCGGCTCTTCAAAGATATGCCCAGGGAACACTCCCATGAAGTTGCTCATAAGGAGAAAGACGAACAGCGTGGCGATCAGCGGCAGGAAGACCCTGTTTTCCTTGCGCGTGGGGAGTTCGAGCGAACTGGCGACGAGACCGTCGAACGCGGTGATGAATTGCTCAAGGAGGACTTGGGCACGGCCGGGCACCTTGCCGATGCGGCGGACGCCTACCAACATAAACGTCCACAATAGACCGATAACGAACAACGTGTTGAGCACGGTAAGAACGTTGATCCCGCCACCCGGAATCTCGATGTCGGTGAACGGTACGTAGTACCAGATCAGCCTTTCGCCGATACGTTCCATGTCATTTTCGCTCCTCGCGGATGTTCTTCATAGTTCCGGCCAACGTTTTGAGTGTATTGATTCATGCTGTTTCCATCTTGCCCGTCATGCTGAGCGAAGCGAAGTATCTCCACTTCATTGGGCTTCTGGCGTATCGAGATCCTTCGCTTTGTTCAGGATGACGGAGAACGTACGCTCTGCCTTGCTTTCAAAAGCTGCGCCAATTGTGAGTCAATACACTAGTTCCAGCTTGACGGTTTCCAGCCGCGGAGGCCCGCGCATCTGCGCGGGGCAACCGTTTCGCCTATACCAGGCCTACCCCTTAGATTAGCGCTCGAGTTCGGCGGTATCGTCGTCGCTTTTGGCTTTCATGTCGATGCCGGTCAGCCCCAGAAAAATGAGAACGAACCGAATCACCCAGATCCCCGCCATGGCCCCCAGGAGTCCACTGTAGCCGTCTCGGTCAAGGCAATACGACCGATAGAGAACCACGCCGTACAATGCGAAGCGCCACCCTGTCATGGTTAGAGCGGCAAATCTTACGTCTTGTTGGGGGTTCGACACAAGTTTTTGCAGGCGAACCGCGATGATCCAGAAACCTAGAATGCCAGCTATGCCGCCCAGTAGGAGTCCGTGCGCTACCACCCGGTGAAACGGAAACGCTACGCCCGCCATAACGAGGGTAATCAATAACGAGCCACGCACGGCCGTAAGCCGGAATTTGCGTAACGGGGCAAGCGCTTTTTGGGGATCGTTCACGACGAGTCAGGCCTAGGCAGAAAGAACTTCTTGGAGACCAAGCGGTAAGTGTACGCCTCGCGCCGAAGGCGATCAAGATATCGGCGCGAAGCGGTATCCTGAGCGACAGCAGTATTGGGCAGTGAAAGAGAGAGAATAGTAGAACAGCTAGAGCTACTGAGTAATCGTCTTACCTATAATGACGATAACAGACGCGCTACGCGGGGGGTTGGATTAACTTGTGCACCACCCCCCGTGCCGGAGCTCGCCACGCGCCGCGCGTTCTCATTGACATAATCCAGGGCACTTGAGATAATGCCGCCCGTCTCGCCAGGCTAGTCCGAACGTGGCGGTCCCACGACGCATTTCCCTAACCTAACACCGCTCTGATTGATAATTTATACATAGAGGATCCGCCATGAACGCCAAAGGAACTACCTCCCCCACATCCACCGAAGATACTTCCAAGCCAAAGAAGGGCCAGACCTACACCTCCGACTTCTACGAATTGGATGGGGAATGGACCGAAGAGCAGCGTGCCACTATCGACCAAGTCCGCAAGTTTGTGGACAACGAGATTCTGCCTACCATCAACGATGACCACAACGCCGAAAGACTACCCGACAACATTATCGCCAAGATCGGGCAACTCGGCATCCTAGAGATGCTCGCCGAAGGAACACTCGACCCGATCACCTACGGCCTGATCTGCCGCGAGTTCGAGCGGGGCAGTTCCGCATTGCGCAGCATCGTAAGCGTACAAGGATCCCTCGTCATCGGCTGCATCATGCCTGCGCGGAGCTTGGCGCGTCGTACGTGCAACCCACCTTTCCTCTTGTAGGTCGTCAGAGGCGTTCGTCCTGTGATCTTGACTTCACCTTTGTAGACTTTGCAGTCCCCTTTGGTGATGACAATGGTGCTATCATTGTCCGCAATCCTGCTGGCTGCATGAAGAGCTCGCGTGACGTCCGTCACAGCGAAAGTGCCGTTGGCGGTGCTCTCGTCCTCCACGCCGTGCATCACAACATCGACCTCGCCATAGTTGTTCATGCCGGTTCCGTTGGCCGCCGTGAAATTGCGGTTGGCACGCTTGCCCTGTGCAAGCTTGACGGCTGCGTTGCCAGGCAAAT
>PVBE010946367.1_pt1 | contig 10693 bp, 5 predicted proteins | sample 1631181 | NCBI WGS metagenome assembly PVBE01 (sample SAMN08397723, study PRJNA350692) | Marine metagenome, whole genome shotgun sequencing project. | isolation source: water | place: Pacific Ocean | collected 2012-04 | reverse complement strand
CCATTGGCAGGATGAAAGACTCCAGTGGAGCCAAGTCTTCAAGCCATTGATCCATTTCAACCACCAGGCGATCGCACTGTTCCATCCCGACTAGAGCCATTTGCTCTGGGAGTTTACCAGGCGTGCAGGCACACTCTCCACCCAAATCAAAAAGCTCCTGTTGCACCCTCATCAATGCGTCGTCTGCATCGTCGGGTCGATGGAATCTAGTGACTCCAGGCATTCTTCCGAACTCCATCCTGACTACTCCAACCTGCGAATTCAATTCATCGATTGTTCCAAACAGACCAACTCTGAGACTCTGCTTCCCAACTTTCTCTCCGTCAAGCAGGAACGTCTCACCCCCGTCTCCGGTTCCCGTGTGAACCCTGTTAATTCGGACCATGGATGTCCGACGCGTTACATGTTTTCAATCGTACTCAGATGGGAACTGAAGCCAACAGCCCGTCTTCTACAGCCTGAGTCCAAGAAGAATCGACGGACTCCCATCCTCCCAACTCTTCTAGCTCCGCAAGATTCTTGCCCTCGTCATCGAGATTGCCAAGATGCCTATAGATAAGGACAAGAGCAGCATAACTCATCGAATTTATCCACTGCTCCTCAACGTCCCACGATCTCTCGAAGTGAGCAATTGCACCATTGGGGCCCATAATCAGACCACGGTGAATCTGCCTCAATCCGGACTTTGACCACGCTATTCCAGGGACACCGATAACTAGGCCTCTGAATGCGAGATATAACTCCACGGTAACCATAGTACTGGCTAGTAAGAACGAACCGATTTGCTCCATCTCATCAGCCATCTCCCATCTCGAGGAAAGCAGGCTAATTCCTCCGACACAGAATAGTATTCCAGCAAGTGGAGCTACGATGACGTCAGTCTTCATCACACTCATGTTTCTGATTCCCGAAACAACGAAAACGCCCCCAAGAAAAACCGAAATCGCTGCCGGCAGATCCTCGCCAACTTCTTGTGGGCTGGTGCTCGAAATCCATAGCACCAGAGCCGCAGAAAAGAGGACCATGGCAAACCTATTGCCCTTTTCTGGGAATGGTTGCAGTCTGCTGAGGTAGTAGCAATAAGCACCAAGCCCGAACAACAGCACAATCCAGAGAATCATCTCACTCCTCCACCTTGCTGCCCCAACCTGCCTTCCAAAAATCTTCGTCATCTAGTAATTCGGACCATTCAGAATCTCGTGCTTCAATTAGCAACTCGGAACGCCTCTCCAGACCATCAAGAAGTGACTCTTCAATTTCTCCTTCAGAATGAGCCTTCCTCCATTTATTTCTGATTTCCTCGACTTCCACTTGTCCTTCCGCTCTCCGATCAAAATTCCTCTCGCAGGACTCCCTAAGATCCTGAATCCACATTTTTGAACTCTTGATATGCGGTTCGCTATGGAAAACCCTCTTCCTGCGGAAAGGCCACCATCCCATACTGTTGTGGACGCCTATGCTCAATGACTTGATGGTTTGTGAAGCCCTAAGTGCCTCACACCTCAGGAGCCCACATGGGTCGCGTCATTGTCCACATGGACAGCACACCGAAAGATGGAGGCATTGCTGCCATAATTAGTCGATATCAGGACAGAGTCAGATCGAGAGGCATTTCAGTCCAATTTTCTGAAACAACAGACAGGAGCAAATACGAATCGAGACTCTCCAATCTATCTGGGCAACTAGTCCTTCTAGATGAGGAGGGAAACGGAATGACTAGCGAGGAAATGGCAAACTGGCTCAAATCCGCATTACTCAAGGGAGAACCAACCAATCTAGCAGTGGGCCCTCATGATGGCTTCAGTAAGGAACTGAAAAAGTCGGCTGACCAAATCATCTCTCTCTCCCAACTCACCCTAACTCACGAAATGGCTGCCGCTTTGCTGTTGGAGCAACTATACAGGGCCACGGAAATCAACAGGGGCTCATCTTACCATAGGATTTGACTCCCTCGAGATGATACATCGGAGCCACTGTGATACGGAACTATCCGTAGTATGCCACCCATTCATAAGCACGTAGAATCGGGCCATGAACCTACCCGAGGGTAAGCAGTGATTTGCATGACTAGCAAGGAAGAGAGAAACACAAACAAGAGAATACTACCAGCGATTTCGATTATCGCACTGATGCTACTGAGTACTCAACTTTCAATCATGCCTGAGTCAGGTGATTCCCCGGAACGAACGAGAACCGATGATACTCCCAAGAGAACGGCCTACCAGCAACTCGAGCAGTTTGGCGGACCAGTACAGGGGGAGAGTCAAAGCCAACCTGCAACCACCAATCCATTCCAACATGCAGCATTCCATGATCCGTTCTACAATGACCCAGGCGCTATTTATGGAAAGGTCTCCGACACCTCAGCCTTGACACTCGACCCGAGCTATGGCTTCTTCCTAGAGGAGACCAACACAGAAGATCACGACAACGACGGCATTGACGATTTGAACGATCTCGATGACGACAACGACGGGATCAACGACCTAATCGAGCGTTTCGACGGCTGTTACGGAACAGATCCCCTAGACCACGACAACGATGGCGTCCGTGATGAGTTTGATTGGGATGACGACAATGACGGCATCCTCGAGGGCCCGGTGGACTATTCCCAAGGGAACGACCCATGGAACGTCTCTTCCGACCGCCACGTAGACCCCACTACTATCCACCCTTGGACCGGACAGCCTGTCGGCTTCAATTACCTGGTTGACCAGAACCCAATGGATCACGACAACGACGGGATTACCGACGAAGATATCGACGGATCAGGTAGAGGCTCGTACGACGAGGATGACGACAACGACGGGAGGATAGACCAGTTCGTCTGGCCATGCGATTTCGATTCCGACGGAATCCAGGACTACTTCGACCTAGACGACGACAACGACGGGATAGCAGACATAGACGACATCCACCCATGGGATTCTTCCCAGACTGCACTCATCTCCTCCGATTCAGACATACTATGGGATGACTGGGAGAGATGGGATCCAGAAGACTACGGGGATTACGTAGATGACCTCGACTACGTCGCCCTCCACGCCCTCGAGCACCCGAGGCAGCAGGCATTCACAGAAATCGTCGATGGCGACCTCGATGGAGACGGGATACCTAACTTCCTCGACCCAGACAACGACAATGACGGATCCCCCGACTCGTCAGATACTGACGATGACAATGACGGACTCGCAGACATGTACGACGTGGATGACGACAACGACGGAATCCCAGACTCATGCAGGCAACTTGACACGAACGGGGATGGGCAGGGGGACTACCCAACCCAAGCATTCAACGGGTCCGTTGTCGCTATCCAGACCCCTGGTACCGACTGTGAAATAGACTATGACGGAGACTTGGACGATGACAGATTCAGATCCATTGATGCAGATTACGACATGGTCTGGGACTGGCTGGACCCCGACATGGGAGGTTCCGCAAACCCCGACAATTTGATGGGAGGCTCGCAGCCATGGGACCTCGACGATGATGGGCTGGAAAACGAATTCGACCCATACCCCCTCAACTCATCCGCAGAGGTAGCCACTTGGGACTGTGCTAGCGTTTCCAACCCAAACCCTCAGAATCCCAGTGACAAATGCGTACTATGGAGAACCTCCTACACCGGTTTCAATGACTGGGACGGAGATGGGCTGAACAACTGGGTCGACATGGATGACGACAACGACGGAATACTCGACTGGCTCGACATCGATCCCGACTGCGACTTGGACAACGATGCGGACCTCCACGAACTAAACGGGTCGAAGTACAGAGACGACGGTGCGAACGACATCGATACCGACGTGGATGGCGACGGTCTAGCAAATGACGAGGACTGGGACGACGACAACGACGGAATCAACGACTTCTACGACCCAGATGATGGAAACTGCGGAGTGGTCGACACGGACAACACAGACAACTTCTGGGGCAACAGCTGGCCCCAGGGCGATGGGGATGCGATTGACGGAACCGAGGACGGCGACGCATACGTAGCAGTTCCCAACTACTACTGGAACCTCACATGGGGATTCAACCCATTCAACGAGAATAACAGCTTCATGCTGGACTACAACGGATATGACCCAACATCACTTGACTCGATAAGCGGAACAATCCCGGAGATGTACTGGTTCCTGATGATGAAGTGGAGCCCCTACAACGGTGACAACTTCTTCGACATTGACGACGATGGAGACTCATTGGTGAATGGAATTGACGTGGATCAGGACGGTGACGGGATGCCTGACTGGTGGGACCAGGACGAGGGGAACGACGGAGTTCTGGACGTCGATGACGTCAAGATGGGAGGGTCCCTCGATGGGAACTCCTGTGGCACTGTAATCCTCTCGGCCACCCAAGAGAGATTCTGCGGACACATCTACGGTTACGCCTTCAAGGCGCCCCTCCTAACTCCAACACAGTCCGGAGGACAATCATACACGGTGCCATACAGCACAAGACCAGATGCTGATTGGGATGACGGTGCGTATGACGGCACCAATCACCCAACTGGTTTGGGAAGCTGCGACTCGAACTGCTTCTGGTTCACGTTCGACCCAACCAGCAACCCTTCCCCATCGGTGGCCTATACCTATGCCGATATGAAGCACAATAGAGACCTCTGGATAGCATACCTCGGCGTCTCGCAATTCGGGTTCTTCCAATGGACTTCCGACAACAATGGCAATTTCTTCCCGGACGAGATTGCAGACGAGCTGAACGACGACGTCGACCCAGACATAGATTGCGGCCAACCGATGCCCGAGGTGTCTTGGACCCCCAATTGCATGTACAACAATACAAACGACCTCGACGATGACTGGGACATTGTCTACGACCACTTCGATGTAGATGACGACAACGACGGCGTCTGGGACTACTTCGAAGTGGACAGCAACGACGACCTCGACGATGACGCGACCGTTGAGGAACCATACTACTTCACAGGGAGCAACTGTGAGGACAACGACGACGACGGGCTAGATACTGATCCTGACGATGATGGAATATACCAGGCTGTATGGGACCGCGGTGTCCTCGGCCAATCCCTCCTCTTCCCCGAGTACTATGACGTAGACAACGACAACGATGGGGTGCCCGATGGGGAGGATCCGGACGATGACAACAACGGGCTGCTGGACGAAATCCAGGAAGCTTTCCCCGGATGTTTCACCGGTGAGGAGCAGAGCCCCTGGGACCACGACAACGACGGGATCCTGAACTGGGTCGACGACGACTGGGATGGGGATGGAATACCCAACTCTTTGGAGCTCCAGAACCTAAACGATACGAGTGGAACTGCCGACCCATTCGATGACACCTGCTGTCTGAACTTCCCTGTAGCCCCATGGGACCACGACAACGACGGTATCCGGGATGACCTGGATGACGACGATGACTATGACGGAATGAAGGACGAAGACGAAGTGATGCTTTGGCCTTCTAGATTCGGATCAGAATCTACTAATCCGTGGGATCACGATGACTTCGGAGGGGGGGTGGGCCTTGCCGACCCGTCGAACAACTCGACCGGTCCGGACTACTTCGATGTGGATGACGACAACGATGGCAGGGAAGACGCGGATTGGAACAATCCCTCTTCAGGCGACTGGGCCACACCGGCGAACAAGATCGAGGAGGCCTCGGGACTGAGCTCCGATTGGGATTCAGACAACGATGGAGTCCTAGACAACGACGACAAGATCCCCACAAGAATTACTCTCAATACACCATCGGTCCTATGGTTGGACGAGACAACGCCCGCGATCTTCAACGGATCTGTCTTCTGGTTGGATGACACCGGGTTCGTACCCGCCCCGGACCTCCCAGTGCAGGTCCACATCAGATACATCGAGAACGGTACCTCAGTCATCGAGACAATAGACGTGCTGACCGATGCCAACGGGGAGTACATCGTTGGACAATTCCTTTTCCCAGAGGACATTGACGTCGGGCCGAACTCGACATACGAGGTATACTCCGAAGTCACGGAGATGTTCGTCCATGATTACAGCTCAACTCTAACAGATTCAGACGGCGATGGGATCGGTGACTCAGGGTTCCCCGTCGAGGTCCGCGCGAACACCACCATAGGATTCGTCTCCGGACAGAGATTCAGAGCAGACGAGCAGCCTCTGAAACTTGATTTCAAGGTCCACTACACGGCAGACTACAACCGTGGAATATTCGACAACAGACTTGCATTCGCACCGGTCTCCTTCACAATCAGCGATCCCGGGACCCAGTTCGGAAACATCACAGAACCGACGGTGTACGATGGATACGGAAACGGATACAGAGCTGACTCAGGAGGCTGGGTATCTCTTGCGTACAACCAGTCATTGGATGTCTGGGAGCAGGTTCAGTGGAACTCTCTCCTCGACAACGGACTCGGAATCCCCACTGGAGGTTACGAGGAGATTGTGTGGAATCCATGCACTCCTCTCAACCCAGTGGGATCGCACTCCGTTCTATCGCCTTATGAGTACAAGAACACCACACTCCCAGTAGGGGACTACAACTTCATAGGATACGCAAGACCAGACCTAGGAGGTTGTACTGACGGCTCCTACGAGTGGCCGTGGGACCATCTGGAGGGATCCAAGACTGACACTTTCTTCATTCGGGCTATGCACAGGATGTACATCGAGGCGGACATGTTCGCACCCTCCTTCAGACCAGTCTACTTCTGGGATGCGACCCAGTTCACCGGCTCTTCCTTCGGAGCTTGGCGCGCCCTGTTCCACGCTCCCTCCCTAGCGAACACTGGAACTACGTTCGAGGATGCCAGCCTTGGAAAGCCATACCCGATCCTTTGGGACGGGACCCCGGCAGCACTGTCGGGGATCGCTTCAGGGGCCCTTTCCCCCTTCTTGACCGCCAATGGTACGCATTGGACCATCACACTTCAGAACGGGGCAGATTTCCAATCTCCACCGTGTGGCCCTGTTGACCCATTGGTAGCATCCAGCGAAGTTCGATGCGAGATTGTCCCGGAGGTATTCACCGGAGAGAAGATCAGAGTCAAGGGGCACGTTTGGAACCGGACAATAGACCCAGTTTACGCGATCAACGGCAATCCAATTTCCGTGGCACTTCAGTTCGACTTCGATAGGAACGGAATTTTCGTCGGTTCGACCGAGACCCAGTTCAGCGAGTGGCCAAAGCCCGTCGACGGTCTCGCAACCTTCGACTATGAATTCGAGTGGGAGTCTCAATGGAAGGCAGAAACCTATGGAGTTAGAGCAGACTTCAGCCAATCCGACTACTTCTTCACAGGCGACCAAGACCAGGTTCTTGCCGCCACCGGAGCGTATGGAAACGTCTCGGTAATAGGGACAACCGAATTCAGGGAATTGAACTCTCTCCCGACATTGTACCGAGGCCAGAACACTTCAGTCCAGGTCCGACTAGTCGACAACGCCGTCCAACCGGTTCGGGAAGTCCCAGTGAACTGGACATGGTCGGGGGATCAGACCAGCGGAGTCTCGATTACCGACAACAATGGGCGCTTCCGCGTGAATCTGACAGACATAGAAAACCTCGGAAACTTCACACTTGGTTTCACCTACCTAGGAGACGACCGCCGTCTAGGGAACCATGCCGAGGTCAACCTATGGGTGGTCTCAAGGACCTACATCAACGTCCAAAGCACGAGCCCTAACATCAGATCGAACGGAGACCTGTGGGAGTTCACTGCCGTTGTCACCGATGATAACAGAACCCCGTTCGAGAAAGACGGGGGACAGGTACTGAATAGCTGCGCGGGGGAAATGCAGAGCCCAGGAGGCAACGACCTAGGGGGCAACGTCACGGTCATCTTCGAAGGAATCGACTTCGAGGATAGGACGCACCGACAGATCGTGTCCGTAGAGTGCCCTGCTTCCGGCTCAATTGGGTACGGCCGTTACCTGGACCCACAGCTCCTGAAGGATGACCCCTTCTCGTTCCTTCCAGACGGCTTCGGTCCCGTGAACGTAATCCTGAGATTCGAGCAGAACCTCCCTCACGAGGGCTGCGACCCCCTGGACTCGGGGATGCTCTCCACGTCGGGTGCATGGGATCCTTGCGCGACTGTCCTGAATAGCGATCACTTCAGGAAGGTCCTACAGTTCCAAGTAGACGGTTTCAGCCTGATCGGAAATACAGAGCTTGATGTCGATCAGCAGATAGTCTACACATCAGAGATAGACCCCGACACCGGGCAGATTCTGGAAAAGCCAATGCTAGTCACCGGCCAGTTAACAGACGAGTTAGGAGGCAACCTATCCAACAGGCAAATTAGAGTCACCTTCGAGATGGGCTCGATGATATTTGACCCAATAGAAAACAGAATGAAATTCAGAGCCGGAGACACCGGAGTAGAGGCGTGTATTCCTGGAGCAAGTGATGAGAACGGGTTCTTCGACATCAACTGCCCTCTCACAGGGGTTGATGCTGGAATGGCCAAGGTCAAGGTGGAGTACAACTCCTGGGACCCATTGAACAACGACCGCTATAGGTACAAGAACAAGACACAGACGATGTTCTTCCCGGTGTTCTCAAACTCCACAATAGACGTCTCCGAAATAGGTCCTTTCAGGTCCGACTACCTGACCTACACCTTCCCGAATGGGTCCACATTCGATGTTCTGTACCTCAAGGAGGCATTCCACATCAATGCCAAGCTTTCACAGTCAAACGGAAAGCCAGTAGGCGGCAAGTGCGTAAACATATATCTGGACCCACAGGTAAACACCAGGCCGATTGCGACCGCATTCACTAGCGATGGGACGGGGGAATTCGTTTGGTACTCAGCCGATCCCGAAGACAACCCAAGCAGGAGGGGGGTAGAGCCCAGCGGAAACAAACTCGAAGGATTCAGGACGGTCAGAGTAGCATACGAACCAGAGAAGTACGTTCCCGGTGGCTGCGACTATGAGGCACTGGAACCGAACCCAGTGCTCAACAGCTCCATAGCGGACATCGAGGTACTAGTCAGAAGCAAGGTAGACATCCTCCTGAAGGAACACTGGTCCAGCCCGACCGGATACCAGGAAGGCGACATCATTGCCGGCGAGGTAGCAATCCTCAGGGATCGTTTAGACCTAACAGTGGAGGGACAGAGAGTCGAGTTCCACAGACAGTTCTGGAATGGCTCGGGATGGCAGACCGAGCGAGTCGAGATCTTCATCACCAATGAGAGGGGTTCTGCGAACTTCTCGTTCCCTTACACAGGAGAGCTCATCCCAGGCCATCCGGAATGGTCTGCTCCCGGAGGGAAATGGAGGGTTCTGGTCCATTTCGAATCGGCAGACGTAAACAAGCCGTAGTTCGTCGCGCAGTGGCTGAACAGCACTCCAGAGATTAAGCTCGGAGAGCCGCCATCTGCTAGTGGAGGGGGCCTCTGGACTACTCAAGTCCTACTTGTGGGAGGCATCGCACTCTCCACCGCGACCCTAGTTGGTGCGATGATGTACAACAACTACAGAGAGCGTCGCAAGGTAGAGGTTCTACGAGGAATACTGACTGATGCACTAATGTCGCTCAAGGCCTCCAACAACTACATCGAGGCCATTTTCTCCTGTTACAAGGACCTAATCAAGTACTTCAGAATGAGAGGTGCGATGAAGAAGGTCTTCGAGACAACTAGGGAGTTCGAGGACGTGATAAACAACATGCTGGGGGGCATTGTCCCACCAGAGGAGATAGACATGTTCTTCTCCATCTTCGAGGAGGCAAGATACTCGGACCACGAGATCGGCTCCGGAGAGAGGGACAGGGCCATCCAAATTTTCCAATCGATGATTGGCAGGATGAACAGCTCTCTCGGAGACACCATGCTGAACAGGGCATCAATCTCCGAGTCTTCTCTGTACGGGCCATCGGTCAAGGCAGGGCAGTTTGTTGACGCAGACGGCAATGTCAGGTTCGCCGGCATCGACGAGGCGGAGGAAGACGACGGGTTCCGGATTTGACCCGTGTCTTGGCAATGGTGCTGCTTAGCCGCCCCTAGGGGTGGCCCGCAGGATTCATAACACCGACTTGGGTGGCCGCGCTACCTAACCATGAGGGGATGCTATGAGTAAGCCAGACAGGAAGACCAATGCTGCGCTCGTTTCCCTCATCGGCGATTTGAAGAATCAGGGTCGTTCAACGGGTTCACCAATCTGGAGAGACACAGCATCAAGGCTCGAGTCCAGCAGGAAAAACTGGGCCCAACCGAACCTAAGCCACATCTCCCGATACTCCGCAGAGAAGGAGACAGTGCTGGTACCAGGGAAGGTCCTCGGCAGCGGAGAGATAAACGGTGGCCAGACTGTCGCTGCATTCAGCTTCAGCGATGGAGCCAAGACCAAGATCGAGGCTTCCGGAGGAAGGACACTCAGCATCAGAGAACTCATGGAAGAGAACCCCAACGGCAAGGGGGTGCGAATCCTTGTCTGAGTCAACGATGGTCTTCGATGCCACTGACAAGATCCTAGGCCGCCTAGCGAGCCAAGTGGCCAAGCAGATGATATCTGCCAGGAAGTCAGGTAGGCAGCAGAGAGTCATCATAATCAATGCCGAGGAAGCCATAGTCTCCGGACCAAGGACCCAGGTCCTAAGCGACTACAGGGCGAAGTACAAACTCAACCACGCAAGGAAGGGGCCCTTCTTCCCAAGGATGCCTGACAAGATAATCAAGAGGACAGTCAGGGGGATG
>PVBE010907359.1_pt1 | contig 10693 bp, 13 predicted proteins | sample 1631181 | NCBI WGS metagenome assembly PVBE01 (sample SAMN08397723, study PRJNA350692) | Marine metagenome, whole genome shotgun sequencing project. | isolation source: water | place: Pacific Ocean | collected 2012-04 | reverse complement strand
ACCGGAACACAGCTAACGGCAGATTTCAGGCAGTTGGTGGGTGAAGAATTGTACGACTGGGGAGTTGAGCAAATTGGCCGTGAGGGCGATCCTGACGATATTGCAGAGGTAATTGAATTTTTGGCAATTGGTAACACTCGCTGGTTGAATGGCGTGGAGATGATAGTAGACGGCGGATATATTGGCGGTCTAACAGGCGGTTGGATTGACCGGAGCCAGTCACCGGGCGCCAAGCAATAAATAATGAAACACAAAAACCAGAAGGCCGCATCAATCGGGGTAATCCTGCCCAGTTTACTTTCGATGATTCCTGCTCCCTCAAGACATAGATCCTCGCACCATTTGTCCGCGTAGTGTGTGACGTCAGCCCATATGACACTACCTGGCCCTGCTTGCTAAGAGACACTTCTGCTAATTTAAGCCGGAGCAGATGAGTTTCAAATGAGCGCGTCAAATACAGAAAGAGTATAGGAACCATTAACGCTCTATTCAGAGAAATCTGCAAGCATGATTTGCTGGCTAAAGTGTTAGTGGTCCCATATGGGCTGACGACGTAAAACTTTTCGGCTGGGTTTAATCCTCAAGAACACCGCCTTCGGTCATGTAAACCTTTTGTATAAACGCTAAATGAGTCAATATCGCATTCGCTTGCTCCTGGGTTAGGCCATGGCTGGCGCTACTTTTTAGTTCCTCCATATCTTCGAGCAAATTGGCCTTATACTTGGCAACACAGGTTCTCCAGCGCCGTTCCTTTTTTTGTAATCGCTTGCGGGTATAGGAATCCATATCGCTGACTTCACTGGAACTACTTCCTACAAAAAGTTCGGCACTTCCTGCCGCCTGAGCCGGAGGAGTAACATTCTCACTAGACTCGATGATCTTTGGTTTAGAGCAGGTATTTTCCGGTAAATGATAGTCTAGAGCATCCTGTACTTCTCTATGAATTTCCGCAAAAGCAAGACCAGGTAGCATCAATATAAGACAACCTAAAACTCTAGTTAATTTCACCTTCCAAATCCCTCTCTTTTTATTGGGCCTTTCTGTGCAGGAGTATAGCTTTGGCCCGTGCGACTGCAATGGCGTAGTCCCGTTCATCGATACGGAACAGCTCATCTCCTTCGGCTACCTGACCACCCGCAGCAAGACTATCGCTAACCCAGGTAATCTCACCTGGCACTTGCGTGGTGAGTTGAAGAGTTTGTCGCGGAACCAGGGAATCATAAGCTGTCACAGAGTTTGCAGCAACTGTGCGTTCGATTTTGCTAACCGAGATAAGAGGCTTGCTGTGAGGAACACTGACCTCAAGCGGCTCGGGACCGCTCAGTACAATGAGGATACACACAACAATACCGGCACAACCAGCCAGCAATATCATCAAACGAGATCCTTCCATACTCACACCACCCGCTCAAAACGGCACACAGCTCAATACTCTGGCAGCCCTGGCAAACCAAATGAGTATGGTACGAGGTAAGAGGTAAACGTTAGGTTAACGCGACGATCAATGCGGCCAGAAATGAACAACAGTGACCCTGCCACGCGGTCTTTCTTGAGTGGAGCAGTGCCAATCAAAACGTTTGCATATGAGAGCTACCAGTTCGAGTCCCAGGCCAAATCCGTAGTCTCCGTCAGACTGTATGACGTCGTCCGTGCCCAGCTCACCAGAACTTGCGTTTTCGATGCTGACCTCGCCTGGACCAAGGGTAATTCGCACATCACCATCAGCCATTCACACCATCTCTGCTAACGTACAATATTCGTGGCTTCCAACGATTCTCAAAGGTTGGCCAATCAGTCTGAAAATCCCCGTATCGGTGCCGAATGCGGACCAGTCATTGCAGTATTCCAGTACCGCTGGAACCAGCAACCCTATGGTATCGAGTTTGTTTCTGACTAGGCATCATTGATATGACAATTTTGTTTCCGATTACCGTGCCACTAAAGGTCTTTCATATTCTTAAAGTGAGAAGAACCTAGGAATTTTAGAGGTCAGAGAAGTTTTAGCGTCAGAGGAAATTGCGCCTAGTGACCACGAAGCAACGATGCTGGCTGTAGTTTCAGCCTTCTCATCAGGTAACTCGCACCGCCGTACAGACAAACCGAACTAACACCAAACGCGGCAATGACTGGTGGCCATACCGGGAATGTCAGTGGCAATCGCAGCTGGAAGTGCAACATTGGCAACGCAATAAGAATCCCCAGCACCAACGCAAACACAGAGGTGACTAGCGCCAGCAGCAAATACTCCATACCCAGGCTGAGACGAATAACGCTGAGGCGCGCACCAATGGTATGCAAGATGGTGGAGTAGTAGACCTGGCGCGAGCGATGGCTGGCCATGACACCGGTCAGCACCAGCAGGCTCACACTGAACGCAACGCCTGAAACCATCGCAAGACCCACAACAGCTTTGCCCAGAAGATCTTTGGCGGTTGCAACGATAGTTGCTGTCCTGACAGAAACCACACTGGGCGCTGTCGACGCAATTTCACTTTGTGCGGCAATTGCACTGTCGCCGGGCAAGTAACTCGCAGCAACGTATCGGGAGATGAACGGGTCGAGCACACCGTCTGACAATATCGCCTCAAACCAGAACCGGGTCTGCAAGCCCTGCTGCTGGTAGATGCCTGTAAGTTGCGCCTCTAGTTCTCGACCTTCGATATTGAACGTCAAAATATCGCCAACGTTCAATCCAATCTGATCTGCCTCTCTGTCCTCCATCACAACATAGGCTCGATCATCGACGATATCAGATGGCCACCAGTTCCCTCTAACCATGGTGACACCGTCCAGGTTGTCCGCTCGGTAGGTCAGTTTATGTTCGTCTCGCGACTCCCGTTGTTCTTCCAGTGAGCTTTCCATTGTAGCTGACCGGCCGTTGAGCGCGGCAATTCGACCTTGCACCAGCGGCGCCATATCAATCCGCGACGCACCGGCTGCAACCAATATCTGTTCAACTTCTTTTTGCTGGTATGGCGCAATGTCATACAGGACAAGGTCCGGCGACTCCTCCGGGATCGTACCAGCGATGGTGTCCAACAAAGAGGTAATCAAGACAGTGCAGGCAACGAGCAATGTCAATGCAGAACCCAGGGTTAGTAGCGACACTCTCAATGCAGACCCATGGCGATGCATATTCGCAAGGGCGAGGTGGAGTGCAAAGTGACGCCGATTGTCCATTGCCAGTGCGGCATGCCTGATCAGGCGCACGATACCTTCCAGCATCAATAACAACCCAAGAACAGTGCCGACAAATGACAGTGCAAAAACCAGGTCTGGCAGAACAAAAAGCACAAGAAGGATAACCAGCATCGCGCCAGCTAACGTTGCCAGCCACCAGCCCCGTGGTGTACCTGTTTCGACACCGTCCAGGCTGCGGAACAACACCGCAGGATCAACGGACAACGCGCGACCAATGGCTGGTGCCGCAAACGTGACCGCGGTCAGCAAGCCAAAGACAGCGGCTAACAAGCTTGGCAGCAGCGCGCTGGTCAAAGCGGTATTCACCTGCACCTGGGTTGCGGTAAACATTGCGCCCGCAAAAGACAGCCCAAACCCCAGCAGGCCGCCCAGCGCGCAGGACAATCCGCTCATAATCAAAACTTGCAGCAGATAGACACGTGCCAGTGCCCGGTCTCGCAGACCAATAGAGCGCAGCGTTGCAATAGTACCCAGCTTTGCCTGCAGATAAGCCTGCACGCTATTGAACACTCCAAGCCCGCCAATAAACAACGTACTGAAGCCAACTATCAGTAACGCTGATCCTGCCTGGGCAAGCCGCTCACCAATGCGGTCGCTGCGGTCCAGAAATGTACTGACTTCCCAATCAGTGCCTGGAAAGGTTGTAAAAAATTCGGATTGCCAGTCATCAGGATTCATTGTTGTGCGAATACGGTATTCATAGTCGATGCGACTGTTTGGTTGTAGCAGTTCGGTGGCGACTAGTGCATCTTCCGAAATCATCACGGGACTACCTCGCCAGTTAGCTGTCAGGCTTCGGTCAGGTTGGGCTCTAATCACCGCCCTGACTTCGAACACAAGCTCGCCAATATCAACCAGGTCTCCGGGTTCGAGCTTAAGGCGCTTCGCCAGTACAGGATCGATTGCAACGCCAAAACGATCGCCTCTCAATTCTGTCGCGCGGGCAAGTGGCATTGGCGGGGACAGGGTTAGTTCGCCGTATAGCGGATAGAACTCATCCACACTTTGAACTTCAACCAATTCAAATTCATCGTTGGCTGTCCCCATCATCGTATTAAGTTCGATTAGCAAGGAGACCTGACCACGCGCCTGCATCCAGGCGATGGCATCCGCTGGTAATTTTTCGCGGACATCAACCTGCAGATCGCCACCCGCCAGTTTCCGGCTGTCCGATTGCAGGCCCTCATGTATCTGCTGATACAGACCCCCAGTGGCGGCAACCAGCGTCACGCCCAACACCAGACATGCGCAAAGCACCCACAGGAAATGTCCGCTGCCACGCAGGTCTTGCCATGCGAATTTAAGTAGAAAAGGCATCGACCCGCCCTTCTATTAGTGCGCCACCATCAAGCCGCAGTTGTCGATCACAGCGCGCGGCGAGCGTTTCATCATGAGTGACCATAATCAGGGTGCTGCCTAAATTATCATGCATCTCAAACAACAGATCACTGATTGCCTTGCCAGTCGACTTATCCAGGTTTCCGGTAGGTTCATCTGCAAGAATCAACGGCGGTGAATGGACCAGTGCGCGGCCTATCGCAACGCGTTGTTGCTCTCCGCCGGAAAGTTGCATTGGGTAGTGCATTTCACGATGATCAAGACCCACTCGTTTCAGGACTTCCCGGGCTCTCTCTTCTGCATTTGAATCACCTGCAATCTCCAGTGTCAGACTGACATTACCAAGCGCTGTCAGGCTTGGAATCAGGTGAAATGACTGGAACACGATGCCCATACGGTCACGACGCAGATCGGCAAGCTCATCCACAGAAAGTTGGTCAAGCGCTGTATCCAAAATTTCAATTTTTCCACTGTCCGGATGATCCAGGCCAGCAAGCAGAAGAAGCAACGTGGTTTTGCCCGATCCTGACGGCCCAATCACGGCCACGCTTTCACCTTCATTGATCGTGAGGCTGACATCTTTTAACACAGAGACCCGGGATTGCTCTAACGGGTAGCTCATGTCGACGTTGCTAAGGCGGATCATTCAGATGTCCTAAAGTTATTGGGGCGTCAAAGTAACATGGCGCGGTCACAAATCGGCGGCCCCCATAGTTCTTGCCTGCCAGTCTGCATCCGCCAACTGCCAGGCGTTGAAATTGGAGTTGCCGATTGCCCGGACCTTGCCAGCCTGAACCAAGTCATCCAACGCACGCAGCGTTTCTTCGATCGGCGTCTCACGATCGGGAATAGCTGCTGGTACAAGTCAATGTAGTCCGTTCTGAGTCGCGACAGGCTGGCCTCGACGGCGGCGACAATGTAGTCACGGCTGGCACCTTTCATCGCACCATCATCTGACATGGGATTGCCGAACTTGGTTGCGATGATGAGTTCAGACCGGTTCCTGCCCGCCATCGCCTTGCCAAGGATCTCCGCCGAACGACCACGACCACCATAAACATCGACAGTATCAAAGAAGTCGATACCGGCATCGAACGCCGCATTGATGACCTCAAGGCTCGTTTGTTCATCTGCGAGCATTCCGAAGTTGTTGCAACCAAGACCGACCACTGAGACAGCCAGTTCTGTACCGTTAATGTTTCTGACTTCCATGCTTACCTGACTCCTTTGCTCCGATGAGTTGTACCGATCAACCTGCCGCTCACTATCGCTTCACAGCCAGTGTGAGGCCATCGCCAATCGGCAACAGATTCATATCCACACGTGGATCTCCGTGCACCTTCAGATTGAGCGCCCGGATCGAGACGGTATCCTCATCCTGGCGCGCGTCATCCACCACCGCGCCGTGCCAGAGGACGTTGTCGATTGCCAATACACCACCGGTTCTGACGAGCGTCATACAGCGTTCGTAATAGGCGTCATAGTTGGCCTTATCGGCGTCGATAAATGCCAGGTCAAACGATCCGCTTTCACCGGCGGCAATGAGCTCGTCAAGGGTTGCTACTGCAGGCTGAAGCCGCAGGTCGATTTTGTGGGCGACTCCCGCTTCCTGCCAGTACCGACGACCGATTGAGGTCCACTCTTCACTAACATCACACGCGATGATCTTACCGTCGTCAGGCAGACCCATCGCCACCACCAGCGCGCTGTAGCCGGTGAAGGTACCGACTTCCAGAGTTTTGCGGGCGCCGATCATGCGCACCAGATTCGTCATAAAGGCACCTTGTTCGGGTGGAATCTGCATGCGCCCCCGAGGCATTGCCGCGGTTTCATCACGCAGCGCCTTTAATATCGGCTGGTTCCGCTGACCGGTCTCGAGGACGTAGCGAATGAGTTTCTCGTCGTTGGTGAACATTCTGAACAGTCTCCATGATTGGTTTAAGCAAAGGTGTATCAACGCGCATTCACTACTCCGGTCATCCGACAGCCGCGCGTTCCTGCAGGATCTGTGAATGCATCCCAGACCCTCGCGGCAAGCAGGAGAAAACCAATGGTTGCGGGAGCAATCAACAGGATGTCTGTCGAAAACTTCAACAGATAAAAGTTCACCAGCATACTTGCCATGAACACGCCAGGAACCGGCGAGGAGTAAACCAGGATTCTTGCTGTGGGGATGCGTTCTTCTTCGGTAGCGTTCATCGTCTTACGGGGTCCTCTTCTGGCGCGCGCTAACCTTGCAGATCCGGGCGCACGAGGTACTTGGCGCTGGTCGATCGCCTACTGAACGCGCGGATCGCATCCGGATCAAGCAGGCCGGCAAGCGGAATCTCCCTGGCATACGCGGTCTTGAAGGTCGTTGTGATCTCTGCCGCGACACGACCGCGAAGTTCATCGGCCACATCAGTACCGATGTTTTGCAGGTACGGAGTCAAACGCCACTCCCCGATAGCCCAGGATGAGCCGAAGTCAGCTTTCCGGAAGATCGTTGGTGACGGATCGAGGCCACCATACAGGTAAACCTGCTTGTAGACATTGGAGCCGTATTTCCTGACCTCGCTGATTGATCTGCGTGCTGCTGATTCCATCGCTTTCAGTAGTTGGCCCGCCAACGGTCCTCCACCTGTCGCGTCGAACCCTATGGTGGCGCCGGTTTCGACAACGGCGTCGGCCAGAGACGCTTCAAAATCCGGTGAGGAGGTGTCACAGATGTGAGTGGCCCCCATGTCACGCAGCAACGCCTCCTGCTCGGGCCGCCTGATGACGTTGATGAGACTGATGCCATCCATGAGACAGACCCGATTGAACATCTGGCCAAGCTGCGAGGCAGCCGCTGTATTGACGATCGCGGTATGGCCTTCCCGGTGCGCCGTTTCAATCATCCCGAGCACCGTCAGCGGATTGACGAAACAGGAGGCGCATTGCACCGGATCAGTCCCATCCGGCAAGACCAGGCAATCAGCAGCACGCACGTTACGGAACTCTGCATACATCCCGGCACCGGTAGCCGCGACGATTTTGCCCATCAGTGCCTTCGCATCCGGATCACGCCCGGTTGCCACCACAATCCCTGAGCCTTCATGCCCCGTTCCGACCGCTTTCCCCAGCCGCGGACTCAGCGCCGACTGTGCGCTTTCGGGTACTGGCAGTGAGACCACCGTGTTTTCCCCATTGCCCGCGACGCGCATTCGCAAGACATCGCCAGGTCCCAGCATCGGGCCGAGGTCGGACGGATTGATGGGGGCTGCACCCACCCGAATGGTCACTTCATGATCACGTGGTTCGGTGAGCGACACACGCTGCAGGCTCAACTCGATGTCGCCGCCATCGGTGGCAGTGGAAACAACCTGAATCCCCGTATCGGGCAAAGACCTCAGCATTGGCGACTCCTGGCAAAAATTGGGGGACGGGCTTACCCACCATCCCGGTTAAGAACATGCTGGATCCTACTAGGTGAGAGGTAACCGCGAGGTTAACGTGAAACTGGCGAAGCTTCACAGCGCAATGAGACACACTCACTGACAACCTGACCTGCAGTCAGCCTGCGATCAGGCTAAGCACAACAGGTTCTGGCCACAACAATATCTGCCTAGTGCGGGCGCTGATCTTCTTCACCCCCAAAAGTGTAGGGATCGATCCCAATACTGTGCTACGAGACTGTTGTCTCATCGAAATCGATGAAGACGACCGGGATGTCGCAAGGGGGGCGACAAAAGTCCAGCCTGGCTCTGGACGACTCAAATATCTCATGACGGACCGCTACAATCTGGTGATCTTTGATGGGTTCCCGGATTATGGCGACCTCTTCGATCTGCAAGAGGATCCTCACGAATTGAACAATCTGTGGGATACCGAACCAGAATTGCGCGCTAAGTTGGTCGAGAAGCTACTCTTCGAAGTAGTGAAGCAACAATCGTTCTATCCCAAAAAGCAGGTGATGGCCTGGGCGCTATTCGGTATTCGGAAAATGTTGTCGCTATCTACTAGATCGTACTCGGGGGAAACCTTAAACGAATAATAATTGGGGTCAGTGAATAATTGGGGTCAGTGTAAAATTACATTTGGCTTTCGCTATCATCCATAGAATAAAATCAAAAATTGCAATCGTTATCGGATTCCGATAATATAATAACATGATTGAATCGTTTGGAAACCAACTTGCAGAAGATTTGTTCGACGACAAAATCAGTCGGGCAACTCGAAAGTTTCCGAACGAGTTAAGACGTGCAGCAAGAAGAAAGCTATTGTATCTACATGATGCAGTTGAATTGAGAGATCTAAGAGTCCCCCCTGGCAACAGGTTGGAATCATTAAAAGGAGAGCTTGCAGGATTTCACTCGATCCGAGTCAATGATCAATGGCGAGTTATTTTCATGTGGACTGGCGGTTCACCCGAAGAAGTGCAGATAGTTGACTACCATAGTTAGGAGCTAATATGTCAAAGCAGCCAAAGAACCCTTTCCATCCAGGTGAAATGTTACTCGAAGAATTTCTCGAACCAAAGGGCATGACCCAAGCTGAGTTTGCGCGCCAACTTGGCTGGACCAAAGCAAGGCTGAATGAGCTGATTCGAGGTAAGCGTGGCATTACAGCAGAATCAGCACTGGATCTTGCAGATGCCCTGGGAACATCACCAAAGCTCTGGATGAACCTTCAGGCAACTTATGATCTTGATCGGGCAATTTCCGCAAGAAACGTGGCATAGCGTACTACCCACATCTGGATACGAGCTCGCCGAATACCATTGTGACTCGCCAGCTTAAAAGCCAGGAGTATAGGAACCATTAACGCCCTATTCTGAGAAATCTGCAAGTATGATTTGATAGCTACAGGTCATTCTCTATAGCACGCGACCCGGTCCTTGGGGTAAAATTCCTCGAAAACAGCGATATTTGATTTTATTGGAGTGAAGGTTCGGTGAACACTTGTGGTGCTTCTCAGTACCATCCTGCTTGGGTAAACCCGACCATGGTAGATGCAAAAAATGAAACTAGGCGTTGTTCCTCCGTTAGGGGCTAGGGTCGATTTATATAAAGGCACAGATACATAGGGGAAAAACCGACCGAAAAGAAAACTTGTATTATTCACAGAGAAGAACGAACAATAATGACAGGTCAAATTAGATCAAATGGAACAAAATTGGTTAGAACAAAAGTGGTAGCACAAAAAAATAGTATATTACATGTACCTACACAATTTGGAACAGTAAATAATCTGCTAATAAATCAAGAATTATATGGAAAGTTTAAATATGGAGATATCATTAAAAAAGGAAATTTTGGGGTAGGTACTTTTAACGGGCTAGATGGGGAAATGGTAGCTGTTGACGGGCAATTTTATCAAATAGACACTAAGCTTAACGCTAGGATTGTTCGTAATAACCAAGAAACACCCATAGCTAAAGTTATAAATTTCCCAGAAAAGGTAGATATACAGGAAACTTGTAGAGAAATTTCATCAATAGAAAAATTAATAAAATATTTACATCGCTTTATTCAAAAAGATAGTTATTTTGCATGTCGTATTGATGGTGCTTTTGATAGCATTTTAGCTAGAAGCCACTCTAAAATAAAAAAACCTTACCAAAAAATTTCTGTAAAAGAATCTAGACCTCTTGGCGAGCACCTTAGGTTGTTTAGCGAGCTTTATCCAGATGATATAGCAACGTTACTGAATATAAATGGAACAATGGTTGGATTTTATACTCCTGAAAGCGTGAATCGTGATATTGATCTCCCAGGATGGCATTTTCATTTTATAGCGGATGGAGAAAAGTTTAAGCGCGGCGGACATGTTTTAGATTGTTTTGTTAAGGATGCAAAAATTAACCTTCTTCAAGTAGAGCCTCCCAGATTGGCCTTCAGAAGTGGACCCCACTGACTGGGCAAAAATTGGACGCTGTTAAGTGGTTCCTCCATGATGAGTATTACGCTCAGGAGCAAAACCATGAGAAGACCAAGACGAAACCATTCACCTGAATTCAAAGCCAAGGTGGGTGGTTAGGAAGAATAACCACGCTTTTCCCACCCTGAGAAAAGTATCCTGGATCCAGCCAGTTAGCTGCCGTCTCCGTTAGCCCACCTGAACATGAAAATATTTTGGTCGAAATGGCGGTGTTACCTGCTTCAAGTGTATGGATAGTGCGATTTCAGCACTT
>PVBE012285189.1_pt1 | contig 10694 bp, 1 predicted proteins | sample 1631181 | NCBI WGS metagenome assembly PVBE01 (sample SAMN08397723, study PRJNA350692) | Marine metagenome, whole genome shotgun sequencing project. | isolation source: water | place: Pacific Ocean | collected 2012-04 | reverse complement strand
TACATAATTCATTACCTTATCAATTGTTTTTTTCTCTACAGCGTCTTTACTAACTAATTTTGTTAAATCATATCCTCTTTTTGTCCAAAGGAATATTCTTATTACTTGGTCATTTGTTAATCCATCAAAAGCTTCTGCTTGCAAGTCTATGCCTCTATTTGAAATTTCTTTTCTTACCGCGCTCATATCTTCCATAGCTTTTTGTTTCTTTTGTAGAAATTCACTATAAGCTAAATTTAAAGGTTTGAATAATACTTCATCATAAAATTCTAAATCCGCCTCACCATCTTTTCCTTTCCTTACTAACCTATATATTAGACCCCTTAAATCTTCTGCTGCTGTGGGTATCCAGTATTGTAATTTTCTATTCTTTTTACCCCATTTAATAGCTTCTTCAATGGTTACCTCTTTCTTAGAGTCTAACCCTGTAATATCTTCAATAATTTTATTAATTCTTTTAGTTATTTCACTAGATTTAGAATATTGTGTAACACTTTGTTTTACAGGATTATATTCAGTATATTGTTTCTTATTAAATTTACTAAAAGGTATTTTATATCTATCTGGAGATTTTTTACTTTTTAAGTTTGAAGGAATTTGTTTTTCAAATGCTTTTGGAACATAATTAACTCTTTGATTAAAAATTTCAAGTTCAAGCTCAATATCACTTATCTTCTCGCCTTTTAAATATGGTTTTATAGTATTTTCGACTAATTCGTTCATAGGAAAATTATGTTCCGCTGTGTACTCTGTTCCTTTTTTGTATTTAAATAAAATATTAGGTAATGCCATTCTACGTAAAATACTTCTTTGGTCATTTTTAGAAATATCTATAATATTTAGTGCAGCATCTACGCTAATAATATTATTATCTATATCATTTTTCAAATTTTTAATAAAATCTAATCCTATTCCTCTAGCTTCTTTATTTCTTTCAACTTCTTCATCAAATTTCTTTTTACCTTTATTTACTACATCTTTCGGTGAAGTATATGAAATCTTTCTTATAAATTTATTCCCATATTTAAAACGCGGCCTCTGTGTTTTTGTTAAATGTATTGCATTTTTCCCAAAATATCTTTCAGGCAATATTTCTTTTAATTTATTAAGAATTTGCTGATTATTTTTTAATCCTATTAATTCTTTATATTCTTTTTTATTTTTTAATGTTCCTAAATAACGCCCTGACCAGCTAATACTCCTTGTTAAAAATCCAAGCATATCTGTAACAGCTGCTTCCATTAATTTAGGATCTTTAATATCTTTTAGTTTTTTCCCTATATATGGAAAAACGTCAGTTTTTAACCCCTGTACAACTCTTTGTTCAAATAACTTGTCATTAAATTCTTTTATTATTTTTTCAATATTTAATCCTGTTAAATCATTTTCAGTTTTTAATATCTTATTAAAAATCATTTCAGCGACTTGTATTTCTTTCTTAGTCCTTAATTTAGAATTATATTCTTTAGCAGCTTCGTTTATTGCTTTATTTAATGCGGTTTTAAAACTTTGCCCAGTTTCTATACTTATTTTTAAAAGTTTTAATACATTTTTAAAAAATGCCGTTGCAATTTCTGGTATTCCAATTGTAACTTTTAATGTACCATCATTTTGTATTTTATTAAGATAAGTAATACCTCTATCTATTTTTTCAACAATTATATCTAAGAAATCTTTTGGTACCGGTTGACCTTCAAGTTCTTGAATATCCTTAAACTTCTGCATTATTGTTTTATCTTTAACAACCTCCAATGCTGCATCAGCAGATAATTCATTAATTAAAGTTTCTAATAACGATGTTCTTCTATCACTTAATGTACTACTTCCTACTTCAATTTTAGTAAGTTGTACTTCTTCCCCTTTTACTATAACTGTATCTCCAATTCTTTTACCTATATATCGGGTACCATTAATTTCATTTTCTCCTAATGTTTCTCCTTTTTTTGGTTTTACAATTCTATATGTTTTTACATCTCCATTTTTATCTTTAATAGTTATTTTTCCTGCTACAGTTGCAATTACATCAGGATTAGGATTAGTAAAATAATCTACAAAATCTTTTCTATCTATATCTAAATATTCAAATTCTCCTTTACCTTCTTTAGTGGTTTCCCTTTTTTGTTTACCGGTTTCTTTTAAAACAGGTTTACGCAGCATATCCCATTTCTTATTAATAACACTCGCTGGTAGCTGGTCTAATATAGCTTTGAAATGTTTAACAATAAAAGGTTTAAATTTATCTATTCCTTTTTTACGATCTATTTTTGTTAAACTCCTAATAAAAGGCATTAATTCAGCTATATTATTTTTACTAAATGCTTTAATAAAATTTTTGTTAGTTACCGCAGGTAATTTTGTACCAAATGTTTTAACTACAGCATCGATAAAAATATCAGCAAATGTCTTAGGAACTTTTTTACCATCTTCATCGACTTTAAATTCCCCTTCTATTGCTTCTTTATCAAAATCTAATTTTTTCGTAAACAATTTTTTCTTTATACTTTCTTTACCCTTTTCAATTTTAGGCTGTTCAACAGTTTCTTTTTGATCTTTTTCTTCAAATTCTTTTGGCATTCCAAGTCCACCTCTATCTTGAGGTTGTGCTACTCCTAGTTCTTTTAAAAGACTTTTACCTCTAACCCAGCCTCTATTAAATATAAAGGTTTCTATATCTTGCTTACCATTATATTCTAAAGCCATTAGTTGTAAATTACTTTTTAATGTACCCTTAGCTTGTTCATAGGTAGTAGTTCGTTTAGCTTCTTTTGGAGTTCCAACCCAAACACCTTTTTCTTTACTACCTAAAAACGATGAAATAAATCTATCAATAACCGGATTTAAAGATTTATATATTTTATTTTCTGCTATTTGTTTTTGAGGGCCTGTAAAATCCCCTGATTTAACACCTTCTTTATAATCTAATATTTGTTGTCCTATAGTTTCAGCTTGTCCCTTTGTTAATGTTTTACTAAATTGCGTTCCCTCCCCTTCTTTAACTTCTTCAAGGGTCATTTCCATATCTTTTGGTGCATACTTATTCCAAGTATTAATTAGTTTCTGAGTCCAGCCACCTAATTCTTCTATTTTATTTTCAATTATTTCCTCTTGTCTTCTGCCTTTATTAAATACACTACTATCATCACTATATTGATAAGTATGGTCATGTTGTTTAAACATGTCTTCTATTGCTAAATCATCATAATATTTTACACCTTTATATGTTTTAGACATTTGAAGTTTTTTATCTTCAGGAGTAATCTTTTTTGCTGAAGCTCCTGTAGAAATAGGTTCTAAGGCGTCTTCAAGCGTAAACGGTTTTTTACCATAATGCGCTTCTTTATTAAAATCTTTTACATAATTAAAAACTCCTTCTTGCTCTGTTTCTTTAAACTTTAAACCTTTTGGTAAAAACTTATTTATAAAACTCCTTATTTCATTTAATGAATTTGTCTGTAATTTATGACCATCTGCAAGAACATCTGACATTATATTCATAGACTCTTCCCAATAATCTTTATCTTCAACTATTTCCCCATCAGGTTTTTCCCTTCTATAATTTTCGTCAAGTCTAAATTTAACCTTTGCATATAAATCTTTATCATTTTTTTCAAGATATTCTAATAAAAGTTTACCAGCCTCTGTAGAATCAAATTTTTTCCCCTCATTAGTCTTTCGGCCATAAAATATTTCTTTTGAAAGTATATGTAGTGTTTCATGAGCAAATACACCTACTTTACCACTAGCTATTGCATTAGACATATGTACTATAGCAGTATTACCATATCTTAAACCGTCTATATCCCCAGCTAACATACCTGCTAATGCTTCAGCTAATTTAGTTGGGTTTGTTTGGCCAGCATCTATTAAAGCTTGATATGCGGCTGCGGTATCACCTTCCATACTACCAGTATCTATTTTTACATAATCAACACCTAAGTTGTGTTGCTCATTATATTCCCTAGAGCTCTTTTCCCCTTCTTCTATTCTTTCTCTAAAAGAGTTATCTTGATAATTTTTAAAGGCTCTATCTTCTATAGCTTTATCCTTGAGATGTTTACCTTTTTTTGCCTCTTTTCTTAATTCCTTTCTTGCTTTTTCTAAAAGTTCAGATTTTTTATTAATACTCATACTCTCATATTTATGGCGAATATCAAATAAACTAGCATTCTCCATTTTAGCACCATACCAAGCATAGCCTGTTTGGTTTGTCCATTCAAACTTTTGATTTATTGCAAATGATTCGTTTTCCTTTGCTGTTTCTTTATTTGTTAATATTTTATCTCTTTTCTCTAACAATTTTTCATATTGAGCCCTCATCTCTTTTTCAATAGCCTCTAATTGTGCTGCATTTTGAGGATCTATTTTTTTAGCTATTTCCTCAAATCTTTTGTTTAATGAACGTATTTTTCTATTTACCTCCCCTACTTCTAAAATTTGTTCCCATGATAAATCTCTTCCAACTCTACTTATTATATTATCTCTAACCCCATCCGCTTCTAATGTAATATCTTCTATTAATTGTTGAATTTCAGGGTCAAGATTAAGTTTCCTTATAATTTCAAGAGATGGTATACTTGAGAGGTCTTTTATCCCTGTTATTTCTTGAAGCCTTTTAACATACCCTTTTAATTCTTTTGCTTGTTCTAAAGTTGCGAGCTCAGATGTTATAGATTGAGAAACTATACTTGGTAAAGTAGATATAGTTAATCCACCTCCCATTAAAGCACCTTGGGCAAATGCATCTTTAGTACCTTCCCATACATTTTTATCATCTCCTAATATATATATATCTCCTATGTTTTGTACTAAAGAAGTGTTAAGCTCAGACCAACCTTCTCGGCCAGCAGCCATACTCCATTGTTTGGTATATCTCCAAAGCCCGTCTATTATATTTTTTGGTTTTGCAAATTCTTTTGCCTTTTTAAGACCCTTTAAGATCTTCATTGTTCCATAATGTTCAAAAAATACTTCCGCAATACCATGTACTGCTTGCAATGATAAACCTTGTAAACTACCTATATCTAATATTCTTTCATGGTCTTTATTTTGTTGCTCTAATCTAAATATTTCTTCTTCAGTTAAAGGTGTACCATCTTCATATTGGCCCGCCTCTAATAATGTTGTATTTTCAACAAGGTTCTCTGCTGCCTTCTTTTGCTTTAAAGCCAAATCAAGACCGGAGCTTCCAGCCCCTGTTACAAAAAATAAAGGTAAAGCAGCGCTCCCTGTAAAAGCCATAGATAAAGAAGGAACTAACTCTGGTATAGAATCGCTAATCCATGTTCCAATGTCACCTATATTCTTAATATCGTCAACACCCAAAGGTGTATAGTAACCCGCTGTTTCTGCCTCTACTTCTTCTTGAAGACTAACAATACCATATTTTTTTTCTAAAAATTCATTTTGTTCTTCCGAGTTCATTTCCCGATAAGGTTTTCCTTTTTTGACATCACCATCTTTGTCTACTATAGTGGTCGGCGCCCCTGTTTCTGCCATTCCTGGTAAATATTCAGCTAATTGTAATCCTAAATATAAAGCCCCAGTACCTAAGCCTTTATATCCTTGCACCATTTTACCAAGGCGGCTTATATTTTTACTAAATTCTGTTATTGCCGCAGGAAGAGCTATGTCTTCGGGGTCTAAACCAGAAACAAACGGTAATAACCTATCTATTATTTCTTGACTATCAAGACGGTCTATATAATTATCATAAGCCGCTTTGTAATTAGCATAAGTGGGGTTTGCATCATATGTGGCCTCAAGTTTTTCTGCTTCTTTATCTAATTTTACTCTAGTATCAATTTCTTGTGTAAATCTTTTTTGATTAAGTTCTGTGTCCCAGTCTTGGGATTTTTGAATTGCAATTAAGTTTTTTCTTTGCTCTTCAGGGATATCGCGTAGCAGCTTGCCAGCCTCTGCAGTCCCGTGTTTGGATATTGTAGTTCCTATCCAAGTTTCGTAGTTAGTTTGGTATTTATTTTTATTTAGTACCTTCCCATCTTCTAAATAATTTATTCTACCGTCATATTTTAATTTTTGATATTCTTCATCGGAAATTAAAGGTTTTCCAGCATTATAATTTTCCCACATTTCCCAATCAACAGCATCAAGAAAATCTTCTTTAGTGAAAACTTTACCGACTTTAGATGGTTGTTTAGTTCGATCATAACTACTTGCAGCCATTGTAGGATCCCCTCCCCCCCAGCCTAAATTTATATTAATTTCTTTTACTTTTTCTTCGAATTCATTTATTTTACTTTTGATAAATTTTTCTTTAGTTAATTCTTCATCGTCAATAACAAATCCAGGACTAATTTCTCTAAAGTACTCCCCGTCTTTCGCCTCAGCCTCAGCCATGAAATTAATATTACCATGTTGCCTTTTAAAAGCATTAATTTGTTTAACATACTTTTCAGCATCTTCTTTTGATAAATCTGGGCCAACAGGTACATCAATATATTTATAATTAGCATATGCCCCACTTTGTATATTTTGAGTAACTTTCCCGAATTCACCAGAATACTTCGCCTCTGTTAAATCTCTTGCTTGTTGCTCAGGGGGTATGCCTATTGAAAACCTTAACACATCTTTACCTGCAACGCTTTCTTCAACATCTATACCATAAGCTGTAAAATCATCTTTTTTATTATTTCTTACAAAAGCTTCTCCTCCTGATTTTATTTCATCAATAGTTATATCTCCTCTCTTCCATTTTTCCTCATTTATAGGTAATTCCAATGAAGTATCTTCCGATAGAAAGTCCGTATCTGTTGCACTTACTTCCGGTGTTACATCTGCAACCGTCTGATCTGCAACACCCCCTTTCTTTCCCATTGCTTCTAAGTCGATAGGTTTTTTCTGTGGCTTTGGCTCTTGCTCTTGCTCTAAGGCAGCTTTAAGTTCTGCTTTTTTTACATCGATTCTTGCTTGAATTTCCTCTCTACTTAATCCTTGTGCTTCAAGCTCATCAATAAAAGCATCCCATTGATTTTCATCCATAATGTAATATTTAATTTATTGTAGTATTATAACCTCTATTTTTCCCTGCTTGTTGTCTACATTTTTCTAACCAATCTGCATATTTTTTAGCATTCTTTTTATCAGTTTCAGTTTGGAAAAATTTACTTTTTTTACTAGCTTTATATCCTTGCCATAGTTTTTCAACTTTATAACCTCTTGTAACTTCTTTATTAACATCCCATCCAAATACCGGCTCTTCCTCTATTATTGTTTGAAATATTTTTCTCTTTGCTTTATCTTTGCCAGCAGGGGTGTCTTTCATATCTATTTGATGCGTACCAATAGATATTATAGTACGAGGAGTAGGAGCCTCCTCATCGTCAGTAATTGGTTCATCACTTGGATCAATACCTTTAATTCTCCATGTTACTTTATTTCCTTTACCTAATAATTTTGCGGCATTATCATAATTGTGAGATAGAACCATAAACATCGAAGTATAAGGCTCTTCTGTTTCTATATTAGGATCCACATCAAGACCCGCATCAATTGAATCTAACGCTTTAGTTAAATAATCTATTTTATGTATATTATTTCGATGTTTTGTTACTTCTGCTTTATCTTCTACATTTAAATTTTTTATTATTTGATTTTTATCCATACTTGCATAAGATTCAAACGATTTACCCTCCCCTTTTCCTTGAGTCCTATAATAATTTTCAAAATCCCTTTTACTTAAAACTCTATTCATCTCATCCCATACATCCATATGCATCAATTCCCCTTTTGTTTCCTTAGATTTCCAATTATCATCCCAAGTATTATAAGAGCCAATTATGTTTATAAGATCTTCTGCGTGATCGGGGACCCCATCTCCATTGCTATCTTTTGTGCTACTATATTTTTCAGGATAATGTGATATTATATTCATTGCTAGCTCTTTATATTCATCTTGAGGTTTACCTGTAACATAATCATCTTGGAATCGTCTCCAGTTATTGTAAAAATCCATCCCGTTTTTCTCTATCCAATCTTTCCTATGCAAACTAGACATGCTATTATATCTCCCTTTGTCCCTTTCCTCAGTTGTAACTGTACTTTTCACCCTTTCATTATCTATCCAAACCCAAGAAATTCTTGTATCAACAGGAACTGTTCCTGACATAACTCCCCAATCACCCCCGCTTTCATTTCTTTGTCTATTTAATTTTGTATTTTCGGCATTTAAATCCTCATTTTTAAAATCAAAAGCTTCCTCTCGATCATCAAACCATTTCCCTTTCATTTCTTTTATCTCTTTTAAGGTTTTTTCATATTCTATAAACTTACCATCATCATCTTTGTTATAATCGTCTGTCCATTTTATTGACTTATTTGGACCATTCATACCCACTTTTAAATCGTAACTTGCTTTCTCGTGTATTTCATGATATAGGCTTGCCTGCCAATTATCTCCTTCTTTTAAAGCATTTGTTTTGCCTTCTAGCTTTGCTTCACCATTTTTTGATAAGTCACTTAAAGCTTCCATAGATGGTTTAATAACAGATATATTAGCGTTATATACACTTCTTATTCCCTCTGCCTCAAAATTTGTCCAAGGTTCACCTGTGCTAGGATTTATCTCTCCATATTTTATTAGTAAAGGTAAAGCAGCTAATAGCTTAGCATCGTCTTTTAATTGTAGAACCATTTTATTTTCTATAGGTACTCCATCATTATCTATATCTTTCACATCATACTTTTCAATCAATTCTATAGTTGGTGTTACTTTATCCAACCCCCCAGTTTCTAACTCAAATTTTCTAGCATTATATTCTTTTTGTTTATCTAACTTTTTCTCTCTTTTTTCTCTTTTCTTCTCTAAGGCTGCGCCTATACTGGCAAATGTTTTATATGTAGTTGCCTCTGCTGCTGCAAAGTTTCGCATATATAAATCCCCATAATTTTGCCTTTTAATTATCGGCTGCTGCTGATACAGCGGTGTTGGATTAGTTGTAAATCTTGGTAATGCCATTTTTTAAGTTGTTTTTATTTTAGTTTTAGCCATCTATTAAAGGAACTGCCGCTGCTCCAATCCCGCCTATTGCCCCTACTAATGCGCCTTGTCTTGATGCTTTTGCGGCAATTTTACTAGCTTCTAAATCAGCTGCAGTTTGTACAGCTTGTGTTGCCATATTATGTAATCTATTAAGCCTGTTTTGTTCTCGAGTTTCTGCAACTCTAAATTGATATTCTCTAGCCATTGAGTCAGCTTCTTGAAGCCTTTGCTGCTCATTAAATTGAGCACTTTGAATTCTAAGTGCTTCACTATAATCCATATCTTGTAATCTTTTTGCTTCATCATATGAAGATTGTTGTAATCTAAGAGCTTCACCTTGTTGTAGATCTTGTTCTCTTAATCTATCTGAAATTGCTAAATTTTGCATTCTTTGTCCTTCCCCAACCTTAAGATCTCTTAAAGTTCTACCTTCTGAAACTTCTAAATCTCTTAAAGCTCTACCTTCGTCTAATCCCAATTGTCTTAATGTTCTACCCTCAGTTAATTTTGTTTCATCTATTCTACGACCCTCTGTTTGTCTTAAACTTTCTAATCTTAATTTTTCTGTTAAAGCGATATTTTGAAGCCTTTGAGATTCACCCATTCTTATTTGTTCAATTTGTTGCTGCCCTTCTGCTCTTGCTTGAACATTACGAGTTTCTTGCTGTTCTATAGTAGCTGCAACCCCAAGTTTACTTTGAAGTGCTGCTTGTGCAATTGCTGTAGCACCACCCGCGCCGGCCCCTGTAGCTCTAATTGTTGACAGTGTATTAGCAAGTGCTTGATCTGATTGCTGTGCTTTTAAGTCAGCTGCTTGCGTAGCTACTTGTAAATTCGCATATGGGTTAGACGCTAATATACTAGAGTCTGTAGCTAATCCTGAGTAGTCTTGCGCACCTTTTCTAAGATTAGCAACTCTACCACTTAAGTCTTCCATGCCTGTTGTTAAATCTCCAAATCTTTTTGATAAATCTTCTTGGCCACTTAGGTCTACTCCTAATTCAGCAGTACCCTTAAACATACCACTTCTATCTTTTAATAAACCAGTTCTGTCTTGAAATATATCACTTCTATCTTCTAAAACTCTACTTAAATCTACAACATTAGCATAAGGGTTTACTATATTGCTACCTTTATACATTTGAGCATATTTAGGATCCGAAATCATTTCTGCTACAGATTTAGGTAAACTCCTATAAAATTCGGTTCCATCAGGTGTATTAGGGTCGGGGAAGACCGGTAATCCTCCAGCCCCTTTAGGCATTTGTGCGGCTAATTCCCTATAAGCAGCCGCGGCCTTTGGGCCATAACCAGCCCCTTTTCTACCTTTAGTACCTTTTTTAGGGTCTCTAGTACCAGTATATGCATCAGGATTAAATATTCTATTTCCAGAAGGATCAAATTTTATTTCACTACCAGCACCATACCCAGGGCCTTGTACAGTGTCATCATCCCCATAAAACCCTAATGGATTTTTATATGAATTTGGCCCTTGTGTTTCTCCTCCTAGAGACATACCTCTTACTGAACCTATACCACCACCACTAGGATGAACAGTATGCTGATAATAAGGTGTACCTTGAAAAAGGGGATCTGTTGTAGTAAAATTTCCAGCTGGTCTCGCTATGTTACTTCCCGACCCTGCTTGAGGACCTAGTGCAGCATATCCACTATCCGAATATCCTGGTATATTTTC
>PVBE011228746.1_pt1 | contig 10694 bp, 7 predicted proteins | sample 1631181 | NCBI WGS metagenome assembly PVBE01 (sample SAMN08397723, study PRJNA350692) | Marine metagenome, whole genome shotgun sequencing project. | isolation source: water | place: Pacific Ocean | collected 2012-04 | reverse complement strand
TGGAGTGCCATAACGGCCAAACGCTAACACGGTGAACGTTGACTTGGAACCCTACATCTACCGGCCGCACCCGATCTACAGGTTGCCGTCGCGTGAAGACGCGGCGGTGGCTTGTCGGACGCCGGAAGGTGAGAAGGGGTTCAGGGAGGCGATGCACAAGCGCGGGTTGGCGATCTACAACGAGTTCAATGACCCGTTCAGGTTCGGCTACGAACCTGGCCACTGGGGAACGGCTGACAAGCTGTTGGACGAGTCCGACGAACTGCTTATCAGCGGAGGCAATCGGTCCGGTAAAACGGAGTACGCGGCCAAGTACGCGATGAAGACGCTGATCAACAAGAAGGATGCGCGGGTCGTTTGTTTCCACACCACGCACCAGTCATCGCTTCAGAACCAGCAGCCGGTCATCTACAAGTATCTGCCGGTCGAGTACCGGCGGAAGATGAAGGGAAGGGTGGAGAACGTTTCGTATTCGCAGAAGAACGGCTTCACCGAGAACACGTTTATCCTACCGGAAGGCGCGCAGTGCTGGTTCATGCATTACAGCCAAGACCGCCGCACGGTGGAAGGATTGGAGGCCGACTTGATTTGGTGCGACGAACTGGTGCCGATGGATTTATTGGAGACGCTGCGTTACCGGCTGGTCACCCGCGCTGGCAAGCTGATCGTCTCGTTCACGCCGATTGAAGGGTACAGCATGACCGTGAAGGACATGATCAGCGGCGGCGAGGTGACCGAGTGGAGGGACAGCGAGTTGTTGCCGGGGAAGAACCTGCCTAGCGGACCGGAAGGCAAGATGCCGTACACGATGCGGTGCCGCCGGCCGCGATCCAGCGCGATCTGGTTTCACACCAAGTGGAACCCGTTCAACCCATACGAGGAACTCAAGAAGCGCGTACATGGCCTGCACGACGGCGAGGTGATGGTGCGCGCATACGGCTGGGCCACGGCGACCAGCGGCGCACAATTCCCGCGGTTCAACGACGACCACATCATAAACCATGCAGATTTACCAACGCATGGGGTAAATTACATGGTTGCCGATCCGGCGGGTGCGCGTAACTGGTTTATGATCTGGGCGCGTGTGGTTGATGACCGCGTTTACATCTACCGCGAATTTCCAGACAGATCGATGGGTGACTGGACGATTCCCAGTCACAAGGCGGACGGATCGCCTGGGCCAGCGCAGAAGTCCGGCGGTGGCGGCTTGGCTATTTGGCAATACAAGCGGCTGATCAAGGATGTCGAGAATGGCGAGGAAGTCTTCCTGCGCCTGATTGATCCGCGTGCTGCCAGTAGTCGTTCACTGGATGGCAACTGTATCTTGGATAAGCTGCATCTGGATGAGAACGGAGAGGAACCGATGCACTTCTATCCGGCGCCAGGCAAGCACATCGATGAAGGCGTGGCGCTGGTCAATGACCTACTGTACTACGACCAGTCGCGGTCGGTGGACGACGAGAACTATCCGCGGCTGTACATCTCGGACCGATGTCCGAACCTGATTTATGCGATGCGCGAGTGGACGAACGCCGATGGCGACCGCGGCGCGTGCAAAGACCCGATAGACTGTCTGCGCTACTTGGTGACAGACGACAACTTGATGGTCGAGGAAGGCTGTCTGGAACAGCGCGGAGGAGGCAGCTACTGATGGACGAGTCCGACCAGTTGGACATCTTGAGTGACAAGATTGAGGCGGCCTTGGAGTGGGGTCGAGAGGAACTGGACCTAACGCTGGTTGGAATTGTTGGCATATTGGAATCGCTGAAATTTGAAATCTTGTGCGAACTGCACGGTGTTGAATCAGACGAGGAGGAAGAAGACGACTACGGGGGACTTTACTGATGCATTGGCCGAAACTTTTATCCACGCAACAGGCGATGGAATACAGCGGACTGACATTGATTGAACTGGATGCTTTGGCCGATGACGGCGACATCAAGTTCATCGTTCCGCTGAAACAGAAACGAAAATTCATACGTCAATCGATTGACGAATATTTTAAACGGGAGGGAAATACAGAATGGAAATTAACGAACTGATCCGCCAGTACTCAAGGTCTGGCGGCTACAATGATCTCGCCTTCAGGCGAACACGGTCGGACGACATAAGGTTTGCCGTATGGGAAGGCCAAGACGAGGATGGCAAGAAGCACCAGGAAAACAACAGCAAGGATGAGGTTTTCCCGTGGGACGGCGCCAGCGACACGCGAGTGCGACTGGCGGATGCGGTGATAAACGAGAGTGCCGACATTTTGACGACGGCCTTTACACGCGGAATCCTTCGCGCATCGCCAACAGAGGTCAGCGATGCGGCGCAGGCCGAGGTGGTCACCACCTTGTTGCGTTATTACCGCGACAACAAGCTGCGGAACGAACTGCGCCAGGAAGCCGGCCTATTGGCGTCCTACGGTTTGCAGTACGGCTTTGCCGCCTTGCACGTCAGGTGGGACCGCGAGGTGACCAAGAAGATGATGCCGATCACGATGGACGACCTTGTCGCTATCGCACAGCAGGCAGGCGACGAATCTGCGCTTGGCCAATTGCCGGCAATGATTGCCAACCCCGACCAGGTCGAACTGGCGGCCGAGGTGCTGGAGGCGGAACTGGGACTGAAACGCAGGCGCGCCAAGAAGATGGTGCGAGAATTGCGCGAGGACGGCGCCACCGAGATGCCAACCGACGTGGTGACCAAGAATTGTCCGCAGGTGGTGGCGTTGAAGCCATTTGACGACCTGTTCTTCCCGCCGGAAACGGTCGAACTGCAATCGGCTTCTCATGTTTTCCGCCGCGTTTGGATGAGTGAATTTGAGATGCGCGAGTTGGTCAGCGTCTACGGGTACAACGAAGACTGGGTTGAGGCGGTGTTGAACGCGCAGGAAGGCCACCCGCCGAACTACCAAGACCCGCTGTCGGACCTGTACACCCAGACCGGCGACATCGAGGGACTGCACGAGATCGTGTATGCCTACACCAAGCAGGTCGATCCGACAGACGGCGTTCTCTCGGTTCACTGCACGGTGTTCAACCCGAAGATCACCGAACTGGTAGGCAAGGAGACAGTGCTGGACCACATGGCAGGCCAGTATCCGTTTGTGGTTTACCGGCGCGAGAATGTTGCGCGCAAGCTGGTCGACACCCGCGGCGTGCCTGACATTGTCCATACATGGCAGAACGAAATCAAAGGCCAGCGCGATATGTTGTACGACCGCGCCAGTCTGATGGTGTTCCCGCCGCTGACGGTGCCGGCAAGGATGGGCCAGGTGTACAGGCTTCAACCGGGGTCTGAATTGCCAGAGATGCGGCCAGGCGAGGTGAAGTTTCTTGACCCGCCTAAAAGCAATCCCAACGAGGCGTTGAACGTGATCGCTTACGTCGAGAAGCAATGCGACGAATACTTCGGCCGCTTGAACGACAACACCAACCCGGTGATCGCGCAGGCCAAGATGCAATCGATGGTCGACGCCTACATGACCGCCTGGTCGGAGGCGTTCACGATGATGTTCAGGCTGGTTCAGGAATACCTTGGCGACGAGGAACTGCAACGCATTGCAGGGATGAGTCCCGACCTGCCAAGCAGCCAGGGTGAAATCCAAGGCGCCTACGACTTCGCCGTGAAGTTCGATGTGCGCGAGTTGGACAGCGAATATGTGATTGCCAAGATGAAGGCGATCATTGACCTGCTGCCGATTGACACAGCCGGCACGGTGGATCGCGCCAAGCTGATGTCGATTGCGGTATCGATGGTCGACCCGATCCTTGGCCAGTCGGTGCTGTCAGACCAGCGCGGTGCGGCGCAGAAGACGTTCGACAAGGTCAACCAGGACGTCGCGCTGATGGCACTGGGGAACGAGGCGGCGTACACCGAGAACGACCCAACCGCGGCAATGAAGATGCAGTTCATGCAGCAGATTGTGCAGAACAACCCGAAGTATCAGGAGGCGCTGCAAGGCGACGAACGGTTCCAGGCGTTGCTGGATAACTACGGCAAGAACCTTCAGCAGTCGGTGTCACAGGAACAGAACAAGATGATCGGACGCATCGGCGTCCAGCCGGTTAACCAGCAATGAACGAGGAACTACGCAAGAAGAACCTTCAGCAGCTAGACGACGCCAGCGGAATCTGGCAGGCGTTGAAGGAGGTGTTGGACGAGGCAACCGAGATGAGTGTGGCCAGTGCGATCAGTGACGGCGTCGACAGCGATGACCGCCACTGGCGTGCTGGTTACGCGCAGGCGATGTACGACGTGATGGGGACGCTGAATCGGTACCGGAAGATTTAGTTGCCAGCGGCTTCCAATTCTTTAGCTGTCTTGCCGCCGTGTTTGCGGAGGAGGTTGGTGGTTTCGCCTGCGGCATAATCTAGCGGTGTTTTGCCATCATCATCCTTCTTATTCACATCCGCACCTTTGGCGATGAGTAGTTCAGCGACTTCGTTGTGACCTTTTTTAGCCGCTAAATGCAAAGAAGTTTTTCCAGTATCTTCCGCCGGTACTCGACCACGATCCTTCGCATTCAAATTCGCACCTTTTTCGATTAGCAGTTCGGCGATTTCCTTGTGACCATTCAAAGCCGCAGCATGCAAAGGAGTGAATCCACCATCATTCTTCGCATTCACATCCGCACCGTTGGCGATGATTAGTTCAACTGTTTCCTTGTGGTCGTAAATAGCCGCAAGATGCAAAGGAGTCCATCCCACACTATCCTTCGCATTCACATCTGCGCCAGCAGTCAAGTGTTGTTTAACGGCTTCGATGTGTCCTGCACTGGCAGCGTTGTGAATAGAGTCATCAGCATTCAACCAATCACCCGTCTTGCCGTCGTGTTGGCGGAGGAGGTCGGTGATTTCGGTTTGTTTATGCATGATCACTTCTCCTCTGGAGACAAAGGCAATGCCAGCAATAGCGGCATCTAGCGGTGTTACGCCATCATTATTCTTCGCATTCACATCTGCACCTTTGGCGATTAGCAGTTCGCTGACTTCCTTTTGACCAAACCGCGCTGCCGTATGCATAGGTGTCGATCCGAACTTATCCTTTGCATTCACATCAACCCCGGTAGCTAAGTGTTGTTTGACTGCTTCAATGTTTCCCACCGAAGCAGCAATATGAATAGAATCATTAGCACCACTTTTTCCTTCGTGTTTGCGGAGAAGTTCGGCGGTTTCTGTTTTTTTTTGTTGAATGGCCAAATCTAGCGGTGTCTCTCCACCCCCGTCCTTCGCGTTCACATCCGCACCATTGGCGAGAAGTAGTCCGACGGTTTCATTATAACCAGAAGTAGCGTAATGCAGAGGAGTTCTCCCATTCACATCCTTCACATTCCTATCCGCGCCATTGGCGATTAACAGTTCGACGATTCCTTTGTGACCTCTTAAAGCCGCCCGATGCAAAGGAGTCTGGCCACCCCCATCCTTCGCATTGACATCCGCACCAGTATCCAAGTGCTGTTTGACGGCTGCGATGTTTTCCGTTTCGGCAGCATCTAGTAGTGCACGATCTGCCTCTGGATTCCCACACCCCACAACCAGCACGACTGCGACGATTGAAACGAGTATTGATTTCATAGCTAGGGAACTGTCAATCCGTTGAGCGCAGTTTTCGAGGCGTTTTAACTGTTGTCACAGAGGTGGCTTTGACTACTTCCCTTCAGCTTTTAATTCTTCTCTTGTCTGTTTTCTAGCGCTCTTTGTTCGGGCAAGCGCTAGGGAATGACAATGGCTTTCAGCCGGGCAAACTTGCGGTCTCTTAGTGGGAACGGCAGGGATTGACGTAGTGTCCCGGCCTCTAGATCGGCGACGGCGGTTGCTCCGGCACTTTCGGCGGTTTCCCAAGTGAGCAAGTTCTCTGACCACTCTACTCTGAGCCTGACCGAATCCGTGCCAATCCGGCGGGTGTAGCTGTAAAGCATGGTTCCATCTCCGGCTGGAACGATTCGGGGCGAATCGACAACGGCATAGTCGATTGGATTCCCACCATCGTATGGAATCGTATCGGAGCTGCCTGGATTCCCGCCATTAAATGCGCTGCTTCGCCAGTTCTTTGCAATGTTCGGGTCCGGATGTGATCCGGGCTGGATCAAGATAAGGCTTGGCCCGCCGCCATCCGGTGCCGTTGGCCAAGGTGCGGCATCATCGTAGGCAAACTCTGTCACTGTCGAGTTGTTGGCATCTTCGATCTTGATCCTTTCGCCGCCATTGGCAAGCGCTGTGCCGTTCTCGAACTGGGATTGAGTGATGACGAGTCGCCCTCCCGGCAGGAGCCGCGTCAGGGGCGCGAAACTGAACTTAATCCCGCGCGTAAACCGCACGCCGCCCAAGTCGAGCGTCACCGAGTCGCTGGTGTTCAGGACCTCGACAAACTCCATGCCGTCCCCTTTGTCTGGCGGGTGGTACATGATTTCGCTGATGATGAGAAACCGCTGCGCGTCACTCAGATTCGTGGGCGTGGTCGTTGCCGCCACCGGCGACCTGTTTGCATCGTACAGCGTCAACTGTTCACCGGTGTTGGAGAGGTGGCCGGAGTAATTCCCGATCACGAGTCGTGACTCGCCCCCGGTTGGCGAGTTGGCTCGGCTTCGGAACGCTGCAACATTCGGGGTGAGGAACAGTTTGCCGCGTTCCGGGTCGGCTCCGTCCGCGGGAATGACGGTGCCTGAGGGAAAGGTGAAATCCACCCCGCCTTCGACCCTCCAGTCGCTCAGGTCGACGGCGTAGGAATTGGCATTGATGATCTCGATGAACTCCTCTTCTTGGTTTCTGGAAGCGGGGTTGTATTCAATCGACCCGAAGCTCACGACCGTGTCCACGGGTTCAGAGTCTGGAATCAGTCCGCTGCCGGGCGGGCCGTAGGTTTCGAATAACTGGGCGCGTCGGGTTGGCAACGTGTTATTGAGAATGCTCGAAAGGGTTGATTTGAAGCTCGTAATGCCCTTGGCAGCCCAGAGGCGCTGATCCCGCACGGCGGCGGCGGAGATCTGTGCAGCGAAGCCGTTGAGGAGTTTCTCGAAGTAGCCGGCGGCAGCGGCGCGATCTAGCAGTTGAGGCAGGAGAAGCATATCGCTGCTGTTGGCCGATTGGTTGACCGCCTGGATGGCAAGCACGTTCGCCCCGGCGACCAGCGGTGTGTGCGGGAGGGTGAAGTCCTCGAATTTCAAAGCATGCGAATCGGGATGATTGCTCAACGCCGCCGAATCGAACCTCGCCGTTCCGTTGATGTTGGCCCGCGTGACCTCGGTTCCGTTCAAGTAGGCGATGAAGCCGTCGTCGTACTTCACCTGCAGGACTAGGCCGGCGATTGCGGCGGGGTCGACGATATTAAAACCTATCCACGTGTAGATCGACCTTGCATTCGCGGCGGTCTCGCTCGGCTTCACCCGGGTGGAGATGAGATCGGCGTAGTCTGCTGCCGAATTCTCGTAGCCGAGGCCAAGCCGGCCCTTCGCCCAACCCGCCGTGACTGGGTCGAAGCCTGGCTTGTACCAGATCTCGTCTAGCGAGCCGTCTTTTGGCACATGGTAGAACGTGCTGGTCGATTCGGCTTTGCCCGGGACGAGCACGGTCGAGGGTTGCTCGGGAGCGACAGCGAGGTAGCGGTCGGCCATCGTCCGCACCCTGCGCATGTACATCTCGCGGGTGATCGGGTTGTCGAGAATGGCGCTGTGCAGGTGGTTTTGCCACACCGGATTGGGCGCATGGTTGAGCAATTCTTGGGTGTGCTTCGTGTCGCCGTAGAGGGGGCTGGTCCAGTTTTCGTGCGTCCGGTTGTGGAGTGCTGCGTCGCCATCCCAAGGCATGCGGAACCACTCCTGCCGATGGGGATCGCGGTAGAGGTAATAATTTTTCGTCAACTGGTCGTGGTTGCTCGCCACCACCATCGCAGCCATCACGTTGATGTAGTTCGGCAGATTTACCTCGTCGGCGACGTAGGTAAAGCGATGTGGATTGGCGATATTGATGTTGGCCGTGAGATCGATGAGATCGGTGTAAGGTTCGTCCTTGCGTAACAACTTGCGGTAAAGACGGGTGTTGACCGTCGGTGAGAGCGTCGCCGGTACATTGGTCGCCTTGTAAAGCGGGCCGCTACCGTCGAATCCGTGCCGACTTAGGAATTCCTCATCGACCTGCTCGACAAACGAGAACAGCCCCATGTCCCCACCATTGCGTTTAATCCAGACATACATCGTCTCCGGTGCAGGCGAGCCGGCCTGGTTCAGGAAGGCGAAGAGCGTATTTTCTCGCAAGTAGCCGTCACGGAAATGCGAGTTGACGTTGAACTCCTCAACGGCCGGCGCACCTTCTTTCCAGGAGAAGTGTCCGCCGCGGTAAAAGTCGAACTTGTACTTGTGCTTCGGCCAGTTGGCGGTGCTCTGGCCGCGAATGCGGCAAAAGATGTTGTCATAAAAGCGACCCCTGAAAAACAGGCTCGCGCGTGTGCCGCTTCGGCGGTCGGCGTTAGCGGTGTTTGCTGTGAACCAGTGCAGCACGGGATGATTCGCGATAATGTCGGCGTCGGCGACAACCGTGCCGAGGTATTCCGCCGCCTCAGTTATGTCCAGGAATGGTGGCTCGCGGGTCATCTTCCCACCGGAGCTGCGTGCAGTGACATACCAGCGCACCATATCGCCGGCGGAATAGGCGGCGGCTGGGATTGTCCCAGAGTAAATCCCGCCGCCTGTGTCGGACATCACAACCGTCCGTTCAGTGCCGAACCCGATACGGTAGATAAGTTTCACGGCGTTGACCGCGCCTGCCCTCGGCGTGACTGTTGCGTTGATCGTCAGCGGGGACTGTTGAGCGGGTTGGGGCGGGTTCTCTGTGACGTTCGTGACTGCCGGTGCGATTTCCGTCAAGGGGGGGCCGTTGGCGCCGCCGGGCGTCGGGGCGAGGAAGGCGGGCTGTCCGTCGCCGGGCGGGATGCCGAACGAGACACCGTTGAATTGTGCCGGGTAGGCCGGCGAGAACTCGCTGACGACCTCGTCACCCGGGTTGATCAGCGCCAGGTACTCACCGGCTCTGGCGAGCCGGAAATTCGCATTGAGTGCACCGCTTTTCTTCGATGCAAAAACGATTAGGTATTCACCTGCGCGTATGTTCCGCAACGGAAATTTCCACTTGTCTGGGCGCAGTGGATTGTCGGTTAGCGACCACCCACCCAACTCGATCGCAAACAGGTTTGGGTTATGGATTTCGATCCAGTCTTCAGGGTCGCCGTCGGCATCCTTGTGCCCGTTTAGGTTGTCGGCAACGATCTCGCTCAAGACGAGAGGCATCGCCTTTACATCGACACCAACTGTGATCTGCGCCGTCGTGTTGGTAGTTGAATCGCCAACGGCTGTAAGCGTGTAGGTGGTAGTTGCGGCAGGCGATACGACAACACTACCGGACTGGTTGGCCACTGTGCCAACGCCAGGAGTGATCGACACGGAATCTGCTCGCAAGACCTCCCACGATAGAGTGACGGTCTGCCCGGAATTGATCAATGAGGGGCTTGCTGAAAAGCCGACCACCGCCGGCGCTCCGCGTGGTACGCCATTGTTCATGACGTTCCGAATTTCACTTGATGTGAGCGCGTTGCTCCAAAGCGCAATCTCATCTATAAGCCCTTTAAAGTGGTAAGTTCCGCCATGGTCCGACCCGGAACCGATGTTGAAGGGGGTTGTGTCGTTTGGGAAAACGAACTCGCTCTGTTGAACCTTCAATTTTCCGTCAACGTACAGTTTCTTCGTTTCGGTTGCGTTGTCGTAAGTGATGGCGATGTGCTGCCATTTACCCACCTTCACTTTGGGACCATCCAGGCTTTGCCAATTGCCGCTTCGTGTGCCGTTGCCGCTCCAAAACGTCCAGACGCCGGACGGCATGCTGTCGTAGATCAGATACCCCTGGCTGTCAGGATTAAGGTCGTGGCGGCTTGTGACCGGCGAATTCCACGCCCCCGCTCCGCCGTTTGACAAGGCCCACAATGCAAGCGTGAAACTTTCTGGGTTGAGCTTGGTAGAATACGACACCGTGATGGTAGACGATGAGCCGTTGAACCTCGCCGCCGTTCCGGTGTGAGGGGCCGCGCCCTTTGCGCCAAAGACAACACCGACGCTGGCCTCGCCGTTGTGACCGCCAACAATGTCTCTGGAGTCGCCGTCGAGTGGCCAGTGTGAAACGAGCTCTGCATGCCCCACCCCAAGGCAGGAGAACAGCACCACAAACGGCAGCGTGTTTTGCTTGAACTTAAAGTTAGTTATGTATAGGGGAACAGAAAACACCTTTTCAACTAAGGTCGCTCGTGGTTCATGCCGACTGTTTCGGTTCCCCACACCCAACCAGCACCATGGTAGCGATTGTTGTGAGTAGGAGGTGTTTCATTGTGGTCTTTTAAACTAAAAAGGGGTCAAGATGATAGCGTCCAAATCGTGATAGTCTGAAGGAGGAACAGCTCTCCGCATTTTACTGGCAGCAGCCCGTCTATTCCAAAGGCTCAGTTTTCGAAGATTCAATTCTACCAACAAGAAACCATTGATCTTCCTTCTTTCTGAACAAATAAATCCCTTCACCATTGTGAAAAGCATCCCCTGATTTGTTGTACCTTGCGTAGCCCAGTCTGGCTGTAGAAATAGAGTCGGTTACTTCAATGATATCAAGAGAAGTAATTTTACTATGGGTGTAGTCAACATCATCCAAAGGTTCTCTAACACTTTTGTACTT
>PVBE011887265.1_pt1 | contig 10695 bp, 9 predicted proteins | sample 1631181 | NCBI WGS metagenome assembly PVBE01 (sample SAMN08397723, study PRJNA350692) | Marine metagenome, whole genome shotgun sequencing project. | isolation source: water | place: Pacific Ocean | collected 2012-04 | reverse complement strand
GGTGACGCAGTTTGTGCCGTTGATTCAGGAGAAAAACCTGACCATCAACCTTGAGCAGCCAGATTTTCTCGCCGTCGCCGAGGTCGACGAGAACCGGATCATCCAGGTCATTTCGAACCTCATCTCCAACGCCATCAAATTTACCCCCGAGGGGGCGGCGATCGACATCGAATTTCGCCGGGGCAGCATCAAGCGCGGCGACGGCATCAACGATGCCATCGAGATCTCGATCACCGACCAGGGCATCGGTATTTCCGAGGAGGAACTCAAGACGGTGTTCCGCAAATTCACCCAGAGCAGCCACACCCACACGGCTGCCGGCGGCACCGGGCTCGGCCTGGCGATCTGCCACGAGATTGTCGTCAACGGACACAAGGGGCTGATCTGGGCCGAGCAGAATCCGCAGGGCCAGGGGGTCGTTTTCATTACATCATTACCGGTCAAGCGCATTGAGCAGACGCAGGTCGAATCAAGCGACAATTAGCCTGTCCGGGGTCGTGTCAGATGTCAGAGAAAAAACGTATCATGATCGTCGATGACGACCCCAAGAACGTCAAGATCCTGAAGATGCTTTTCCAGAATACCGCGGAGTTGGCGGTCGCGAACAATGGCGAGGAGGCCCTCGAAAAAATACCGCAATTCAAGCCGAACCTGGTGCTGCTGGATCTGATGATGCCCGGTATCGAAGGCTATGAAGTATGCCAGTGGATCAAGGGTGACGAGCGCTTCTGCAACACCAAGGTCGTCATAGTGTCGAGCCGCGCCATGAGCCATGAATTAAAACGCGGCTTCGAGGTCGGGGCCAACGAATATTTTTCCAAGCCATTCGATCACGACGCGCTCCTTGCCAGGGTGCACGAGCTGCTCGACGAGAGCACGACCGGGGGCGCCGCTGGCAATGTCGCGACGGGGAACCATGAACCGGCCGCCGCGGGCCACGGCGACGGAATGGTGGACCAGGGGCAGGGGCCGGCAAGAATCCTGATCGTCGATGACGACTCGCGCAACGTCAAGATCGTCAAGTTGATCTTGACCGAGCACGACTATGATCTGGCGACGGCTGAGACCGGCAGTGAAACGCTGGAAAAGGTCGCGGAGTTCAATCCCGACCTGATCCTTCTCGATGTCATGATGCCGGACATCAGCGGCTGCGAAGTGGCCAAACGCATCAAGGACAACCCCGCCACGCACCAGATTCCCATCATCATGCTGACCGCCCGCTCGGACATGGAAACACTTGAGGAATCTTTCCACGCCGGCGCCATGGACTACATCCGCAAGCCATTCAACGACCGCGAGCTCATACTCCGTGTCCAGAACGCGCTGGCCTTGAAATTCAGCATCGACGAAAATCGCCGCTGGCAGGAGCAGATGCTGCGCGACCTCGACCTCGCGGGGTCGCTGCAGAAATCGATTCTCGCGCCGCAGCCGTCTTACACCAGGCACTTCGATGCCTACCTGGCGTTGCAGTCGTCCATCGCTGTCGGCGGCGACGTCTTCGACGTGCTCGACCTGCCCGACGGTCGCTCATGCGTCTATGTCGGCGACGTTGCCGGTCACGGCGTTGGACCGGCCATGGCGTCGTGCCTGGTCAAGGCCATGCTCTCGGAACTTCTGCGGACCTCCAGCCTGGTTACACCGCTGTCGATCTGTCGTGAACTGGAGAACCGGTTCCGCCATTTTATCCCCGACCCGTCCATGTACATGACACTTTTCCTGATGATCCTGGACGAAGCCAACCAGTGCTGGAATTGCCTGTCGTGCGGCCACCCGCCGCCGTTGGTTTACCAGAACGATGAACTGATTCTCGAAGAGCAGTTCAACTCCACCGGTGGCTTGCCGATCGGCTTCAATACGCAGGCCGGACTCACCTACAATGCCGAGGACGAATGCCAGATCCCGTGTGTTCCCGGCATGCAGATCGTGATGTTCACCGATGGCCTGTTCGAGGCCGCCCACAGGGGCACGGGCGAGATGTGTGAACGTCGGGGCGTCGATCGGGTCTTCAGGAAATTACGCCAGGCCGGCGACACGCGCGATATGGCCCGCCGGTTGATCCGCGCCATCGATGCCGAAGGTTATCGGACCGAAGCGGATGATTGCTCTGCGATCACGCTGGACTTCGTGCCGACCAACGGTTATGCTTGCTACAGTATCTCGCCGAACACCGATGCCGTGCGGTCGTACGCGCATCGAATCAGCGAAGGACTGCTTGAGGTCAACTGGCCGGAAGAAACGGCACACGCCATCGAACTGTTGATCGTCGAGTATATCAACAACGTGATCGACCACAGCCATCTGGCCACCGACGAGAGCATTGATCTTGTCGTCCGCCAGTACGGAGACGAACTTGGCCTGGTTTTTTCAGACTACGGGCCGGCTTGGGACCTGGAAAGCTATCGGACGGAATCTCAACAGACCGGATCGCTTGCCATGCGCGGCCGCGGCCTGGCAATCATCGAAGAAATTGCCAGTGACCTGCACTTTTTCCGCATCGATTCGCAGAACTACTGCATGTTGAACGTGAAACGAGACTGGCAGACCGCCAACGAAACTGAAGCGGTGCCCGCCGGGGCCGACTGACCGGCTGCCGACAGCGCGTTTTCCAGTTGTCTTTACACGCCTGTCAAGGACCGAATATGGACATCACAATGGGCCAACACGACGGCATCGGCCTCGTCAACCTCGCCGGCATGCTGACGTCCGACACCTCCGAATCCGTGCGCGCCCGCGTCCAGTCCTGGTACGAGCAGCAGGACTGCCCCGATGTCGTCTTCGACCTCAGCAGGCTTGACTTTATGGACAGTACCGGTCTCGGCGTCCTCATGGCGATCCTGAAGATGATCAATGAAAAAAGCGGCCAGATGAGAATCGCCAGCATGCAGAAAAAACCCTCGACCCTGCTCTCGATTACCCGGGCCTACCGCGTCCTCGACATCTACGACACGGTCGATGCAGCTCTCGCCAGCTTCCAGAACCAGGTCGACGAAACCGAGGCGGAGTAGCATGAGCCTTTTCGGCAAGCGCGAATCGACGCTCGAAATGCTTGTAGACGGAAAGTTTGTCTGCACCGAATGCAACAAGCTGCTGCACCTGGCGAGCTACACGCCCCTTGTCGCCGGCCAGTGCGAACACTGCCACAAGGTTAATTTCATCCCGATGAAGGTCGGCGACTTTTTCCTGATCGGTCCGCTCGGCGGTGGCGGCATGGGCGCTGTCTACCGCTCGCTGCGGGTCAATTCCACCGAGGAATACGCCGTCAAGGTACTGCCGCGCGGCGACTTGGCCGACGCCGACCTGATCGGCAACCTGCAATCTGAGGCCGAGGTGGCAAACGCCCTGCGCTCGCACCCCTGCCTGGCTAATCTCGTGGTCTCCGGTTTTGCCGACGGTGAGCATTACCTGGCCATGGAGTTCATCAAGGGCGAACGCCTCGACAGCCACATCGAGCGCCTCTCCAAGCTGCCCGAGTTCGACGTCCTGCTGATCGGCCTTCGACTGCTGTCCGCCCTTGCCCACATTTATTCGTGCGGCTACCTGTTCCGGGACATGAAGCCGCAGAACGTCATTGTCACCGCCGACGCCGGCGCGTTTCTTTTCGATTTCGGAATCTGCATGAGCCTCGAGGATTCGCTGCTCGATCACGGCGACACCATCGTGGGCTCGCCGATCTACTTCCCGCCGGAGCGGATCCTCGGCGAGGGCGAACGTGGCTGCAGCGAGATTTACAGCCTCGGCATGGTTTTGTATTTCGCCATCACCGGCGCCAATTACTTCACCGCCAAGGAAATTGACGCCATCGCCCGGCAACATGTGCGCAGTGCCCGGCTGTCGACCATGGAACACAAACTCAAAGACATCAGCCCCGATATCGCATCGATCATCGATCGCATGATCCGCCGGCCCATGGATGAACGATACCAGACCTTCGCGGAGGTCGAGCGTGACATGACACGGTCTCTGCAGACACGGCTTAACCCCGCCAATGCCGCCTGAGGCGCGGACCATTCTGCCTCAAAAGAGCCAATGCAAGATGACGTGCAGGTGCAGTGCCCCGGATGCCGGCAACAACTGGTTGTGGCACCGCAGCATATTGGCGCTGAACTGGAGTGCCCCCAGTGCCGTACCCGGTTTGAAGTGCCGGACGGCAACCAGGAAGTTGAGATTCCGCCGGACGAGATCGCCATGCTGGAGCGGCGCGATGCCACTGTCGTTGCCCGCCTCAAGGAACTTACTGCCCGGCCGATGTGGCACTATGCCGTCCTCTCCGCAGTACTCGCCAATCGCATGCAGGGGTTGACTCAGAGCGTTCACAAGCAGGACCGGCAGAAGCAGGGCAACCAGTCCATATTCAGCCGCTCGAAAGGCCGGTTCCTGGCCACCATCGACCAGGACGGCATGACCTATTGCGACATCGTCAATGGCCTCCAGGACATGCTTATTCAGCACTTGGCCAGCGAGCGGATGCCGCCCGAGCCCCCGGCTTCTGTTGCCTGCGGCGATGTTGTCGAGCCGTACTGTGTCCAGCTGGCCGAATTCCATGAGGCGGTTTGCACCCGCAGTCTGTTTCCGGGCGACACCCAGCAGCAGATCCAGCTCATCATCATGGGCTGGGTACCGTATGCCTGGCAGACCCTGAACAACCTGGTTATCCACCTCGAGGCCGCCAGCCAGCACCACAACGACAACCGCGAAGCCTACGCGATGTCCAACGTCTTCATCCCCCCTTCATTTGCGCTCTTCCACCATTATCGAACACGCCTGTAGAGTCGTCCCCCGATCGTCCCTTGATCACTGATTCATATCACGGGGTTTGGGGAGGGACTGTCCATATTTGACTGGCGCCGGGGCAAAGGGCCTCGGCGGGCCGCGGCCGGGCGGTTGCATTCCGGTCGGGCGCCATTAATTTTACCCGGCTCAATCAACGATATACAACGTCAAATAAGCTCGGAGGCCGCCCGATGGCCCTTGTTCCAATGCGCCTGCTGCTTGACCACGCGGCCGAAAACGACTTCGGCATTCCGGCGTTCAATGTCAATAATTTGGAACAGGTCATCGCGATCATGCAGGCCGCCGATGCCGTCGACAGCCCGGTTATTATCCAGGCCTCCCGGGGTGCCAGAAAGTACGCCGGTGAGGCATTTCTGCGGCACCTCATCCTCGGCGCTGTCGAATCTTATCCGCATATCCCCATCGCCATGCATCTCGATCACGGCAATGAACCGGCCACCTGCTACACCGCTATGCGTAACGGTTTCAGCAGCGTTATGATGGATGGTTCCCTGGAACCCGACGGCAAGAGCCCTGCCAGCTACGAATACAACTGCACGGTCACCCGCGAGGTCGTGGACGTGGCCCATGCCATGGGGGTCAGCGTCGAGGGCGAGCTCGGTTGCCTCGGTTCGCTCGAGACCGGCGAGGGCGGCCAGGAGAACGACCCCGGGCCCGGGGGCGCCTTGAGCCACGGCAGGCTGCTGACCGATCCGGATCAGGCTGAAGAATTCGTCGCCAAGACCGGGGTCGACGCCCTGGCAGTAGCCATCGGCACCAGCCACGGCGCCTACAAGTTCAGCAAGAAGCCGGAAGATGAGATCCTGCGGATGGATCTGATCATTGAACTGCACAAACGCCTGCCCGACACCCACATCGTCATGCACGGTTCGTCGTCGGTGCCCGCGGAACTTGTGCAGGTGGTCAACGACAACGGCGGCGAGATCGTCAATGCTTACGGTGTTCCGGTCGAGGAAATCCAGCTCGGCATCAAGCACGGTGTCCGCAAGGTCAATGTCGATACTGACAACCGCCTGGCCATCACCGGGGCGATCCGCGCGGCGTTGAACGACGACAAGAGCAATTTCGACCCGCGCCACTACCTCAAGCCCGCCATCGCCGAAATGCGCCGGGTCTGCGAGTCCCGTTACCAGGCGTTCGGCTGCGCCGGGCAGGGCGGCAAGGTCAAGCAGGTCAGCACCCACGTCTTCGCCGCAACGTACTGAGGGTGACAATTCAGCCTTCCTGCCGGTTGCCCTCGGCACCATTGCATCCCGCCACAACTTCAGATAACTTAGGAACTTACCTGAACCTCGAACCCCCTCACACTCAGCATCCGGCACAACGACAAGCCGGATCGGGATCATGGTGCGTTGATGGCGCCTGTGAAGACAGCACTGGTTACCGGCGGCACCCGCGGCATCGGCCTTGGCATCGCCAAGGCCCTGGCGGCAGCGGGGTACAGGACCGCGGTGTGCGGCCGGCGCCCGGCGGCCGACGTTGCGGATGTCGTCGATGAACTTGCAGCGTCGGGTCCTGGCGCCAGTTATTTTCAGGCGGACGTCGGTTCGGTGACGGACCGCGGCCGGCTGGTGGACGAGGTCCGGGCGGTTTTTGGCGGGCTGAACCTGCTGGTCAACAACGCTGGTATCGCCCCGCGCCTGCGCGCCGACATTCTGGACGCCGGTGAGGACAGTTTTGAAGATCTCATGCGGATCAACCTGCAGGGGCCGTATTTCCTGACCCAGACCGTTGCCCGGATGATGATCGAACAGCGGCAGACCAAGCCCGACAGCGGCGCCTGCATCGTCAATGTCACGTCGATTTCTGCAGTCGTCGCATCAGTCAATCGCGGCGACTACTGCATTTCCAAAGCCGGTTTGAGCATGGCCTCCAAATTGTGGGCCGTGCGGCTGGCGGAGCATGGTATTCCCGTGTACGAAATTCAACCTGGCATCATCGCAACCGACATGACTGCCGGTGTCCGGGAAAAGTATGACCGTCTGATTTCCGATGGCCTGCTGCTGGAGCCGCGCTGGGGCACGCCCGAGGATATCGGCAACATTGTCGCAGCCCTGGCGCGCGGTGACATCCCGTACGCGACCGGGCAGGTGATCGTACCCGATGGTGGTTTGACAACCCTGCGATTATGAGGCCGCCTGCGCCGGCAGTGATCGGCGCATATCGCAGTTCATGACCGTCAATTAACTATCGAGACTTTCGGAGAAACAATCTCATGCCAGACATCAAATATGCTTCAATGCCGGTGATCTCGCTGGACGATCGGCAATGGCCCAGCGCCGCGATCACAACCTCGCCGACATGGTGCGCCGTCGACCTGCGCGACGGCAACCAGGCTTTGCCCAACCCAATGACGCCGCAGCAGAAGCAGCGGTATTTCGATCTGCTCATCGACATCGGTTTCAAGGAGATCGAGGTCGGCTTCCCGGCGGCTTCTCAGGACGACTTTGATTTCGTCCGGAACCTGATCGAAAACGGTCACATTCCGGACGATGTCACCATCTCGGTCCTGACCCAGTGCCGCCCGCACCTGATCGAGAGGACATTTGAGGCGATTGTCGGCATCAAGAACTGTATCTTCCATGTCTATATCGCCACCAGCGAGCTGCATCGCTGGTTTGTATTCGGGCTCGACGACCAGCAGGTCATTGACACGGCGGTCACCTCCATACGCCAGATCCGCGACGGCGTCCGCGCCATGAATGACAGCAAGGTCATGCTGGAATTCTCGCCCGAGGAATTTACCGACACGACGCTCGACTATTCCCTGGCGGTTTGCGACGCGGTCGTTGACGAGTGGGCCCCGGACCCCGGTGAAAAGGTCATCCTCAATCTGCCGCAGACCGTCGAGCGCCGTCTGCCCAATCAGTATGCCGACATGATTGAGGCGTTTTCGCAACGCTGCAAGTACCCCGAGCAATCGATCATTTCGCTGCATGTCCACAACGACATGGGCATGGCCGTAGCGTCTACGACCCAGGCGCTGATGGCGGGGGGGCAGCGTGTCGAGGGCACGCTGTTCGGGCACGGTGAGCGCACCGGCAACGTCGACCTGATCACCGTCGCGCTCAACCTTGAATACCTGGGCATCGACACCGGGCTCGACTTCAGCCGCCTGCCGGAGATCAGCCAGTTGGTGGCCGAAGTCACGCAGATTGAGCCGCACCCGCGCACGCCCTATTCGGGTGAGTTGGTATTCACCGCTTTTTCCGGTTCGCACCAGGACGCCATCCACAAGGGGCTGAGCCGCAAGGACGAGCTGGCAACGCATTTCGACGGTTGGAAAGTGCCGTACCTGCACGTCAGCCCATCGGCGCTCGGCCGTGAGTACGAGCGCTTCATCCGCATCAACAGCCAGTCCGGCAAAGGCGGCATCGCGCACGTACTCGAGCGTGATTTTCATGTGCAGCTGCCGCGCTGGGTGCAGATCGACTTTGCCAGGCACATCCAATCCCGCGCCGACGACACCTCCCGTGAACTGTCGCGCGACGAGGTCTGGGACGAGTTTACGAAGACCTATGTCCAGAGCGAACGGCCGATCAAGCTCATAAACTACTGGCCGCGTCCGTCGGACGAGGATCCCTCGATCATCGACGGTGAGGTGCACCTCACCTACAACGACGAACAGCAGGTGCTCAAGGACAGCGGCAACGGGCCCATTTCCGCCTTCGTCCATGCCTTGAAGCAGATCGACAGCATGCCCGAATTCGTCCTCGACGATTACGAGGAGGAAACAATGGGGCGTACTGCCGATGCCGAGGCTGTTTGTTTCGTCCTTCTCTCCAACTGCGACACCGGACAGCAGTTCATCGGTGTCGGATTCGGGGGCAATATCGACCAGGCTGCCGTGCGTGCCGTGATGTCTGGCGTCAACCGTATGCTTGGCACCTGAAAGCTACGGCAGCCGGAGCGGTGAGGTTGCCCGCACCGCTCCGGCTGCACACCCCAGGGGTTGCAGATGAACAGTATGACCGGCTTCGGCCATGGAACTTGCAGCCGGCCGCCGCACACCGTCGATGTGCAGATCAGCTCGTACAACCGCAAACAGCGCGACACCCGAGTCAAGATGTCGCGCGGCCTCGACTCCATCGAGCAGGATGTCCGGGCGCTCGTCGACGGTGCGGTCGCGAGAGGCGCCGTGTTCGTCAACGTCGCGCTTGCCACCGACGGCATCGGGGCCGCGGAGGTAAAGGTCGATACCGAGCTGGCCCGTCGTGTACACACGGCTGCCGCCGGCATTGCCGCCGAGTTGGGGTTAGACGATCAATTGAGTATCCGCGACCTGCTCCAGGTGCCCGACCTTTTCGTTGTACGGCCGCCCGAGCTCGACGAGGCCACCGCCCGTGCCATGGTGCATGACGCGGTGCAACCGGCGTTGACGGAACTGGCTGAAATGCGTGCCGCCGAAGGCGCCGCCATGCTCTCCGACCTGGCGGCCCGCGGCGGCGCCCTGCAGGAAATGATGCAGGGCATCCGCACCATCGGCCCGGCAACGGTCGAGCGTTATCGCGCCAAACTGCTCGAGCGCGTTGGCGAGTTGATCAGCGGCATTGAACATGACGACGAGCGGTTGCATCGCGAAGTGGTTGTGTTCGCCGATCGTTGCGACATCACCGAGGAACTCACCCGGCTCGACAGCCATCTCGAACAGATGCACACGCTGTTCGCGGCGACCGAGCCGGTCGGGCGCAAGCTCGATTTCCTGATCCAGGAAATGGTGCGCGAGATCAATACCATTGGCTCAAAATCTCAGGAAGTGGAGATCGCCCGGATCGTCGTCGATTTCAAAACCGAGCTGGATCGGATCCGTGAACAGATTCAGAACGTCGAATAGTTTACGCGGCCACCATGCCATCCCAACGCCAGGCAACCGTCGTTATTTCACCAGCCGAAGCCGGCCGGCGTCTTGATACGTGGCTCGCTCACCGCTTTACCTACCGCTCTCGTCGGCAATGGCAGCAGAGCGTGCGCGCCGGTGAGATTCAGCTCAACGGGCAGCCGGCGAAGGCGGCGGCGCTCGTGCAGCCGGGAGACGCGGTCGAATATCGCCTGCCGGAGGCGGCGGAACCGCCGGTCGACGTTGCCATGCACACCCTCTACGAGGACGATACGGTTTTGGCCGTGGCGAAATCCGGTGACCTGCCGTGCCATCCGGGCGGCCGCTACTTTGGCAACACGCTGTGGTCCGTGTTGCGGCGGCAGTTTGACAATGTCCACCTGGTCAACCGCCTGGATCGCGAAACCTCGGGTGTCGTGCTGATCGCCAAAGAGGCGGCGGCTGCCAGCGCCCTGATGTCCCAGTTCGCCGGCCAGACAGTGGCCAAGTCGTACCTGGCGCTGGTCTACGGCGCCTTCCCGCCGCAGCTCGATACGGATGGCGTGCTGGTCCCAGATGCCGCCAGCGAGGTGCGCAAGAAGCGGGCCTTCGTGGCTGATCCTGACGCCGCCGGTGAAGCCACCCGGACAATCTTCACCTGCCTCGACTCAAGCGCCGGGCTTTCGTTGATTCGCGCCGTGCCGGCGACCGGCCGGCTGCATCAGATCCGGGCCACGCTGTGCAGCCTGGGCTTCCCGCTGGTCGGCGACAAACTTTACGGGCCGGACGACCGGATATACCTGCGCTGCATCGCCGACGAACTTACCGACGCCGACCGCACTGCGCTGCGCATGGGCCGTCAGGCGCTGCATGCTTATCGTCTCGTCTTCAACCATCCCGCCGATGGTCGGCAGATCCGGGTGACGGCGCCGTTGCCGGCGGATCTGCAGCAGACAATGGCGACGGCAGGCTTGCAAGCCGGTGCGGAGTTACAGTGTTAGACCAGGTCCAGATCGAACTCCTGTACCGGCACGGCCACTACGCCGCCTTTGTATTGGGCGCTTGCCTCGGCAGTTTCCTGAACGTCT
>PVBE010034226.1_pt1 | contig 10695 bp, 9 predicted proteins | sample 1631181 | NCBI WGS metagenome assembly PVBE01 (sample SAMN08397723, study PRJNA350692) | Marine metagenome, whole genome shotgun sequencing project. | isolation source: water | place: Pacific Ocean | collected 2012-04 | reverse complement strand
CCGCATGGGATGGATCTATATCGATAGGGAAAAATGGGAAAAGGCAAGATCGCTTTTCAGCAATATCAGCAGGAAAAACCGCAATAAATATCAATTGAAACATCTCACTGCGGAACTTGCCGAAGAGAATCAAATTCAAAAAAAGACCCCCATGGTGGCGGGACTTTTGGCCGCCCTTCCAGGGGCGGGATACCTTTATGTTGAGAGATATCAGGATGCCCTGATGTCGTTTTTGCTAATTGGCGGGTTAAGTTATGCAGCCTACGAGTCTTTCGATGATGATCAATCTGCCCTCGGCGGGCTCCTTTCTGTTGTCGGACTCGGATTTTATGCGGGAAACATTTACGGATCGATTTCAAGCACCAACAAATACAATCGAACAAAATCGAGGCGATTTATCAAAAGGCTGAAGGAAAATACAAAAATAAACCTTTCCACCGGACTCACAAGATCAAGTATCCTGCTTTCTTTTCATTACCTCTTTTAAGAATTGCCCCGGAGGAAAAAATTTCAGAAAATAGCCAACTCTTCCTCACCCCCCTGAATACATACCTTTTTTTCACTCTTTTTAATCTTTTACGCCCCCCCTATACAATCCCCGCCCGTTTATGACTACCGGAAAAGGAGAATCATAATGGCAAGAATCATTAGAGGAAGCAAACCAGATTACATCGAAAATCTCAAACCAATCCACAGGCTCATGGCTATGAAAACCGCCTGTTCCGGGTATAGGTCCCGCCCAGCTTTCCGGGGCCTTCGGTTACAGCCTGCGCCAGGTCACTCGCATCATCAATTCAGACCCCTTTCGTGAATACGAGTCCGCCCTGATGAAAATGGCCGAAGACGCGCTTCTGGCCGCGATGATAAACGATAAGTAATAACTGGTTGACAAATAGCCTCTCCGTTGGTACCCGAGTCCCAATTGACACCGCAAACGATGGGTTTTACTATGTTGTGGTTTGCATGATTTCCATACGCAATCATAAAATTTCAATCGGCCCGATCTTAAAAAGCGAGTTCTTATCAATTTGGAAGATGTTTCCTCCCTGATCGCTGATTTAGGTTGAGGCTATCGACAGAAAGAGTTCAAACTTTGCCGAATGGCTGGAAATGTTTTTCCCGGATTTGATCGCACCACAATATCAATTTCTATCGCAAGCTGCAGATAAAGTTTTCCACTGAAGCGATTCCTTTTTGTTCCATCATCCGTATTGTCTGTGAACCTATCACGGCGATATCGGCTTTTCCTTTTAAAAAATCTACATCCGATCTCTCTTTGATCCCGAAACCGAGGGCTAGGGGAAGAGACGTGGCCTTTCGGCATTTCACAAGGTATGCTGCCAATTCTTCCGAAAGATCGGTGTTTTTTCCTGTGACCCCCTTTCTTGCGACGCAGTAGATAAAACCTCTGCCAAATGAGGTAATATAGCGCATGCGCTCAAAGGATGTTGCGGGGGAAAAGATCAGGATGGGGGCAAGATCGTACGCCTTCATTTTATCCAGATACTCCTGACCCTCTTCAGGTGGAAGGTCAGGAATGATAGCGCCTCGAAGGCCACAACTTGACATGGCAGCCACAAAACGTTTCAGTCCGTATGTGAAAGGGATATTATAATAGCTCATTATGAGAAACGGTATATCAAAGATGCGGACAACCTTTTTGGCAAGACTAAGACAGTCTTTTATTGTCGCTCCGCTCTCCAAGGCCCTTTGATTAGCGTTAACGATAATCGGGCCGTCTGCAGTCGGTTCGGAAAAAGGGATCTGTAACTCCATCAGATCAACACCGGCCGCCACCATCACCCTAATTAATTCTAGGCTATCTTCAAAAGAGGGATACCCCAAAACAATATGGGTCATCAGTAATATGTCCTTCTCATTCAGTCTATTTCTAATATAAGATTCAAGCACCATACTTCTCGGCTTTTTTTTGAATAAATTTAATCCATTCCAGGTCGGAAAATGCATCGGCAACTGTGAATATATCCTTATCGCCCCTGCCCGATTGGTTGATGATGATGATATCATCCTCCCCCAGGGCAGGGGCTTCCTTAAATGCCTGGGCAAAGGCATGGGATGACTCCAGAGCCGGTATCAACCCCTCTTTTTCCAGTGTCAGTGAGAAGGCTTCCAACACTTCCTCGTCCGTTGCAGCTTCAAACCGTACCCTTTTCTTTTCCCGAAGCGAGGCGAGGATCGGTGAGACCCCGATATAATCCAGTCCTGCCGCCACGCTGTGTGTCTCTTTCATTTGTCCCTCGTTGTTTTGCAGAAAATATGTCTTATACCCCTGAGCGACTCCGGGGGTAGCGTCTTTGGACGCTAATCGTGAGGCATGCCTGCCGGTCTCTAGGCCCTTACCTCCCGCCTCTACACCAATCAGTTCTACCGGGTCATCAATAAAACCGCTAAAGACCCCCAACGCATTGGAACCGCCCCCTACACATGCATAGACACGATTGGGAAGTCTCCCTTCCCGGTCCATTATCTGCCTTCGAGCCTCCTGACCGATAATGGATTGAAAATAGGAGACCATCTCGGGGAAAGGGTGAGCGCCACATGCAGTTCCAAGGACATAGTGGGTGTCATCCATGTGACTTGCCCAATCGCGTAATGCCTCGTTAATGGCGTCCTTTAGAATCCTTGTGCCATCTCGAACAGGAATGACACGGGCCCCAAGACGTTCCATCCAGAATACATTGGGCCTCTGCCTGTCGATGTCCACTTCTCCCATATAAATTGTACAACCAAATCCGAATTTAGCAGCCATGGTTGCAGTGGCTACACCATGCTGACCGGCACCCGTCTCGGCAATAACACGATTTTTTTCCATCCGTTTCACCAGGAGACCCTGGCCGATGACATTGTTTGCTTTATGTGCCCCGGTGTGATTCAGATCTTCCCGCTTGATATAGATGCGCGGCCCTGCGAAATATTTTGTAAGATTTTCAGCAAACGTAAGCGGGGTAGGCCGGCAGGAATAGGTAGACATAATATTTTCATATTCTTCCCAGAATACGGGATCAGCCTTGGCCTTATTAAACGCTGTAACAAGCTGTTGGAAAGTGGAGACGAGGATCTCGGGTATGTAGGCGCCTCCAAACTCGCCGTAATAGCCTTTTTCAGTCATCATAAAATTTTCCTCACCTTTTCCATCAGATCTCTCATAAGAACGTAACTCTTCTTCCCGGGACGCTCCTCTATACCGCTGTTCACATCAACCGCATATGGTTTGACGGTGCGAATGGCCCTGTCTATATTTGAAGGCCCAAGTCCACCGGATAGAATTATCGGTATCCCCTGCCTTTTAATTTTTTTTGCCAGCTTCCAGTCAAACGTTTTTCCGGTACCGCCGGCCTTGTTTCTTGAGAATGTGTCGAGGAGCAGCGCTCTGACCTTTCCATGATAGGCGCCGGAGGATTTGAGGCTTGATTCATCCTTTATCCGTATCGCCTTTATTGTATGCGGCATCATTTCATAACAGAGCTCTGGAGATTCATCTCCGTGGAGTTGAATCAGATCAAGGCCACAGTAACGTATAATCTCTTTAATTTTGTCATGCCCTTCATCAACAAAAATACCCACTGTCTTTATAAAGAGTGGAATTTCAGTGATGATATCACGCGCTTTCTCCGGTGTAATCTGTCTTTGGCTTCGGGCAAAGATAAAACCGAGGGCGCCGGCACTGAGCTCGGCAGCAGCTAATGCATCCTCGTGGTTGGTTATACCACAAATCTTTACCTCCATTTTATCCATCTCCCATTGTGCCCGCATGAACTATTTCACCTGTCTTCCTTGCCGGATTTTCACTCCTCATCAGTGCAGAGCCAACAAGAACCGCATGAATTCCCGACCCTTTTAAAAACAAGATATCATCTTTTCCATCTATGCCGCTTTCGCTGACGAGAATGCGGTCGTCCGGCACCAGGGGCGCAAGCTCAACGGTTGTACGGATATCGACCTTAAAACTGTCCAGGTCGCGATTATTGATACCGATGATCTCGGCACCACAGTCAATGGCCTTTTCAAGATCATCCTCATCATGGACCTCGGTCAACGGGGCCATACCCAATTCCTGAGACATAGAGATAAATTCTTCCAATTGATGTTGCGACAGAATACTAGCGATCAGAAGAATCGCATCTGCACCATGTAAAAAAGCCTCCTGAACCTGAACTTCATCTATAATAAAATCCTTCCGCAAAATGGGCAAAGTTATCGCCCTTTTCAGGTACGGCAGTTGATTCAGATCTCCTTTAAAAAACCGTTTATCAGTAAGAAGAGAGACCGCTGCAGCCCCCGCTTTTTCATAAATCCGACCGATGGCTGTAGGGTCGGTCTTTTCGTGGATGAAACCGGTTGAAGGAGAGGCGAACTTTATTTCAGCTATAAGATTGATCTGGTTTGGTACTGATATAGCGATCTTAAAATCACGCAAAGGGGGCAGGTTATTATTCCCCTTCAATGGCATGACCTTTTTCAGCCTCGCCACTTCGTTTTGTTTCTCTATCAGAATCTCCTCCAATCGATGATGCACGAAAATCTCCTTAAAGTTCGTTTCTGATAAAGGGTTTACACTGCCGGGTAAATTCAATCATCTTGTCGAGCTTTTTGCAGGCCTTACCGGAATCTATGGAATCCATGGCGATCTCGATTCCATCTCTAAAATTGTCACAGAGCCCGGTAGTCATAAATGCAGCTGATGCATTCAACAGGACCATTTCTCTTTTCGGCCCTTTTTCACCATCCAAAATGTTTCGTATAATACGGGCATTCTCCTTTGCATCCCCGCCAACAATCTCCTCCAATGCCGCCCGTTTAAAACCATAGACTTCCGGCGTCATCTGAAATGTGTGTATGCTGTCATCTTTTAAACGTGAAACCCTTGTCGGTCCACAGATGCTTATTTCGTCAAATGTTCCCTCACCACAGACCACAAATGCTTCTTTGGTCCCCAGCCTTTTAAGGACATGGGCCATCTTGTCCGTCAGGCTCGGTTCATAGACCCCCAAGACCTGGACGGACGCGCCTGCCGGGTTGGTCACCGGGCCAAGAAGATTGAAGATGCTGCGGATGCCGATCTCTCTTCTCGGTCCTGCAGCGTATTTCATTGCCCCGTGAAAAATAGGGGCATAGAGAAATCCGATGCCGACCTCATTGATGCATCTCTCTACATCTGTACTTGTGAGATCCAGATCCACTCCCAGGTTCTCGATCACATCCGCACTCCCGCATATACTGGAGACAGCCCTGTTGCCGTGTTTTGCTACCTTTATACCACCCCCCGCAGCAACAAACGCGGTCGTGGTGGAGACATTAAAAGTCCGGGTGCCGTCTCCTCCGGTCCCGACAATATCCAAGATGGTCTCATCCTCTATATTGATTTCATCCCGATCAATGTTGACGATATGATTATTGCCACATATTTTTGTGGCTTTGGCCCTCATTGCCTTGGCAGCGCCGGCAATTTCATCAACCGACTCTCCCTTTAATCTCAAGGCCGTGATGAACGACCCTATCTGGGCCGGTGTGGCTGTTCCGGACATGATCTCATCCATAGCCTTTTCCATTTCAATCTCTGTGAGATCGTCACCTCGTACGACTTTTGAAATAAATTCCTTAATCATAATGTTATCCTCTCTGTATTGAAAAATTCCGTAAAAGACCCGGCCCCGCTGAAGTCAAAATGGATTCAGGGTGAAACTGGACCCCCTCTACCCTGTATCTACAGTGCCTCAGGCCCATTATTTCTCCTTCCATTGTCCAGGCGCTGATCTCAAGACAATCGGGTAGTGAATCCTTTTCCACGATAAGTGAATGGTAACGCACCGCCTCAAAGGGATTGGACAAGTCCTTATAGATACTGCGACCATCATGAAAGATCATAGAGGTCTTGCCGTGCATAATTCGATCAGCCCTAACCACCTTTCCGCCATAGACGGCGGCAATGGCCTGATGCCCGAGGCATACGCCGAGAACCGGAATTTTTGGCCCTAGAACATCGATGGCTTCAATTGAGACACCCGAGTCGGTGGGTGATCCCGGGCCGGGTGAAACCAGCAGTGCCGAAGGCTTAGCCGCCTCGATGCCTTGAATATCTATCTGGTCGTTTCGAAAAACGTTTACCTTCTGATTCATCTGTTCCATTATCTGGGCCAGGTTGTAGGTAAAGGAATCATAGTTATCAATAAGCAGTATCATTCTCTTTTACCCTTTCAATGGTTTTGAATATAGCGCCAGCTTTTCTTAATGTCTCCTCATACTCATTTTCAGGAGATGAGTCCGCAACAATACCTGCTCCCACCTGAATTGAAAGCCTGTCTTTGATGATGGTAATTGTTCGGATAGTGATGCAGAAGTCCATATTCCCATTGAACCCGAAATAGCCGACAGCCCCGGCATAGGGCCCCCTCGGGGAGGGTTCCAGCTCACTGATAATCTCCATCGCACGGATCTTGGGCGCACCGCTTACTGTTCCGGCCGGAAATGCTGACATAAACAGATCAAAACAGTCCATGTCCTGTTTCAAGATACCTTCAACCCTGGATACAATATGCATTACGTGTGAGTAGCGCTCTATTTCCATGAGTCTCGGTACCTTTACAGAACCTGGAACCGCCACCTTCCCGACATCGTTTCTTCCGAGGTCAACCAGCATTATATGTTCAGCGCGCTCCTTGGGATCAGCCAAAAGGTCTTTTTCGAATGCCTGATCATCCTCAGGTGTTGTGCCCCTGGGTCTGGTACCAGCGATAGGACGAAGTTCGATCTTTCCATCCGTCGTTCGGGCCAGGATTTCCGGGGAAGCGCCAATCAGCTTAACATCACCGAAATTTAGATAAAACATATAAGGCGAAGGATTAACGCTCCTCAGGTTTCGGTAAAGGGCAAAATGTTCGCCTGATACAATTCCAGAAAATCTCTGCGAAAGGACTACCTGAATCACATCGCCTGCAACGATGTAATCTTTGGCCTTTTGTACCGCCTTCTCAAAGTCCTCCTTTATAAAATTGGATTTAAGGTCGGATAGCGAGAACGAATCGTCATTTGAAAAAGAAGGAAGCGGCCCGCGCAATTCTTCTATGGTCTCCATTACCTCCTGACATGCCCGGTCGTAAATCGATTTCAGGTCCTTTTCTTTCCTAAGATAGGCAAAAACAATCACCCTTATCATGTGGGTGAAATGATCGAAAATAATCAAATGGCGACAGGCGGTAAAGATTGCCTCCGGAAAATCCCGGTCTTGTGGCAAGGTCCCTGGAAGATGTTCCCATTTTCTTACCAGATCGTAATTAAAATATCCCACAAGCCCTCCCTGAAAAGGCGGAAATTCCCCAATGGTCACCGGTTTGAATTTTACACTTAATCCCCTCAATACTTCCAAAGGATTGATGCCCCCTTCTAATATCTCTAATTTGTCTTCCGTCCATATCTCCATATGCCTGTCCCGTAAAACAGCTCTTATATATGGCTTGTGGCCTATAAAACTGTAGCGGCCCCACCTCTTTCCACCGTTGGCGCTCTCAAGGAGATAGGAATAGGAATTGTCCCTGAGCTTCAGATAGGCCGAAACCGGTGTCTCCGTATCAGCAAGGAATTCCCGGTAAACCGGTATCAGGTTCCCTAGCTGGGCCATCTTCTTAAATTCTGAAAACGAAGGCTTGGTTATCAATTTTTTACCCCACAATAAAAAGGCCGTGAGACTCTTGGTCCCACGACCTTAATAAATTAAGCAAAAAAAAACCGTGGGACCTTCTGGAGGTGCCCACGGTTTATAGGTTATGTTGGTCTATTTTGGCAGGCTCGCCTCCAGATCAGACTTGAGCCACCACCAATTGCCCAGCGAATTTTTAAAACTATTTTCCAATTTGTCGCTCATGGAAGCGTACTATAACGAGTGGAAATGGAGATGTCAAGAAAAAAATTTATTTATTGAAACATGCTAATGGACAACTTCAATATGTCCTCAGACCCTCAGAAAACTGCAGATTTGTTGATTTATTCTTTTATTTTAGCGGGTTAGATTTCTTATGTCAATATGACGCAGTGGATGTCATTTTGGCTTAGTCGGAGATATTTCCATTTACCGATGATGCCTCAGCAAAAAAAACCGGCCATTTCTGACCGGGTTCTGTTTTCTCCTGCCCGTGATCTTGCCCTCGTTTTCAAATAAATCCTATTACACGGCCTGCGCCAGGTCACTCGCATCATCAATTCAGACCCCTTTCGTGAATACGAGTCCGCCCTGATGAAAATGGCCGAAGACGCGCTTCTGACCGCGATGATAAACGATAAGTAATAACGGTTGACAAATAGCCTCTCCGCTGGTACCCGAGTCCCAATTGACACCGCAAACGATGGGTTTTACTATGTTGTGGTTTGCATGATTTCCATACGCAATCATAAAATTTCAATCTACCCGATCTCAAAAAGCTAGTTCTTATCAAGTCGAGCAACACCCCGTCCATTGATGTTTTCCCCGCATATGATGAAGAGCCGAGACCCAATATCGATGAGACCATCCCTGATCCGGATTAACCTGCAGAGGCTTATTTTTAAAAACACACACTCATGAAGTCAGATTTCCTGTGCCCAAAATCCCGGATTTTCAGTTAATTTACAGGAAAATGCCTTCTTGACACAACGGTTTTCACCCGGTATTTGAATTGTGGTTGTCTGAAGCCGCTTGGGACTTGTCGTTGCAATACAATATGTTGTGACTCATTCCCAGTGGCCACACAACTCTGTTTTTTCGTTAATCTGTTTTCAAAAAGCGAATTCTTATCCTTTATCCTTTGCCCAACGTCACCAGAGTTACAGGGGCAAGCAAGATGGGTGTGTTCCTGTGTTCTCCAATCTTCAATCCTAAATGTGGTCATCTGGAATAATACACTCGCTCACACAACGGAATAACAGGCAATGCTGGCCAACCTGCCAGGGGGTCGGTGTAAAATGGGTTGTGAGTCTAGGTATAGCACAAGGCGGTCAAACATGGGTAATGCCAGAAGTGATGTAATTCGAGACGCGGTCAGAAAAAGACGTACTTATAGCAAACAAAGGCGTGCCGATAGGCGATCTTCAAGAAGAAGAAATTGGCTTGGCTTTCAATGAAGAGTGACAGGAGCAGTATAACCCCTATTTGACTTGTGCATCTGGTACTACCCAGTGAAGATATTCGACAAACAGGAAGGTACAACTCCATGAAAATACCTGAGATTCTACTCGTTGAAACCGATCATCGGCCGGGTAGTCTTGTGGCTGTTCTAACCATCGTGGCCGATGCGAATATTGTCATCGAAGGTCTGGCCTGTATCCGCCGGACAGAAGAGAAAAGCACCTGGGAACTCACCGTTGACATAACCGAGGAAGAAGCGGTCTCTCTCCCTAAAAAAATCAACACACTCCCCAACGCCACCATTCTCGGAACATCGGACCGGGTTTTCAAACGACATCGTGGCGGGAAAATTTCCGTCGTAAGCCAATCGAAGCTGGAAAACCTGGAGCAACTCCGAGACCTCTACACTCCCGGAGTTGCGCGGGTTTGCCTAGCGATTCGAGACGACCCATCGCTCGTAAATACCCTCACAAATCTTCCCAACACCGTAGCGATCGTGACCAACGGCACCGCAATTCTCGGCCTGGGGGACATCGGCCCGGTGGCGGGCCTGCCCGTGATGGAAGGCAAAGCTGCGCTCTTTAACGAATTGGCCGGAATCTCCGGCGTCCCAATTCTCATCAATTCCCACGATCCCAGAGAGATTATTGACGCCATCGTCACCATCGCTCCCTCCTTTGGTGCCATTCAGTTGGAAGACATCGCAGCCCCAGAGTGTTTTGAGATCGAAGAAGCCCTAGTGAACCAACTTCCCATCCCGGTGATGCACGACGATCAACACGGGACCGCCGTGGTGGTTCTGGCTTCGCTGCTCTCTGCCACTCGAGGTGTTGGAGTCAGCCTGCAAGAAAGCATCGTGGGGCAAATAGGACTCGGTGCGGCGGGTCTGGGTATCGCCCGGCTTTTAATGGCCTATGGTATCAAGCAGGTTTTGGGCACCGATCTGAACCAGGAACCGATCGCCCGCCTGGAGTCCATGGGCGGACAACGATGCGATCTTGAAGAGCTTATGGCACGCGCCGACGTAGTGGTCGCCACCACGGGGGTTCAGGGCCTGGTCAAAGCTGAATGGGTGCGTCCTGGTCAGGTCATTCTGGCCCTCACCAATCCGGAACCAGAGATTGAGCCAGAGCTGGCCCTATCGAAGGGGGCCGTATACGCCGCCGACGGTAAGAGTGTAAATAATGTTCTAGCATTTCCAGGGGTATTCCGGGGAGCTTTGGACGCCAGTGCAACGAAAATCACCAAAGAAATGCTGATCGCCGCAGCCCTGTGTTTGCATACACGCGCACCCAAAGACGAACTCGTGCCGGACCCTCTTGAGCGGTCGGTGCATGTCGCGGTGGCTGACGCGGTGGCCCGCGCCTCTTCCCAAACCTAACCCAGATTATTCCGGCGAGTCAATGGCGTCCATCAACCCCAGCCGCCGGAACTCTGTAATGGTGCTTTTTATAACGGGTTACTATTACCAAGATCTTTTGGCTATGTCCTATGATGAAGAGTTTGCCCGATTGAGAAACGTTCCGGTAAAACCGCTCTACTTTCTCCTTGTTTGTATGATTGCCCTTTCCGTAGTCGTG
>PVBE012445200.1_pt1 | contig 10697 bp, 6 predicted proteins | sample 1631181 | NCBI WGS metagenome assembly PVBE01 (sample SAMN08397723, study PRJNA350692) | Marine metagenome, whole genome shotgun sequencing project. | isolation source: water | place: Pacific Ocean | collected 2012-04 | reverse complement strand
CTGCAACTTTACTACTCGCTCTTTTAAGCGCCTCAGCCACTTCCTTCTCACGCCTTTCCTTCTGTTCCTTGCTGTCGAAGGGGTAAGCGGCTTCCATACCTCCTTGTTTCCATGAGGCTGGCCTTTGTTTCGCCATCTTCCCTGCCAAGCCACCGCGCCCGCCGCGGTCAGAGCCGCCGCGGTCGTAGCCGCCGCGTCCGCCGCGGTCGTGCCCTGCCTCATCCCCGCGCTCAGTAGCCGGACGCAGCTGCGCGGAGTTACCGCGAATCTGCAGCTGGCTGCAGCTGTCGAGGACATCTTGGGCGTGGTCCGCTTGGACCTCGAGGAAGGTGAACTTCTCGTAGATGTCGATCGAGCCGATGATCTTGCCGGGGAGTCCGGACTCACCAGCGATCGCACCGACGACGTCTCCAGGACGGATCCCATGCATCCTGCCTGCGGACATGAAGAGGCGCGCGAAGCCCTCGTCTGTGACGGTCAACTCAGCAGGGGGTCCCCACTCGCCGGCGCCTGACTTGGCCCCGCCCTTGCTCGTGGGACTGATGATCTCTGCCGCCAAGAGGCGCAAGAGATCTTCAATCAGCTCGGCAGGCTCGGGGACCTCTTCCATGAGCTCTTGAGTCAAGCTCGTGAAGCCTTCGTCATCGTCGTTCTTTGCGAGGGTGGCGAGGTCGCTTCGAAGCTCTAACCAAGCCTCTTCGTCTTCCTCGTCGTCGAAGTCTTCGTCATCGGAGCTGGACTCATCCGCTCCGCTGACCTCCTCGACGGTTTCTTCTGCCGCTGCGGGCTCTTGCTCTTCTTCCGGACTCTCGTCCACTTCCTCTTCAACCGCTTCGGCTTCTTCAGCCTCAGGAGCTTCAGCGAAGACGATCGGGTCTTCATCCTGCTCCTCGGCTGCGCTTGATGAAGTCACGTCGACGACCATGCCGCCGGCGAACTCTGCGAAGGCCTCTTCACGATTGAGGCCGCGCTCCTTCTGAGCCTTGGTCATCCGAAAGCGCTTGCCTGTCTTCTCGCGGTAATCGTCCGGGTCTGAGTAAGTCGCCTGCTCGGCGGTTGCCTCGGTTCCTTCCGTTTCGGTCATATCCATCACCTCTTCGCGTACATCTTCCGATGTCGCTTCATTGCTCATCGATTCCATAAAGCCCTCCAAACAAGGCCGTTTAATTATTTGTACCCAACAGGCCGCACGGCCCGTCCAGTGACACCTTGCCAAGCGCAAGACGTCCGAGGATCGTACTAGATAAGCTTAATCGTGCGCCACGCTTGACGTAAAAATCACCCCCTACGCCCCTCTTAAGAGTCAGGCTAAGATCCAAGGATGCCCACCCCCCCCTCTGATGGTGTGCGCCCCTGGGAGCGCGTCTCAAGCAAAGATGGCCCGAATCTTATCGTCTTCCGCTCCCGCTTCGACCGCATGACCCACCCCAAGACGGGCGTAGAGCTCGATCGCCTCGTCCTCAAGACCGGCGACTGGGTGAACGTCGTGGCGTTGACCAAAGACCAACGCCTGGTCGTGGTGCGGCAATATCGCTTCGGCACGGAGGAGGTCACGACGGAGGTGCCTGGAGGAATGGTCGACCCTGGCGAGGGGCACGAAGAGAGCGCGCGGCGAGAGCTCCTTGAGGAGACAGGCTATGTCTCCGATCACTGGACCTACCTCGGCAACGTCGACCCGAACCCTGCTGTCCAGACAAACCAGATGCATCACTGGCTCGCGAGAGACTGCCGGCTCGAGGCAACGCAAGAGCTCGACGCCGGTGAAGACATCGAGGTCGCGACGCTCTCGGAGGAGGAGCTGCGCAGCGCTATCTCAAGCGGAGAGATCCGTCACGCCCTCGTGCTGACCGCCCTCCATCGGGTCTTCGACTTGCGCGATGAGCTCGGAGCCAACGCATGATGACAGCCTGGTGTTTGCTCCTCGCTGCGCTCGCGACGCCCACCCCTCTGCAGGGCCCGGTCGCCATCATCGACGCGACCCCTGCTCCTGACTCAGCTCTTGAGGCGGACGTCGAGGCGCTCTTGGAAGGAGTCGCTCCCCTGCGCATCGAGCTCGGCCTAGAGGGGTCCTCAGAGCTCGATCGCGAGGACGTGGTCATCTTGGGACGCGGTGACTTGGAAGGCGCCGACTCGCGCGCCCTGAGCGAGCGGGTCCGCGAAGCTCCTGCGGTGCTGATGGAGGGCGGCTCGCTCCTCGCCTGGCACGAGACCCTCTACATGGCGCGTCGTCCCACGCGGCTCGTGCACGCTCTCTCAAGACACAGCCGGGAGGGTCGCGCCATCATCGGCGTCGGGGGGGCCGGCGCCGCCCTCGCTGGTGGCGGGATCGTGAAGTCCGCAGAGCTCAAAGAGGTCTTGCGCAACCCGAGGCGAGCGTACGAGCTAGAGGCTCGGGTCGCCCTGGGCTGGGGGCCGCCTGCGCTCGTAGACGCAGACTCCTGGGGCGGCGAGCCTGTGCGCACCCTGAGGATCATGGAGCGCTCTTATATGGCCCAGGCGGCCCATCTGGGGCCGGGCTCTGGGCTCGTCCTCTTGCCCCGTCATAAGCAGGTGAAGGTCCTCGGTGAAGGCGGAGTCGCCTTCTTTGAGACAGCGCCTGGGCGCCGCAACCGCCACGACCTGCGCAAGGGCAGCCTCAGCCTCCTCACGCGCGGAGACGTCTGGGAGCTCGCCCACGGGAAGCTGACGCCGGACCCGCTGGCCGAGATGCGCCCGAGCCCCCATGTAGACTTCGAACAGGCCCTCAGGGGCCTCGCTGCTGACCCGCCGACGAGGACGTCACTTGAGTGCGCCTGGGGCTATCTCCTGCTCCGCCAGCGCGACGACACCCGCCTCATAGGTCCTGAGGACGCCCTTCGACCCATCCGCGCAGAGTTCGACCTCCTAAAATCTCCCTGATTAGGGTTCGGTCTACGCCCTCTCCCGGCTCATGGACCGAATGGGCTCCCCGAGTACGAAGAACTACCAAGCGCTGCCTGAGCGACTCATCGCGGCCGCCTGTGAGCGCGATCCCGCCGCATGGGAGGAGATGGTGGAGCGGATCAGCGTGAGCCTCGCGAAGAGGCTCCACCTCCCGCCTGAGCTCGCCCGCCGCTTCGACGATGAGGACGTGCTGCAGGTCGCCTTCCTCCGCGCCTGGGAGCGGATCGACAGCTTCGAGTACCGAGGAGAGGGCAGCTTCATCGCATGGATCCAACAGATCCTCCTGAACGTCCTCCGCGACGACATCCGTCACCACGCGAGGGGCATCCGCGACACCTCCTGTGAGGAGCCCAGGCAGCTGCACCGGATCGCGCCCGAGCAACCGGAGCCTGACCAAAAGGCCGCTCTAGAGGAAGAGAGCATTCGGCTCGTCGCTGCGATTGAGGCCCTGCCCATCCTCGAACAGCGTTTGATCCGCCTGCGGCTCAGAGACGGACGGAGCTGGCGGGAGATCGCCGATCGCACCGGACGCTCTAGGCGCACCCTCAGGCGCTCCCTCGATGAGGCCATGAGGCGCCTCGCGAACGCTGTCGCCTGAGGCATCCGCCTTCACAGCCAGGGCTGTACACTCTGACTGCTGATGGGCGACGAAGGCATCCTGATCATCGGCGGAGGCATCGCAGGCGCCGCCACCGCCTGGCACCTCGCAGAGCGAGGCGCCCGAGGAGTCGTACTGCTTGAGCGAGAGCGGCACTTCGGCGCCCACGCCACCTCTCAGAACGCAGCGATCCTGCGCACCTACACAGAGGGAGACGCGACGACAGCCCTCGCGCACGAGACCGCCGCGCTGCTCGTGGACCCCCCCGAGGGGTTCGTCGACGTACCGCTCCTCGACCCGAAGGGGCTGATCCTCCAGCTCGGCGCCAGCGATGATTCAGCGCTCCTGCGATGGCGCGACACGAAGCCCGATCCGAGCTCCGTGAGGCCGATCGAAGCGGCGGAGCTCTCGAGCAGCTTCCCCTGGTACAGCGGCCCCACCGAGGGCGCCTGGATCGTAGAAGACGAGGGGGAGATCGACGTCGCCGCTCTCCTTGAGGGGTACCTGCGCGGTGCACGAAGGGCCGGTGTAGAGCTCCGCACAGAGGCCGAGGTCGAGGGCTTCCTCTCAGCAGATGACGCCATCCGAGGCGTCGCGCTCACCAGCGGGGAAGAGCTCATGGCTGACAGTGTCGTCGTCTGCGCGGGCGGATGGGCGGGTGAGCTCGCCCAGAGCGCAGGGTCACGACTCCACTTCGAGCCGCGACGCCGCCACCTGATGGTCACCACCGCCGACGAGGCCGCTGACCCGCGCTGGCCTATCCTCTGGTCTCATCCGGAGGGCTTCTACACACGGCCCGAGAGCGGCGGGATGCTCCTCTGCGCCTGCGACGAAGAGGTCATCGCCCCAGACGAGTGCGCGGTAGATCCTGAGATCGGAGAGCGCATCGCAGAGAAGGCCGCGCGGCTCGTGTCTGGGGTCATGGAGGCAGGCTGCGCTCACCTGTGGTCCGGGATGAGGACCTTCACCACCGACGACGACTTCCTCATCGGACCCGATCCCGACGTGGGCGGGCTCTTTTGGGCCGCCGCGCTCGGCGGACACGGCGTCACCTGCTCCAAGGGTGTCGGGAGGCTCGCGGCGTCACACCTCTTGGGGGACGCGCCGGCAGACGACATCGCGCGCGCCCTCGACCCTCGCCGCTTTCAGGTCACCCAGCAGACCTGAGACTCAGGGGAGGTCCTGGACGAAGCCGTGCTTGTCGATGACGGCGCGCTCGTCTGTTCGGAACCAGCCGCCCTCGAACTTCTCCGCCGAGAGCGCTTCGTCGTCGAGGTATCCAGTCGCCACCCCAGGCCCCTTCACCAAGAGCACTCCCTCGGTCCCAGGCGGGAGCGGCTCACCAGTGCTCGCGTCGATGACCTTGAGGGCGGTGCCTGGGATCGCCCTCCCGACCGTCCCGGTCCTGTTCCCCTCCTCCTTCGAGCCCATGAGCTCGACGTTGGGCACGTTGAGGCTGATGACGGGTCCGCACTCCGTGCGACCATGCCCTGCGAGGAGCTCGGACTCAAAGCGCTCTCGCCAATCGAGGATGAGCTCCTCGCCGGGGACCTCGTCCCCGCCGACGAAGGAGAGCTCCAGGCCCTTGAACTGCTCGCTGCCCGCCTCCTCAAGCCAGTCACGACACTGAGAGCTCGTGCCCACGAGGTGCGTCACAGCGGCCTCTTCGATGAACGCGACCACAGCCTTTGGGTCTCTGCGCTCGGGGGCGAGGGCGACGGCTGCGCCAGACAGCAGCGGAGAGAAGAGGGTCGTCGTGCGCCCAAAGGCTCCGTGCAAAGGGAGCGTGGCGAGGACTCTGTCCCCTCGTGAGAGGTCCACCAGCGCCGCCAAGCCCTGCACGTTCGACAGGACGTTCGAGTGGGAGAGCGGCACCATGACCTCAGTCCCGTTTGCGGCCTCTTCAAAGTGGATCACCGCGGCGCGGGATGAGTCCTCTCCAAGGCGCAGGGAGCGCGCCAAGGCCCAAGCCGGGAGCAAGGTGTAGAGCCAGGCCTTCAGGCGACCTCCCCCTCGAGGAGCGGCGAGGCCAGGGGTGACGACAGGTCTCCCCAGCGAAGCTCCCAGCTCCGCCTCAGCGATCACAGCGACCGCGCCTGCGCGCTCGAGCCTCCCAGCGTTCTCTTCCGGGTCGGCCTCCGGATCGATCATCACAGGGACCCTCTCCGAGAGGCACAGGGCGAGGGAGATCGTGACCGCCTCGCGGCTTAGGGGCAGCGCGACCCCCACGCGCTCTCCCCGCGGGAGCGCCGCTTCGAGGCGAGCGCGCGTCGCGACGGCCTCTGTGAGCAGGCGCCGGTGGCTCCACGTGAGAGCGCCCGTCACGAGGGCAGGGCGCCGACCGCTCTGCTTCGCTGAGAGGAGCAGCCGCCTACCAAGGTGACCCCACGGGCCCTTGCGGGAGCTGCGGTGTGCAGCGAGGAGCTCGGCGACAGCGTTGCGCACCTCCCACGCCTCGGAGTCGTGCGGCAGAGGCTCTCCGATGATCATGTCCACCGGATACGGCAAACGCTGAGGTCGCTTGAAGAGCACCTTCCCGCGATCGAAGGAGAAGAGGCTCCCCCACAGCCTGTCCAAGGCGACAGGAATGATCGGAACGCTAGCGTCCCCTGCGATCCGCTCGAGCCCTTTCGCGAAGCCGAGCATGGCACCCGAGCGGGTGATCGCCCCCTCGGCGAAGATGCAGACGAGATCTCCGCCCGCGGCGGCGTCAGATGCTGCCTTGAGCGAGCTGCGCTTCTCCTCCGGTGTGTCCCCCGAGGAGACCGGGATGACTCCCATGCGCTTGGCGAACCACCCGAGGACGGGCACGTCGAAGAAGGGCGTGTACATCAAGAAGCGCGGCTCTCGCGGGAGCGTCGCGGCGACGAGCATCCCATCCACGAAGGAGACGTGGTTGCACACGAGCAGCGCCCCGCCCTCTTCGGGGACTCGCTCGACCCCCTGTAGGCGGACCCGGTAGAAGCAGCGCACCAGGAAGAGCAACCCGAGACGGATGGCGAACTGTGCCGTGTAGAAGAGTGACGCTAGGAGGAAGACGAGCACCAAGACCGCAAGAGAGGTGCACATCTCCTGAGGTGTGAGCTTTAAGACCTTCTCGAAGAGGTAATAAACACCCCCCGCCAAGAGGATGCCTGAGAAGTCAACCGTCTCACTCAAACCGAGCACCGCCCCGCGGTTGGATTCGGCAGGCCTGGTTTGCAAGAGCCCGCGAATTGGGATGCTGAACAACCCTGCCGAGACGCCAACCAACATCAGGCAGAGACGGAAGTTCGCAACGCTATCAGGCGCTAGCTGCATCGAAAAAAGAGAGACCGAAATCCCTGCAAGGCCAAGAGGGATCAAGCCACTTTCTATTCGGTTACCTGAAATCTTCCCAGCGAGCACACTACCGATAACGATACCCACAGCGATCAGCGCGTTAGACAAAGCGATGCCACCTTTACTCAAGCCAAGGTCGACGCCGTAGGCGATCACCACGAGCATCATGCATGAGGCCACGAGGTAGAAGAGTGCGCTGGCCCAGACTGAGAGGACCACGACCTTGTCACCCGAGACAGCGCGCCAGTGATGGCGCACCTCTGAGATGACATTCCAATTAACTGGTCGCTTCGGATCCTTCGGCGAAGTCTTCGCTATCCGCAACGAGATCATCCATCCGATCGCTGCAAAGAGCACATAAGTGGTCCCCGGTATGACGAGATTATCACTGAAGATCTCCAGGAGTTGCCCGCCGACGACGACCCCGAAGATGATCGCCATGAAGGTCGTCACCTGAATGAGCGCATTCCCTTGAGAGATGTCCTTCTCTTCGATGAGTTCTGGGATCACCCCATACTTGCTCGGACCAAAGATCGCGCTCTGGGTGCCCATCAAGAAGACGCACACGAGAATCAACTCATAGCTCTGCAGGATGAATGCGCCGAGCGCCAACGCCATAACTGCGACCTCCATGAGGTTGGCGCCTCTAATGACAACCGTCTTGGAAACACGGTCGGCGAGGGAACCTGTCAGGGCGCCAAACAGGACAAAGGGGAGAGAGAACAAGGTGTTTGGAAGCATATGCCCGTAAGCCGTTGCGTACGGATGCTCGCTAATCCATGGCGGGCCACCACCTTCCAAGCGTCCCATCAGCTCTACAGGGATCATCAGGAGGACGAGCTGCTTGAAGGCGTTGTCGTTGAACGCCCCGAGGAACTGGGTCCCGACCAGCGCCCGGAAGGAGCGCGCACGGCGTAGAAGACTCCACATGGTTCGAGTCCTGTGCTCCTATTTGGGTTGTTTGTCTCCGGACACACCCGGGTCGCCGTCCTGATCGTCCTCGCCATCTTCTCCGGCGTAGCCGAGGGCCTCGAGGTCCGCTAGGGTCGCTGCGTCGCTCGTCGCACCCGCCGCGTCGTAGAGGGGTGGGTACTTGTTCTTCAGGTTCTTGACCCCATCCTTCCAACGCTCCTCCTCTCTCGGTCTCTTGGGGAACAGGTCCGATTGCTCGAGTGGGTCTAGGGCGAGGTCGAAGAAGGAGCGGCCCGCGATCAGGTCCTGCGGGCGTTCACTCTCGGGGAAGTCGATGAACTTCTCATCGCCTACGCGGTAGGCGGCCGCGAACTCACGATCCCTCCGCGTAAAGAAGGTGACGAAGATGGAGGTGTCCCCTCCTGCTTCATCGAGGAGGATCGACTCACCCCTGAACTCGGCAGGCGACGAGACACCGGTGAGGTCACAGATCGTCGGCGCGAGGTCCAACGACAGGATGGGTCGCTCGATGGTGAGGCCCCCCTCGAACGCCTGGCGACCCGGAAGCACCGCGGGCCCGCTGATGATCAGGGGAACGTGGAGCTGCTCCTCGTACAGGCCATACCCGTGCCCGTACTGACCATGGTCGCCAAACTCCTCTCCATGGTCCGAGGTGACGATGATGATCGTGTCCTCGAGCTGCCCGCTCTCCCTGAGCCAATCGACGAACACGCCGATCTGCTCGTCGGTGTGGGCGATCTCTGCGTCGTAGAGGTCCATCAAGTAGCGGTTGTCCTCCTCGCTGAGGGTTCGCCCGGGCCTGCGCCGACCCCAGGAGTGACTGTTGATGTGTACGCTCTTCTTCAAGGGTCCCTCGTACTCTCGGACGAGCTCTTCGCGCCATTTAGCCGGCGGGTTGTAAGGGGAGTGGACCTGGTAGGTGTGTACGAAGGCGAAGAAGGGACCGCGCACCTCGCTCACCCAGGCCTTGGCAGTCTCCAAAGTCTCCTCGATGTTCCGCGGCCCGACATGGAACTTCGAGAACCCCTGCGAGAGCCCGTAGTTCGTCCCCACGTAGGCTCCTTCGGTGAACGCCGCCGTCCGGTAGCCCGCAGATCGCAGGGCCTCTGCCAAGGTCTTCGCCTCCTCTGGGAGGACCTCGTCGTGAGTCAGGCCGTGCTCGGTGGCGTAGAGGGAGGTGAAGAGCGACGCGTGTGAGGGGAGCGTCCAAGGTGCCGCGCTCCACGCCTGGGAGAAGCACACGCCGGACTCCGCCAAGGCGTCGATGTTCGGAGTGCGCGCCCGTTCGCATCCCCCACACCCCAGGCGATCCGCGCGCAGGGTGTCGATCAGGAGCAGGAGGACGTTCGGCGCGCGCGGGTCCGACTCAGCCAGGGGCCGCTCGATCACCGGCTCCGCGAGGAAGACGAGGGGACCCTCCTGGCCCGAGCTCCCGGCGCTCGTGAAAGAGAGGGTGAGCTCCACTGCCTCAGTCGTGGCACCGAACTCGGCGGTCACCTCCTGGAAGCTGTCTAGCAGGGCCGAGTCCAAGGGGTAGAGCTGATCCAGGAGGACCTCACCTGATTCGGTCTCGAATAGGACCCGCACGCTCACTTCAGGTCGCTCCACCTCCGTCACGCGGACCCCATCGGAGGTGACGGAGAGCCTCCGTCCCTTGACTCCGAAGGCGAAGTGGAGCCGTGCCTCGGGCCCGGGTCGGACGCTCCAGGTCCTCGACCAGGGAGCGAACAGGGCCAGGACTCGTGACGCCTCTCGCTCCAAGGGCTCCTCGCGCGGGGCGGCGAGCCCTGTGCGGGGATCGACGCTCGGGAGGTCCTTTCGCAAGCTCGTCGTGGACACCTGATAAGACACCTTCACGGCCTCGGGACGTCCCGCCGAGGGAGCTCGCGCCACGCTCAACCCTTGAGAGATGAGGACGGCTTCCCCGGCCTCCGAGGCCCTGTCCTTCCCGCCGGAGCTGGGCTCGCGCTCTTCGACGATGTGGAGTCGATCGATCGGCGTGGCTCGCGGGTCTCCCTCCTGTCGGTAGCGAAGCCCCGCCATCCAGATCTTCATCCCGGGAGTCTCTGAGGGGCGACCATCCTCTCTCCAGTCCCCTGTCCCGATCTCTTCATCCAAGACCCAGGTGGACCCCTCGGCCAAGAGCCCAGCGAGCGGCGAGGAGAGCGCGCTTGGAGGTGGCTCCACGCGTATCGGGGGACGGTCGAGGAGATAGACAGCCGTCCCGAATCCGCTCTCCTCAGCCACCTCTTCTCCACCCGAACCGCACGCGACGCAGAGGACGAGCGTTGGCGCGAGCCACCACGCGCTGAACGAACGCACAGGATGGAGGAGCTTCCTCATGATTCAGGTAGCGATCGCCTCTTCAGCCCTCCGGTTGATAGACCTCTCCACCCATCGACCGGAACTCCTCGCTCTTCTCCTTCATGCCTTCCTCGAGCGCGTCACCCTCAGCGAGGCCCTGCTCTGCAGCGTACCTGCGCACGTCCTCGGTGATCTTCATCGAACAGAAGTGCGGGCCGCACATCGAGCAGAAGTGTGCGCTCTTGGCTGCAGGAGCAGGCAAGGTCTCGTCGTGGAACTCACGCGCGGTCTTCGGATCGAGCGCGAGGCGGAACTGATCCTCCCAACGGAACTCGAAGCGCGCGCGGCTCATCTCATCATCCCACTCTTGGGCTCGGGAGTTGCCGCGGCCGAGGTCAGCGGCGTGGGCGGCGAGCTTGTAGGTGATCACCCCGGTCTTCACGTCATCTCTGTTGGGGAGCCCCAAGTGCTCCTTGGGCGTGACGTAGCAGAGCATGCTCGTCCCCCACCAGCCGATGTTCGCGGCGCCGATGGCGGAGGTGATGTGATCGTAGCCTGGCGCGATGTCTGTGGTGAGCGGGCCCAAGGTGTAGAAGGGCGCGTCGAAGCAGACCTCGAT
>PVBE010866005.1_pt1 | contig 10697 bp, 10 predicted proteins | sample 1631181 | NCBI WGS metagenome assembly PVBE01 (sample SAMN08397723, study PRJNA350692) | Marine metagenome, whole genome shotgun sequencing project. | isolation source: water | place: Pacific Ocean | collected 2012-04 | reverse complement strand
TTTAAATTAATATATGAACCAATTGGCGCCGTCGGTATAAAGACTGAAGGATCCATAGGGAGAATTAATCTCTACACTGGTCGCTCCATCAATTGTGTCTGTTCCCGAGCGGACAACAGTAATAACGTTAGTGGCAGTGGCGCCCCCCTCGTCCTTGATTACAAAAGTCTGCCCCTCCGTAGCCGAGGAGGCCTGGGGGACTGTGAGGTCTACTGTGTTAGAAGTAGTGTCTACTCCTACATAATAGTCGGTTAACGCAATGCTGTAGTCATTTGTGGCCGCGGTTCGCTTCAGGACAAGGCCGCCGGAAAGATGTGAGGCAGCCTTAACCAGTAATGTAGACCCATCATAGGTTAAGTTGGCGGATGCGTCGAAAGCGTCGCTGTTATTAAACTGGAGCTGAGTCGACGAGCCGGCTGCTGTGGTGGTGATGCCGCTCAAATTAGAGCCATCGCCATAAAATGCCGAAGCGGATACATTAACAGAGGCAGTGAGATCTCCGGCGACTGTTAGAGTAGTACCGTCGAAGGTCAGGTTTTCGGAGCCCTCAAAAGATCCTCCATCATTAAACTGAATCTCTGTGTTGTCTCCGCCGGGTGAACCACCGGAACCAGTTAAGCGAGTAAGAGCGTAATCCCCAACATAAAGGAATGCATCCACATAGGCAGGATTCTCGTCAGAATCTGCGGGGGGGTCCTGCTGGAAAAAGATTCCATTAAAATAGTCTAGTACCCAGTCGCGAGCATCAAGCGCCGGGATTTGTGTGGCGCCGGAGGAGGTGTGATATACCAAGGCGGTATAATTCGCTCCAAAGGAAGGAGGGATAATTTGAAGTGTTCCTGTTGTTTCATTGAGGACTTGCCCGTTGACATAAAAACCCGAGCCCTTGTTGGGGTTGGAAGAATTAGCTTGATAATCGGCCGGGAGACTCAGGGCGAACGCCTGATAGCGCCCATTATCATCTTTTGTTCCTGCCATGGGAGTAGCAACAAGAGACACCATTTCGGCGACGCCACCCAGGATGGTATAGTAAGAACTAGAAACCGGCGTTGGAGGCTCATTCCCAAAGATGGTGCTAGCTCCCATACTAATGTTGGAGCCTATGCCCTCATTAGATACCCCTTTAGTGTTAGAGGTCTGAGCTTTTCCTAGAACCTTCTTGAAAGAAAGATTAAGTTTTGAAGTATCTGTTAGTGCAGTGGACACCTAGGCACCTCCCCATGATATACTTAGGGCTGAGATGTAGCCAGTCCACGCGGCATTAGCAACTATTTTAATAACAAGGTTCTCGTTCTGCTCCACTGTCTGGGTAACAAAGGTCCCCTCATGAGTATCACTATTGATCTCTAGGCCCCCGGCTGGAGGGGTTCCTACATAGGCTCCATCAAAGTCATTTAGCTGCGCGGCGTCGTTGGCGGTGGCGCTCCCTAAATCCAGCCATCCTGTAGCCATCGCGGTGGAGGTAGTTGGCAATTTCACAAACACATGAATGTTAGTGCTCGATAGCGCAGTACTGTAAGGCACAATGCGTGTACTGGTGTCTCCCGTAAAGGTGAGTTCGAAGTTAGTTTGAGAGGCAGCACCTGTTTGAGTGAAATAACGCAAGAACGTGCGTACACCGCTGATCCCCGAATAGTCTACATTCGCGGCCGGACCATTTGAGATGGCACTAAAATCGCCGCTATTGGGGATGTCTCCGTCAATAGGCGAGTAGAGGCGCTGATTATAATACAACAATCCGTCGACAGTCAAGAGTGAAGTTGCCGAGGTCCAGGTGTTACCCGCGTCCGTCACATCCGCCTGCGCAGCGTAACTCCCCGAATCCAAGCGATAGTTTTCCCGCCTAAATGTTTCACTCGTAGTAGTCGAGTTATTGGATCTATTGTACGCAAGAATACTGCCAATCGACTCAGAGCCTGCATTGGATAAGTTAGACTTAAGGGGGTGAGCCACGTTAACTCCGGCACCAATAGTGCTATCTAGTATTGAAGTACCATCAACAGTAAGGCTTCCCGTGAGGTGGAGGACTTTCGTCTCGTCTTCGGTGCCCACCGAAATGCTTGGCATGGATACCGAAGAAATAGAACCATTCGTCACAGTATAAGAAATATTGGTAGATGTATAAACATTTCGATACGCATTCGAAACCCTGACCCGATATTCTGCTGTGCCGCCCGTATGATATTTCACCCCGGAGAGGCGCAAGTCACCACTCATAGATAAAGTATCGAGCGCACTATTGGAGGCCGCAAGGGCGTTGCTGTTGGAATCATTAACCCACGCCACATAGTTAGTGGTTCTATCAAATGTAGATGAAGTGTGAACCACACGCAAATAATTCCAACCCTCTCTCTGGTCAGCGGCAACCACTTTGTATTTTCCCGTACGATGCTGAAACAAGTCCAATTCCGTGCCGTCGGCGAACTCCGCCGAGCCGGTCTGGCTCAGGGTAGTGAATCCGGAGCCGTTCCCATTAAGCTCGTTACCCGTACCGGAGCCGGGCACGCCGGTACCCACAGCAGCGTCTGTCATAGAAGCCGTATGGAGAGTCGATCCATTGACTTCGAGTACCAGGTTTCCCTTGTTGGCATCCCCAAAAGAGTTGGCTGGATAATTAACTCCATCAGAAGAAACATCCTCATTAAGGTCGCCATCTATTACTCTACTTCCGTTAAAGGTACCGCGCCTTAAATTGTTACTACTGGTTGATGTACCATAAGTTCCGTTGATGTCGACCGCTGAAAAACCTGCTGTCGTTCCCACATTTGTGTAGCCACTAATAGCTTGGGACGAGCCAAAAGAAAGCTCCGCAGATACACCAGTATCGTTGCAGTCTATGTCATCAAGATTAGGCGCGGGGGCCGGGGCTAGCGCTTTAAGGATTTCATTAAATCGATCAATCGCTGTCCCCACCGGAGTGGTAGTAACAAAGTCCGTAAAGAGACCATCCTCATAGGAGGCGTCTTCGGCAGTGCCGATGGTTAGGGCGGTCAGCGCTGCGCCATCGCCATGAAGGGTGGATGCTGAAACGCTAGTAGAAGCCGTAAGCTCGCCGGTAAGACTAACCGCGGTTCCATTAAATGTAAGGTTGGCCGACGCACCAAAGGAGCCCCCATCATTAAACTGTATTTGGGTATTGGCGCCGGCAGGGGTTGAGGTGGCGCCGTCGCCCGTTGCCAGTACCACATTGTTGTTTGTGTCTAGCGCCAAGTAGCTGCCAGGGCCGGCGATGGTGCCGCTCGCTACAGTTAAGTTTGCTGCTGAGGCCGATAAAGTGGTCAATTCTGCCAGGGATCCCGTATATGACCCTGTTAGAGTCGTCCCATTAAAAGTTAAATTAGATGATCCAGCGAATGATCCCGCGCTATTATACTGAAGCTGCGTTGTGGCGCCGGCAGCCGAAGTGGTTATGCCACTTAGATTCGAACCATCTCCATAAAATGCGGAGGCGGAAATGTTTACGCTAGCGGAAACCGCGCCAGAGATCGATAACTCATGATCGGGAGTACCTGTTTTTATACCTATTTTATCTGCACTTGCATCAAGGTATAATAATTTATTGTTTGAACCATTAGCTGATCGGAATACAATATCAGTATCAGTATTATCGTCATTAAAGATAAGTTTATTAACATCAGCATCTTTTTGCCATGCATACAGAAAGTTTACACCACCAGCAACGAGTTGAATTTTATCGCCCGTTGGAAATCTAATGTAGGTGTCCTCATCTTCCCTATGATAAATGTATTCACTCAGTCCAATATCGCCGTCGACGTCCAGTTCCCAACTAGGGCTCCCTACACCATTAATTCCCACCCTCCCGGTGGATGCATCGGTCTTGAATAGCGGGTTCCCTTCATTGGAGCCGTTGCCCTTGATAATAAAGTCAACATTGTTACCACCATCATTGAATGTAATATCGTGTGGAGCAGCACCAGCATCGTTTAAATCTATATATGATATACCACCAACAACAAATCTAAGTCTATCATCTGTAAAATTAAGATAAGTGTTAGCATCACCATTATGATAAATGTATTGGTCAACTCCGATGTCGCCTGCTACGTCAAGAGTATAGTCGGGGGATGTGGTGCCGATTCCCACGCGTCCAGAGCCAGTTACAACTAGAATAGAGCCATTGGTCGCACCATCAACTTGGAATAAACTTTGATCTCCAGAAGATGAAACTTGTAATTTCGCGGCGGGAGTGCTGGTCCCCCCAATGTTGAGACTACTTGTCACATAGGCATTAGACCCATCAATGATGCTGAAGATTCCGCCGCCCGAACTGATGCCGCTTAGATTAGACCCATCGCCATAGAAGTAACTCGCAGATACCAGCCCCGAGGCCGTAAGGTCCGTGAGTATCCCCAGACTAGAGGAAATGACATCAGGGCCCAAAGAAGAAGAGCCCAATACGGATATAACGGTACCGGTACTATCAACTATCTCGATAGTACCCGATACTTGAAGTGGGGAGCCTCCAATGACAACCCCTTGAACAGTCAAATCGCCGCCTATTAACACATCGGACGAGGCCGACATATTACCTATGATAGTTAAATTATGGGTGGGAGTGTCAGTTGCAATCCCCAAACGATTGCTGGCCGAAAGAAATGTTAGATTAGCGCTTCCGCTAAGGCCGCCGGAGCCGGTTTGAAACTGGAGGGACCCAACTGGGCCTTGAGCAGACGCATTACCGGCACTAGTGGCGGCGATTGTCAAACTGCTGTTCGGGCCCCCATCAGTAATAGTAATGTTATCGCCCGCCGTGAGGACTCGATCGTTGGGAAGCTTGGACGTTTCGGATACTACAATGTAAGAGGCATCAAGCGGCGGGTAGGGCGCGGGTCGAGGCGCAGGTGCAGCGCCGCCTTCGCCTGGGATAACTTCTCCGTCAGTCGGGCGGTCCACGCTGGGCATGACGCGGAAGAGGCCGCGTCGCGCACGGACGCACTCAGCGCTGATCTGAAACTTGTGTTGGACTTGCCCGAAAAGAAAGCGGGTATCGTTATAGGTGCGTACAATTTCGTAAAACTGCTCGCCGTATTGTACAAAGTCGCCAACGCGAACATAAAGGTTTTGATCTTCAACCAGACGGCGACGGTGAAAGTTGACGGTCAGCTTCGTCTGATAATCGTATCCAAACTTCTCATTGGACTGTTCGTTTTCTACTTCAACGAAAGCATAAACTCGTACGGGAGGGAGCGAGACCTTGTCAATCGCTTCACCATACGTTTCATTAAAATTAGACTCTTCAATACTTATTGGATAATAAGCAATGGTTTGGCCAATGACTCTTTCAGCAAGTTCATCATTAACTTGCTTTACTAGGTCACGTTCTTTGCCACCAAAAAACATAGGCGGAGGAGGAGCCGCCGGTTGTTTCCATTTATATTTCGGATCTGACACTCTGGGTACCCTCCATTAGAAAAGGATTTGGTATATCCTCCTTATCCTACCTCAGCACCCAGAGAGCCTGACCAGTTCGAGCCCGAGGGTGAGACAGAAGCATTATTAATTTGTTCGCTAGTAATATAGGTAAGGCCGGCCATGACATCAACTGACGTTGCGGCACCACCCAAATATAATTCTGTAACTTTAACCTCTAAACGTGGAGATATGCTTCCCGACGGAACAGTTAAATAGTTGCTTCCTGCCACCCCGTTTGCCGAAAAGCCCACTTTGCAGTCACCATTATTAGCGTGAACCACAACCCAACTGGTTACGGAGGGAAACGCTATCACGGGATTAGCACTAGCATCGACATTGCCCTTTACATAGGGTTTTCCCGACACCTGAAACGATGCGGCATTTCCCAGGCCTGGTTTATATTCATAAGTCGCCATTTCTTTTATTCTCTCCTTCTAATAAGTAGCATCGAAGTGCTCCTTTTATCTAAACATTTTCTTGTGTTTCTTTTTTTCAAGTTTTTGCCTTTCTCTCATTGCCTTCTGTCTTTTGAGTTTTTTCTTAACTGATGGTTTGATATAGTGGTCGGTGCGGGCGCGATAGATTTCAACTACTCGTTCTTTCTTGCACCTTTTTATAAACCGCCTTATCAATCGTTCTCCACTCTCGCCGCGCCTAAGCTCTACGTATACATTCGTTGCCACAATATACCTACTTTCCTTCTTTCACATCGCTCATGTGAGCATTCCAGTTTCGTCCTACTGATCCAAACAAGCTGGTAATATCAACCCCGGGATCTCCGGGGTTTTGTCCCGCCATCGGGCTAGCCTGCTGTTGTGGTGAAGCCTGGGATGCCCCGGGGGTTGTTCCTTCAAAAAGGTCCACACCGTTATAACTGTTCCCGCCGATTGCCGACATGAGCTTGTTTTTGTGTTCTTTTAACTTTGTCGACTGCTCGGACGTAAATGCATTCCGGCGCATTCTTTCTTTGACGGGATCGACTTTGGGAGCAACTGCTTCTACTAAGGGCTGAGGTGTTGCCATTCCCTTTACAACCTCAGCAATTATCCCTGAAATAAGTCCGTCCTCTAACAGCGACTCTTTAATACATTCATGCACTAAGGGTTTAAGAATCTTTTTCAATTCTGATTTTTTCATTTTACACCTGCTAACACTTTCATTCTGTTTAGTTGTTGTTCTTGGAGCAGCATCTTCATCAACTTCATGCCGCGCTTAACCTTGCCATCTTCTCTGCTTTGCTCTAAAGAAACGTCAACCTGATGGATTAGTTCCCACACCCTTATGGCTTGGTCTGGGTCGAGTAATCCTAGCCTGCCTCCTGCGAGGAGCAAAAAAACCCACACGGGCGGGTCAAAGGGTGGACCCTCGTCCACGCTGTACGCATCGTTTAGCCAATCCTTTAGTCCCGCCTTTACCCCGGGGAAATCCATACCAGGGACCTCACTCATCAGGGGTGAAGTCTTCAAGATTTGATCCAGCATCTCCAGATATTCTTGCGGAGCAAGCATAAGAATCAGATCAATGCGCTCTTCGGCGGACATGTCCTCCCATTTACCCATCATCACTTCGACGACCTTTTCGCGGCCGCCTGGAAGTTTGTCTATCAATTCAATTCCCGGAACGTCATCCAACAAAGAAGATAATGCTTCCGGTGTGATGTCTTGTTGGGAGAGCATCCGAATAAGGGGGTCGATGCGATTGACCCACTCCATTTGCCCTTCATCCAGAGTCAGGGAAAGAACCCACTTGATTACGCTTACTATGGTTTCAGGGTCCTGAACATCTATGCCACTGAGGGTTTCGAGTTCTTCCGCCTGATCGGCAACAGATTGGGCCAGGCCCGGTGGAAGGTCTTCGTCGTCTTCAGCGCCAAACAAATACTTCCACAGTGCGTAGAGTCCTGCTGTACCTGCGAGGCCAACCAGGGTTGCGATAGTAATGTCCTTCCCGGAGGGTATAGACATAAGGTTTCGAACAACTTCTGAGTCTTCTCTGTCAGCCTCTAGATCGTCGAGGGCGCCTTTTTCCCAAAACCACTTGAAAGCCCAGGGGTTCTCGAAGGATTCTTCTTCCTCTTCGTCCTCAGGGGGGTCGACAGGAGGAACTACGACAGTTTGCGTGAGTTCTTCTTCATCGTCGCCTTGCCTGATAGTAAAGAATTCAGGGTAGTCTAGAAAGTCCGCGTGACGGAGTCCGCCAATAGAGCGGTCTGTTTCTACATTCGCAATTACAAGCGGCGCCTTCTCGTCATAATCTACAGAGTCCACTCTATAGGAAGTTCCGGGCTTAAGCATTGTGCGCAGTAAGTGCTTCTTCGCCGCCTTGGCGCCGAATGCCTCCTCCACATCGATAATATCGCCCACTTGAAGTTCTTCGATTTCTTCCTCTGGGGGCTCGACAGGCGGCACAACAACGGTGTCAGTGCCGTCTTCTTCATCGTCTTCTGGTGCAGTATCCGGATCATGGTCCGGAACAACATCAATACCTCCGCGCTCAAACGCTTTAACTATTTGGGCCTCGGCAGCCGGGAGGACGTCGATGATATTGATTATGAGATCCAAGAGCAGAGGGGATTTATAGAGATCGAGTTTGAGAGGCTCGGCGAAGATTAAACCCTGTTCGTGCAGTTCAAAGCCGTGTCCTTTTAACAGCTCCTCTAGTTCGCCAACTATATCCTGTCGTTGGTCTCCGGTAGTTTCTACTCCGGCTTGGTCAGCAAGACTAAAAATAGTCGCCGTAATCTCGGCCATGGCATCAGCAGGGTATTGCTCAAGGGCTTCTTTTAGTTCTTCCTTGATCAACCTTTCTAATTCGATGCCCGATATTTTCACGATTAAGCCTTTAAGATACTGTCAATTAAGCCAAGAACCTTATTGTTTTTCTGGACCTGCTCGTTCATGAGTTTGTTTTCCGAGAGCGCCATAAACGCATTTGGTGTGGAGGGTTCGGATACTATATCAAAACAAATGAGTTGAAAGTCATCTTCGACGATTGTTTTTCCCATCTGTTCACTAACCGATCCCATGCCTCGGGAGGATATTCCTGTCTTTACGCCCGACTCTACGAGGGCTCGGAGAATTTGGCCCGAGGGAGTATTGAGAACTTTAATCTTTCCCATCACTTGCGGACCATCCATCCAAACTTCTGTAACCATGTGGGATACATTAGCGAGGTTGATGATGGAAGAGTCGGGGTGATCTAGTTCTCCCAGGGCACGATTGTCTTCTACGATTGCCTTGTACTTTTTCACCTCGCGCTCCATAATTGCGGAAGGATACACGCGGCCGTTGCCATTCTGGACATCTGCTTCCTGCAGTTTACCAGTCAGCATCATTCCGCCATTGCGAACAAAGGACTTTTCGGCCTCCGTCAGTAAATCCTGACAGACGCCGCCTTCGCATAGTTCATAAAATTCTCGTAGAAGTTGTGCCATTGTTTATTTCCCTTGAAGCATCCTCTTAGCGAGAAGATAGACGGCAGCTGCAATAATTGCACCAGAACCGCCGACGGCTGCGCCGGCGAACACGGTTCCCACTGCATTGGCTGTGGCAAGACTCATAAGAGATGCGGTGACGCCGCCGGCTGCTGCGCCGGCGGACGTGCCGGCTACGAAGGGCTGGTGGAGTTCGAGTTCGTCGAAATATCCATCGGATTCGTTCATTTGCGAGGCTTGTTCTGCCGTTGCAGCAGCAGCGGCTTCAACTTCTGCCTGAACCTCTGGTGGAAGCTGTGCCAGCTGGGCAAGGATTTCCTCTTCGCCCAACTCTGCGAGTGCTTCCTCGCCGGCTTGGGCAAGTTCAGCCTCGTCCCCCTCCCGCAATACTGTCTCGTTCAAGAAGTATCTTGGATCAATTCTTTTTACATTTTTTCTGCGTGCCATTGTTTTAATTCCTTTTAAAGTTTAACGTGGGGCCTCTCGACCCCACATAAAGTATGCTACCTGAGCAGCATCTGCGAACGCGTGGGATATTACGTTTCTTCATGATTCACCTCCTTCTGGGATACCTTAATCCCGAAATCATCAACCACCATGCTTAAAAAGTATGATGTCCCTGCGCTTATACAACCACACAAGAATGCATTAGCGGCTGAATATTCAAATGTAAATAGTTCTGTATAGGGACTAATGCCGCACAGAAACACTCCAACCCAAAATCCCATACACAAGTGGCAATGAAATAAACGACCGAAGCCGCCCATTGATTTGCAGGGTGGGCGTATTTTATTGAAGATATGTCCGTGTATAATAATAAACGTCATGCCGTAAGCGGCAAGTATAAAATGTAGTAATTCCAAAGTAACCTCTATTTCTTTACTGCGTGCCCGTCAAACTGAGCAGCTAAAAACTCTTGCATTTCTTGTTCCATATCATAATCGGAAAGAAGCGTATAGTCGTCAGCATCTGATAACTTACCGATGAAGTGTTTTAGGAAGGCCACCTCTATCGGATCGTCAACAATTTTTGATACATTATCATCCATGTTAAGGGCATCTAGACCTGTGTTGGATTTAAATTTATCGTCTGCACCATACAGTGCTTTGACTGCATTCACCATTTCCGAACCATCGTCGGCAGCGGTCCAAGCCTGATCTATTACAGCGCCCACTGGGCCTAGGAAGCTAAGTCCAAATTTCGCAAGCCCTTTTGCGGCGGCGCCGCCGGCTTTCTTTAATTTCATGTTTTTAAATAATGTGCGAAGCTGTCCGACAGTCTGAACTTTTGGTTCAGCGCCCTCTGGGTCACCCTCTTCTTCATTAAACTGACGCCAGTTCTCATTATAAGCTTCATGTCTGACATGATCTAATACCGGTTGCGCAGTGGGTAGTAGTAGTAGCCCGGGCGCATAGACCCCTTCTCACCGTACTCGGTGGAGTCGCGGTCGGACGGATGTGTGTACATGTTTTCAAGCTCTTTTTCGTAGTTATCAGCAATCTGCTCGTGCTCTGCTTCGGATGATAAGAACTCAGAAATTATATAAATGGCAGCTTCCATCGAGTTAACACGGTCATTTTCGTAAATTACCCCTTCAAGAGATCGAAATACGTTACCCCCCTGAATAGAGGCACGGTCTACAATTCCTTTATCTGAGAGTAACTCTAAGAGGCGATTTTGAAATTCATACACATCTTCTGTAGCTATTGTTTTTGGAAACGTTGTCACCTTCATCTGCTCCGGCATGAGCGCTATATCAATCTTCTTATGATCCATGATTAATATTGAGCCATCTAGTGCACGACGAGCGTTTAGCTCAACAGTGATATGG
>PVBE010690836.1_pt1 | contig 10697 bp, 7 predicted proteins | sample 1631181 | NCBI WGS metagenome assembly PVBE01 (sample SAMN08397723, study PRJNA350692) | Marine metagenome, whole genome shotgun sequencing project. | isolation source: water | place: Pacific Ocean | collected 2012-04 | reverse complement strand
CTATTATACCCAAGGACGAAACCTAAACCAGGAAATCCGGGATAAGAACACTCTTGCCCCTTGGACTACTCAGGCCCGTCTTCCATCTCGGCAATCAGTGCAAGCTGTTCGGCGCTCAGGCCGGGATAATCTTCCGCGTCCATATCGTTTGCGGTTACGTTGAGGCGTTCCGAAACCTTGCCATCTACGCGATCCATGATCTCTTTGAAATACCTAAAATCGCCTCCTAGTGCCCTATCCAACGCCACCTGAACAAGCTCCCGAATTACTTCCCCGTCGTTAGCGTCCAGAGCATCCCGCAGAGCTTCGGTCAATGGACGCTCCGGGCGGCGCCCCAAGGGATTCCCTGATTCCCCCGGCCGGAAGCGATTGCCTATCGTGTTCCCTTTTCCGAATGTACCATCTGACTGTCTGCAAGCCGTTTGAACTTGTGTCATTTTACGCCCCTTGTACTGTGAGCCTCAACCGTCGCCGCTATGTCCTGTCGCACCGCTTGGGGCAACGTATTCCAAGCGTCGATCACTTTCTGCAATTCGGGGTCAAAATCCCCGGAAACGCCACTTTCTGCACCGGATAATGCACCGCCTCTTTGTGGGCTATTCTGTAACCCCTTGTCGGAATTGTTGGTTACGCCGTTTGGTTCCTGTCCTGCAGGGCCCAGTTTTGCACGAAGCTCCCAACTCATGCCGGGAGCTCATTTTGTGTCTGCCGGGCGCCTCATGCTGACCGGGCTGGTCGGGATGTCAGCGTCGCGGTGAGGTATAATTACTAGATATCTGCTTGAAGATACCCGAGCCCGGCGCTACAGTTCTGCGTAGAGCAGCCCGTTTTGTGCGTAGCGGCGGGCGGAATTCGACGTGTCATCGACACTGAGCCTGTCGATGTGAGCCGATTGAATCTGAAACGAGGCGAAAACATATCCTCTTAAAAAGTCTCTTTCGTTCACCGGGCCGTCATGGAGAGATTCCAGACGCCGAGAACCGTCATGTCTTCCCAATTGGAAAGGATTGTAAGATGAAAGCTGCAATTCAAGTCGTATGCGTGGCCGCGCTTGTCGCGGTCTGGGCGTCATCCGCTTCGGCGGTGACTATCGAAACGGTAACCGTAGACGACATCAACAACCTGCCCGACACGGAAATCATGTTTACTGACGCAACTACCGGTTACGGTTCGGTGCGATACGTCTACAAGATGGGCAAGTTTGAGGTGACCTCCAGACAGTACAGAGATTTCCTCAACGCGGTGGCCGATACGGACACCTACGGGCTGTACAACACCGATATGTGGGACGAGTCGCACGGATGCAAGATCGAGCGGACCGGCGGTTCGGGCAGCTACAGTTACTCTGTCGCCGCCGATCGGGAAGACCGCCCAGTGAACTACATTTCGTGGGGCGATGCGGCCCGGTTCGCCAACTGGATGCACAACGGACAACCGAGCGGACCTCAAGGCCCGACCACTACCGAGGACGGTTCATACAGGCTCAACGGAGCGGTGACCAGAGCGGATCTGGTGGTGATCGCGCGCAATGCGACCGCAACCTGGGTGATACCGAGCGAAGATGAGTGGTACAAAGCCGCCTTCCACAAAGCTGACGGGCCTTCTGGAAACTACTTCGACTACCCCACCAGCAGCGACACCACACCGACCAACGTCCTGCCCCCTATCGACCCGGGAAACACCGCCACATTCCTGGCCGGCTGGGTTCCGGGACCCCCGTTCTATCGAAGCGAGGTCGGCGATCACGAAAACTCCCCCAGTCCCCACGGGACATTCGACCAGGCCGGGAACGTGTGGGAGTGGAACGAGGCGGTGATCGATCCGGACGGAGGCAGTATCGCCAATGCTTATCGCGGGTTGCGCGGCGGTGATTACAGCAACTCCGACGGCAGCCTGCACGCAGACTACCGGAGCTACTACGATCCATCGGACGAGGGCCCCTTCACAGGCATGCGGCTGGCCGAGGTCCCCGAACCGGCGACAATGGCGATGCTGGGCCTGGGCGGTTTGGCCCTCTTGAGAAGGCGACGAAGCCGATAACCCAAGATACCTGCTGCGCATACGACAACAGTCGTCGGAAAAAGAACACAACTTTTCCTTTAATACAGCTTTTCCTTTTGAAGAATCGGGATTCCGTGGTAGCATCCTAAGCGTAGGTTAGCCCGTTTCGTGCGGAGCGGCGGGCTGCATTCGACCGGAGCCGGTCGAATCTGAAATGAGGCAGGAGCGGTTTCCGCTCGCACGTTTTTTTCTCTCAGGCCCGTTGGCCAAGTTCCCGTATGAGGCAATGTTTCTGCGCGTGCTGTCGGCGGATGGTTTTCACGTTCCCGGCGATTCGTTCATTAAGCATGCCCTGGCGATGTCTCTGGATACAGACAGAGAAAGGAACAAAGTCATGCGCAGACCCAAGCCCCTGGTGAGGTCCCTCGCCGCTAACTCGCAATTCCCCAAGGAGAGGCTGATGGGCGTTAACAGACATATCCATCGCAGCTTATTAATCGCGACAATTCTGATCTTGCCGCTGTTGGCCGCAGATGCACTTGCTGACGGACGGTTCGCGCCTCCTGGTGCGATCGACAGCGGCGGCAGTTCGGCGCCGGGAGCCCCTTCCCCGAATCTGCCTCGCGGCGCGCAGACCATGGACCAATCGACTTTCGCTTTGGGAAGCATGCAGTGGAACGTCGTTTTCGTCCAGAATGACGGCACGGTGGGCGGTGCCGAAACCTGGTCCGCCGCCGAGATAACCTCCCTGCAAACAGAGATTTCTCAAGCCGAGACCTACTGGGAGGGCCTGACGGTGGGTTATCACGCCAACGCACGCTTGTCGATCAACGTCAATTACGTCAACAGCGGCGTGCCGATGACAACGCCGGTTGATCCGACCGCCAGCCAGAATGAGTCCTGGGTGAACGACGTAATGAGTCCGCTGGGCTACACAAATTCGAACCGCTACACGAACGTTCGCAATTTCAACCAGGCTCAGCGCGTCGGGGCAAATACGCATTGGGCCACAACGATCTTCGCACTGGACAACACCGACAACAACTACGACTCCTACGCCTACGCGTATTTCGGCGGACCGTTCACGATTCTGACCAGAAACCCCGCCGGTTGGCAGCCGCAGAACTTCAGCATGGTGCTGGCCCACGAGATGGGGCACATCTTCAACGCCTGGGACGAATATGCCGCCAGCGAAGCCAGGAACACATACACCGGCGGTTACCTCAACGGGGTGAACGGCAACGCCTCGTTGGACGGAAACGGCGATCCGGTAACGCCGCCTCAGCCCAATGCACTGATGCGAAACAACGGAAGCTTCTCTTCGGGAGTGACCTATCCTCCCAGCCCGTTCGCCAGCGTGCAGTTCGGACATCGCGACACTGACTCCGATACGATCCCGGACATACTGGACACGTTCCCCACCCTGACGGAAAACAGCGCCGGCAGCAACCCCGCGGCGGGGGATTTTGTCTTTTCCGGACAGGTCTCAGTTAACGACATTAATAACCAGAATCCACTCGATGTGGGCTTCAGCAACTCCCAGAGCGACATGACAATCAACACCATCGGTGATGCGTTTTACGTACTCGACGGCGGCGGGCCTATCTCATTCTCCCCGGTCGACAGCATCCACGACGACTACACCGAGAGCCTGAGCTTCACGCTGGCGGCGCTGGCGGCCGGGCCGCATACTATCGACATATACGGCATAAACAGCGTCGACAACCAGTCCAACGTGCTCCAGTTCAACTTCACCAGCACGGCGCCCGAACCGTCATCACTCATCCTGCTGACGGCAAGCGGTCTGGCGATTTTGAGACGACGGAAACACTAATCGCCAACTACGTTGGTTTTCGCCCTGTACGAGGCTAGAATTACCGGTGAGGCCCGCGGTGGTCGCGGGCGATAGGCGGTGATGCCTGTTATGACCTCTCGAGTTACTCCGTTTGCGTGGGGAGTTGTCGTCTTGATGTCAGTTGGGCTCTACGCCCCGGCCGCCGTCCCCCTGGTCGAGACTATTGATATGCTCGGAAGCGGAGACGTCGCCGACGACACGGCGTTGTGGCTGCACCCTACCGATCCGACCAGGAGCATCATTCTCGGCAGCAACAAAACCGGCAGCACTTACGGCGAGATATACGGATTCGCACTGAACGGCGGGCGGTGGGATTCGGCTGGCAGTTGGGGCACGACGAACTGGTTCGATCAGGGCAAGAAGCTCAACGAAGTCGACCTGAGCTACAACTTCCAGGCCGGCGGCGAGCGTTGGGACATAGTCGCGGCGGCAAATCGCACCGACGATCAGATCGACTTCTTCCGCGTGACGACCGATCCTGCGGGCGACTTCTCGGGCCTGGCGTCGATCGGGAACATCTCGACATCCGTTCTCGGCGGAGACAACCCCTACGGAATTACCCTGTTCCACTCATCAAGCCTCGACAAGCATTACGCGCTCGCCAGTTCGAAAGACGGGACCGTCGCGCAGTGGGAACTGGGCTACAACGCAGGCGTGATCACGGGCAGCAAGGTCTGGGAGGCAGAGGTCAGCACCAGCGAGGTCGAAGGCATGGTTGCCGACGACGTACACGAAGTGATCTACATCTCCGGCGAGAACACCTCGCTGTACCGCTATCAGACCTCCGGCGGGGTTATCCAGGACGCCGGGCGGGTCACGGTCGACAGCGTGTCCGGCCCGAATCTGACCGCCGACATCGAGGGTCTTGCGATCTACTACGGATCGGACGGGTCGGGATACCTGATCGCCTCCAGCCAGGGCTCCGACCAGTTCGCCGTCTACGATCGACAGTACGCCGGCAGTGCGGCCAACAACCATCTTTTCAACTTCACAATCGACGAAAACGCCGGAGCCGAAATCGACGGGGTCAGCGACACTGACGGTATCGACGTGACCAACGCCAACCTCGGCGGACAGTTCGCCAGCGGAGTGTTCTTCGCACACGACAACTCCAACTCCGGGCATTCCATATCGAATATAAAGCTGGTGAGCTGGGCCGACGTCGCTGACGAAACCACGCCGAATCTCATCATCGACACCGCCTGGGACCCAAGAGGCGTAGGAGCCCCGGTCCCGGGCGACACCGACGGGAACAGAATCGTAAACGATCTGGATTACAACAACCTCGTCGCCCAGTTCGGAGGAGCGCCGGCGGGGATCAATTCAGCCGACTTCAACGGCGACGATGTCGTGAATCTCAAAGATTTCGCCATAATGCGAGAAAACTTCGGTTTCCCCTCCGTTGCGGCGCCTGAAATTGAACCGGTCGCTACAACCCCCGAACCGACTTGTCTAACGCTCATGTGGATCGGCGTCTCGGGATTTCTATTGCGCCGTTCGGAAAAAAAACTTATGCATGCGGATTAATAACCGCAGCGTATTGCACCGCGATCCTACGGGCGATGAACTCTACCACTGCCTAAAAGTGCTGAAGGTCGGAAAGGCGATATACAAGGAAACGCTCACGCTATTCAGGTCGCAAGACTACATAGCCCGCAAGACCAGCAACAGGGAGTTTATCCGTGATGCATACCAGTCGCTGCTCGGCCGCGAACCCTACAGGAGCGAAACCCTGGTCCTTGAACTTCAACTGAGGGCCAAGGTAAGTCGCATGAGTATTCTCGGACTGGTGGTCGCCACCAGCGAGCACCAGGACATCATGAAGAAAACCGCCCCGCCGCCAAGACTGTAACCGACAGGTTATTCTTTGGGCTTGCGTTTTCTTCGAGTCGCCGGTTAATCTCACATTATGAATCGATTACACATGATCGTCGTGTCGGCGCTCCTGGCCGGTTGGCCCGTCGGACTGGGCGCCCAGACCACTCGGCCCGGACTCGAATCGCTCAAGGCGGTCATAGAACGTAATTCGGCCGGTGATATCGTCGGAGTGTATCTCAATAACTCCAAAACTGTCGCCGACAACGACCTGGCCGAGTTGAAGGGGCTGTCATCGCTGGAAAAACTGGGCCTTGCCCACACTCGGATCACTAATGACGGTTTGGAGCATCTTGCGGGTCTGGTTAATCTCAAGAGCATCGGCCTGCACGGGCTGGAGGTCAGCGACGTCGGTATGGGCCACCTGAAAGCTCTGACCAAACTCGAAGCCCTCTACCTGAAGATCACCGACAAATCCATGCCGCACCTGACGAAGATGACCGCCCTGAAAGAACTGAGCCTCAACCATTCCGGCGTCACCGATGCAGGGCTGGTTCACATTTCAGGGCTGAAGAGTCTGCAGATGTTAATCCTCAGCGGCACAAAGGTCACGGGCAAGGGGCTCGGGCGCCTGGCCGGCCTGTCGAATCTGGAGGTGCTGCGTCTTGAGTTCATCGACATCAGCGACGCCGACCTGATGCAACTTGCCGGCCTCAAGAGTCTCAAGGAGCTGTATCTACTTGGAACCTCCGTGACGAACCAGGGGGTCGCAAAGCTGAAGACCGCCCTGCCGCGGACAAAGATCTATCCCGATCCGATCCAGATACCCTCGCTGCAGATGGGCCACTGGCGATTGCTTGACGACGACCTGCTGCGTTTGAAAAGCCTCAAACGGTTGCGGTTCCTTGCGATCAACGCCACACAGGTTACCGACGCCGGCCTGGTTCATCTCAAATCGCACAAGTCGCTCGAGTCGCTTAACCTGGCCAATACGAAGATCACCGACAAGGGCCTGGAGCATCTGGCCGGACTGGATAAGCTGAAGTGGTTGAGCCTCTACGGTACGAAGATCACCGACAAGGGCCTGGAGCAGATCGCAAAGCTGGGTTCTGTCGAATCGCTGTTCCTGTTCGGCACAAAGATAACCGACAACGGGCTAGCCGTGCTGAAGGACCTCAAGAAGCTCAAAACGCTCGACATCGCCGGTACGAAAATCACTGATGCGGGGCTTGCGAATCTGGCGACAGTCGCCAACCTGCACTCGCTGAACGTAGCGGGCACGCCGGTAACCGATGCGGGACTGGCCCATATCGCCAAACACGCGGGCCTGAAATCGCTGAGTCTGTACGACACCCACATAACTGACAAGGGTCTGGCGAATCTGGCCAGCCTGACGAAATTGGAGAATCTTTACCTGTACAACACACAGGTGACCGACGCGGGGATAAAGCACCTTTCAGGGCTCGTGCGACTAAGGCGGCTGGAGTTGTCACGTACTGGAGTGACCGACGCGGGATTGTCTAACCTCCGTCGCCTTACCAGACTGAACGCACTTATGCTTAAGGGAACACAAGTAACTCCCGCCGGGGTCAGCGAGTTAAAAAAGACGCTGCGCCGAACGAGAATAACACACTAATCCAGCCCCTTTTTTCCATGTAATTCTATACTGATTACGCTACAATATTTCTTGATTTTTCGTTTGGCGAATCATCAATTGCGCGTTAAAAAGAATATAGCTCGAGCTCGCTCAGGGAGCGGCAAGTGCTATTTCTAACAACGGGCAGGAGCGTTTTCTCGCTCTTACGTTTCCTTCCTGCCCAGGCCACCCCGGCCAAGTTCCCATAGCCTCCTGTTTGTTGCGCACAAGGGCAATCGCAGCGCTGGCTCTAAAGGCTTCATTTCTCGCCAGGTTGCGACGCTCAACGAAAGGATGAGCCTATGGCCGAACCCGCCGACTCTACGGGACAAGACGTCGCCCCCTAACGGACGCCATGAATCGGAACGCTCAGTATTACGCTCCGACTCGCTCGTAAGATCCAGATGCAACTCAGGGCGGATGGTCCGCCCGCAAAAGGAAACGGAGAAAAGCTATGAGAACAACGACACAAATACTGACAGTAATCACAATCGCCTTCTGCCTGATCGTCCCGCAATATGCGCGCGCCGACGGGAGCTACTTACTGACCGGTCCGAACGCCACATTCGATGGCACCGATGTGGTGCTGCGGAACGCGGGCATGACACCAACCAGCGGGCCCGACCAGACGAAGATATTCCTAGACGGAAACCTCTTCGACACCGTAGATTCATTCTTCGACGTCTTCACGGAATCGAACCTGGCGCCAGGACAGACATACCAAATAGATTCCTTCTTTGACGTCTTCACGGAACTCAGCGTCGACGGCGGCGGACAGTGGCAGATCGACTCCTTCTTCGACATATCATACCAACTGAACATTACGCCCGGCCAGATCGCCGCACCGACACGCACGTTTCAAACCGAGATCGTCTCGATGTCGCTGACAGGCAATATCAATATCGGCGGAACGGAAGTTATGCTTGACGTCTTGCCGTCGCCCGGAGTCGCGAAGGCCACCGACCTCGGTGACGGAACCTATCACATCGACAGCTTTTTTGACATCACCTACAGGATAGATTTCCCGGGAGGCGGCGGTTCCGGCGGTCCTACTCCGGCAGATGGTCCGACACCGATGCACGTTTATCCGACGGGCGTTCCGTCGCCGCTGCAGGTTCCTGGCAAGGAATACTCCCACCATCTCGACATTGATGCTCCTCCGCTCCCTCCGGTGGCAATGGACCCGATGCAGAACGTCGCCTGGGACGGCACGGGGAACGCGTGGGACACGTTTGACTATGACAACGCGACGAACGTGGACTGGGAGCAAGGAACCAACGTCGACGCCATCGCAAACATACAGGATCGTTTCTTCCACGAGGTCGTAAACGATCAGGTCGCCCTGCTGGTGACAATAGATAACGGTACGGCCGCGGCGCCGGTTCCGACCGATTACGAGAACATTCACTACCAGACCGCAGGCGGACCGGCTGCCGGCATTTGGGCAAGAGGCGCAATACCGGGAGCACCGCCAACGTCCGACATCCACACCGTGGCGGCGCAGACCTTCGCAGCCGGATCCACAGACCACGCGAACCGCTGGCTGAGTCCAACGGGCATCGAGGTTTGGGGCCCTGAAGTCATGTCCGGGCCCATAGGTGGAGGACCGGGAACAGGCGACGACGCGGTCATGTTCTCGACGAACGATGAGTGGGACTCAGCAGGAAACGCCCGGCCGGCGGTATGGAAATACGATCCGGTGAACAATCTGGTTTTCCCCTACATTATGGCCAACCAGATTCGCGACGCCATTGACACCCCCCTGCTCAAACTCGTCGAAGACGACAGACGCGTTGACCTCGACGGTATGATGATCTTCGACTCGGAATTAGACGACGAATTCGGTCCGGGCGACAGCATCCTGTTCACCATTCACACGTTGAAAGATGCTTCCGGCGGGATCATCCTTGACGGCGGAGAGATTTGGGTCTGGAAGTTCGACGACGGGCCCAACGGAGCTCAGTTCCTGAATCACGGCGGTTTCGTTTGGGACACCGCCAATAGCGTAATTGGCATCTTCCCCAACGTGCAGGCCGAAGAGAACATCGGCGGTCTGGAAGCAGTGCCCGAACCGGCGACAATGAGCGTCCTGTCGCTCGGCGCACTGGCGCTGCTGAGGCGCAAACGCCGCAAAGCGTAGAGAACAGCAGAAGTTTCGACGAAGCAGTAGACATCGCTCCTGTATAAGCCGCCGGGCGGACACGGTTCGGCCAAGAGTCCGCCCGCGGCTTATAGCGGGCCAAATCCGTTATTTGCCAATGCGGGAATAAGATTGTAACATCCTCCCACACAAGGGGTTCCTATCTCCATACGCATTCTCCGATCATTTTACTAGGCTATCTCCCCCCCTCGTGCTATAATAATGGTAGTTCTGACCTGCTACAATCGGGAGCGGCGGAGTCATTTTCGGTGTCAATGCATTGAATAGGAGATGGTGGCCAAAGTGAGCACTCGCTCGATCACTTTCGGCCCAGGCCGCGCTGGCCAAGTTCCCGTCGGATGTTCGGTCCGCGCACAATTCAGACCGCCGACTTGGAACCACTTGGAACCACTTGGAGAAACGCAATGAGGAAAGCAACACTTACAGTGACAATAGCGGCAATCGCCTGCTTCGCATCGAGCGGAGGAGGGATCGCCGACGCACTCGGCGGAACGATCTACGACATCCAGAAGAACCAGGGGCTTTACGGTAATCTGGACCAGGACGACATCCCAACCGGCGGCAAGTACATGTGCGGCCCGACGGCGGTGGTGAACTCCTTTATCTACCTCCAAAACATGTATCCCGCAACGTTCGGCACTTCCCTCGTACCGGCGGGAGCCTCAGCCGGGCAGGATCTCGACAACGACGGGAACTTCGGTGATTCGTACGACGACATGATCGCCATAGCCCAGATACTGGGCAACCCGCTGCACATGAACACCAAGCCGACCATAGGCGGCGCCAGCAGCGCGACCGCGGCCGGCACGTGGGATGATATGCTGATATTCGGAAAATGGAAGTACATGGAAAGCGTGTTGCCAGGCGTAACGGTTTACGGCGCCGAAATGGACGAGGTCTGGGACTGGGTCGGGCGACCGCCGGGTGAAAACCCAGGGATACCCAAGCCCGCATGGGTCCACGACGGTACTGACCCGCTGTTCCATCCGACTTGGCAGTTCCTGTACGACGAACTGGTCGCCTGCGAGGATGTCGAAATACTCATCGTCGACGAAGGCTGGGGCCACTATCTGACAGTCACGGGCTTTGTGTGGAACGACGCCAACGGCGACGGAGTAGTCGATGCCGCCGAAGGCGCCATCATTCACTACATTGACCCGGCCACCGGTTTGCCGGGAACTTCGGCGATCCGCCAGACCGGTCTGGACCAACAGCTCCTGGTCAGTTAT